>WLWD01001207.1_pt1 | contig 168856 bp, 111 predicted proteins | sample 6712731 | NCBI WGS metagenome assembly WLWD01 (sample SAMN12718690, study PRJNA576275) | sponge metagenome | isolation source: marine sponge | host: Mycale hentscheli | place: New Zealand: South Island, Marlborough, Capsize Point | collected 2014-11-01
GCCATTTTTAGAACAGTTAAGCTTATTGCTGGCTTGGTATTGCATTAGCTACCTACTTGGATTATAATGTATGTGTATTATTGGATAGGGTGTTCACATGCATATGCAGCTTATAAAAGCAGTGTTCAATTTCTTTCTTGTTCTACTTTGCCATCATTTGGCGACTGCACTTTTAGTGAAAACTTTCAGTAAGAATTCTTTAAGTACAGTGGGCAGCCATTGCAGAACGTGGTGGCAGCAGAAATCTACTACTCAGAGAGACCTCTTTTCTAGTAAACCTGAGTAGTGATCTATCAATAGTCAATCACTTCAATTTTAATAAATAGAGCTATTGAAATGTTTATTCTTTCTTTAACTCTTTTATATTCTGTAATTTTAGCCTCAGTATTCAGTTCTCAGGCTATTTCTCCCGTTCGTCTTTCACCAATTTCACAAAGAGATTGCAGCACATTTCCTATAGGAGATATTAAGAAGAACATCTCTGATATTATTGATTCACACTTTCTTCCCAATCACAATGAGGGAGGCTGTAACTGCAGTCAGCTCATAGACACAGCTAGAAATGAGTCCTGCATCACAACCTGCTGCGGAGAAGGCCAACTCATCTTTGACACTGATTTGAATGGAGGCAGTTCATTTTTGGCTCCAGGATCTGGTCTTTCATGGTTGAATTCTCTCTATGATCCTCCTTCTTCTCAGACCTGTGACAGACAAGGTGTTTTGAGAATTAACTTTCGTGAGGCATGCAACTTCACTCAATATTCTATTTCAGCAGTGCCTAAAAAAAATATTAAAGAGCTAGCTGAAAGATGCTAGAATACAAGAAGCACTAATTCTAACAGACTTACCCGCCATAGTCTCTTCAGAGCACGTTGGTAACGCGCGTGCCAGTAAATGTTGTTTTTTACGAGTACAATTTTAAGGTAACGCGGATGGGGTCAAAATACGTACGTACATAATTCCGTTTCCAATCCCACGTTGTATATCTATGGATAATTCAAGTCACAAAAAGTTTCCTATGACCGGTTACTATGGCATTGAAACCCTTTACCAGATGTAATTTCAAAACTTTGCCATTTCCATGATGACAAAAGTGGATTCTATATTATATATAGCTTTCAGCTACAACAACAAAAGACCGTTACAAACAAATACAAAATTACTTTCTTACCTCATTTTCTTGAGTAAGAGGTAACTTCTGTAGTATCAAATTCAAGCAGTTTTATTTCTATCCGAGTTAGTGGTGGTGTTAAGTTAATGCGCTATTTGTCATAGTTATAAGCCCTACACAACAGTATTTACTTGAAAATTCATTGACCACTAGACTAACCACGAAGGTAAATCTTGTGTAGGTATGCCCACTCGTATGAAAGTATTATTGTGCGTTACAGTATCTTGAGTGTGAGAAGTTAAAATCAATCATTTAACAATAATGTAGTTTATTAGGCTCGCTCACCATTTGTGCTCAAGCACATCACTAGTTACTAGTATATAGGATGTAATAGCATTTACAACTTATCTTATTTTAAAAATAATTAATGACACATTAAGCTCATAATGCTATAATTTTAATGAATGCTTTACAAATCCCAACTCCACATGAAGGGAAGTTTGTCATTTTGGACTAGGAGTTTATTCACACAAAAGATACTGAGGCAGTCCATAGTTTCAGATGATGGATAAAAGAAATTATTATTAGCTAGTTATATGACTTTGTAATTCTTTGTTGTCACAAACAAAACTCATCACCACCTGCTACTATCATACAATTAATATAATCTCATTATCCACTACATTTAATATATTATGATATATTTTATGTGTAAAATTATGCTCAACAGTCATAGTTTATGTTTATCAATTCTATAGAGGTCATGTGCATGACATGAAATATGACATAATTGCGAGATGTAGGGCACTTCTATATAGTGTCTTACCTTCTGTGTTTAATACAACCTTCTTCTAAAGTAGAGAATAAATAGCAAATTTTGGCAAAGAGTTTTTTGACGAAGTGCAGCAAGCAAAATAATAATAATAATAATTACCCAGCCATAAGAGTAAAACGAGCAGACATGATAACACCAAGTTGAACTATATCTTCACTTGGAATTTTCTGCATGTTAAAAAAACAACAACAACAATAACAACAACAATAACAACAACAACAACAATAATAAATAATAATAATAATAATAATAATGATAATAATGGTTTTTAATTATAAAATGTCAATGAATGGAATAGCTGCAGCAGTCCCTCTCTGCACTGCCATTGAAAAAGGTAGTACCCATACAGCCTTCATAAAACCTAAATATCAGTAATTACTTTTGCTGTTTGCAATAGCATAAGGGTCCGTGTACAACCAGGTGAACGATCTCACACAGGGCCACGACGAAAGACGCTTTATACTAGTCTGGCGCGGCCAGACCCTTCCGAAAAACCGGGAGGGTCCGGCCGCGCCAGACTAGCTTTATAGTTTGTTAACGGTAAAGGATCGCAAGTGTCCCATTTTAAACCACACCTACCCATGACAAAAGGGGTGTGGACTACTAGTATTAAACGACTCATAACAGTGAGTTGCTAACTTACGAATTGGGGCATGGACTTAACAGATAAACAGAGACGTGACGTTAAGAAGAACGTTTTAGAAGACAAAGTTGCCTTTCTAGCGGAGTCTTTGAGTAGATACGACGTCGACAAGTACGTCATAATGCTGCGCGGGGAAGGTGTACTGGACTCGAACGACAGGGAGGTCATCGACCACAAAGTCACAACTTTTAACAAGGTAGAAGCGATAGTTGATATTCTGAAAACTCGACGGGGAAAAAAGAAGAACGAGCATGGACTGGACGTCTTAATCAATGTGTTAAATGATGGAATGCACTCAGAAGTGGCCCAAGCCTTACAAAGAGCTAGACACAGAGCTATGGGTAAGATACAGCTAGTTTTTATAATTGTACAACATTGAGTTTATTGCATTTGATCAGGTTAAATTGGCGTCATGCTACTGCATCACATAGCTATTACACAGTGAGATTTTATTCTAAAAAGTGTCAGGTAAATTAATGATGTGAAAAACGTATGTTAGAGTAAAGTTCATCACTAATTTTTAATGGCTTCTTTCTATAGCACCAATGTCTTCATTTCAGTTCTTCATCCTCCTGATGGTTTACTATCTCTGTTCTCATGCGATTTTTTTAGCCCGGCTCCATGAACTTTGCTTGCAAGGCTCATAGTACCTGTTTAGTGCACAGGCACTGGCACAGCCAGGTGTGCATAACTGCTAGTGGCGGCACAAGAGAATTTGCTTTTTTGCATATGTGTATGTATGTGTGTGTGAATGTATTGGAGGGTAGGTGTAGTCTGGCGGAGCCGACCCTTTACCTTCTTTGTTGGTGGGCGGGGGAAGGAAAGGGTCTGGTATCGTTAGCATATATGAGTTGTGCAGCAGACACTTCCATTACATCACTTTTTCTTACGTCATTCCCACGCATGCGTGAGCTATTTTTTTGCGCGTATTTAGCTGGATAGATGCTACATGTATAATAGTCTTTAGCTTCAATGGCTTCTTCATCTTCAATGGCTTCTTCATCTTCGACTTCATTGTCTGTTGCTGCTTCTCTTTTTGCCTCATCCTTGAAGAACATATGTCTTGCTTGTGGAGAACAGGCGGTAAGAAAGGATAGGAGAGTTATTGGTGGAATTAGTGGTGAATCTGGAGCGGTTACCCTTCTTTGGAAGGAATTCATTGTCAAGGAACTAGAGAAGAGGGGAGAGCAGGTTAATATTGAGTCTGTTTTTGAAAGTTACATGTGCAGAAAGTGCTATTATGCATACCAAAAACTTCTCAAAGCCAAAGAGGTAAAAACCTTCAGTAATATTGTATCTAGCTAGTATATAATGTCAAGAATCTTGATTCAGGAAATTGCTGCTAGAATATGTAAAGCTGTCTCTTCGGTTTTACACTAGAAAAACCAAGCTCTCCAAAAGCAAGTAAGATCTGAACTTCGGCCATCTCTCTCCAGCAAGTATAGCAAATATATACGGCGCAAGCTTTTAACAGGTGTGGACGCGCGTGCTACAGTGTACGTATATGTCATAATACATCATATTATGATGTAATCAGAATTCTCTGCAATATGATTGGGGCGCAACTATAGTTGTGCCTGCACAACTCGTATATGCTAACGATAACAGACCCTTTCCTTCCCCCGCCCACCAACAAAGAAGGTAAAGGGTCGGCTCCGCCAGACTAGGGTAGGTGGGTGTGGATCAAGAAAGAAAGTTCTTGCAAAAGTTGGTAAACAACTGAATTGTGAGGGCTTGTTCCTAGTGTCAGGTTCAATCCTAATTGCCATTTCTAATAACACATTCTCACAAGGACATTTTCCTCATCTCTCACCTCTGAAGTGTGTATAAATGAATCCTTTCCTAGCCACAAGTGAAACAACACTTTGTCTTCACTTGTAGCACGAGTTTCACACAAGTAGCTACACAATGGTATTTCTAATTCCTAATAGTATTAAAAACCACCAGACGTGCTGGCTTTAAAATATACTGTTGTGTGTGTGTGTGTGTGTGTGTGTGTGTTTGTGTGTTTGTGTTATCCAGCACGAGAAAGGGCTCAACTAGCAGCATCAAATGCACTTAATGGGCCGTAGCCTCCGTCACCTGCCAGTTGACAGTACTCTGTGTAAATCAACAAGTACATTTTATATTTTTATTACAATATTTGATTTACTGTGTAATTCTTTTGTGTCCAAATTCCATAATCACATTCTATATTAAATCCATCAGACTTCTTCTGACATTCTTTGTATACAGAAAGGTAGGAAGATGGGTTTTGATTGTATTAGATGGGTTTTTACCATTCCTTATTCCCTAATGAAGTTAATTTTTTTTTTTTGTTGTTTTTTTTGTTGTTTTTTTTTGTTATAAATGAACAGTGGCAACATAATTTAAAGAATAATTTCATGAAAACAGCAGTGGAAGGACTATCAATATCAACTGGACAATGTTTGATTTGGGCCACATAGTGTGCAAGGATCTTTTTTTTTTTTTTTTTTACAATACAATGCACCATTTTATGTTTATTATATAAATATATTACTAGTGTACAGTCTGTACTTTACTGTCTTTTCTAAAATATATATTATGATGAAGAGAGAAAGGAAGGGAGTTGGAAAATGCTTTGATCAAAAGGGCACATTCCTTTTTGCATCATAACTCAACCTCAGTGAGCCCCATCATTGAAACTTCCGGCTACGGGCCTCACTGATTAATTTGACTGAAGCATTATGACAAGCATTTTAGCTAGGCTAGGTAGCTATAGCTCATATATTTGATTTGAAGCAAGGGACATATAAAACAAATACAAGAAGTTAAATAACCTAATCAGAATGATTTGTACTCTAAAATTTTGGACATTTTAGGTAATATGAATAAGGCCATTGAACAAATAACTTTGGGTAAAAAAATCTTTAAGCTATACATTATATTCACCCCCTCCCCCCAATTCCCTCTGATACAAGTAAGGAAAGAAAAAAAATAAATAAATGAAAGAGTAAAAGTGGTGACTATTTAAAAAAGTTATCAGTAATAGAATCTGTTGGCCGCCAGCACAAAAAATACATCCATGTGCTTGGTCTACCAGCCAATGTTGTAGAATTTGGTGATTCTTGGATACACTGACCCTAGTCACTAATATTGTAGTGATCCCAGGATACGGTGATCGTGGTCACTAAAATCCTAGGATACACTGACCCTGGTTACTAAAATCCTAGTGATCCCAGGATATGGTAATCCTGGTCACTAAAATCCTATTATCCTAGGATATGGTGATCCTGGTCACTAAAATCCTAATGATCCTAGGGTACAGTGACCCTGGTCACTAAAATCCAAGTGATCCCAGGATACGGTGATCCTGGTCACTAAAATCCTAGTGATCCTAGGGTGCAGTGACCCTTGTCATTAGAATCCTAGTGATCCCAGAATACAGTGAACCAGGTCACTAGTAATTTTAGTGATCCCGGGATACGGTGACCTGGTCACTAAAACTCTAGTGATCCTGATCACTAAAATCCTAGTGATCCCAGGATATGTTGATCCTGGCCACTAAATCCTAGTGGATACAGTGACCCAGTGACCCTGGCCACTAAAATCCTAGTGATCCTAGGGTACGGTGACCCTGATCACTAGAATCCTAGTGATCACTGGATTAAGTGACCCTGGTCACTAATAATTTTGGTATTCCCAGGATACAGTGACCCTGGTCACTAAAATCCTAGTGATCCCAGGATACTGTGACCCTGGTCACTAAAATTCTAGTGATCTTGATCACTAAAATTCTAGTGATACCAGGATATGGTGACCCTGGTCACTAGAATCCTAGTGATCACTGGATAAAGTGACCCTGGTCACTAATAATTTTAGTAATCCCAGGATACGGTAACCCAAGTCACTAAAATTCTAGTGATCCCAGGATACGGTTACCCTAGTCATTACAATCCTAGTGATCCCAGGATACTGTTACCCTGGTCACTAAAATCCTGGTAATCCCAGGATACTGTGGCCCTGGTCACTAAAATCCTGGTGATCCCAGGATACGGTGACCGTGGTCACTAGAATCCCAGTGATCCCAGGATACGGTGACCCTGGTCACTAAATCCTAGTAATTTCAAGATACGGTGACCCTGGTCACTAAAATCCTAGTGATTCCAGGATGCAGTGACCCTGGTCACTAAAATCCTAGTGATTCCAGGATATGGTGACTGGTCACTAAACCCCTAGTGATCCCAAGGTACGTGAACCTGGTCACTATAATCCTAGTGATTCCAGGATACGGTGACCCTGGTCACTAAAATTCTAGTGATCCCAGGATACGGTTACCCTAGTCATTACAATCCTAGTGATCCCAGGATACTGTTACCCTGGTCACTAAAATCCTAGTAATCCCAGGATACTGTGGCCATGGTCACTAAAATCCTAGTGATCCCAGGATACGGTGACCGTGGTCACTAGAATCCCAGTGATCCCAGGATACGGTGACCTTGGTCACTACAATCCTAGTGATTCCAGGATGCAGTGACCCTGGTCACTAAAATCCTAGTGATTCCAGGATACGGTGACTGGTCACTAAACCCCTAGTGATCCCAAGATACGTGAACCTGGTCACTAAAATCCTAGTGATTCCAGGATACGGTGACCCTGGTCACTAAAATCCTAGTGGTCCCAAGATACAGTGACCCTGGTCACTAAAATCCTAGTGATCCCGAGATACGGTGACCCTGGTCACTAAAATCCTAGTGATCCCAAGATATGGTGGCCCTGGTCACTAATATCCTAGTGATCCCAGGATAAGGTGACACTGGTCACTAAAATACTAGTGATCCCAAGATATGGTGGCCCTGGTCACTAAAATCCTAGTGATCCCAGGATACGGTGACCGTGGTCACTAGAATCCCAGTGATCCCAGGATACGGTGACCTTGGTCACTAAATCCTAGTGATTTCAAGATACGGTGGCCCTGGTCACTAAAATCCTAGTTATTCCAGGATGCAGTGACCCTGGTCACTAAAATCCTAGTGATTCCAGGATACGGTGACTGGTCACTAAACCCCTAGTGATCCCAAGATACGTGAACCTGGTCACTATAATCCTAGTGATTCCAGGATACGGTGACCCTGGTCACTAAAATCCTAGTGGTCCCAAGATACGGTGACCCTGGTCACTAAAATCCTAGTGATCCCGAGATACGGTGACCCTGGTCACTAAAATCCTAGTGATCCCAAGATATGGTGGCCCTGGTCACTAATATCCTAGTGATCCCAGGATAAGGTGACACTGGTCACTAAAATACTAGTTTTGCATGACCCCTCCCCCCCCCCTCCCCCCTCCCCCAAGATTACTGTATCTTAGGATTTTGTGACTCTGAGGTATTGATAACCGCTGACCCGTCTATAATAACGGTGACCCTGCCAGGTATAAATAATTATCTTTATGGTTATTTCAGCTCTATGAATGCACCAACTACTTATTCAGTCTGCATAATTTCATGTTATAGTTGTGGGGTTGGTCGCTAGCTATAGTGTTATTTTAGTTAGAATAGTCATCAACTTCATAGGTTGATTTACGAATCATTGTGACAGCTCTTCTATATGATCCTGTAGCTTTAATTAATTTTTATTTTGCAATGATATCTCAGCTACATAGCAGTTATGAAGCAATAACAATTCAAATTCTTTCATTTCATGAATTTTTGAACACCAAAGGTAGCATCCAAGTAGCTACCTTACACGTTATGTAAGAAATCTAAAAAAAGAGTTCATTTTTCTCTTGAACCCATAACACCACAACAAAGGACACTCCCAAATAATTGACTCAGAAGCATCGTTTCAAAGTGTCCTGAATCGAGAGTGAGGATCGCTTAGGGCCTGCCTGACTAGCTATACTCAAAATTTTTAGAATTATTCTTTTTTTTTTTATTTCCAAAAATTTTTGTTATTTCCATAAATTTTATTATTATTCTCTTATTATTCCAATTAGGAATATATAAGTGAAATAGTGATGACTGCAGTAGCTATATAAAGTTGGTATAATGAGTGAAAGAATCAGTCTCTCTGTTATACTGAATTACTTAATAGGACTCGCTATACGTGACCCGCTCCGGGAAAACAGACCACTTTCAATTTTTACTTTGACCACACAATATTGCTAGCTACTTCCAGTGAAAACCTTGAACATCCCCAGAAAAAAATGTTCAAAGAATGGAGAAAACATGCTCTGCTAAGCTGAAAAAAAGTCAAGAAACAGCTTAATATATAATTCCCCAGATGACTTGCTAATGTTAACTCTGGGCCTGAGCTGGCAGCTCTCTTAGTATTTCAAACTTATTCATTTATGGAAGTACAATAACCAAGTGGCCAACACAAATCCAGCTGCTCTAATCAAGTAAGAAAGATATACCTTATAACCACATTTTGTATAAGAAAAAGAGAGAGATTTTCTTTTTCCCTTTATTGTTCTCCTAAATACCCTTATTATTCTAGAATTAATCCACTTTGCTATTTCATGTCCATTATTCCAGAAAAAATGCAAACATAATCTGGCAGGGTCTATCTATGTATTGCATTCAAATTCTTAAGTTCAACTAATTTCATTCTATTGTGTTCTGGTGTGGTAAACAGCAGTAGCTAATATTATTTACTAGCTACTAAGATATTGGAAATATTCAATAACTGAAATGCATATTATTATATTATCATGTGGCAATCTTACCAATATTGTCACTAATAAACTAGCTATCTTACAGGGAACCACTGTAACCATTGTTCCAATTCTCTAAATCGCTGGAGTTCTGGGAAGACAGAAGGTGCAGTTGAATTATCCGGTCTCAACGAGTACACTAGTTCTACTACTATATCTACAAAAATTAACGCTGTCCTTTGAAAAGTGAGTCCTACTGAGGAGGTAAACCGCCCCAAAGTTTGTCCTGCTGATAAGGTGGTAAACTGCTTGGTTCCTCTGCACACATTATGGACGCAATTGTGGGTAGAAGAGCGTAGGAGTGTACAGCTAGATGGTTGGAGATGGTGAAGTAAAGGAAGTCACGTGTGGTTGTTAACCTAATACAATATTCATTTACGAATTGTTGAGATTACAGCTCATTCATACATTTAAAAAGGTGGGCGCGGCATCAAGGCTAGATAATTGCAAGTTAAAATAGCAAAGAATCCAAGATTTTACCCAGTGTGTCAGAAAATTCTCTTTGCTAACGATCAATATTATGAGTCAAAACATTCCGCACATATCGGCGAACCCCAAAACCAATGAAGAATACGGCGCCATTTTGGCATCCCTGGAGGTTACAGAGGGAGACTTTCAGCCCTTGGATGATGATTATGAAGATGGCAGTGTAATTGTCGACGAACAAACTGTTGAAGCTGGATTTGACACCTTTTTAGAAAACAGGGATAAATCAGGCAAGCATAGCGGTACAATCAGTGAGGTCAAAGGCGGCGGCGAACGGAAAGTATACGACTTGTTCAACGACCCAGATATGGAGATAATACCTACGGAGAATTTAGAGCTGCTACTGCTAGATTTTCAGCCCGAGCAGATAGTTGAACGTGTTAAAAGTTTTAAAGATAAACGATCTTCTTTGCAGAAGAAATTTAAATTGACTAAAAAAATAGTATCTGCATTGGAAATAGCCAGTGGTGTTATTGGAGGTGCAATAGAAGGAGTTTACAAATTTGCTAATGCTACAAAAGGTGAGTATTTTATTACTCTTTTCAGAATTTGACTAAAGCTACTTCATAATTTGTTAAATATGTAATTTCATTTTTAATTTACAGTGTTTGCTAGCTGTTGTTAAGTGTTGGCTAGTTGGTAAATGTGCAGCCAGAAAGAAATCTGTATAAAAAATTCGAGCTTCACGCTTGACCCCAATGCATACTAAGTGTGAAAGTTTTGATTGCAATACAAATGGGCAGATATCGAGTTCGAACCAAGTAGGTAAATAATTATTAATTCGGGTTAGATATAGATTGGGGAGGGAGGGAGGAAGGGGACATATGTACAGAGATCAGGGCCTCAAAAATGTGTTGTTGTTTTTTCTCGAGAACTGCATGCTTGACCAGTGCAACACAAATTCATTCCGGTGTCATAAAGTTTCCCAGTGATACAGGACTCTAACCTCCTATTTACGTAGACATATGGATCCCAAGACCAGCTAAAACTGTAATGTTTTTGGGATGTAGGAGTGATATGGCAAGATATTTCACGCTCAGGTTTTATTTTCACTCACCTCTGGCTCGTGAAAATAAATTAGCCTGCTCGTGAAATATTTTTGCCATACCACACTCTGACTTATGTAATAAGTATTATATATAATATATACATAATATATATATATAATAATATATATATAAATATATACACCAAAATCTAAATTGTGGCTTGTTTGTGAGGGAGTCACTTCGCTCGCCCTATGAATAGTGTCTGCAAGATGATCATAAATGTTTTTTGAAGAACTCTTACAAATAGGCATTGGCAAAATTTGAGCGGAATGGATAGCCAAAAGCAATTGTTTTATTTGTTCAATACGATTCTTTTTATGGAAGCAAATTATTTCAACTTTTCACAGGTGTATAATTTAAATTCCGGCAGACAAAAAAATTAGGAAGACTTGCAAAAATCTGACAAGTGCGTAATGCTAATGCGCCTGTTTTTAGGGTAATACATTCCAGGCAAGCAGAACCCACAGGCCAATACATGAAATGTATAATCATTCTTTGCGAATGAGTTGTCCTATAATAGATAAACATATTTTTAAAGTTTTGTTTTTATGCAAGAGCATGAGAATGTACTCTGATAAAAGTCGGTTATGCTCATTACATGTTAATCCATTACACGAATATTATTTTGTATCTTCCTAAATAGTGCATTATAATTATAATATGTACCTTTGCTTTCAAAATTATATATAAGTATTATAATGTGATTGATATGGCGTATTGATATAATTTTTATTCTGTTGTTATTGTAATTTATTATAGGAAGGTCAATAATTATCAGCGAATTTAAGAAGAAAAGTGGTTTCTTAGGCACTTGCTCTGTAAGTATTTTTGGCATATTGGACACTTAAATATCTTTGGTAGAAGATTACACTTGCACAGAATATTATAAATCACCTTTCATGTTTCCTTGAGGTATTCTCATTAGCTATAATGGCTCATTTTCTAGCCAGAAGTGACGAACCTGGACACATCAAACCATTCAACACTAATGTGGACATACTGTACCACACCAGTGGTGTTTGTGAAAGAGTAATGAACAATATCAAGTCGGAATTATTTTGGGCCCTGCAAAAAATAAAACAACAACAACAACAACAAAAAAACAATGTAGACCTGCCAGGAGGCGGAACTAAATGTTCAATTTTAAATTACTTTGTCAATTCCTGAAATGCATCACAAATTGTGAATTTTAATGCAATTATTCTAATTATGTTACTTTAAATTTAACCTGTAATAATTTTTTTCTTTAGATTATCATTGAAAGGTTGGAAAGCATTGCACCGTATTATGACAGTTTCAAAGCATCTCACCATCTAAAGAAGGTTAAAGCTCATTTTTTAAAAAGGGAAGTGGTCATTACTTTTTATGGTGATACCAATGTGGGAAAAAGTACTCTACTTAACAGCATTATGGGAAATACGTAAGTTCGTTGCATAATATTAACATTAGCTTCTGGGTTGGTACGAAAGAGAAGGTAAAAGGTGACTAAAAAGCGGGTGGAAAGGTTAGGTAATGCAGTTTAGGTTAAAAATGGAAGGGAAGAGAAGGCAAAAAGGCAAGGGATTAATTGTAACTAAAAAATGGATGGAATCGACAAGTTAAGGTAGGGGTTAGTTTCTAAAAGGAAGGCGAAAGTATGAAATAGAAGACAAAAGTTTCTCAAAGTAGGACAGAAATTCATAAGCAGGAGAGATAGACAATGAAAAAGGGGACTCCATGACTTAAAAGAAGAGCTGAAGAAAGGAGAGGTAGGATAGAAGAAAAACTCGGATAGTTCAGAAAAAAAGAAAGCAGGAGAGGGAAATTTATGTAACCTTAACCAATGGTAGAGAATGATAACTGAGCAAGATAACTTGTGCGCTAGCTAGTGCATTCTTACTTCACAATCCATCAAGCGCCACTATATGACGGGGTACTTGCTAGTTTTATATGTCACATATGCTGGGAAGTGAGGCACCCGAATTCAACTTGCGAGACTTCCTGAGTCAGTTTATTATCTCGTTGCATACAGCGTTACTAAATCTTATGCAGTCCTCAAGAATAATGCAACAAAAAAAAAAAAAGACTGACTGAAAAATGATGACCTCTGCACCTTCCCAATATATCCTAACAGATAAAGTGGCCTTAATGGAAGTGCCCAACAACAATGACACAAAACAACAATCGACACTTACATGTTTGACGCAAGCACACATAGTCACTTATCTCTGCACACAAACAAAGACTCAAAACAACAATTGACAACTACATTTTTGGTACACAAACTTATCTCTAAGAGTTAGTCATAAATGTCTATGTGGGAGGTGCCAGATCCAGCTGAGCCCTTCCCATGCATAAACCCACCTGAATTATGGTTTAAACAATTCTGATTAATACGTCTGAAGCATTTTATTCAGTTATAATAGTTTTAAAACAAGTTTGCAATACTTCATTGCTATATTATTAACTAACCTTGGTTTTAGTAAAAATGCATGGACAATGTAACTTAGACATTAATGAGTAGCACAATTCATAATATACATTATGTAATAATAGCAAATTTACTCGTTTTTTACAGCCAATAATATTGTTAATTAAAACTTAAGTTTTTAAGTTTTAGTTAACAATAATATTGGCTGTAAAAAATGAGAAAATTTGTTATTATTATAATTATTTCAGCCGAGAATGACTGAATCATTGAAGGAATACAGTATGTAGACAGTAATTAAGTTATTTGTTCAGGCATAGTGCTGAATAGCTGAAAGAGACCGTAGTGTTTTATCACAATCTGTTCATAGGAAATGTAACAACAATTAGTGAATATATTTTCATTATTTAGATACCTCCCTGTTGACAAGAAGCCACAAACTGCTACATTTGTTTACATTGATTTTGTTGGTGACCGACATACTGCAGATGAAATGAGTCAAGATTATGTAAGAAGTTTTTAGGATAATTATCATAGTGATAATACTTTGTTTATGTTGTATTTGGTTTAAGAACAATAAATAAGATATCACCTTCTAGAACTTACTACTTTAAACCCAACTTTATAAACACGAGTCGGGTAATCATGCCTTGAAAAGGTACTAGCTACATTGGTTTTAAAAATATAGTATATTATAGACATTCAATTTATTATTATTGATAGCTATATAATTAAGGATCTCCAACTAGATTTGTAAAATGTTTTTAGCTATACTGTCACATTTTAATTATTTCACGCTTTTTTGTTACCATAAATAGCCTTCAACTGAATGTGATGACACCTTACCCATCCATGTAATAAATACACAAATACATACATAACTATATTCATGCATTCATAGATAGATAGATAGATACATACATACATACATACATATACATACATGCATACATGTATACATACACACATACACGGCACTTGGCTTAGCCATCTGTCATTCACAAGAACAAATTTTCTATGTCTGGTGACATTTCCCCTGTCTCCTAAACCTTCTTCCACATACACACCAGAAGAGCATCTCCAATTGGCAGCATTGTATATCTCTTCCACTTCTTTTATGCACTTCCTCAACCATGGCTTCCTTTCCTGACTCATCTCTGGTACCAGCTCCTGACATCTGGTCTCTCCACCTTTTTTTCTTCCATGACATTCCGTCTTCTTTCTCAATTCCCCAAACAAAACTTTCTAGGGCAACCTATCTTCATTCATAAACATGCCCCAGCCATTACAACCTTCAATATGGAATCATATTACCAAATTTCACTTAAAATTCTTTATAATCTTTTGATTAATTCTTATATTGCAGAGAAAAGGTGTTATTGATCATAAGGATGATGATTACAGCGTTGTTGGTCCAAAAGAAATTCATTCTTACTTATCCGACCTTGATAAAGAATTAAGGAAGGTAAAGTTGGTAAAGTCATATAGCAAATGAATTATGTAAACACACATACAAAATTTAGTGACAAAATTCCTGATTATAGCTAAGTTTGAATTGACAAGCCCAGTTGTCCTTTAAAATAATACAAGCACTCATTGAATTGCGTTTAGCTTTATAAGTGAGGCAAGATTATGGAATACAACCCAAGCCAATACTATTTCATCACTTGTTTTAGACTAATAAAATGATCAATTTTAGTGAAAACTTTGGTATCTTGCAAAACTGACTAGCCTTGGAGCTGGCCTCAATACTTAGACTTGTTTTGCTTTTAACTTTGAATGGAATTTAGGTTATGGCATTGGCAATCTAAGTGCTTCTGATAATTGGTATCAATTGTCATATCAACGAAATAGGTTAGTATTTTTATGAATGAATTAAGCTGTAATATGATGTCCTCAATAAAAATAATTGTTCAGTCCTATCAGTATTTTTCATAAGACCAAGCAAACCAAATACCTTAAGTTTTTATGCAAAATTAGTTTGTCTGAAATACGCTAAATGTATTTATAATACCACACAACATATTATGCCAGTAGATTAAAAGTCACTTATTCTTTTCACTTTGCTTTGTATTATTGCTAATGGTACATGTATACAAATACACATTCATCACCATGAGGTATTAATGTATCGAGTTTAAGCATTAAAATTATATTACAGTTTATAAATATAAGAACTGGTTCATTTTGTATGCAATAATTTTGCTTGTGGCAGATGAAGACAGCATCATCAAAACATTATGTGGAGAGAACCATAAAAATTCAGCATGCATTAGCAGATAAAAGCTCAAATGGTACCAAAGTTTGTCTTTTAGACAGTCCTGGATGTAATGAATATGGATCTGAATTTATAACTGAATGTAGTACTTCTGCAAAAGAAATCACTTCAGCATTTATTTTTGTCACAACATTTGAAGATTATGCCAAGCTTTCCGGTTCAAAGATACTACAATCAATATATGAAGAAAACAGAGGTACTATTTGGCATAATGTTATGCGAAGTATACATTGCAATAATAATAAATAAGACTATTATTATTTTTTATTTGTATACATGTATACACATATACATCTATATGATAGTTAGGCACTGCCTCAGAGGGAACTACTGTTATTATTTTTTATTTGTATACATGTATACACATATACATCTATATGATAGTTAGGCACTGCCTCAGAGGGAACTACTGTTGTAGGGTCCCTAAGGCTCTAGGCTGTAGTGTCCTGAGTGCATGGAGGGCACTACAGTTAGGGCCTAAAGGATTCTAATTACGGTAGTTCTTGATGGCTGTGCAGTGCTTAACTAATTTAGAACATAGCAACTGTTCTTAAACAGCGCCATCGAACATGAATCACATCGCCTGTCTAATCTTGAACTTAGCAATCTTTCCTAGCAATGAAATTGGCGGGAATCCCTGAAAAACCTATGGGATTTTAAGTCCCTCTGCAACAATACAAAAACTACTACACCAGCTATGTTCTAAATGTATAATATATATATATATATATATATTATACATTTATGTGTAATACTTTTTTGTATGTTGACTTACTTTTTCTCTCTTACACAAGCTCCTAACAACTCAAACCTGGATTGCTCAATTAATGCACAAGATCTATTCTACTGAGTTGTGACAGCATTAACTAACCTTTTTAATCCAGTTTTTAGTACTGTTAAAGGGTACAATAATGTGATGGACTTAAACCATCTAAATATTAAAAAAAATATAAAAAACATTTCTTCATGTCACTCAAATCCTAATCTATGTAAGAAGTCAGATGGCATGAAGTCTTATAAAATTAGCTAATGTCTAATGTATATCAATTACAACTGAGGAAATCACCAAAATAGTGTGGACATTTTATTTGCACAAATTAAATATAATACCAATTCAACTAACTAAAGCCAATTTTGTCTACATACTTAATAGCTGCTTGTAAATATTGAAATTAGAAGTCAAAGATGCACCACAGAGTTACATAGTGATACTGTCAGAGCATTAAAGCTGTGCCCTAAGAAACTGTAGCACTAGTTAGATTGATTACATCATTTTGTTGTTTTGAATTTTTGGGGAGGGGGAAGGGAGGGGTTGGGTTTGGTTAGCATTAACTTCACAATTGAGGTACATGCACCTACCATCACTCTGCAAAAAGAGACACAGCTGAGCCATTCCTATAATTTTGGCTCTTTTTAGCCAAATCTTTGGGCAAGGTGTAAATATTGTACTCTCTTGCTAACTATATAATATATATATATAGGTAATAGTTATAAGCCAATTAATGGTTGCTATCAACTATACCAACTTTTTCCCTCTAATGCATTTTCGTACTAAAATACTGGGGACACTATCAGATTTTTAGTACTTGACGATGAACGCAGTTGCTCAGGCAGTGGGCTTTATATATATTATTGGCGAGCGAGCGTAGTGAGCGAGACACTTACAGGGCTAACACAATTGAAAATCGGGGATGTTTGTTTATTTATATATATGTTTGGACGTATGTATTTCATTTTGTACTTTGACCCTCCGTGTTTTTGTGTTCGCTCCGCGTTCGACCCCGTCCCAAACTTCACTAAACAGAATCTTCCGGTTTAGCGACCATTACCCGTATCACCTTAGAAATTGAATTGTTTACCGCTTTGAATTCTTTTGCGGGTGCAGGTAAAACGCAAAAACTTATGGGAGCTCCATTTCTATTCGAGTTAGTCGCTATTTGTCACAGTTATAAGCCCTACTCAACAGCATTAACTTGTAAGTTCATTGTCCACTAGACGAACCACGAAGGTAAGTCTTGCGTAGGTATGTTCAGTTGTGTGAAAGTATTGTGCGTTACACTACTATTAAGAATGTCACAAAGAAAACTTTAAATAACGTGACTTGATTTTGTTGCTTCTTTTTCAATTCAAACAGTTGCTGGGAGCGGTTACTATGGCATTGAATCTCCTTTACCGCATACGTAATTTAAAAACTCGACTTTGTTTTAGTAGCTTGAGTGTTAGTTGTTAAAATCAATCATTTAACAATAGTGTAGTTTAAGGCTCGCTTGCCATTTGTGCTCAAGCACACCACTAGTATATATGTGACCGGTTTTGGGAAAATCGGCCTAAACGCGGCAAACAATTTTTTTCAGTATCCACGGGTAAAGCCTTATGGGTCGATTTTTTTCGAAAATTTTTTATGGCAGAAATGGATAGACATCAGTTAGCTCTAGCTTATGATGCAGTTGTAAACTCTGGCCGTGCTCTAGAACTCACACTAGGAGGCTAGAAACACTAGCAGGTTGGACTCGTGTACGGAGAGTTGCTAAGAAATTATTGGCGGACTTTTCACTAACAGCGGGGAAAAAACTGTAGCTAACTAATTCACTTACTATTCTACATAATTCACGTACTCACGCAATTCTCGCCATCATAGTTTCTTAAGGAGCCCTGCATTAAGCCATTTAGACTTCTTTCAATCCGCCTGTAACCGGTTTATTCCATAGTGTCTCGGAGACACGCAGTAATAGTATACGGACACAAGGCACGCCCCCTGACCTTAGCAACGCCTTTACCTGGCGTTTTTTCGAAATCATCAATAATAAGTTTAGCAAAAATACTGAAGTGTTGTAGTGCGTAGGGCAAAGACGGCTTGTGCTACAGCTTCCAAATTAAGAGGGTGGCATCCCAAGGCCCCGTGCAGCCTACTGGTAGAATAAATTAGAAAACTTTAGATGCCGCGTTTAAGCCGATATTCCCAAAACCAGTCACATATTATATATACTCTGCTAGCTGATAAGTTCAATCATATCAATCAAGGTGACTCTAAAACTTAATTGTGTTGAAACAAATACATTGCACATGCAGTAAATAGCTCATACTTAATTTATTTTATGCTAATCTTCAATCTAATACCTGTAAACAGCATGGTAAAATCAAATAAGGTATGGTGAAACAAATAAAATAGTAATCAGCTGTCTATTCTTTCATGTGAGAATATTTATTATACACTGCACGAAAGTGTCCATTGGCAACCATAACAAAATCGTAAATTAGTGTATAATCAGTTGACAACTAGTTTGTTAACCTCTACAGCCTGGTCAACTTTTTGTTAACTCTAATTATCAACACAGTTTACGGATTTTGTTATGGTTGTCAATGGACTCTTTTCAGGCAGTATTATCATTTTTTAATCAAAAGCAATTTCCTCATTTGTACTGTCATGTTTTGCATGAATCACTTTCTACTTATGAAATACTTTATGAAATGACTGCAATTTGAATTTGCTGTATTTAAAAACAGATATTATATGGCAAAATCGTTTAACCATTGTAATAAATAAGAAAGATTATGCAATTGAACGAGCTACTGATGAGGATGCAAAAAGCTATACATGTGAAGAAGTAATTTTTGAAGTTCGTGAATTCTTATGCAATGATGTTTTTAAGTGCACTCAGAAAGATTTGCCTGAAGATTCGGTAATTTTAGTGAGTGGATGGTGGGCATTATTTGCTCGACAACACAAGTCTTCTTCACCGTCTAAACTGAAGAATTCCAGTGTAACGAAAGTTCTTTCAAGTTTAACAGACACAACATTATTTGACTCTGAAGCAGATGTTGTTATTGAAAAGGAAAAAATTCCACACTGGTTGGAGATGTTGGAAAACTTCAGTAATGTTAGAGACCTTGAATACAGGTAAATAAATAGTGAATTTTTCCTATATTAAAATACTAGAACAATTAATGTGACTAAATGTATTGGACATTCCAAAGCAACAGATCTGATTCAGTCATTCTCGGCTGAAATAATTATAATAATAGGAAACTTTTCTCTTTTTTACAGCCAATATTTTTAATTATATCTTAACCCGACGTTTTAACTTCTTGTCGAAGTCCTCTTCAGGGGTCAACTGAGGTCGAACTCTCCATGGTGATATAATAACACAAAGTAAAAATCGAATAACAATATATTACGCTACACCAAAATCTTGCTGTTTACTTTGTGTTATTATATCACCACGGAGAGTTCGACCTCAGTTAACCCCTGAATAAGACTTTGGCAAGTAGTCGAAACGTCAGGTTATGTTATAATTAAAAACATTGGCTGTTAAAAGGAGTAAAATTTCCTATTATCAACATATCTATTGGACACACGTGTTGCTTTAGTACTTAATTATAATTTGAATCACATTGTTGAAGAAATATTGTTGCAGTATTACTAATACTAACTTTAATTTATTATTATTTATTTAGACTGGAAAACATAGCTGGAATATCCTCTGAAATGTGGAAGAATAAAATGAAGAGTGACATGCGTACATGTCTGGAATTTCTTATTTCTAATCTATCGCAAAAAATAGTACAGCATGATGCCACAATGAAAGGTAACATAAATTATTCACTTTTCATCTGCTATAAAACATTAACATAATTGCCAAATTAGTAATGTATGCTCATAATTTATAAGCTAATGAAAAATTACCTAGAAGTTAATGCAGTTTTTTTTTACCAGTATTAAACGATTACTTTTCAATGTATTGGTCTATTGAGACTGTGGTAGTGCCAGAAGTACCTTATCAACACAATAGGAAAAGTAGTTTGCTATTGATTTTTATTGGTTGGTTGTAATTTAGCATTAGAAGGCTTGTGCACTAAGTATGCAATCAATTGATGACAAGTTATCTATACTTTTTAAAGATTTTAGAGTTAAGAAAAGAATAATAATTATTTTGAAGTTTACCTCCTATGAATATTCATGATCAAGTATTAGCTAGTTTCTCAAGTGATCATTCATCTAATATGACTCGATATGTTTAAGTACCAGTAGCCAAGGGGTGGATTCAGGGCTAATGATTGAGAGGGGCCTCTAATAGTCAATTAATGATTAATTATTATTGATTTCAAGATAGAAGCGCATAAGTTAACATGTAGTTGTTCTGCGGACTGAATTGCCTTTATTGGTACGTTCAATTGTAGTAATTTTCAATACACTTGGTAAGGAGAGGTAGCCTTGGTTTCCATTGTTATGGAGGAAATAATTCTCACAAAAGTATGACATTAAATGGGATGTGATTGAGCAAAATGGGAGAAAATGAATTGTAATTAACCAAAAATAAATAGAAAAATCAATCCCGTACAAATCACCATTTTAATGAATTCTTTGCTCATTACTGTTTTTATATATACTTTCTTTTCTTATGCTTACTAGTAATATATTTTATTATATTTAGAGTGCCAAAAACGAATTCAATCAATTTTTAAAGTTATTATGGAACTAGACATGTTTTATGGACAAATTTTGCATAATGAAAAGATGTGCAGACTCAAACAAATTCCTAGTGACCGGGAGCTTCTGGCAGATTTCAAGGAAGCCTATGAGGCTGATAAGGTTTGTTACTCTATTTAGAATGCTATAATTTGTTTTATACAATTTTGTCTTAAAATTAAATCCTATCACAAATATATTAAATGATGTTGAATTTAAACTTAACATTTTAACAGCACAAAGAAATAACATATTCAGTGATATAAGTAGTAGTAAATAATTTACTACTACTTATATCACTGAATATGTTATTTCCTAAAAATAACATTGTGAAGATATTTGTGACCGGATTTGGGAAAATCCGCCTAAACGCGGCAAACAATTTTTTTCAGTATCACCGGGTAAAGCCTTATGGGTCGATTTTTTTCGAAAAAATTTTTATGGCAGAAATCGATAGACACCAGTTAGCTCTAGCTTATGACGCAGTTGTAAGCTCTGGCGTGCTCTAGAACTCACACTAGGAGGCTACAAACACTAGCCGGTTGGACTCGTGTACGGAGAGTTGCTAAGAAATTATTGGCGGGCTTTTCACTAACAGCCGGGAATAAACTGTAGCTAACTAATTCACTTACTATTCTACATAATTCACGAACTCACGCAATTCTCGTCATCATAGTTTCTTAAGGAGCCCTGCATTAAGCCTTTTAGACTTCTTTCAATCCGCCTGTAACCGGTTTATTCCATAGTGTCCCGGAGACACGCAGTAATAGTATACGGACACAAGCCACGCCCCCTGACCTTAGCAACGCCTTTACCCTGCGTTCTTTCGAAATCAGCAATAATAAGTTTAGCAAAAACACTGAAGTGTTGTAGTGCGTAGGGCGAAGACGGCTTGTGCTACAACTTCCAAATTCGGAGGAAGGCATCCCAAGGCCCCGTGCAGCCTACTGGTAGAATAAATTAGAAAACTTTAGATGCCGCGTTTAGCCGGGTTTTCACAAATCCGGTCACATTTAGTGTGGAATAATTATTATTCCACACTAAATATCTTCACAATGTTATTTTTAGGTACATGACCCATGTTATTTCTGGCTGTATTGAGTAAGCTCATTACCCATGTAGTTATAGCAACCAGCCAAGCTCACCCTTTTCAGGTTTTTACAGCTACTTTCCTCTGGTGTAGCCTACCCAACCAGGTTAGAGCAGCTGCTAAAATAACTGCTGGGGGTTTGAAGATACCAGCCAATTTCACACCTTGTGAGTTAAGGTTCTAGTACAGAATAAACCACTTATTACACTCTGGGCTGAGTAATATGGCAAGATGTTTCACGCTCAGGCTTTATTTTCACTCACCTCTGGCTCTTGAAAATAAATTAGCCTGCTGTTGAAATATTTCTCCTTCTCCATATCACACTCTGACTCATGTAGTACTATTTACATGACATAATTGTGGCCATGGCTGTATTTATATCATTTCCACGAAATAGACCCCAGCTCAAAATATCCATAGAATTTCTTTGCTCCACTAATTTATCACTTTTGCAATTTTTTGCTCAGCCTGTTTTTTTTTAATCGTTAGGTGTATTCTCTCTCATTCACAGGCTTTTTTTTAAAAACAATACAGATTAGTAAATGTTTACCCCTTAACAGTATATATACAGAATTGAAGCATTTAATGGCTTGCAGGTTGTCAAGCTCAGTGACAGAGTGCTTGCTTTAAGTAAGCGGTCCTGGGTTCAATTCCCTATGACAGCAAAATATTTTTAATTCTCTATTGTTAAAAAAAAAAACTAGCCTGTGAAAGAGAGAGATTACATCTAACATCCAGTAATGTGTATGAATGGCAGCAAAATGTACATACTTCCAATATCTCTATTACAGAAAAAAGAAGATCCTAAAAATGTTTTGACTCAATTAGTGCATTCAACTCTACGGAAATTTGAGAGAGACACAACATCTACTATTGCTGAGGGAAAATATGGACCAAATAATTTTATGGAAGGTTAGTTTTCACTTCATCTGCTGAATTAAAAACAATGAAAATTATTTTTAATAGATTTAACAAAATGCTGGAAAACTTTGTCATTGGAAATTCAGCGAGCTATGGTTCCTTCCGAAAACTTGACTATAAAGTATAACGAAAAAGTTACAGATTGTAACTTGAGAGTCCAAAAATTGAAAAATAATTTATTCCGTATACAAAGTGATGTTAGTACGGAAAATTTAGATTCAGGTAAGTAATTCCATTTATTAAAATAAACTAGTAATAAAGAAAGCAAAGCAATTCAGAGGTATATAAATTCAATCCAATGTTATGCATATAATATATAACGGGATGTTTGGAAAAACATGTGTAATAATAGTTCATGACATTAAAGACATTCTATTAATACTTGTGGACTTTTCAAGGCAATGTAGGTTTATAGTAAACCTAAAACATTTTAGTATTGCATACTCTATCATTGCCTGAAAAGAGTCCATTGACAACCATAAATCCATAAACTGTGTTGATAATTAGAGTTGACAGAATTGACGAAACTGTAGAGGTTATCAAGCTAGTTATCAACTGAGTATACATGATTTACGATTTTGTTATGGTTGTTAATGGACCCTTTTCATGCAGTGTATCATTTCCAAAATGCCATCATAGTATTATAAAGCTACAAATAAGCATTGATTGGGGATGTAGTTAAACTGCAATTTACAACTCAAGATTGTCATTGAAGAGGAGTACAATTTGGCTTTAGTGTGTTCCTAAACATAACACTCTCTTTTGTGAGTGATTATTGTCAGTAGGTAATGGTCATTTAGATATATATAGTCAGAATGTACAGCAGAAGCTACCACTACTTGAAAAAATTGAGACAAAAAGAAATTCCATCTAAAAGTAATAGTCAAGGGCTACATACTCTACTATTAGAAATGAATAGACTGAGTGATGCCTTCCTAAACTATGTGAATGAGATCTAAATCATAACTTCAGGCAATTTAAATGCTAAAATAAACTTTAATTAGATTAACTAAATGTTTTTTTTTTTACCTGGTTGGAATGACTTTTACACAATGGCTCACTCTCCATTTGTGCTGAAGCACATCACTATTAATATCGTATTTGTTTTGACTTCACAGCTGTTATTGTATCTGTCCCAAAAATAAGTCCCCCACAATTTGCAGCAACAATCAACGTGCCGTAAGTTATGCAATATCACATTAATTACATATACTTTACTGGTGTGTTTTAATACTAGGATACAACTAACTGGATGGCAAGAATTCTTAAGAATGCTCAGGTAAGTCAAATAAATAGTGGAATTGCAGTCTGATTATATCACTTCATAAATTTCTTTCTCAGCCTTCTTTTACTCATTAGATGTATTCTCTCTCTCTTTCACAGGCTTTTTTTAAAACAATACAGAATGAAAATATTTGGTCTAGTAAAAAAAAAATTCTACGAATAAAAAGAATCTTTGGTATGTTGAGAGTGAGAGTGTAGCATAGCAGTACATAGTATTGGAATGTTTGTTTGCCAGCTGGTTGTCGTAGCTCAGTTGGCTGAGTGCTTGTGCATTGAGCAAGCGGTCCTGGGTTCGATTCCCGGTGGCAACCAAATATTTTTATTCTGTATTGTTAAAAAAAGCTTGTGAAAGAGAAAGAATTAATCTAACGTGTCTGATTATACTTTGTTTATTTATATATTCTTTTCAGGGAACTTCTAAAAATTCATAATGATGATAATTCTATATCACTAGTTCTTGAGCTAGGCACACCAGAAGAAGATGCAGAGGATAGTGGGGAAGAAAACTTTACTGAGTGTTCAAATGATGAAGAAATTGTCGGTGACAGCGAAACTTCTCAATTGAGTGCAGTCAGAAAGCATGATGCGTAAGTTGAAAGGTCTTCCTACTGGATAAAAATTGCACAATTGTTAAAGTAATGCTATAATTGAAAGGGTTATAAATAAATAGATAAAGTATTTAGTAGATAAATAAATTTGAATGAGAAATTCACATAGATCACAGTGTACATAATTTTATTAATAACTCTAGTTTCATCTACACACATAGTCGTACTAATAGAAGAGTTGATTATAAAATTGTATACTATGCCTTTGTCTCAAAACTCTGATAACTCGTTCAACATGTAATCTAATGTAATAATAACATAAGACAATTAGCTACCTAGCTTTATCGATTTGAAGATGAGATAGTTGACTTTACCCCTGGCATGTTGGTACTTAATTTCAGCTCAATAGAGTCCAGATGAGTCTTCAACTGAAGCTATGTGCTCTATTAGATAGTACCTGATCACCTGGCTCTCAGTTATTGAGCTGCCATCAAAATGGCCATGTGCAGTAACCACATGTGCTTGATCGGGCAGACTCCAATAACATATATGTACCAAAGACCTCATCTTACTCATCAATTAAAATAACTTTAAATATTTTTGAAATGAGTTCTATTTTTCCTTTCAGTGGTTTGAGATAAGTACATTGTACTATACTATTCAATTTTATGACTGACTTAATGTCACATGTGTAAAAAATATGGTATTTATTACTTGTTTTATTGTTATTAATCAAATCTTATCTTTTTTTATACAGTAGAGAAAGCAATGATTCTATTACTGAAACAGATTCTATGAAATCAAATGACATTGCCTTTTTGAAGGAGAGCAAACTTCAAAAGAATGAGGATACGGCCAGCAATTCTGCTACAATGATTTCAGATTCCAGTAATTCAGATCTACAAATGTCAAAAGGAAAGACTTCAACTAACAGGTACATAAAACCATGCTTAAAATAAACAGAAAGCACCCTAGCACCCTAATCAAACCATAACATAGCTGGTGTAGTTTTTCTATTGTGATAGTGGGATTTTAATTCCCTCAGGTTCTTCAGTGGAACCTGTAATGGCATCCCTACTGTTAAAGCAGTGACACAATACGTTATCTACGACAGTGTTGTTTGTGATGCTCTTCATGCTATAAATGTATTTGGCACTGTGCAACCATTGTGAACTATGTGGAACCTAACATCCTTGTATATAGTCTTCAAAACTCTACAGTAGTTCCCTAAGTGGCAGTGTATAACTATTATTTAGAGTTTTAGCTGCATTAGGATAAGTTTACTGAGATCTCGAATTGGCAGAGTTTACTCCTGTGTAAAAATACAATACTGCAAGTGAGTGACACTTGTATGTATGTTTTTAAAGCATTAATGTTGGGTTTCACTACCACTGCAGTAACTAACTATGGTAATAATGTCCAGAGATATAAAATTTAAATAAAATGAATAATGGCTAAATAAAATAAGTGTTCATAATTTCAAGCAATGTGCTTATGCTGCTGTCAGGATGGTTGTCTGACAACTAACAACAAATACAATATTTCCATCTATTTTCTGATTTTTGCAAAAATGCTAGTACCGTAGATTCGGGTTGTTAAGCACCCCTTCGTTGTTAAGCACTGTTTTTTTTTTGTTAAGCACAAGTTTTCTTCCAAGTTTTAGCACTTATATTAAGCGCTCCACGTGTTATGTCTACTGTTAATTGGCACTCAGCCCCAATTTTTAGGATACCACTCCCTGTTAAGCAACCATTTTTTTAATTAAGCGCCCATTTCCTTACGATTTGGAGTTACAAGTGGGGTGCTTAAAAACTCGAGTCTATGGTATATACACTCAGGTGTATGGGGGGAGGTGGGAGGGGGGGAATATGGGGAGTTGAGAGGGCCAGGGACAGCCATGTGGACAAATGTTCCTTACAGGAAATATGGTTAACAGGATAAGAGCATACTAAATTAAATTTCATTTGGAGCCCTCCTTGTAACTACCACTCGATATGCCCATGTATATTATGTAATAATTAGACCACCATGGATTTGCTGATGAGTCCAGATTTTGAGGGTGGAGCTACAGGGAGGGATTGGTTATCTACCATAATCATTAAGCATGCTGTGACTGCTGAAGTCATGGTGATAATCGCGTCTAAATTGTAAACAGTATATACTACTGGTAAAGTACAGAGGACAAAAGCATGAAAACATGCTATTTACATATGCTTGAGCCATATTGCTCAAATTTATTAAATTGGTAGTGAAATATTTGTAGTGCATATGTGGATTCTGGAATGATAATTCGCATGTATATATGTATCCATTAATAGCTCTATAAAAACAGAAGATAGTGCAAGTGACTTCGCAGTTGATTCTTACAGTAGTAAAGGAAAAAAAATTGTATTTCGCGACAAAACCTCCAGCAGGTATATTTACACATTTTAAAGTATACAGTTTATCTCACTTAAATAATTCAATAAGTTTATGATATATGTACATGTTTAATATATAAATGTACTATAGTGATGAGGTGGTGCCGAAAAGTGTGAGCAATTACTACAAGTACGTTGAATCCAAGTTGTGGACTTCTAACGAGAAGTTATTTATGCTGTTATTTATCATTATAGTGACTGGTTTACAAAAAAATTAATCATGAAATATATATTAAACCAGCCTTCTTGTTTTAGGGAAGAAATAAGTAACAGTAATTTTACAGGATAGGTTGATGTGATCAGTTGTAACAGGCGAAACAAAGGAAATTGTGTGTGTGTGTGTGCATGTACAAGCTGATTCTGTTACAGTACCAATTTCGCTATAGTTTAACTCGTTGTGTGTTTGAACATAAATGGCGAGCGAACCTTCCTAGATAATTGGGCAAGCGAAGCGAGACGCTCACTAATGAGTTTCAATTCGAGATTTTGGTACAATATATAATGGCAAAGTTCAAAGAGGTCAATTATTATATAACTATTCATTTTAGCAAACTACTATAGAATTCTCTCTTACTTTAATCCTCCAGAGTAAAATTAAGTTCTGCAAAATTAATTTAATTTTATTACTGCGTGAAGTACCAGCACTAATTGCCAGTAGCTCTTGACAACAAGCACTGAACTGCTAAAAGAATGGTCAAGTTTTTAAAATTATGTTTGGTAAAAGGTATTCGATATCATAGCAACCACTTGCCTTAAAAATTTGTATTTTTTGGAGCCTAAAAGTATATTTTTGGAAAAAAAAAGAACCCTGCACATGCGTTTAAATACCAATATACATAGAAATATATAATGTACCCGATTCACCCCTATTAGTGTCTACTCACTACGCTCCGCCACCTAGTAGTATACTTGTGCACAAATGGTGAGTGAGCATGCGTTGTTAGGTTACATACAAGTACAGTATTGTTGTATAATTTATTTTAGCTACTGCTTACGTAGTTCATGATGAAAATAAGCAGTTGATCATTAAAGTAAACACGCACAGTTTCTTTCTTACTTTTATCTCTCAAGTCGCAGTAACTTCTGTAGTATAAGCCATTCTGACTATCTGTTACCAATAACTCTTGACGACTAGCACTCAGCTACAAAATAAGCAAAATTTTTCTTCTAATAAACAGAATCATGTCCTCACCTCAGTTTTCACCAGTAGTACTAGCTTACCGTGGTTCTTGACAACAAGTATATAGCTGCTATAATATAGCTGTGTGTTTTTTAATATGTGTGGTGATGTTTAAATGACATAGCAAACACTCACCCTACATTATTGTGACTTGAAAAAATTACAAAATAATTGTGCAGCCAATATTATGTCAATTAAAACTTAGCCCTAAGTTTCAACTTCTTGCTGATGTCCTCTGCAGGGGTCAACTAGGGGTCAAGCGGACCTTAGTGAGAAGTTGAAAATGTCGGGATAAGTTTTAATTAACATTTGGCTGTTAGAATGAGAAATTTTTCTATTATTATTATTTATTTCAGCCGTGAATGACGGAACAATAATTGTGCAGTGTTAAGTTTAAAGCTAAATATACATATCCAATTTTCAATTATGCATCCCTAATTATTGTTATTACATGAATCATAGTGTGATATGGAGAAATATTTCACTGAGCAGGCTAATATATTTTCAAGAGCCAGAGGCAAGTGAAAATAGAGCCTGAGAGTGAAATATTAAGTGGTTTATTCCATACTAGATATCTTCACTGCTGTAACAAGCTTGCAACAATTATTTCAAGGGTCATATATTCCACCCTAGATATCTTCAAAATGATATCTTTGGTTGCTATTTCACTCTGTACTGTCAAGATCATTACCCCGTGTAGTTATAGCAACAGCCAAACTAGCCACTTATCCTGGTTTTTACAGCAACTTTTCTCTGGTTTAGCCTACTCAAACTGACAATTAATATTTGATTTAGGTATGAACTTGCTCAGGACAAAGAATTAAGACCTTTTATTGTGCTACTTTTTTTAATTTTGGGCTAATCATTGAGAAAACGTGAAGCTTTTTAACTCTGCATAAGTACCAGCTTTTATGGGCAACTCCCCCTAGCGTCACGTCATAATCACGTGAGAAAATAATTTCTGCAGCCAGCGCGCAGTGTAGTTTGCTTTATGCCCAGGCTCCCAAGCGTTACTCCAGGGAAGTTAACGGAGTTGAAAGAAGTGAAGTTTCGCATTGAAAATGTATACAGGTGAGTGTTTCTGGCTAGTTTAGCTTCTTCTCTTATGAAGACAGCATTTCCATGTACCATTTTCATTGGTTGAGCTATTTTGATACCTCATTAAAAATAGCTAACAGATTTCTTGTTCTTTTGGAAGGAGATTATAATGTCGTAATAGCTAGGTAGTGTTTAATAGCGCTGGGAGTTCACACCTTTGGTGCTTCATACTAACTATAGCAGTGAAGATATCTAGTGTGGAATAAACCGTTTATTATGCTTGTCAGAGTGATATGGCTAGATATTTCACTAGCAGGCTAATTTATTTTCACAAGGAGTGAAATAAAGCCTGAGAGTGAAATATTTCACCATATCACACTCTGACTCATGTAATATAAATATTATATATTCTTTTGACTCACTATAGGAGATGGACACCTACTATGGATGACATTGTATCAAGAGTACAGAATCAAATTTTAAAAGACATCAAGAACTATTTTAAAAATGAAGATAAAAATGTTCTCATGGTATGTATAAATTATGTTTTACTGGGTAACTGGTTATTTAGGAGCCATAATTATTTTCCCTAAACATAAACTGCAACACTATATATTTAAGTGAAATGGCCATTTTAATGGCACAGATAAGGAGAAGTATATTCACTGTTTAATGATGTTCTATTCAGCATAGTGAGCACAAGTTACTATTATAATTGAGTCTGGTCAGGTTTTGTTCTGGGTGTGCCCTATTTACAACTAGCTTTTATTTAAATTGTGTATTCATCAAATGAAGTGGACAGAAAGCAGCTGCCCAGACCAGCAAGAATACTGGCCATTCTACCTGTCACATCAAAGTGGCCCAACAATTTCCAGAATTACAGAACTAGCAAGAAATTGCTGTTGTATCTCAGTACCAAGGTCAAGAATACATAGAATCATGTATTCCCTTGACATTAAATTCAGTCACTTACCTATGAAATGCCTAATGTGCTCACGAATAAAAATAGCAACAATTTCTCAATTTAAAATCTACCTCTCTAGCTTCTTACTATATTATCAACATATTTGACATAGGAAACCATTCAGATTTTTACACTAGTTAATGGGACCGGTTAATTTAAAAGCAAGCCTATCTGAGATGGTAGTAAGGACTTAATTTTAAGACTTCATGGAATAAGAACCATAATATGTATGTTTCTACATAATTATGTGTGAGATTGTGGGTGAAATTGTAAATGTATTCACTTAAAGCTAGAATTCAACTTCAGTTGACCTCTGAAGAAGGCTTCGACAAGAAGTCAAAACATTGAATTAAGTTTAAATTAACATAATGTTGGCTGTTAGAACGAGAAAATTTGCTATTATTATAATTATTTCAGCCAAGAATGACTGAATCATCATTAAAATTTACAAAAAAGTGAATTACAATTTTGTTACTGATTACTGTCACTGTTTTGTGTTGTTATAGATCAGATTAATAATGTTGCATTGTATCAATTCAGGCATGCTGCATGCAGTACTATGACAATGCATTTTCTATACTGAAGTGTTTTGATAAGACTGAGGCAGAAGCTATTGAGCGGAGTCTGAATGAACTTCAACAGGTAATGTGCTCACGTATTCATTTTAGTCATACATTAATATAGAGCAATATCCTAAAATGAATTATAGCTGAGTTTTGTTATGTCTAATATATCATTCAGGAAGCACCTGTTTATTTTATAAAGGCAATAGAAAGCCTAAATGAATTTTGAATAATATTTTCAAGTCTTGTCGAAGGTATTTCTTAATCATTCAGTAAGTGAGTGAAAGATTGTGAGGGATGGATTCTATGTGAAGAGTTAAATGAGGCATCTTCATAATAGAAAGGCAATATATAGGAGAAATGGAAGGTACGATGTGAATACCAAGGCTAGCAAGTGAGACTTACAATGGCTGTTAATATCATAGCATGACCTTATAAATATACTTCTGACATCATTATAATATTGTAAGCGTGTATGTATTTTTACTGGCAAATTTTGTGCATACTAAAATATCTAACTCCCTCTCTTGCTTACTAATAAAATATTTATATTTATTATTCTAGAGGATTGATGACTGGGAGAGCTATTCCCGTGGTCTTCACCAGATGGAACATCACCTTGAGGCAATTGTTGAGATGCATGCAAAGTTTACAAACATTTATTAGAGGAACATAAACTAACTCATAAAGTACATATTAATTAGCTAGTACTTGTTTGCTGTTTATTATGCTATCATAATTTCTACTAAACTGATTGCTGAAAATATATCTTTCTAAAATAAAGGATGTCGCACAAAGAAAACTAAAAAATATGGATAAATTTATTAAATGCAACATGGAATGTATAGAAATTTGTATCCATAAGTACAAACATAGCTATTTGTTGGTTGTAACAAGGGTCTCCTACTGTGTCCAAAGCTCCCTCTCAAGGAATAGCAGTTGCTGCCACTAATACAGTCCACATTGTTCTGCAGAAATCCCAGACTCTACCCATAGATCAAACTTGTTGATAGGGTAAGTTAAGTTGATAGAATTAGAGACTTTACAAAAGGTAGAATAGTTGTAGGACTGAAGTGTATGAGCAACCAGCCAGTATATATAAACTAACTGCTCATACAACAACAATAGAATGCATAACATAGTCATATAGCAACTATAGTATGCACAACACCAATCAGCTACTTATGTGGCATTAGAAACTGAACAATAGACACAAGAACTAGTGAACACACTGGGTTCAATCTGTTAATATGTTCCATCCTCTCTGGGTTGAGCCCACACTATTGTTATTTGCATATACATATTTATTCTCTCCTAGATATATTCACGATGCTACTTTTAGGTACATGACCCAGTGAAATGTGAAATAACTCATGATATCCTGTATTTACAGCAAGCTAACTGGCCAAACTTGCCACTCTCTTTCTTTTCATAGAAAGAAACTACAACAAAACAACAACCACCGAAACACACACAATTTTATCATGGCTTGACTACATGAATTCCAAAGCAAGACACAATTTGAATTGTCTAGTCATACTTCCGGTCACCCAAATAGTCTGGACGCTTCCCACAAGTACTCCTACTTGACCTCTGTGGTTACTTCTGGTCTGTTGGTATAGGTTCCTTGTTTGAAACTCACGATCAACCTCAACGACTGTCCAGTGCTAGCAGAGGTGAGCTATATCTGGAAGTGGTGTTATTTGTTTAATAGAGGAAATCTCCCTTTCTCCTTACTTTCTCCCCTGGAAGGCACATCCTCACTGTGTCTTCTGGTGTTAAGGGTTTCAGTAGTATGTGTGGCAGTCACAATAGTGCTGTGCATACTGTTTCTTAATTGATCAAGCACTCACCTTCGTTGAGTATTTCTGGAGCCACTAACTTTCCAGGTGTGGGAAGTAGAGTCTTGCAACAATGACTTAGAGTCTTAACGATAGTTTAGATTCTGCTGGAGTGTAACTAAAATGGTTGTGAATAGTACAAATTATTAAGGATCTAGCTATAATTTACTGCTAGTCCATGTTTTGGAAGAATAAATTTAACACAAAGTTGTGAACATGCCCATTTTGTGGGAACATGCCCACCAGGATGAACTGCCACTTATTAAACTGTATGTGAGAGAAAAATTGTGTGTTGTGTAGTGTGGATACTCTATACAGATGGGACTACAAAGCAAGATGAAACTCTTAGCCACAATGCCCTGTTACACACACTCTGAATAAACGAAATAAACTGAACACACTAAATAAATCGAATACAACCATAAATGATTCCACTTGTAAGTTTAAGTCTTTGTGTTTTCAGTACTATGTCATAGCCCCCTTTCCCAATTCCTTTGGGTAGCTATTTTCACAAAGATTCTATCTTCAACAATTTTTTTATGCTTCCGAGGATGGGACCTGACAAAAACACTACAAAAATCAAGACAAGAGACATTACTACCACAGAAATCATCTGCCCACTTGCTGTATTTGTTCCATGGTGAGGCATCAAGCGACAGATTGCTGGATCAAAGACTAGCACCAGAACACTGAGGGGCACAATCATATAACTAGGAAGTTGCTAGACAGAAGTGAATGATCTGCTTTGTGTGCAAGACACCTAGACACAATGCCAGTGAGTGCTCAAAGCACAAGCCAACTCAGAAATCAAAGATTGGTCTTACCACAGAGCAGGAGAATGCAGGTACTAAGGTTGGCACATGACAATCATGGGCATGTGGGCATGAAGAGGATGTAGCCTTGAAATTTACCTGGCCCAATGTTAGTTCATGGACATAGAGAAGTACATGAAATCATGTCTTGCATGTGATGAGAGTAACAAGGGAGGAAAAATCACTGCAAATGTCAGCGAAAGACTGGTACTACATGCATCATTTGAAGAAGCATGCATTGATATTGTAGGCCCCCAACTGACAGGGAAGGGAGGTAATAAATATCTAGTCATTTACCTGTGTTCAGCATCCAGGTGGACTAATGCAGTGCCATTGAGATCAATTTCAGCCAAAGAGGTTGGTGAAGCCCTAATGACCATCCTTACAAAAACTTGTTTGCCCCTAGAAATTGTCTCGGACCAAAGTTCGCAGTTTGTAGGGAGCGTCATGAGATATCTCTGTAAATTGTTAGGGATAGTTAAGGTTGAAATAGAAATGAATTCTTCTTTAAGTATTCCCCTTTAAAAGTTACATTGAAGTTGAAGTGTAAGCGGTTTTGTAGTAACTTAAAAATGAGCTACCCTCTTCTACTGGTAACCAGTCTAGGTTAAAGAAATGTTTTGTGCCAATTGTGTTCACCTTGTATTGTTTCTTATCCCTCTGAAAATACTACCACCTCTCCAGCTGTGAGCTTTATACAAATGATGTTCTGAAATATTTTGTTACTTTTCACCACTTAAACATAGCAAACATAATTTTTAAATCTGCAAAAATTTCATCACAAACACGACCTCAAAAGCTGTCTTGAGGCTGTAATTGCAATTGGCCGATAAAATAAAACTCAATTAAAAACAACAACTAGCTCTATAGAGGTGACAAAAATGACATATCTACCACACCCTGTATGATCCTGATCTGCCATTCATACCTATGGTCACCAGGAAAAGGCCCCCCAACACCTCAGACCTGGTTACAAGAGCTCAAACACCCTCCAAGGCAACTGCACACAGGTATCATCTCAGGAGCACACATCCTGAAAGCTCGTAAAAGCTATGACTTTCCCTCTCTTATCTCTTTTGTTGAATTATATCATTTAGATCCCGTTGCTATATTGTTACTAGGTGTACTAACTTAGTAAGTGTGTACTATTTTTTGCCTTTAGGTATATGAACTGTGCATACTAACCACCCTTGGGGTATTGCTATATTTCAGTTTTAGAACCAGAAGCAATCTTAAAACATTGCCCTACACGCTGGTTGAGCTTGTTACGTTGTGTAGGGAGATACCTCACACAGTATGAAAGTTTGAAAACATACTTTTTATTGTGTGACGAACAGACTGCTAAAGTTATTAGTATTACTAGTAGGCTAGAAAATCCACTCACCAAGCCAATTCTTTACTTTCTGGCTCATGTGTTGCCATCAATGGACAGATTCAGCCGGCTTTTTCAAAAGTCTAATGAGAACACCACATGTGAGCTCTATGTGGAAATGGGTAGGCTGGTACGTCTGTACGCTGGCAATCTATTGAAGAAGGAAGTTATTCTTGCAGCAGGCGATAAATTGAAGGAATTGAAGATGGATGTTTCCAGACAAGTGGCTAATGAACATCTTGGAATTGGGACCGAAACGTGGGTGAGTGTTGCTGAGCTAGAACAGGAGCACGACACGAAGCCTTTCTTCACAGCTGTACGGAAGTTTTACATATCAACCATTACGAAGATGCTTAGAAAATTTCCATTTGGGGATGAACTCATGAAGAACTTGGCTATCCTTCATCCCAGCAAAGCTTCTACTTTTCCCTCTAGCACAGTGGTGACACTAGCAAAACGTTTTCCTCAATTTGGCCTGTCCGACTCTGAGTCAATTCAGCGTTTAGAGGAAGAATTTATGGACTTCACTCTCTCTCCAGGGGATCTTCCCACCATAGACACATATAATGCTGTGGATCACACCAAGAAAGCATGTGCTGGGCATTTCTGGTGGGAAGTTGGAAAGATGATGACACTTAGTGGAGAGCTGAGATTTCCCAACTTGTATCGTCTTATGGCTGGCCTTCTCAGCATCCCTTGCTCGAATGCAGATGCAGAGCGTGGGTTCTCAGGAAGGTACATACAGACCAGAGCCATGAAACCATAGTTCATTTATTTTCTATTAAGTTCAACGACACTTCTTGTTGCTTTGACACTGAACTTTCTGAAGAACTTATCACAAAATGTAAGAAGGCTACTAGACTCTCCTTGAACAAGAAGTAGAACACAACTTTCATCTGACACATGCATCAACAAATTATAATTATATTCATAGCCTTAATTAGTGGGTGTGGTTTAAATTAATTGGTGGGTGTGGCGTGCTACTGATTTTTTTTCCTAGCAGGTCGGAACCTATGTTAATAGCGTCCGTCTCTCTGAAGGACCTAAGCAGTTTGAACTTCCTCTGTCGCAATAAAAAACCTTCTTGGCAAGGAGCTCACCACCCCGCACACAATTTGAGAACAGAGAATAGTGCCCGGAGGGGTAGTGGTAGTAGTAGACCCGTAGTTGGGAGGAGCCCGACCTCTTCTACCTCTCTCTCTGGTGTATCACATGCACAGTGGTTTCAGGCACAAAAAATTTTTTCCCGAGGACGGGCTTCCCCCAACTAATCGAGAAAAAGCAGAACGACCTTTTATCGCTCCGTTCAAAAGCGCTGTTCACTGCCCGTAATGAGTGAAGGTTGGTAAAGTTAAGACTAGTTAGCAAGCAATATTAACTTTGAATATTGTTTTAGAATCTCGGCTTCCAAAGCTTCAGAAAGAATTAAAAAAAGTTGTGGACTGGGTGAGCCTTGGTCTGCAACTGAAAGTGCCTTATGAAGAGCTACAGAAGATAGCAGAGAACTTCAAGAATGACTTGGAGCGCTGCAAGCTTGCCATGTTAGATTTTTGGCTGAAGAACAGTGATGGGTCATACGAACATATAGTGGCATCACTTCATTCTATTGGTCACAGTAATTTGGCTGACAAACTGCAGCAAGATTACAAAATACCAGGTATGTAGCTAGCTTTTTTATTACATTTTTTATTTGATGTTTTACATTTGTTCACACTTTAACAGCTTCTTCATTCAATCAGTTTTGGAAAGCTTCTGACAGCAGAGAAGTTGCTGAAGCAAAGTATATAATACAAAAGGAAGACGAAAAAATTAAAGAAAAATATGCTCAATTCATGATGCAACTTCAACAACTCCTTAAGGAAAGAAAAGTTCAAGTTGAGGACATCAAACTTTATTTAACCTGTCTCCAGAGAACTGACAAGGCTCTTACGCCAGACATGAGACAAGCCAAACATATATCGTCATTTATGCAGAGCTTCTCGAGGACACAATCTTGGTGGAACACAAGAGTCTCTTCTAGCATAGCTTGCTTTTTTGGTAGAGATGCAGGCATAAAGCTGGTGGAAGGATATGAAGATAAACTAAAGGGACACTTCTCAAGACGAATAACATTAAAACTTCCAGTTGTTGGTAGAGCTAATGAAATTGTTGTAAAAATTAACCGTGATTATAAAAGTTACTCTGAAGAAAATATTGAAGAATTTAGACACACTATCTCAAGACTATTAAAGATTGAACCATGGCAATTTATATTTGTTAATGTTGAGCAAGGTTGTGTGAAATTAACATTTTTAATCTCATCCATCTACATACAACGCATCAACGATATTGCTAGTGAAATTAAGAAGCTTGATGTGATATCTCTTAGCATTGATGGGTAAGAAAATATAATTATAGTCAAGTGTTAAACATTCAAGTTTAAAAATGCTCTCTATGGTTTTCTCCCAAACTGGCAGCATGTATTTAGTGATGCACTTCTGAGCATTAAAGTCTAGTATAAAATAGTGGTGGTTATATATTGCAAACAGTTTTTTTAAAAAGTTTTCTATGAATTTACACATTTTCCCTCATGTATTCCTTATATGGTCATGTCTGCTATGCCAGTCCACAGTTCTATGAATACAACAAGCTGGATAGTGCAATTAAGAGCTTTAATTAATTCATGGCTTTACATGAACTTCATTTTGTCTATGAATTTATCTGTAGTGTTATACAGTGGAGTGCTGCAGGGAGTGACAGCAATCAACAAAATGTATGCAGTAGTTATATTTTAAATATAAATTATAGTAGATAGGCCTTCAATTTAATTTCTATATAATTGTACTAACAGATGGATCAACAACAGCCAATAAGAATGAAGGAACTTGAAGAACCGTAAGGAACAAGGTTTATAAATAGAGTATCAAACTTTAGTTAGGGTGTTGTACTTGCTTACAAGATTATGTTATGTGATTGTCGAGATGTCTGAAAGATTCTCAATTACTTTTACCTTCTGAAGTGACATGTGTAGGGGTTCAGGCTATAGTTGTTGTAGTGTTATTATTTTAAGTACGAACAAACAAAGTGGTGTGCTTGAGTACAAATGGCGAGCGAGCCTTAAAGTACACTATTGTTACACTATTGATTTTAACAACTTGTAACGCACAACTGAACATACCTACGCAAGACTTACCTACGTGGTTCGTCTAGTGGACAATGAATTTTCAAGTAAATACTGTTGAGTAGGGCTTATAACTGTGACAAATAGCGTATTAACTTACCACCGCCACTAACTTGATAGAAATGGAGCTCCCATAAGTTTTTGAGTTTTAACTGCACCCGTAAAACAATTCAAAGCAGTAAACAATTCAATTTCTAAGGTGATATGGGTAATGATCACTAAACGGGAGGATTCTGTTTAGTGAAGTTTGGGACGGGGTCGAACACGGAGCGAACACAAAAATACGCGAGGGTCAAAGTACACAATGACATACATACATCCAAACAGATATATAAATAAACTATAGTATGTCCAAGTTGAGTTGGCCGCAAGAAAAACTTGAATAACTGTAGAACGGAAGCAGTTACGCATCCGGCGTTTGCACCATTGGAAAGTTCGCGCCGAAGCGGTTAAAAATATTATCTCAGTATACTCTAAAACTGGAGAGAAAGTGCTATTCCAAAACTCAATACAAAAGTCTATGGGATTGCCTCAATTTCCTGAGTATCGATAACTTCTGTAGTATCAAATTTAAGTTACTTTGACTATCTGAATTACCGTGAATTCTTGACAACAAGCTCTCAGCTACAAATACAAAAGACAATCAATTTTAGCACACAAATACAAAATTACTTTCTTACCTCATTTTCTTGAGCAGTGGTAACTTTTGTAGTACCAAATTTGAGCCAATCTGACTATTTGAATTTACCAGTCACTGTTCACAAGCTCTTAGCTACAAAAAAGAAAGACCAGAGTTAATTTTGCATATTTGGCTAACAAATATGGAATTGCGTTCTTACCTCAGCTTCGCTCGAGAAGTAGTAGCTTCCTTAACCCTTTCACCGGCAATAGCGCCATATGGCGCTTTTACCAATAACAATTCAACCGCTCGCGATCCAACGTTCAAACTACTAAAACAAAGTCAAGTTGTTAAATTACGCATATGCGGTAAAGGGATTCAATGCCATAGTAACCACTCCCCTCAACTGTTTGAATTGAAACAGAAGCAACAAAATCAAGTCACGTTATTTAATAATTTCTTTGTGATATTCTTAATAGTAGTGATCCTAAATTTGGTCTCAAAGTATTCTGAGAATGAAACTAGCGACGAGGAGGGTAAAGGAATATTTGCTTGTGCTGGGCAGCAGCATTTGGACACAGTTGAGCTAGCAACTCTGAGTAGTGGAGTGGAAGTTCAGCCTAGTAGCACTACTGGAGCCAACTTGGATGTTTCAGGTAAATGTAGAGTAAGTAAAATAGATGTAGTAGCTATATAAAATATAGTCAAACAATACTTTTTAGGTGTTATAGTAAGTAACATGCAAAATAGCTGGTTGCAAGTCAATACAATAATTAATAAATAATATATATAGGGAGAGAGAAAGAGAGAATGCACAAGAATACATTGAACAGTAATCTATTGTAACTTTACAGACGGAGTCAATTGACATGGATGCTCAAGCAAGTCAAGGGAGTTTCCATCTTCCATCATCCATGGAAGACTTCAGTCCTTCATCTACTATGGATGTCACTTCTCAAGGGTCTGGAGCAGAATCAGACATTTCTCAACAGTGTGTTAGTGGAAGTAGGTGGCATGTATGAGGAGGGAGAGGGAGAGGTAGGCGAGTAACAGTAAGAGCAAGGCCTAGCAGGGGAGGAAGAGGAATAAGGGGAAGGAGGTGTGTTAGTACAAGGCTTAGTAGTAGAAAGGGGCGTGGAAGAACAATCAATTCAGGCAGGAGTAGTAGCAGTACTACTGAGCTAGCAAAACAGCTCATTGGTAGCTTCTCTACAAGATGTCGTAGTGCTGGTCGTCCACGATCTGTTGAGCATCTTCAGCTAATAGACTGAATGTAAATTTAGGTCACTGGCCTAAGCATGCAGATAGAAAGGGGAATTGTGCTGTCAGTTATCATAAGAAAAAATAAGCTTACTGCTGTTGGGAATCACCATGAGTCTCGTGTTCAATGTGAGTACTGCAAAGTGCATTTATGTGTATCATCTGAAAGAAGCTGTTTCAAAAGTATCACACCCTTGTAGACTTCACTTCATGAAACTAACTGCCCATATTTTTGAAATATATATTTTGTAATGACTCATGCACAATATTTGATAGTTTATGCACAATTTTCAGTTATTCATTTTTTGTACTTCATGGTTATTCATGCTCTATATTTTATAAACACATATCATCTCAAATTCACATCAACATTACTGATTATTGGTCTATTATAGAAATAATAACCTGTTTGAAGAATAATGATTAGAAAGATAGGTCTAATACATTTTTTTATACTGGAATTATCTAAATAATATTCATGAAATTGAGCCCAGGATAAATATGAAACCTTAGTTGATTAGTTTTGTCCCATGAAGTAGCTGTACAGTAAAATAATCGATGGACTGGCTTGAACCAGTCTGGAGTTCAAAATAACGTTATTCATTGTCGTGGTTTACAAGATAATTATATTCATGTTATGGTTTACAAGTGGTAATTACCACACATTGGCTGCTAGGCAACATAAACAGTTTTTCTGTAATGTATATTTTATAAAGACAATTTTTTTCTATGGTTGCTATGGACCATTTTATAGTCCTGATTTTATATAATTTTTTTCAAAATGTCTAAAAAATAAATCCGACGGTGAAAGGGTTAACATTAATACTATGGCATTTTTACTACCAATGGCTCTTGACAACCAACAATCGGCACTCCGTATCCCCCCATAAAATGGCGAAGTTTTGAAATTAAGTCTGGAAAAGTGTCTTCAATGCCATAGTAACCGGTCGAATCAACTTTTTGTTTCTTGAAAAGCAAGTGTTTTCGCAGAAATTTTCTCACACTTCTGCGCTTAAGTATAAAGTAAGGCTTGCTTAATGCTGTAGTTTCAGAATAAACTGGGGTCAAGCCTAAAAAGCCGTGTTTTTTTGGAGAAAAAAGTTCACCGCACGCGCGTTTAAAGGGCATACGTATCATCCACACATACATTCATACATATATATAACATATACCCAATTTTGCATTATCCACCCCTAATACTGTCTTGCTCGCTTCGCTCGCTCACCAACAAACTTCCCCAATTTTCAATTATGTTACCCCTGAGAGTGTCGCTCTGCTCGCTCGCCAATTAACTAAGACTTGCTGAGTGCCAGAAAGATTATCAAAGAAACTGGACATCGCTCACTGTGAGCTCCCACCAATGTATGAGAGAACCATGTCAGAATGGCATCAAGCTGTTTTAAATATGCTGTTTACTGACAAAACAAAAATATTTTTCAATAACATTGAACTATAGTATAGCTATTTGCTAAGCACCAACAATATCTTAAGGCTGCACTATTCTGTGAAAAAACAATAACAGGTGAAGTGTTAGGTATTATAAACAAACCCATTCCCATTACTTTTAATGGTTGCTATGAACTATATCCTCTAATACATTTTCGTACAGGAATACCGGGGACTAAATCAGATTTATAGTACTTGTAGAAAAGCGCAGTCGCTTGGATAACGGCCTATAATTATGTATATAACATATACCCAATTTTGCATTATTCACCCCTAGTACTGTCTCAATTGCTCCGCTCGCTCGCCAACAAACAAACACCCCCGATTTTCAATTGTGTTACCCCTGTAAGTGTCTTGTTCACTACGCTCGTTCGCCAATAAAGTCAACTTTTTTTAGTAGCTTGAATTTTAAAAGTTAAAGTAAATCATTAGTGTAGTTTTAGGCTCGCTTGTCATTTGTGCTCAAGCACATCACTAGTATAGTAAGTGTAGCCATTCAATCACGCAGGCCTTGAACACCAGTAGTTAAATACACTTCTTTTGTCCAACTAGCACACGGAAAGCTGACCTAAGAAACGACTTCAAACTAGTGTGTTTAAAAGGTATGCAGTTGGAAGATACCACAAAGCTATCAGAGTTTTGTTTGAATAGCTTAGAGGTGAATAATACTAACCAAGAATAAATATCCGTAAGCTATCACTCCCAGTATAGTTCTGCAAGCAATATTTCTCCATCGCAATATGGTACTAGACAAGAACAGTTCACGTGCCTTAAAAATCGTATGACATTGACCACAGTTAACCATATGCTGACTAAGCATGAATGGACTGCTTTATGTCAGTCTACAGATTCTGTGTGGTTTGTTAATCATAATATTCATGACAGATAAAACATTATTTATGGATGCATTTGTGGGTGGAACATAGGAATGTGTAGATGGTAAAGTAAAAAAAGTCTCTTGATACATGTGGTTAAGTTAATACAATATTCATATATGAATCGTTAAGATTACAGATTATTCATGCATTTACAAGGTGGGCGTGGCATCAAGACCAGATTAAGGATAGAATGTATGACATTCATTGCAAGTTAAAAGAATTGGGTATATAATTTTGTGTAAATGGGAAAGATAACTTAGAGAAGTTGGTGGTGGAAATAGCAAAGAAACTAGGATTATACCCCGTGTGTCAGAAAATGTCTTTGTAATCTATTGCTGTACTCCAATAGAATGACTAATATAATTATGAGTCAAAACATTCTGCACAGATCAGAGAACCCCAGAACAGCTGAAAATGTATCTGCCATTGAAGAATATGATACCATTTCGTCATCCCTGGAGATTCAAGAGGGAGACTTTCAGCCCTTGAATGATGATTATGAAGATGGCAGTAAAATTGTCCAGCAAACTGCCAAAGCTGGATTTGACACCTTACCAGAAAATCAGGATAAATCAAACAAAACCCACAAAATTGTGCATAGCAGTACAATCAGTGAGGTCATAGGTGGCAGCGAACGGCAAGTTTACGATGGGTTCAACGACTCAGATGAGGAGATAATAATATTTGAGGACTATTATTTTCAGCTCGAGCCAATAGTTCAACATGTTAAAAGCTTTAAGGAAAAACGATCTTCTTTGCAGAAGAAATCGAAATTGGCTAGAATAGTATCAGCATTGGGAATAGCCAGTGGTGTTATTGGAGGTGCAATAGGAGAATTGATCAAATATGCTAGTTCTACAAAAGGTGAGTATTTTATTACTCTTTTCAGAATTTGGCTAAAGCTACTTCATAATTATAAATACTATACTTTCAATTGTAATTTATAGTGTTTTGCTAGCTGTTGTTAAGTGTTAGCTAGTTGGAAAATGTGCAGCCACAAAGAAATCTGTATTAAAAAAATTCAAACTGCATGAATGTTTGAGCCCAATGTACACCAAGTGTGAAACTTTTGATTAAAAAACAAGTAGACAGGTTTCCAAGGTCCTGAGCTCATACAAAGCAGGTAATGTAGTTATTAGATTTTAATAGATTGGGGAGGGGAGGGACGTAGGTAGGAAGATCAGGGCCTACTTTTTTTCCTTTGAGAACTGCATGCTTGACTACTGGAATACAAAATATATTCAGGTGGTCATAAAGTTTCCCAGTGATAGGGTCTCCAATCCCATATTTGTGTAGACTTATGGATCCCGGGACCAAACTAAAACAGTAAAGTTTTTGGGATGTCTGAGTGATATGGCTAGATAGTTCGCTCTCAGGCCTTATTTTCACTCCTCTTGGCTCATGAAAATAAATTAGCGTGCTCAAGAAATATTCTGCCATTACTCTGACTAATGTGTTTAGTAATATAAAGTATAATATTAAGTATATATCTATATATATGTGACAGGCTCTGGGAAAACCAGGCATTTCGGGCAAAAATTGAAATTGAGATATAGGCTCTAGAACTAAGTCATCGGAATAATTCTTTCTTTCTCCTATTTTTTTTTTTTTGCAGAATTAGTCTTAGTGACCTTTACTCTAAGTCTATGCCAAATTTCAAATGTCAAAACAACTTAAAAGACCTCAAGCATGCTGTAGAAAGACAAGCTACTTTTTATTCTCTCTCGTTCTCGAAGTACAATAAACGGGGAATGGGTGGAGCCTAAAACAAGCAGCTAAAAAAAACGGCATAGCTTTGAGACTATTGCATGCAATCTACAGCTTACCTCTGGCTGAAAGTTTACTACTACATCGAGTAGAGTAGCCAAGGATTCCGACAAGACAGGCCCCGAGACGCTCTGAAAGCTAAAAAGAACTGTACGCAAAACTTCATTAGTTGCCGTTAAAAAGCGGCTGCACAATTTAATTGCGTATGCGGAGTACGCCGTTAAGTATACGGAAACGTTAATTATACCGGAAGTGGAAATCAATTTATGTTTTCACGATTTCTAGTTCAATTGCTTTGCTGAATACAGCCCAGTTCAACTGCCAGTTTCTCTGCGAGTCAAAGGTTTTACCCTCCAGTATTTTAGCACTAAGTTGAGATAAATTGTAGCTTTTTATTAACTTAAAACTCATTTTTTTGGGTTTGCCAGAAATGTCTGGTTTTCCCAGAACCTGTCACATATATAGATTGAAACTTTCTGTCTGTAAAAAGCAAAGGAAAAATGTAAACATTCTTAGTTGTTGCCGGGAATTGGGCCACTGGCTTTAGCCACCAGTGCTCTAACCACTGAACTACGACAACCCACAACTTCCAAGCCCTTCACATTTTTCGTTTATACTGTTGAGTAGTACCGCTTGCTGCAGTCTTGTACTCAACAGACCACCAATTATGTGCCGTCAGAACACCTGTTCGGTGTCGACCGGAAACACCTCCCCCTTCTCTGTACGAGACTGCAGCAAGTGGTACTACTCAACAGTATATAGGTAAAATGTGATGGTCTTGGATGTCGAGGGTTGTCTTAGCTCAGTGGTGGTTAGAGCACTGGTGGCTAAAGCCAGTGGCCCTGGGTTCAATTCCTGGCAACAACTAAGATTTTTCCCATTTTTCTTTTGCTTTTTTCCGACCCCTTTAGGTGAGAAATTTTCAATCTAGTTTGTATGAAGGGTCAAAACTTGATAATTATATATATATATATATATATATATATATGTGAGTGGGTCTGGGAAAAGGGACCTTATGGCGCAAAAATTGAAATTGAGATTGGCTCCAGAAGTAAGTCATTGGAAAAGATTCGTTCTTTCTCCTATTTTTGTTTTTTGCAGTATTAATCTTAGTGACCCTTACTCTATGTCTATGCCAAATTTCAAATTTCAAAACAACTTAAAAGACCCCAAGCGTGCCGTGAAAAGACAAGCTACTTTTTATTCTCTCTCGTTCTTGAAGTACAATAAATGGGGAATGGGTGGAGTTTCAAACAAGCAGCTAAAATAACGGCATAGCTTTGAGGCTATTGCATGCACTCTACAGCTTACCTCTGGCTGAAAGTTTACTGCTACAGCGAATAGAGTAGCCAAGGATTCTGACAAGACAAGCCGTGAGACGCTTTGAAAGCTAAAAGAACTCTACACAAACTTCGTTAGTCGCCGTTAAAAAGTGGCTGCATGATTTAATTGCGTATGCAGAGTACACCGTTAAGTATACGGAAACGTTAATTATACCAGAAGTGGAAATTCAATTTATGTTTTCTCGATTTGTAGTTCAATTGCTTTGCTGAATACGGCCCAGTTCAACTGCCAGTTTCTCTGCGTGTCGAAGGTTTTACCCTCCAGTATTTTAGCACTAAGTTGAGATAAATTGTTATAACAAAACTTAGTAAACTGTGGAAAAGACTACCACGGTACTTTTTAATGGTAATTACACATTTACTTCAGCACGCTGCTAAATTTTGACTTCGCTATGTGCTTTACACTAAATTCAGTCTAAATTAACTAAGGCAACAAAAAAAAATACGCTAAGAAACGTGGCTCAAAGTATACAGTAAAAATTCAATTGTTTGAGAATATTGATATTAGCAAGTCCTTAAAATATTGCTGGGCTATGTAGCGTGCTGAAGCACATCACTAGTTTTATAATTATTATTATTCTGTTATATAATTGGCCACTTAAATACACGCGTGCTTCATTATTTTTAAAGAAATGATTTTCAGGCATATCCAAGTCACAAAATGTTGCTGTAATTGATTTCCATTTTACCAGACCTATTTTAATACTGGCTCTTAGAGAAAAACTGTTCAAGAAATGTTGAGTCATCACAAAAAAGGTATAGCAAGTGATTACTACTGAAAACTCTTTATCAAGCTTTATTTCAAAACTCGGCCTTTTAGTAGTGATATTATTTTGTCAGGAGCTTACCGATATTTTAGATGGTCAGAGTGTAGTCAGAAATGCTTTTTGATAAATAGAAACTATAGAAGCTATCAGAAAATAATTGGGCTATAACTAACTGTCAATGGCTATATACTTGACTTTTTGAAATAGCTAAATGGACTAAATAATGCTGCCCTAATCTTCTGGAGGAGAAGCTAGAACATTGACTTCAAGTTTTATCTAACAAAAATGACTGCCGTTGTGGAAACATTTAATGTAACATTGCAGAGTTTGAAACCCACTATTATTCTTCAAGAAGTAGTTGTGGCCAAATGCTATGGTAGGAGCAAGAACTCCAGAGCCAGGAAAATTTTTTTACATAGTGTGCAGGTACAATCTTGTATCATTTCATGTTAAACATACTTCGTCTTTGATAGGACACAAAAAGAGTGCATAATTTTTAGCTTTCTGTTGACAGTATGAGGCTTGATCAGTTCTCTTAATTTCAGCTTTGACAAAATGGCCACTATTATTGAAGCTGATACGCATCAATCCTTCCCACTGCAAGGTAAGCTCACAAGCTCACAAGTCCACATTCTTCTTAGGATGACCAACAATAAATGATGACCCACAACAGTGTCAGCTGTGGAAGCATCACCAAGCTGAAATTTTTTTTATTTTTTTCAGGCTCAAACTTTTAGATCAGCCATAAGATGCCCTGACACTCTAAAGCTTCTGGCTGCCTGATCACACAGAACCAGGCTCAGAACCAGTCTTGGGAAAAGCCCAGGTTCTTGACCATGCTTATGTCAATTAACCCAAAAGCTTTACTTACCAATGACTCATAAGTAGGTAAGCCACAGAATAGGAAGCCCCTTCATCAGGAAACAGGGATGAGCTGACACCATGCACATGAATTGTATACACAGGATAAAAAATCACACCACCAAACTATCACAGCTCAACTCGATCCATTATTCAGTTGGGGCCATATACACCACCCATGAGGCCTGGATTACTACAAGTAGGGGTCACAACTACACCTTAACTTCACACAACCTAGCCTGGGGGTAGTAAGGTCCACCAACCTTTAGGAATAATATCTAGATGTTTTCTCCTAGGGTAATACCTTCCAGGCAAGCAGAACCTGCAGGCCAATACAGGAAGTGTAAGATCATTCTTACCTTTGCAAATGAATTGTCCTAATAGTGATAAACATATAAAGTTTTAGCCTTTTGATGTAAGAACATGAGAGTGCACTTTGACAGAAGTCAGTTGCTATTGCTTATGCTCATTACATGTTAATTCATTACTGCTTAATTCACGAATATTATTTTGCATTTCCCTAAATAGTGCATTATTTTATTTACCTTTGCTTTCAAAATTATAATATATTAGTGTATAACATGGTAGATATGGTGTACTGATATAATTTTTTTTCAATCGTTATTGTAATTTGTTATAGTAAAGTCAATTATCAGCGAGCTTAAGGAGAGAAATGATTTCCTAGGCATTTGCTCTGTAAGTATTTGCCATATTTTACACTTAAATATTTTTGGTAAAAGGGTATATCCAATAATTTTCTCTTACATTTTCACATAGTATTTTAAATTACCTTTTATATTTCCTTGAGGTATTCTCATTAGTTATAGTGGCTCATTTTCTTGCCAGAATTGATGAACCTGGGCACTTCTAACCATTCAGCAATGTAGATGTACTGTACCATAACTGTGGTGCTTGTGAAAGAGTAATGAAATAATGAAGCACCAAATGTGTGTACCCTCAGTGCTACTTTACACTAACTAGAAATTACAAAACATCTCAGGCAAAAAGAATAATTTTTATTGGCTATTCTAATCAGGTCAAGCAATGAAAGTGATACATGTAAAAGCTGTCTTCATAAGAGAAGCTAAACAGGCCAGGGACACTCACTGGTATATATTATCAATGCGAAATTACACTTCTGCACCTAGATAAAAACGTCCCAGAAAAAGCAAAACTACAGCAGGCAGCAAGGAATTTTTTCTCACATGATTATAACATGCTGATAGGGGGCCGTACCCACAAAATCAGGTTCCTACGCTGAGCTGAAGCTTCGCATTTTTTGACAATTAGCCCCCCCCCAAAAAAGCAGCGCATTCTGAGTACGTCCATACCTAAATCAAGGGTTAGTTGACAGTAATCTCCAAAATCAGAGTGTGACAGACAGACTGACAGACAGACAGGCAGACAGACAGACAGACAGACGGACAGATAGACAGACAGGACAACTACTATAACCTTAATAATAAATTGGAACTACTTTGGCCCCTGCAAAATAAACAAATTAGACTAGCCATGAGGCAGAACTAAATGCTCAAGTCTAGTTTACTTTACTTTAGTTTACTTTGTCAAATGCCTAAAATGAATGACAAATTGTGATTTTAATGCAATGAATGCAATATGTTGCTTTAAATATAAAGTGTAATTATTTTTATTTTAGATTATCATTGAAAGGTTGGAAAGCATTGCACCATATTATGACAGTTTCAAAGCATCTCACCATTTAAAGATAGTTAAAGCTCACTTTTTAAAAAGGGAAGTGATCATTACTTTTTATGGTGATACCAATGTGGGAAAAAGTACTCTACTTAACAGCATTATGGGAAATACGTAAGTTCGTTGCATATAATATTTAATAGTTTATGTTCATTATTTTTAATAGGCAATAAGTTTTTCTACTAAAATGCTTCCAACTAATTTGTTAGAAGATTGTAATCCAATGCAAAGGCATTATTCCAAATAATATGCATGTGCCGGTTATAAGAGAGACCTATAAATCACTACATACGTAAATATTAGTTTCTGGGTTGGTAGCTATGGACTACGAGGGAAATATCTAAGTATCTACAGTTGGTGAATCTGCCAGGACTAGATGATTGCATTGAGTTTGTATGTAAGAGCTTATAAGACATACAATTTCTGAAGTTGGAGTCTCGATAAGTACCAAACTTCACCCTCACAAACATCGGAATAAATATTAGGTCAGTAATAAATTTTGATAATGGATAACGAAATTTGCCAACAAGTCAGACAGAGTTGTGTAACCTTTGCATGCAGCTGAGATCACTGAAATGGCAGCAGCAGCATTATGAGAAGAAGATGTAAGAAAACAAGGAATGGACTGATTTGTGGATCAAGGATGAAACAATATGATGGAAAAAGTATAAAATAGTAGGAAAAATTGAAGCATTATGTAATAAACTAAAACCAGTAAAGGAATATCAGAGTTGAATGAATGGGGATGAATAAGGTGTAACTGTTGGGGTTAGTTATACTTCTTAAATAACTGGAATTAATGCACTATATCATCGGTTGTCTGAACTGAACATGCTTGTGGTGCAGTAGACATTAGCAGATCACCACTTTGGCACCATATGCAGCTTACTGGTGTAATGTGTGACAGTACTTGGGAAAAGGAACCAATTGCGTTAAAAATTGAAAAATGAGTTATTTATACCACTGTGTAAAGCACTCCCACTGGAGTACTTTGATACCAAGATTATAGGCAGGAGCTGCGTGGTTCTCTAAATATACTAGCAGCAATCTAACCAACTTGAGCACTGTTGTTTTGAGAAAACTGCAATTAAAACTTCTTATTCAATTTTCTGGCGGACTTAACGTTGAATTCCGTAATCTAACAGGAAGTCCGTGTTACGGATTATGTAAAACGTTTAATTATGCTAGGAAAATTGAATTGTTCTGCTGAACAGCAGTAAGTTATAGATGGAGCCACTTACTTCGTTGATGGAGGAAGCTTTTACTCAGTTCCAGTAGCACTAGATGCATTTTGACATAGTTTTTCAGGCCTTTTTTTGTGTGCTTTTTTTCAGTTTTCAACAGTTCGATAGTTATTTGTAAGTCATGGTAACAATAGTCAATTTGGCTTACTATATTTTATTTAGCTTAGTTTGTTATTTCACTGGCTAGCTAAGTTGAGGATTAAATTAGTCTTAGCTAAGTGAGTAAACCAGCTTGATGCCTGTTTAGGAAAAGTGAACAATGAATAATGATAATAATCTCTCAATCAATGAAACAAGCAATATATTTATCATGATGGACTTTCAAAATGTGTAGCCTTCTCTTGTTGCAGTGTGACGAAGTCCTCATCATCACTAATATCTGTGTCCAGGCAGAGACTTGCTGATTCTTCCATATGTCATCACAATAATAGTCAGGGGGGGAGCGTCTCCTGGTCTGTGGACTCCAACCTCAAGACCTCATAATAGCCAGATCAACTTATTTAGTTTGATTATTCACGTTGATTATTTCTATTCTATTGCTGCACAGCTATAACACAACTTACTTACTAGCGATTTTCTAATGTCCAGGGAAATTGATAATAGGCAACAAATTAAACTCACCCACGGTTTTCGATTATGCATGGGACTGCTTTCCGTGCAGCACGGAAAGCCAAGAAAAAAGAGAAAAAGGTGTCTGTGTTTAAATGGGGCACTTGGACCTTAAACAAAGGTTTTAGCCACTCAACTTTGGTGTCAGTGTAGCTAATGGATAGAACAAAAAAGGAAAAACCAAAAAAAGTTTTGTCGTTGTTCAGACTGTACTGTGCATTTTTTGATTTTACGTAATTGGTCCCTTTTCCTAAGTACTTGTCCTCTACCACCTATTTAAATAAAAAAGCTATGCAAAATGAACCCTCCTGTGAAGCTTGCTTTTTTTCAATTCCATCTACACCACAAATGCCCCAACACACTATATAATTTTTACAAGTGCTATAATAGAATTATCAAGTCTAGCTCCAATAATTGATTGTCATTATGTATGAGCCAAAGTACTCTGATTGAAGATGGCCCCTCAGGATAGTATCTAGCAATACTCTGACAGTACACTGTAGCTACATCCTGTAGTGGAATATGTATGCATCAATGACAATCAATACTCTTATTCTATCTATTTTTATAAATTTCATAATTTTTCTTCTGTTTTTTTTCTTCCTTCTGTTATTTTTTCTTTCTGTTGAAGTGTCATGACTTATTTCTTACTAATGTGATGCTTCTCAGTTATTCTGCATGAAGTTGCTGCTATACATTCTAAAATGGTCTCTGGTATAAATTCATGACAGAACTGGCAGCTGCCATTATACACTTGTAACAGAATGTGTCCACACTATGCCCTTTTATACGTATAGGCTCTACATTTAACACTGAAGTAGAGGGTCGTTGTCATAAATGCATTTTTTTTTATACTTGTCTAAATTTTTAACCATCTGTATGTTTGGTTTTAGTAAAAATGCATAAACAATGTTATTTACACATTAATGAGTAGTAAAATTCATAATATGTAAGCAGTAATGAAGTTATTTTGTTCAGATGTGCTGCTGAATTAGCCGAGAGAGACTGTATGTATTATTTTATCACAATCTGTTTAAAAGAAATGTAAAAAATTAGTGAATATTTCATCATTATTTTAGATTCCTCCCTATGGACAGAAGGCCACAAACTGCTACATTTGTTTGTATTGATTTTGTTGCTGACCGACATACTTCAGATGAAAGGAGTAAAGATTATGTAAGAAGTTTTAGGATAATAATCGTAGTGATCATACTTCATTATAATACGCATATCTAGTAATTTATGTTGTATTTGGTTAAAAACTACTAGTAAGATATCACCTTCTACAGCTTACTACTTGTAAACCCAACTTTATTATGCAGAACACATAAAACACAAGTCTGGTAATTATGCCTTAGACAAGGTACCAGCTACTTTTGTTTTAAAAATACAGTACATAGACCTGCAGTTTATTATTTTTGTTTATGTAATTAATTCTTCATCCTTCATTGATGTCCATCTTAATGCTTGTCTATAAATTAAAAAGTTGAAAAACATGAATAGCTATTATATGCCATTGTACAAACTTAAGGATCTCAAACTAGATTAAGTTATGTAAGTGCATTTTTACAGTTACTTTTTGAATATTTCAAAGTAAATAATCACTTTAATATAACACTATTGTGCTTGATGTGGAATGCAGTATGTAGCATAAGTTATTCATTGCCACTTGGTTAATGTTACATCAGTTTCCCTATCCTATCTCAGCTTTTCTTATCTCCCTCCTTTCCTTTCTTCAGCTCTTTCTTCTTGAGTATGGAGTCCCTTCTCCTTTTTTCTATCTCCTACTTCTGAGTCTCTCCGTCCTTCTATCAGTATTGTGGACTTATGCTTTGTGAAACATTTGTACAAAATCCACCAACTTTTTAGATACTGGTAATTGCCTTCAACTGAATGTAACGACACAGCCCATTGAAATAATGACAATGCTTTACCAAACTGTATAGGATCATGAATTATTCATGAATACATACTGTCGTCGGTCACCATCATCATCATTGTCATTGCTGACACAGAAGCATATTATTATGTAGATTACACATTATTAATATGAAATAACCAAAATTAGCATTAGTAATCGTCTTATTTCTCAAACTACACACGTGCACACATACATGCATACATGCATACACACATACATAAATACACAAGCACATACATAATGATACTCATACTATATAAATTCTTACATATGGATGTATGTACATACACACATATATACACACATACAGGGCCCTTTGCTTAGCCTGGGCTATTAGCATCTGTCATTCACAAGAACAAAATTTCCTATGTCTGGTGACGTCTCACCTGTCTCCTAAACCTTCTCCCACATGCACACCATAAGATCGTCTCCAATATGCAGCACAAATGTTCTTTTTCCTGCATTGTACATCTCATCTACTCGTTACATGTATTTCCTCAACCACAGCTTCCTTACCTGACATATCTGGTACTAGCACTTCTCAAACCTAGAGCTTTAAGGTTTCCTGACATTTGGTCTCTCCGCCTTTTCTTGTTCGATGACATTCTGTCTTCTTTCTCAATTCCCCAAACAAAACTTTCTAGAGCAACCTATCTTCATCCATTTTTTTTAATTTGCCCCAGCCTTTACAACTTTCAGTATGGAATCATACTACCAAATTTCATTTAAAACTCTTTATAATTTCTTGATTTATTCTTATATTGCAGAGAAAAGGCGTTATTGATCATAAGGATGATGATTGCATCGTTGTTGGTCCGGAAGAAATACGTCTTTATTTATCCGACCTTGATAAGAAATTAAGAATGGTTGGTAAATTTGTAAAAGTAGTAATTCATGTAGCTATATGAAATTACGTAAATGCACATATGAAATTTAGTAACTAGCTTCTAATATAAGTTATAATTGACAAGCCAAGTTATTTTGTTTTTAAATAATACAAGCAACTCATTAAATTGCATTTAGCTTGTAAGTGAGACATGATTATGGAATACAACTCAAGCCAATACTGTTTCACATTATGTTAGTGACGTAGCACTTATTATAGAGTAATAAAATTATCAGTTTTTAATGAAGACTTTGGTATCTTTGGAGCTGGCCTCAATACTTAAACTTGTTTTGCTTTTACCTTTGATTAAAATTTAGGTTATAACTTAGGCAATGTAAGTGCTTCGGGTAATTGGTATCAATTGCCATTGCCACCAAATTGGTTGGTATTGTTATGAATTACTTAAGATGTAATATGTCCTCAATAAAATATTTGTTTAATCCTACCAGTATTTTTAATATTACCTGGCAAAATATATACCTTTAGTTGTTATACAAAATTATTTATCTGAAATATACTCCAATATGGTAATACCATGTAGCATAATAAACCAATAGATTTAAAGTCACGTTTTTTTTCTTCCTTTTTTACTTGCTTTGTATTTTGCTAAAGGTGTATACAAAAATGTATTCATCACCAATGAGTCATTAATGTATTGAGTGTAAGTATTAAATTTTGTAATGAAGTTTATAATTATATATATATAAACTGGTTCATTTGCATGCGATAGTTTTGCTCATTAGATGTATTCTCTCTAGAATATTTGGTCGCCATCAGAAATCGAACATGGAACCGCTTGCGTAACTCACAAGCGCTCTGCATCAAGCAAAGATGTCCTGGATTCGATTTCCAGTGGTGACCAAAATATTTTTAATTCCTTATTGTTTAATAAAAAAACCCTGTGAAAGAGAGAGAATACATATAATGAGTAAAAGAAGGCTGAGAATAAATTGTGAAATTATTTTGATTGTGGCAGAGGAAGACATCATCAAAACATTATGTGGAGAGGACCATAAAAATTCAGCACGCATTAGCAGATAAGAGCTCATATGGTTTCAAAGTTCGTCTTTTAGATAGTCCTGGATGTAATGGATTTGAATCTGAATTTATAACTCAATGTATTACTTCTGCAAAAGAAATCAGTTCAGCATTTATTTTTGTCACTACGTTTGAAGACTATGCTAAGCTTTCCAGTTCAAGAATACTACAATCAATATATTACGAGAACAAAGGTACAATTGGCATATTGTGCAACTTATACTTTGCAAGTTAAAATATTAATAAGACTAGTGGTGTGCTTGAGCACAAATAGCGAGTGAACCTCCCTAGTTAGGTTACATAATAATATTACATTATTTTTAACTTCTTAACACTCCGGTGACTAAAAACGGTCAAGTTTATAAATTACGTACATATGGTAATGGGGATTTAGTCCATAGTTACCTCTTGCAGGAACTGTTTGACTAAAAAATAAAGCAAAACAAAATGCATTTCTGAGGAATTACCACACAGGTTGGAACTTAACGTACATGCTTATGGACTTAGCCGAAAGTGCTGTGTAAAGGTTTTACTACTAAACGTTTATGGTGTGCTATTCATTAACCCTCAGCGCGCATGCGCGAGAGGGTTACAGTAGTCATCCTGTCTGTGTGTCATTCATTCATTCAACAATGGATCTCGAAGACGACGGCCTTCCAGGCTCTGAAACGATGTAGAGATAGAGAAATTTGCAAAGTAAGTCCCTTTAATGTGCTAGAATTTTTTGTTTCAACTTAATTTTCAAGAAAAAGCTAGTCGATTTTAGCCGTTCATACGATCCTTGTGCTAGTGCGCTACCAGTAATGCCCCTTTACTGCACGTTATAATCACGTGAGCTGAAAATTGCAGCTAAAGAGTGGCCGGTTGGCTTGTAGTACTACTGCAGTTGCAATTGTCGCGCTTCACGCGTGTAAGGGGGCTCTAGACTCGAGTTATATACCGCGGAGCTGATCTGTTTTAACCTAGAGAGGCGTTTCCTTCGCTCTGTTGTTTGCTTCTTTCTTTGTATCGCCGTAAGTCTGTGTGTAAATGCTAAAGGTTTGAAATAATTTTTAACAGACGTTCACTTCTACTGCTGATTTCTGGTGGACATACGCTGAGGGTTCGCACCTCCTGGTACGGGACCAACCTACTAGGAAATACAAAAATTCAAGGATCAAAGTACAAAATGACATACATACATCCAAACATTATGTATAAACGAACAAACATCCCCAATTTTCAATTGTGTAATTCCTAATAGAGTAGCCACTCGCTTTGCTCACTTGCCAATTATACCTTATTTGTATACATGCATATTATACATATATTTAGATCCCATTGCTATATTGTTACTAGGTGTACTAACCTGGTAAGTGTGCACTATTTTTTGCCTTTAGGTATATGAACTGTGCATACTAACCACCCTTGGGGTATTGCTATTTTTGAGCTTTAGTTTAATAGAATAGGCGGATAAAGGGAGCCGGTTATGTGAGGCACAGGAATTTACCATAGCTAGCTGCTTAACTGCTTAGCAGAGCAGCCCAGAGCAGCCTACCGGTAGAGTTAGATCTGGAGATAACAGCTGGCAGCTACAATGCTAAAGTAAACTTGCTGGTATGCTTCAATTGAATTTTAATTGAATTTTAATTTTGGGCCTGAAATTCGCTTGACACTGCCATTCCTGCAAAATGCTGTTGCTAGTGGAAACTGGGCATGGGTAAATGGGATCTAAAATAGTTAGAGCATGCGTGGCACTTAGGTACTGGTGAATTTAGTGCACAAAGCCCTCGGCCCTTGGGCTTCAGTGCACTAAATCCACCAGTACCTAAGCGCTTATGCTCCAACTATTACATATATAATAGTTAGGTGCTGCCTCAGAGTAAACAATTGTTTTTAGCATCCTGAACGCATGGAGGGTGCTACTGTTACGGCCTAAAGAATTCTAATTACGGTAGTGATGGCTGTGCAGTGCCTAACTAATTTAGAACATAGTGAATGTTCTTTAACAATGCCATCAAAGGTGAATCACATCGCCTGACTAATTTTGAAGTTAGTGATCATTCCTAATGACGCAATTGGAAGGAATAGAAGCCCTGTCTGAAGGAGGGGGAAACTACATGTACAATTCCTCCCAGAATAACCTAAGGGATTTGAAGTAACTACACCAGCTATGTTCAAAATGTATAATATATATTATACATATATAATATTTTATGTATGTACTTGACATACTCTCTCTCTCTCTTACACAAGCTCTTAAGGTTAGGATATAGAGTTACCTCATTAATTATTCATGAGCTATGTTTATTTAAATTTTTTGTAAAAACACCAGTTTTTGAATGCATTTAACATGTTTATGTATAACTATGGTCAAAACTGCATCTAATAGAGTATAAATAAAGCATTGCAAGCTATATCTGTGAGTCCCAGAAGTTGAACTGCAGTTATTGAACTATAAAACTGATAAAACTGGTCTTTGCCCCGCCGAAAAGCGCTCGCTTTTCAATCGAGGTCCAATTCTGGCGAGGAAAGTCCTGTTCTGGCGGGGAAGTCCTGTTCTGGCAGGGAATAACCAGCATTTTCCCCAGTAATTCCAGTCTACCAGCTAAAGGTTGAGTGTGTAGTGGATTACGATCAGCTGTTTATTAGTTTGAAGTTTTGAGTTAGCCAGTGTGTGTTCTTAGCGTGTGATTAGTGAAGAACTGATAAGTTTGAGCCAGCCAGTGTGTGTGATTCTAATGGTGAATAGTGTGGGATTGGTGAAGAGCTATTCTGAGTACTGCATTGCCAGATGGGGAATAAAAGGAACAAGAGATTCAATGGAAATGGTTGTAGAAGAGTCTTTGGAAGAAAAAGGAAGTTTCCCCAGAAGCATCAGTTTGAAGCACAGTCAGTGAGAACTGTTCCAGACTCTCCATCACAGGAAGAATCGAGGCCATCTATTGAAGGATGCAGGATAGTGAATATCAACAAACTTGAGAAGTATATTAGTGAATTGACTATTCACTCTGCCCACTGTGGAGGCCACTTCTCGCTGAAAGGAGAAACCCAAGAATGGCCCCAGTCATTGCTTTGGTCACCACGACAAGTGTAGCCCTGACTTCTGTTCAACTGCTAGGGATCGGCTACAGAGTGACAATATTACATTAGAAGTCCAGACACTTGAGGCAACTACTAATGATGGTGGTGAATCTACACACGATCAAGTTACTTGTAAGTTTAACCTAGAAGTAGGATTCTCCATAATTTACCCAAACTCTATCAAACATGAATTGGACCAACATTTATTTGTCCAAATTGCAGACATTTGTTCACCTATGTAATAGTATGGGATTTGATAATTTTATTAAGAAAAATTAATGTTTTATTTCCAAAACATGCCTTTTTTTAAAATCTTAATCTAGTAAATTACTCCCCCCCCCACCCCTGCACTTATCCAACCACCTATTATTTTTCCTCTTCATTTTTGGGTGTGTGTGTAACAATCTTTTATTTGGCAACTTGGATTATTGTATTTAGGTGTTATGGAGGATCAGGAAAGGATGTGGCGAGAAACCACGGAAGATGATGATCCTGCTATCGAACAGGAAATTTGGCGAGGTGGTCAAGTAGTAGCCAATATTGATCCCAAGTTATACCATGCCATCCAGGTCATAGTGAGCCGACTTGTGGAAAAAGCAGGACAACTCATAGAAAATGTCACGACAAATCTTGCGGAGTCTTGGATGCATGTTCGTTCTAAATTTGATGGTGACAAGGTTATAAACAGGTCTCAAAGTGGGTCATGGGAGCACCGTTGTATGGGGGCTGGGTTACAACACAACTTGGGGAAGGAGTGGGGACCCTCACTTTGGAAAAAAACGACGGACTCTTCACCAAGTAAAGCTTATTCAACTGTAATGAAACGATCTGCTCATAAGATTAGAAAAGAAAGAAGGAGAAAATCAAAAGATGAAGTCAAGCAACAGCGTCGAATGAACAAAATGTCAAAGAAAGACAATTCTACACAAGCCCGTCAGGCATACTGTAGGCATGATGGTGGGATTTCACCAAATGAGGTGATTGAAGACATCTCTCCAGAACATTTGGATGAGCTGAAGCAAAGTTTTTATCAGACGAAGGTGGTTGTTTCCCCAAGAAAAGTCTCAGAGATCGAGAAAGACACACGTGACCAGGCTGACTCCCCTGAGTGGCTGATTGAACGCAGAAATAGAATAACATCGTCAGTGGTAGGAGGGATTGCAAAGATGCGCCACACAACAAAGAGAGCCAAGAAAGTAGAAAGCTTGCTGTATACAAAATTCAGGGGAAATTCAGCAACACGCTATGGTACAGCGATGGAGGAAACGGCGAAGCAGGAGTATGAGGCTTTCCAACAGCAGCATGGACATTCAGGGTTGACAGTGGATGAATGTGGTTTGTGCGTGTCTTTGAATGATCCTTGGCTGGCAGCATCACCAGACGGCCTTGTGAATGACCCTAGTACTACACCCCACCCTCAAGGATTAGTAGAAATAAAAAATCCTCATTCAGTTCGAAGTCTCACTTTGGCAGAAGCATGCAAGAAATCTAATTTCTGTTTAGAGCATGATAAAAATACGAGTTTTTTTAAACTGAAAAGACGTCATGACTATTTCTATCAAATACAAACACAATTGTATTGCACTGGAAGACACTGGTGTGATTTTGTGCTAAGAACAAACAATGAACTTCATATTGAAAGAATACATGTAGACACCACATGGCAAAATATCAACCTTCCTATTCTGAAGAAGTTTTACTTTACAGCACTCTTACCTGAGTTGGCCTCTCCTCGGCATCACAAGGGAGGAATAAGGGAGTCATCCCAACACAACATAACAGTAAAATAATCCTTTAACATTTCACTGAATTATAAATCATTCAGTCACTATGTCACAGCATCTTCTATTATACTTGTTTTGTTTGTTTGTTGTTTCATTTTTGTTTTCACTTGCAACTAATCTCAAAGAACTTGAGACTGCTTGGAATAGTACACTGCTTATTGAATGGGTCTTAGATCCAAAGGTGTGAGACCACTAATAATTATGTAATGTACATTCATGGTTAGGCCATAATGAGATTCATAGAAGTAGTAGTTGAGTGGGAGGAACTCTATAGCCTAACCTTAACAACATAAACCTGGATTGCTTAATTAATGCATAAGTTTTATTAATCTACTAAGTTTCTTATTCAGTTTTTTTAATACTAGGGTGGCCGCACATAGCAACGCACACTAGATCCAGACATTAATTTATTCCCCGCGAATACCCCACCATTCGATAATACGCGAGCAGAACAATCGCGCAGTAGTAGCAGAAGTATACTTTGCGAAGTTGTGGTGTTTTAGTTTAGCTTCTTGTTGTCTTGTAGCCATTTATAGCAACTATCCATACGTCGTATGAACTCACATGGCAAGGTGCACCAGGCTGCCTCTCCTCCTATAACAGTTCTCCAAGCTCTGCGTACCTGAACTCAAGCGGATGAATCCAGCAGGCTCGATTTAAGACTTCCCAAGCTGCGCAGACCTAATACCTTCACCTCGGACTATCTCCAAGAAACTTCTCTCTCTTCTGACTCTCTTATTATTGTTATATTGATGTTTATTTTACTCTTGATATAGGCGGGCTCTTCGTAGAACCAATACAAACCAATTGAAAAAAAATTGCTCGCATACAAGGAGTATGAGACACGGGGGCGGGGCTATTTCTTAAGAGTGGAATTAAAGTTCCAAATTTTATATCAGTTTTTCTTGGAATCTAATAATGAGAACGACAATTTTCTTTTACATACGGGTAAACCTAAAAAAACGAAACAGCACCACAACGAGAATTTTTCAATATCTTATAAATAGAAAAAATTGCGAATAAATCATAAAGTAATATTGAAATGGAAAAGAACTCATGTCTTGCAGTAGAGTATCGGCTTGGCTAGTAGTGCACCAAATTGCAGAGCTCCAACTTACCTCTCCACTCCAAAAAAGTGCTACAAAGTTTTATAACCAGGCCCCAATATTTCTTCCAGATTCGCTCTAAAATTAGTGAGCGGCGCCTTCGGCAGGTATGTCCTTGTGTTGTACTGGAGAAGCCCCTGTAAGTATACAATAGTAGTAATTGTGCATAGCAACCATCAACAAAAAATTGCATAGGTGGTGTGCGGCCACCCTTAAAGGGTACAATGTAATGGACTTAAACGGGTCTAAATATATAAAAATATATATGGAGATATAATATCATAGCCGAGTCATTTTTCAATACAAAAAAAGTGTGGTATTATTTGAAATATCACAACAGTGGAAAACTGAAATAATGATCTGATTACTGGGTAGCCCCTACAACCAACTTTATGCTGTGAGTTACCCTACCTCTAGTACTAACTACATAGTGAATATATCTAGTGTAGAATGCATCACTTGTTACACTTGTCAGAGTGTTATGGTGAGATATTTTACTCACAGGCTTTATTTTCACTCGCCTCATGAATTATCTCACCATATCACACTCTGACTCATTTAATAAGTATTATATAGTACAGCACGTAAGTTGCCCATTCAAAAATGTATGGGAAAATCGCTGTTCAATTGAAATCACACATGGGGAAAGTGGAATAGCGCGTAACTAATTGAAATACCTCGGTAACTAAGTCGAAACTAAGTGAAATACCTCGGTAGCTAAGTGAAATAGTATGGGTAAGTGTGCACGCGTGCAGTGTTAACCTTGGAAACGTATAGTTTGTGTAGTTTTTAGTTGGAGACAATGTCCTTCTTTACCACAGAAGCTCTACCCGTATTAGACGGAATGTTTTACAACAGATTAGGAGGAGCCGCACGTTGAAAAGAAAGTTCCAGCAGAAGCTAATCCTGAAATAAGGAGATAGTGAGTGAACGATATAATATAGCTACAATTGCAAATGACTTTTTAAAGGCTGGCCTGCTATTAGCGAGTGATAACACGGGTAACCTGTGCTATTAGGGATCAATAGCACGGTTACCAGTGCTATTACTCATACATATATATGTAACAGTTATAAACCAATATTGAGGTTTGTATGTGACTTACAAATCCTGAGTGGTATAGGTTGGTGAATTGCAATTCAAACCGATTTTTTTTTGTTTATAACTATTATATAGACAGTTGATAGCAAATAGTTCTAAATTTAGCTCTTTCCAGTTATTTTCCCAATACTTTTAATGGTTGCTATGAACAATATCAAAATGTTTCCCTCTAATACCTTTTCATACAAGAATACCTATTATATATATATATACATATATAATATATTCTATTAGCTAGTTTGATAATATCAACCAAGGTTACTATATTGCCTTTCGTAAAACTTAATTGTGTTAATACCTTTTCATATGAGAATACCTATGTTTATTACATATACACTCAAACCTCTCTTATCCGGACAGTCTGGGGCCAAGGGGTGTCCGTAACTAAGAAATTCCGTAACTCAGAAATACTTAATTTATTCGGTGATGAACCGTGTATACAATTAATTATTTGATAATTGAATTAGTATATTACTTAAAATTAATAAAAAACACCTGTAAATACATGAATCAACTTATTTAAAATATGAAGTGATTTTAGTTTGCTTCATAGATTTCAAGTGACGCTGAGCTGCATCGTCTCTCCAACTTTTTACCAGCATAAGATGTGCAGGGTCTGTGTTGCCTTTGGACTCCAACCACTCCAAGGCAGTATCGAAAGCAGCACACGCTTGCGATGGAGTAACTGCATTTGAAGAAGCTTCATCTTCATTTTAGGACTCAGATTTTTCTCTCTCTTGCAACACATCTACAATTTCTTCATCGTTCATGATTTGATAGCCAGGATCATTTGCATCTTCCATTAACCAGGTGTTTGGAACAGACCAGTTACGATCATCATCAGCATAACCCAATCTATCAAAAAGGCTTTCAAATTCTGACACATTACCATTGACAGCTGACACATCTATTTGTTTCTCACTACTAGTCGCAATCTCGGGTGATTCGTCTACAGTGGCTATATCAGAAACAGATTGTTGACCAACCCCATCAAATTTCAACAGTTTCTTCCAACCTTTGGCTATTGAAGATAGTGATGCCTCATCGTAAGCCTGAGCAGACCAATACACAACATCTTTTAAAGTTATTTTTTCAAAATAGCTGGAATTGTTAATGCAGAGGATTCATTTTCAATAATTAGATGTCGCAGAAGACGTTTCTTATAGCGATTTTTTTAGTGGTTCAAGAATACCCTGATCCATAGGCTGAATTACTGACATAGTATTTGCTGGCAAAAACATAGTGGTCACTTTTCCATCAGTTGACTGTAAGCAATCTATTGAGGGATGTGCTGGAAGCAATAAAATTTTATATTCTATCCCACGGCACAAAACTTCTTCACAAATGGAGCGAAGATATTATGGAACCACTCTTAAAAAATTGTGGCTGTCATCCTAGCCTTCTTTTGTGAAAAATAGTGGACTGGCAACTTAGTCATGTCCATTTTCTTAAAACATCGAGGCTTCTTACTTTTGTGAATGAATGCCAAAGGAAGTTTACATGTTCCTGCAGCATTTGCACACCCTAGTAATGTAACTCTCTCCTTTGCTTTTTTGAAATTTGCAGCTCACTTTTCACCACAATGCACTATATATTTTGTTTGCATAAGCCTCCGCCACAAGCCAGTCTCATCTGCATTAATAATTTGACTTAAGGTGTAAACTTCAGACTCCATTTTGGAATGCAACTCACTTTGCAAATCACCAATGCAAGAAAGATCAGCAGACAAAGATTCTCCTAAAAGTGACTTAGACCTAATTCCATGTCTGAGACAAAATTTTGTGCAACCATCCTGAGCTGTTCAAATGAGTCTTCACTCAGGTCAGGATAAAGGAGAGTAAATTACTGCAGTGCCTTCTCTCTTTAATACAGGCCCTGAAACTGGAGCTTCCATAGACCTTTGCTGAAAGAACCAGACATGACAAGCTTGATCTAGTTTCTCATAATTAGGATCCTTAATGATACATCGCCTCTTGGCTAGAGAGGGACACTCACTGGCAGATACATAACTTTCAATTCTCTCTCTTCCTTTCCAAATAGCATTCACTGTAGATTGTGGAACACCAAACTGTCCAGACACTAGCCTAACTGACTTCCCTTTCTTAACTTCTGATATTATCTCCTGCTTTCTTTCTAGAGTTAAAACGCTACGCTTGCGTTTAGTTACCGCGACCTTGCCTCCACCACCGCTGGTCATTGAGTTCTTAGAAGAACTAGCAGCCCCACTGCCTGTCAAAGAGTTCTGAGAAGAACTAGCAGCGCCGCCGCCGGTCAATGAGTTCTGAGAAGAACTAGCGGTAGACTCACTAACTGCCTGTTGATTTCCTTGCTCCATCTCCACACACAACGCCACAATTGAATACACTCGGAAGTGCCGCGTGCAAAATATTTTCCCGATTTTATTTGTTTAATTTGGTAGCTTTCCGACTACACTGACGATCTGTACGCAGTCAATAATTTTAGTTTGTGTTCGGTAGACAGAGGTGTCCGTAACTTAGACGAATGGATAAGAGAGGTTCGAGTATATAAAATACGCTATAAGCTAATAAGTTTGATAATATAAACCAAGGTTACTGTATTGCCTTTTGTAAAACTTAATTGTGTTAATACCTTTTCATACGAGAATACCTATATAATTATATATATACATGTTGATATACATATATAAAATATCTACAAGCTAATAAGTTTGATATCAACCAAGGTTACTGTATTGCCATTCGTAAAACTTAATTCTGTTGAAACAAATACCTTGCACATGCAGTAAATAGCTCATGTATACTTAATTTCCTTTTTGCCAATTGTCAAATACCTGTAAACGGCATGGTAAAATCAAGTAAGGTATGGTGAAACAACTAAAGTAGTAAGCTGTGAATTCTTTCATGTGAGAATATATCATTTTTTATCAAAATAATTTCCTCATTTGTATTGTCATGTTTTACATGAATTACTCTCTACTTATGAAATACTTTATGAAATGTCTTTGAAGTTGCTATATTAAAAACAACAGATATTTTACAGCAAAATCGTCTAACCATTGTAATAAATAAGAAAGATTTTGCAATTGAACGAGCTACAGATGAGGATGCAAAAAGTTATACATGTGAAGAAGTAATTTTTGAAGTTCGTGAATTCTTATGCAATGATGTTTTTAAGTGCACTCAGAAAGATTTGCCTGAAGATTCGGTAATTTTAGTGAGTGGAGAGTGGGCTTTATTTGCTCAACAACATAAGTCTTCTTCACCGTCTAAACTAATGAATTCCAGTGTAATGAAAGTTCTTTCAAGTTTAACAGACACAACATTATTTGACTCTGAACCAGATGTTATTGAAAAGGAAAAAATATCGCAATGGTTGGAGTTGTTGGAAAACTTCAGTAATGTTAGAGAACTTGAATGCAGGTAAATAAATAGGTTTAAATTTTTCTATAGTGTGACAAAATGTATTGGACATCCCAAATCATTGTACACAAGTTTTGCTTTAGTATTTAATTATAATTTGAATCACATTTTTTGAAGAAATATTGTTGTAGTATGTATACTAGTGATGTGCTTGAGCACAAATGGCGAGCGAGCCTAAATACTATACTATTTTTATACGAATGATTTTGACTTCTACTGAAAATAAGGTCCAGTTTTTAATTTTCGCATACACGGTAAAGGGATTTCAGTGCCATAGTAACAACTCTCTGCAACTGCTTGAATTGAAGGAAAAAAACAACAACAAAACAATATACGTTATTTAAAAGTTTTCTTTGTGATATTCTTTAGCTAAGTAGTGGTTGTAACACACAATGCTTTGACACAACTGGACATGCACCTACACAGACTTACCTTCGCAGTAGTCTAGTGGACAATGTATTTTCAGGTAAATACTGTTGCGCACGGCTTATAACCATGACAAAGAGCGCATTGACTTACCACCGCCACTAACTCGAATAGAAATGGAAGTCCCTTAAGTTTTCAAGTTGTAACTGCACCCGCAAAAGAATTCAAAACGGTAAACAATTCAATTTCTAGGGTGTACGGGTACTGATCGATAAACAGAGGATTCTGTTTAGTGAAGTTTGGGACGGGGTCGACAACCGAACTAACACAAAAACGCAAGGGTCAAAGTACAAAAATGCCTTACGTACGTCCATACATATATACAAATAAATAAACATCCCCGATTTTCAATTGCATTACCCCTGTAAGTGTCTCGCTCGCTCGCCAATAATGTATGAACCACATTATGTTTTCCTTCTGCATTATTCTTTGCCAAATTTGGAAGCCCATGAAATTAAGAATTGGCACTTTTAAAACAAAAATTGCATACATAAACATTGAGAACCTTCCTTTAACTTCCAAAAAAATATTCAATTTTATATCAAACCAAGATATCTCTTTTTACATGAACATTGAAATTATGTATGTTCAAATGTCAGAATTTATATGGTGTATTGATTGAAAACTCCAGATATAATGTCACACATACAAGACATAAATTGGTCATAATTTACTAATAATTGTTCATAAGATCAGATTACCACTTAATGCTCATCCTAGAAACTCATTTGATTCAAAGAAATGTTGTTGTTGTTTTTTTTTTTTTCTACACTCATGTATGGTGTAATTGTTGTTAGTATATGATGATAGGGAGACGTTCATGTATGCACATTTAGAAGTATTTAAAGAAAGTTTCCAAGATTGACACCATGACAATAAATTGTCAAGATCCTTTTGAAGAGCTAAATTCTCACTTGCAGAGTTTAGAGAGGCAATAAGTTTGGCATCATCAGCAAATATAAACACAGACGAAAAAAAGCAGAGAGACGGTATGTCGTTATAAATATGAAAAAGCAGAGGTCCAAGTACACTACCTTGAGGTAAACCTGATTTGACAGGAAGTAAGTCAGATTTACACCCTTCAACCTCAACAAAATGCTTTCTATTTTGTCAGTAATCTTTAAAAAGTAACCAAAGAGGACCAGTAATGCCAGTTAGCCAAAGTTTATACAGAAGTTCATTGTGGGGGACTGAATCAAAGGCTTTGGCAAAATCAAGAAACACAATTTCTGTGTGTCGCTTTGACTCCATGCAGAATTGAAAACTGAAGTATAGCTATGATAGAAGAAGTTGTTGAAGAGTGGATCTTTTTCTGATAAAACCAAATTGTGTCTTTGAAATTTTTGGATATATAAAATCTATTATCTTAGAGTAGACTATTCATTCTAGTACTTTATGAAGAATGTTTAGGAGAGAAATAGGCCTGTAGTTGCTAACTTCAGATACACTTCCTTTCTTGTGGAGAGGAAATAATTTGTGTACCTTCCAGTCAGCTGGAATGGAATGAGATTCCATAATGACAGTAAAGAGAAGAGAAACTGTATGTGCAAGTGAAGATGCGCAGAATTTGTAAATATATGGGAACGTAAGTTTAGCTTAGTGATATACGATATTGATGAATGTCTTCAAGGCACTTCGCATCAGGTTAGGTTAGACAGTGATCAAAAGCAAGTGATATCAGTATTATCTTCACTCATGCCTGATATCTCTAAGCTTTCTGTTAGAGATTGCACGAGAATGGGTAAATATAGCCCCTCTCATGTAAGGCCTCGACCTCTACTTGTGAAGTTGTTGAGAACAACTGAAATGTCTGCAATCCTATCCAACCGAAGTAAATTGACCAAATCAAAGGTGTATATAAAAACTTATATGACCCCTTCAAAGAGAAACTCTGAGAGTATTCTCTTAAAGGAGAGAAAGTCTTTGATTTCCTCTGGGGCCAACCCAAAGGACATTAAAGGTAAAAGCAACAAGCTTCTTTTAAATGGATCTGTCTATGGATCAGTCCAGGGCTCCTCTTTTTCACTCAATGTTCAGAATTCAATTCAAGTTTCCTCTGATTCGCATGTTGACGTGGATCCAGTAGATAGCACACGCTGTGGTCCAAGGAGAGAGAGTGAACAAAGGCGCCGGTTATGGCCTGGAAGTGCCCTGTATTTACCGCGTGTTCGGCCCACCTGTTTATGTCTGCCGGATGAGAGAACTAGTTAATAGAGGGACATCTGTAATGAATGTAAAATTAGTATTAGCATTCATTTAGTATTATGTCTTTTATTAAATTGAAAGGCACACAAGTCATAAATTAGTTAGGCGTGGCAAGCTAAAATTGAAAGGCTAGGCAAAATGGAGGCATCAATAAGTTGGGTGTGGCTAACAGGCCGTCCCAAGAAGTAAAATTTGTACAAGACATTACATTTTGGGGCACACAACTTGGCCGTTGTCCGGAGTAGAGAGTCAACCGTTACTTGGAGTCAAAAAATCCATTACATACATGCAGAAAATACTCCGTTCCCAACGGTCTGACCGTTGTTGAGAGTCTGACCGCTTCTTGGAGTCCCATTGTAGGGAGGTTCGACTGTATTACTTTTGTTGCTGTGTAAATTCCAAGTTAGAAATCTTCACAATGTTATTTTAGGTATTTGACCCTGTGAGTATTTCACTTACATGGTGTTATCTCACTGACTGCTTACAAGCTCATTACCCTAGTAATTGTAGCAAAAGTTTCTGGCTTACCAGTTTTCTTTGTTTTTACATTTACCTTCCTCTTAGTGAAGCCTTCCCAACCAGGTTAGAGCAGCTGCTAAAGTATCAGCTGGGGGTGTGGGAGCCCCTAGAGAGTTTTACTGCCAATTTTAGTAACCAACCCTAATACAAACTACTTCAGTGAAGATATCTAGCATTGAATAAACTAATAGGAATTTTTTTATCTTTTTAACAGCCAGTATTTTTAATTATAACTTAACCCAACGTTTCGACTTCTTGCCGAAATCCTCTTCAGGGGTCAACTGAGGTCGAACTCTCTCTGTGGTGACAAGAAATCGAAATGTCGAGTTAAGTTATAATTAAAAATATTGGCTGCTAAAAAGAGAAAAATTTCCAATTATTATAATTATTTCAGCCGAGAATGACTGAATCATTGAATAAACTACATATTATTATACTCTGTCAGAGTGATTTGGCAATATCTTTCACTCTCAGACTATATTTTCACTCATCTCTGGCCCATGAGAATAAATTAGCCTGCTCTGTGAAATATTTGTCCATATCGCACTCTGTCTAATGTAAGAAGTACTATTATATAAATGTCTCTTTGCTCGTACTAATAATCAGGTATTTGCCTTTTTATGGCTATTGAAATCCATCATTGTATCTTACTATTCTTTTGAAACAATGTTAATATAGAACAAATTGTGAATATTATATTATTAAGTGTAAACTCAATTATTGAAAGCCTAGATAATATACATATCCAATTACTAAAGCTAACTTTAATGTAATGTTTTATTTAGACTGGAACACATAACTGAAATATCCTCTCAAATGTGGAAGAATAAAATGGAAAGTGACATGCTTTCATATCTGGAATTTCTTATTTCTAATCTATCGCAAAAAATAATACAGCATCAAGTCACAAAAGATGGTAAGATATATGATTCATTTTTTATCTGCTATAAAAATATTAACATAAGTGCCAGGTAATGGTAGTATATTCATGATTTAAGCTAATGGTTAATGCAGGATTATTTTTACGAGTATTAAACTATTACATTTCAATATGAAGATTATTTTGGTCCGTTGACTCTGAGATAATACCAGAAGTACCACTTATCAATACAGTAGGAAGAGTAATTCACTATTAGTTACCGTTGGTTGGTTGTAATTTTTGTTAGCAGGCTTGTGCACTAAGTACATATTCATATAGATGACAAGTTATGTATACTTTGTTAAGATTTTCGGTAAAAAAGTTCAGAAAAGAAAAGTATTTTGAAATTAAGTACCAGTAGCCAAGAGGTGGATCCTGGACTGATGAGTGGGAGGGGTCCGAAACGGTCAATTAATGTTGTTTTGCGGACTGAATTTCCTTTAATGGTACATTCAAACGTAATAATTTTTCAGTACACTTAGTGTGCAGAGAAAGCCTTAGCCATCTTGTTATGGAAGAAATAATTTTCACAAAATGAAAACATTAAATGGGATGTGATTGAGCAAAATGGGAGAACATGGGTTGTAAAAAATTTCAAAATACTTTTCTTTTCTGAACTTTTTTACCAAAAATCTTAACAAAGTATAAGATCAATCCCACACAAATTCACCATTTTAATGAACTCTTCTCTCATTACTGTTTTTGTACTTTCTTTTCTTATGCTTATCACTAATATATTTTACTATATTTAGAGTGTCAAAAACGAATTCAATCAATTTTTAAAGTTATTTTGGAACTCGACATGTTTTATGGACAAATTTTGCAAAATGAAAAGATGTGCAGACTCAATCGAATTCCTAGTGACTGGGAGCTTATGGTAGATCTCAAGGAAGCCTATGAGGCTGATAAGGTTTGTTACTCTATTTAAAATGCAATAATTCGTTTTATTTCACATTTTTGTCTTAAAATTAAATTTTATCACAAATAATATTAAATGTTGAATTTAAACTTAACATTTTAACTGCACAAAGAAATAACATACTCAGTGGATATAAGTAGTACTACCGCAGTATCCAATGATTAATCAATTTATTATGTACTGGTCATGCGCGAAAGGCATAGAAGCCGAGTTGCTAATGTAATGGATGCTGCCAAGAATTCTTTCGATTTTTAAAAATCTTTTCTCTAATATTTGAAGTGGAGTAGAAAGGGAATGTGAAATGCAAGAAGTAACACCATCTTGTACCATTGAGAGTGAACAATCAGTTAGTCTTGACGAGGAGGTCTTAAGAAGAGCAAAACTCGAAAGAAAACATTACTTGACTTAAGAACATGGTGTCGTTGGTGCAAAGGGATAAATGAAAAGCTAAAAATTGAGAATAGGAGATAGCGGTTGTTTGTATGAACTGAGCACTCTTACTTCCATTCAAATAAGTTTTGATAAATATCTGACAGAAGACCTTCACAACCATAGCATCATAAGAGATTCTGAGTATAGATCATCTTAACAGCTACTCATAGCTGGTAATAAAAAGTCTCTGCATTCATATGAAGCTATTTTATTTCACCAATTAGATGTAATTGGCACAGAATGGTATTATAGAATTAGCAGACCCTCAGGGGGTGCAATAAGCGTAAAAGTGAAGCTTGGGAGGATGCAATAACCCGACTCAATATCTTCAGACTTTACTGTGGAATATCGCGGGCATACGATACTTTCCAACTCAATTCAGTGTAATATAAATATGTGTATACATAATGAATAGGATACATTTTCAAGATGCAAACAGTGTTGAGTGATGTCAATGGAATTGGAAAATCTTTTGGAGAAACAAAGTAAAAAAAAAAGCAAATTAATTTAATTTTAGCTTAGTGGTGCTGATGGTTTGGCAATTTAAACAAATGACAATTAGATACTGTCATTACGAGTTTAAAATTAGGAAGGAGTTATAATCAGTCATACCCCTCCATGGTATATGAACGAAATGTTTTGGTTACTGGTTGGCTGTGTAGCTCAGTGGCCTGTGAAGAGAGAGATTACATCTAATATCCAGTAATGTGTATGAATAGAAACAAAATGTACATACTGCCATTATCTCTATTGCAGAAACAGGAAGATCCCAAAAATGTCTTGACGCAATTAGTGCATTCAACTCTACGGAAATTTGAGACGGACACAAAAGCTACTATTGCTGAGGGAAAATACAGACCAAATAATTTTATTGAAGGTTAGTTTCACTTTGTCTTCTAAATTAAAAGCAATGAAAACTATTTTTAATAGATTTAACAAAATGCTGGAAAACTTTGTCATTGGAAATTCAACGAGCTATGGTTCCTTCCAGAAACTTGACTATAAAGTATAACGAAAAAGTTGTAGATTGTAACAGGAGAGTCCAAATGTTGAAGGATAATTTATTCCTTTTACAAAGTGATATTAGAATGGAACGTTTAAATACAGGTAAGTAATTCCATTTATTGAATTAAATTAGCAACAAAGAAAGCAAAGCAATTCAGAGGTGTAAAATTTTAATCCAATGTTACGCGTTTAATATATAACGGGATGTTTGGAAAAGCATGTGTAATAATAGTACATGACATTAAGGACATTTTATTAGTACTTGTGAACTTTTCAAAGGAAGGTAGGTTTATAGTAGACCTAAAAACAATGACTATTGCATTCACTGTCAGTTCCAAAATGCTATCATAGTACTATAAAGCTACAAATAAGTATTGGTTAGTTTTAACTGCAATTTACAACTCAAGATTGTCATTGAAGAGGAATACAATTTGGCTCCAGTATGTTCCTAAACATAACACTCTCTTTTGTGAGTGATTATTGTCAGTAGGTAATGATTATTTAGATATGTAGTCAAAATATGTTACATAACTTGGAAAAATTAAGACAAAAACGAAATTCCATCTAAAAGTAATAGTCTTGGGCAACGTACTCTACTTTTAGGAATGAATAGACTGAATGAAACCTTCCTAAACTATAGGAGAATAAGATCTAAATCTTGGCTAAAATAAACTTTTACTGGATTAACTAAATGTGTTTTTTTACATTGTTGGAATGACTTGTGCACAATGGCATGCTCTCCATTTGTGCTGGAGCACATCACTATTATCTAATACCGTATTTATTCAGACTTCACAGCTGTTAAAGTATCTGTCCCAAAAATGAGTCCCCTACAATTTGCAGCAACAAACAAGTAAGTTATGCAATACCACATGAACTACATACCCTGTACTGCTGTATTTTAATACCAGGATACTCTCAAATGGATGGCAAATTTATTTTCAATTACTCAGGTAATCAAATGTATAGCTAGTGGAATTGCAGTCTGATTGTATTTCGCTTATTTATATATTAATTTTCAGGGAAGCTCAAAAAATTCATAGTCATAGTACGTTACCTGTTCTTGAGCCAGGCACATCAGAGGATAGTAAAGGAAAAAAAATTAATGAGTGTTCAAATGATGAAGAAACTGATAGTGACACTGAGAGTTCTGAATTGAGTGCAGTCAAAAAGCATGATACGTAAGTTACGAGCTCTTCCTACTGGATAAAATTTGCACAATTGTTAAAGTAATGCTATAATTGAAAGGGTTATAAATAAATAGATAAATTATTTAGTAAATAAATAAATTGAATGCAAAAATTACATAGATCACAGTGTACATAATTTTATTAATAACTCTAGTTTCATCTACACACATAGTCAAACTATAGAAGAATTGAAATGTCCATACGCATTCATCACATGTGTTGACCAGGTTGAGTCCAATTACATATAGTATCAAAGATGTCATCTTAACTCATCAAATAAAGTAACTTCAAACATTTTTGTAATGAGTTCTATTTTTCCTTTCAGTGGTTTGAGATAAGAAAATTGTACTAGAATATCAATTTTATGACTTACTTAAAGTTACATGTGCAACAAAATATGATTAACAAAACGTGGATATTTATGAAATGTTTTATTGTTATTAATCAATCTAATCTTTATATATGATAGAGAAAGCAATGATTCTGTTACTGAAACAGATTCTATGAAATCTATTGACACTGCTTTTTTGGAGGAGAGCATGTGTCAAAAGGATGACGATACAGCCAGTGATTATGGTTCAATGATTTCCGATTTCAGTATTCCAGAGCTACAAATGTCAGAAGAAATGACTTCAACTATCGGGTACATAAAATTATGCTTAAAATAAACAGAAAGAACCCTAATCAAACCATAACATAGCTGGTGTAGTTTTTCTATTGTGATAAGTGGGATTTAATTCCCTCAGGTTCTTCAGTGGAAACCTGTACATGGTGTCCCTACTTTGGGGGCAGGGACACATTACGTTATCTACAACAATGTTGTTTGTAACACTCTTTATACTCTCCATGTATTTAGTAATCTGCAACCATTATATGTGGAACCTAACAGCCTAACATATAGCCTTCAAAACTCTACAATAGTTCCCTCAGTGGCAATGTTTAATAGTTTTAGCTGTATTACAATAAGTTTACTGATATCCTGAATTGGTATAATTTACCCCCAGTGTAAAAATACAATATTGCAAGTGAGTGACATTTATAATTATGCTTAAATGTAGGGTTTCACAGCCACTGCATTAACTACGGTGATAATGTGCAATGATTTAAGATTTAAATATATTGAACAATGGTCAAATAAGATAAGTGTTAATAGATCAGCTTATGCTGCTGTCAGGATGGTTTTCTGACAACTAACAACAAATACAATATTTCCATCAATTTTCTGAAGTTTATAGTAATTGGTGAGCAAGTGAAGCGAGCGAGACGCTATAGTGGTATCAAATTGAGAATCGGGGATATTTGTTTATATATTTGTGTGGACGTATGTATGTCATTTGTACTCTGCCCCCTCTCATATTTTTGCATTTGCTCGGTGTTCGACCCTGTCCCAAACTTCACAAAACAGGATCCTCTGGTTTATCAATCTTTACTCGTATCATCTTTGAAATTGAATTGTTTACTACTTTGAATTATTTTGTGGATGCAATTAAAACTCTAAAGCTTACCGGACAACTATTTCTTTTCGAGTTATTGGCAGTGGTAAGTTTTGTCATAGTTTTAAGCCCTGCGCAACAGTATTTACTTGAAAATTCATTGTCCACTAAACTAACCACCAAGGTTTGTATGAAAGTATTGTGTGTTACAACTACTACTTAGCTTAATAGTATCACAAAGAAAATGGTTAAATAACGTGACTTGTTTTTTGTTGCTTTTTTCAATTCAAACAGTTATGGAGGGTGGTTATTATGGCATTGAATCCCCTATACCGTATACACGTAATTTAAAACTGGACTTTTTATTTAATAGTTTGAGTGTTAGAAGAAGTTAAAATCAATTTTTAACAATAGTGTAGTTTTAGGCTCGCTCACCATTTGTGCTCAAGCACATCACTAGTATTTATATATATTATATACTCAGGTTAGGATCCAGGGCCGGGGAAGCTAATATGTTAGGGTAATTAGAATGATTACATAGTTGGTAAGTTCAGCTTTTTGCTCATTAATCATTTGATGACTATGAGTGAGCCATTTGTTGAGTTATGAATCTATAGAGTAGCGATCAAAAACAGTAAATGACATTTTTGAAGTATCATAATAATATGATTCAGTCATTCTCGGCTGAAATATAATTGTAATAATAACAAATTTTTATCATTCCAACAGCCAATATTAATTAAAACTTAACCCAATATTTTGACTTTTTGCAAAAGTCCTCTTCAGGGATCAATTGAGGTTGAACTCTCTGTGATGATATAATAAACACAATGCAGACGGCAAGATTTCTGGAGGGTACACTTGCTGTTTATTACATCCTGAAGAGTTATTTGCATGGGGAGTTTTACCTCAGTTGAGCCCTGAAGAGGACTTCAGTAAGAAGTTAAAATGTCAGGTTAAGTTCTAATTAACATATTTTGGCTGTTAGAACGAGAAAATTTGCTAAGTATCATAATAAACTTGTTTCAGTAATCAGTAAGCCTTGTGCACAGCTGTGGTTGCTGAAATCATGGTGATGATGTGGTCCAAATTATTAACAGTATTAATGGTAAAGTACGGTGGACAAAAGCATGAAAACATACTATTTACAACTGCTATTGCTCAAATTTATTAAATTGGTAGTGAAAAATAAGTGGATATGTGGATGCTGTAACAAAAATGTGCATATTATGTATGTCTGTATGCTCCAGAAAATATTTCCAGGAATGGAGTTCTGTATATTCTGATGATCACGAAGATTCTAAATTCATTAGTTCTACAATAACTGAAGATAGTGCAATTGACTGCGCATTTGATTCTTCCAGCAGTCAGCAATCCAGTAGTAAACAAAGAACAATTGTATTTCGTGACAAAGCTTCCAGCAGGTATATTTACACGTTTTGAAGTATATACAGTTTCATATAAATGTGCTATAGTGATGAGGCGGTGCCAAAGAGTGTGAGCAATTATTACAAGTAAGTGAAACCCAAGTTTTGGACTTCTAATGAGAAGTTAATATGTTGTTAATTATCATTGTAATGACTGGTTTATAACATACTTGAACATGAAATTATATTAAACCAGTTGTTTTTGTGAAGAAATTGTTAACAGTAATTTTATGGGATAGGTTGATGTGATAAGTTATAACAGGTGAAATGAATGAAAGTGTGTGTACACGTACCAATTTTTATAGCTTAATTAACTCGTGTGCTTGAGCGTGAATGGCGAGATAGCCTGCCTAGACAGTATCAGATAGGTTACATAAGACTACTGTATCATTATGATATATTGTACCAAAACATTTTATTTGTAGCTTCTCTTCTGTTCAGGAGTTCAGGATGACTAAAGTGTACAGTATACCATTATGTGTTAAGCAACAAATTAATACCTCAATTTCCCAGTGAGTAGTAACTTGACTATCTGAATTACCAGTAACTCGTGACAACAAGCATTCAGCTATAAAATAGTGGCCAGAGTTTTCTGTAATTTAGCGTACTTGCCTCATTTTTCCTGAGTAGTTTTGTTAGCATTAGCTCCTAAGCCATTGTAACTATCTAAATTACAAGTAACTCTTGACAATCGACAACACTCAGCTGCCAATAAAAAATGGCGGAGTTTTGAAACTATGTTTGGTAAAGTGTTTCAGTGCATTATTTAGCTTCTCATAGAAAATGTTGGTGACTTAAAAAAACCTGGCATTTCAGGTCTCACATAGCATCCATAGTGGTGTGCTTAGCACTAATAAGCAAACAAGTAGCTGTAATCCGAAGTAGTTTCTCATGAAACATGCACTACAAAGTTTAGTGGTGTAATTTTTAATAAGATTTCAAGTAAACAGCCATTAACTATTCATTTTAGCAAACTACTAAAAAATGCTCTCTTACTAGCTTCTGCGATATTAATTTAACGGTTATTACTGCATGAAGTATTAGCACTGAATTGCCAGTAGCTCTTGACAACTAAGCACTGAACTGCTAAAAGAAATGGCCAAGTTTTTTTAATTATGTTTGGTAAAAGACTTTCAACACCATAGCAACCACTTACCTTAAAGAGTTGTATTTTTAGGAGAAAAGGAGCTATATACTGCCACCCTATAATGTATTTTAGGGGAAAAAGAACCCTGCACATGGGTTTAAATACCAAATATACATAGAAATATAATATAACATATAGTGTCTCACTCACTACGCTCCACCGACTAGTAGTATACTTGTGCACAAATGGTGAGTGAGCATGCCTAGTTAGGTTACATATAAAGTTGTATTTTTTATGTACTAAAAAAAAGGCTGAGTTATTCGAAAATATGTGTGGTAATATAGCAACCACTCTCCCTACATTTTGTGAGTTGAAAAAAATACACAATAATTGTACAGTTTTAAATTTCAAGCTAAATCTATGGTTACTTGGTCATGCAGTTCCACTAAAGCATAAGCACTCAGTGTTATTAGGAGAAAAAGGAGTCCATATGTGCATTTTAGGGGTGTTCAAGCTTCATAACTATTACTATATACTAAGCAATTAATCACTGCACACTCTATGCCCGCTCTTCATGCCTACACTTCATACTTCATGCACTTCACTCACGGCAACTTATCGATCTTCGTCGAACTCTATCACTTAGTTACTCTTTTTAGTTTTATCTCATTCTTTATCCGTTTGCTAGCTATATTATCCAGTTTATTTCTACCAACATTAGTACATCTATGTCTGTATTTACCTTGTAAATTTCGATTATCTATATAATCCTATATTTTCTCAAGGTAATAACTGGATTTGGTACTAGCTAGATTCGAAGCTATCGAATCTTTCTACTCACATCAACAAGGGGCATACATACCATTCATACATATATGTATAGCATACCCATTTTCAATTATACACACTAATATACTGTCTTGCTCACTTCGCTTGCTCACCAATAATTGTACAGTTATTATTATTATGTTATATATTTTAACTTATAATAGAAACTGGACATCTACTATGGATGGCATTGTATCAAGTGTACAGAAGCAAATTTTAAAAGACATCGGGAACTATTTTAAAAATGAGGATAAAAATGTTCTCATGGTATGTAGTGTTATGTTTTACTGGGTAACTGATTATTTCGGAGTCCTAATTGTTTTCCCTAAACATAGAATGCAACATTGTTGCCTTTATTTGATAAAATAGAATTTATTTGAAGTACCATTATACATTACTTTCCAAAAAGGACCAAATTTTGTCAAGTCAAGTATATGCTGCCTCCCAAAACTAGTATAATTTTAGCATTGCAAGTTTCTCACTTATAATTTTCAAGAAATCAATATTTTTGTGTTTAGTTTGAATTAAACCCATGACATATGGGTTAAGAGTTTAAAGAAAAATAGGACATGAGTCGCAAAAGGAGAGTGAGATAGTTATATCTAGAATATTTATTGAATAAGAATGAAAACTTGCTATAAACTATTTTAATAATCCCTGAACCTATATTTTATTACATGTTGCATTCAAGAATCAACAAAGTGGTGTTTCACACCTCAATAAAGTCGAAGTTAAATAACCATTTTTAATGGCACATTTAAGGAGAAGTATGCTTTCACTGTTTAGCAATGTTTATTCAGCATTGTGAGCACAAGTATAATTGGATTTGTACCATTCTAGCGTTCACATCAAAGTGGTCCAACACTATCCAGAATTTCACAGCTAGCAAGAAATTGCTGTGTCAAATCTCAGTACTAAGGTCAAGAATAAATAGAACCACATATTCCTTTGACATTATTTCAGTCACTTACCTATGAAGTGCCTAATGAGCTCGCGAACAATAATAGGAATAATTTCTCGATTTAAATCTACCTCTCTAACTTCTTACTATATTAGCTACCAGACAATGGTTTAGTGTCAACATATTATAGTTGGTATACGAAGCCATTCAGATCCTCACACTAATTATGGAACCTGTTCATTAAAAAAACATGCCTATCTCTGACTGTAAATGGACTTAATTTTGAGATTTGACCACAAAATAGACATGCCATGCATATGTATGTACTTACATAATGGTATGTATGTACTTACATAATGGTATGTATGAACTTACATAATGGTATGTATGAGCATTTGGGTGAAAATGTAAATGTATTCACATGAAGCTAGGTCTGTATTTGAGATATGTCCAAGCCAGCTCACTCGCCATTTGTATGAGAAAATACACAAATCTCGGTACAGCAGAATATATTTTATTATAACATGATCAAAAGATAGTATTTCAATGTTACAACATAAAGTTGTTTAGCAAGAGGCATTATCTCAACAATACCCTTTAAATCAATATATATTTAATATCTATCACAATGGACATTCATAAGCATCATTCAAGTACCACAAATTCAACAATGTACAGTGACAATAAGTTGTACAACATACAATGTTAACTATGCTGTATTCAATGATTTACATAAAAGTTAATTCCAATTTTGTTACTGATTACTGTCACTTTTTTGTGATGTTATAGATCAGATTAATAATGTTTCATTGTATCAATTCAGGCATGTTGCATGCAGTATTATGACAATGCACTTTCTATACTGAAGTCTTTTGATAAGACTGAGGCAGAAGCTATTGAAGGGAGTCTGAATGAACTTCAACAGGTAATGTGCTCATGTATTCATTTTAGTCATGCATTAATATAGAGCAATAGACTAAAAATGAATTATAGCTGAGTTTTCATTCAGAAAGCACCTGATTATTATACAAAAGCAATAGAAGGTCTAAATGCATTTTGAATAATGTTTTCAAGCCTTGAGGATAGTATTTCTTAATCATTCAGCAAGTGAGTGGAAATTGTGAGGCACAGACAGTTTTAAATTCTATGTGAAGAGTTAAATGAGGATCTTCGTAAGAGGAAAGGCAACATATAGGAGAAAGTGAAGGGTACAATGTGAATGTCAAAGCTAGCAAGTGAGACTTGTTGAGGTCACAGCATGACCTTAAAAATATAAAACCTGACCTTAAAAATATATTACTGAAGTCAGTATAATATTTTAAGTGTGTGTGTATTTTTATTGGCAAATTTTGTGCATACTAAAATATTAAACTCCCTGTGCCCTGCTCACTAATTAAATATTTGTTATTCTAGAGGATGGATGACTGGGAGAGCTATTCCCGTGATCTTCACCAGATGAAAAATCACCTTGAGGAAATCATTGAGATTCTGCAAAATTTTGTTAGAGGAACATAAACTAACTCATAAAGTACATATTGATTAGTTAGTACTTGTTTGCTGTTTACTATGCTATCATAAATTCTACTAAATTGGTTGCTGAAATTATATATCTTTAAAAATAAGGATGTTGCACAAAGAAAACTAAAAAATATGAATAAATTTATTAAATGCAACATGCAATGTATGCAAATTCATATTCATAAGTATACAAACATAGCTAATTGTTGGGTGTAATGAGGGTCTCTTACTGTGTCCAGAGATCCCTTGCAAAGAATAGCAGTTGCTGTCGCCCGAATCCTATGGTTCACACTTTTCTGCAGAAGTCCCAAACTTTACCCGTAGCTCTAACTCAAACTTGTGGTTAGGGTTAGTTAAGTTCATAGACTTTTCAAATAGTGGAATAGTTGTAGGACTGAAGAGAATAAGCAGCTAACCAACTTTACCTGTGAGTTACCCTTCCTCTAGTACTACTACAGTAGTAAAGATATCGAGTGTGGAATAAACCACTTATTACACTTGTCAGAGTGATATGGCAAGATATTTCACTCTCAGGTTTATTTTCACTCGCCTCTGGCTCATGAAAATAAATTAGCCTGCTCTTGAAATATTTCGCCATATCACACTCTGACTCATGTAATAAGTACTATTTATTCCACCCTAGATATCTTCACAATGTTATTTTTAGGTACATGACTCAGTGAAATGTGAAATAAGTCATGATATCCTATATTTGCAACAAGCTCATTAAAGGCCTAACTTGCAACTTTCCCCAGTTTTTATATCTACATTCCTCTGGTATAGCTCTACTCAACTGGGTTAGAGCAGCTGCTAAAATAGCAGGTGGGGGTGTGGGGAACCCCTACAATAAACTTATCCCTGAGTTACCATTCCTAGTACTAACTATGGCAGTAAAGATATCTAGTGTAGCTCTGGACAGAGTGATATGGCAAGATATTTCACTCTCAGGCTTTATTTTCACTCTGCCTTCACCTTTACTGTGAAATGTTTCTCCATATCACACTTCGACTCATGTGCTCACCATTTCTGCAAGCACATGAATTTTTTTGTGTGTATTTGCTTGATAACTAGTTAGTTATGTGTCAAGCAAGCTATTTAGCAAAAAGTAAACATCAGGATACCTGTAAGAAGTTCCAGAATATCACCGTAAATAATGGGAAGAGGTAGACAGAGCCACTAAGAATTGCAAGCTAAAGATGAAGAAAAGTCTACACATATAGATGACACCTATACATAATGAATCACCAAAGGTGCGAACCCTCAGCGCTATTAAACACTACCTAGCTATTACAATATTATAATCTCCTTCCAAAAGAACAAACAATCTGTTAATAGCTCGACCAGTGAAAATGGTACATGGAAACACTGTCTTCATAAGAGAAGAAGTTAAACTAGCCAGAAGCACTCACCTGTATACATTTTTCAACGCGAAACTTCACTTCTTTCAACTCCGTTAACTTCCCTGGAGTGGAGTAACGCTTAGGAGCCTGAGCATAAAGCTAAGTACACCGCTGCAGAAATTATTTGCTCACGTGACTATGACGTGACGCTAGGGGCGTTGCCCATAAAAGCTGGTACCTACGCGAAGTTGAAAGCTTCGCTTTTTCTCAACGAATAGCCCGAAATTAAAAAAAGTAGCACAATAAAAGGTCTTAAATCCTGAGAAAGTTCATACCTAAATCAACTGTTAATTGTCAGTAATCAGAGCGTGACAGACAGACAAACAGACAGGACGACTACTATAACCCTCTCGCGCATGTGCGCTGAGGGTTAATAAGTTAATGGAGACACAGGTTTAGAGCTTACTGTAGTGTATGCTGCATTCCAGTTACCACCCTTCAAGCATAAGTATGCCTATCGGTTATGTTGCTGCTTGCATTTTAGTTATAAAAATAACTACGAAGAGTTCAACCCACTTTAGCAAGAAATGAAAACATTGCCGGGTTAATTTATATATATATTTATTGCAGCTTTGCTTGAATATTTCCGCATCACGCGAGCGTGTATTCTCCCATATTGTACGGTTTATATTGTACGCTCCTTGTAGCGCGCGCGTAGCGAGTAAAATCAATGAAAATTGTATTGTAACCGGTTGAGAAAAATTTCAAAGAAGCAATAAATCACTTATCACACTCGTCGTACAATATGGGAATGATATTTTACTCTCACGCCACATTTTCACTCGCCTTTGGCTCGTGAAAATATTTTGCGTGCTCGTAAAATATTTTCCCATATTGTACTCTGACTCGTGCTATAAGTATTATATATATATATATTATATATAATTATTTATATATATAGTATGTGTATGTATACTTATTACATGAGTCAGAATGTGATTTGGTGAAATATTTCAGCTGGTTTATTTTCACGAGCCACAAAGGTGAGCGAAAATAAAGACTGGGAGTGAAATATCTTGCCATATCACTCTAACAAGTGGTTTATTCTAGATATATTCACTGCAGTAGTTTATACTAGGATTGGTAACTCATGGTATAAAGTTGGCTGTAAGCTCACTAGGGGCTCCCCACATTCCCAGCCAATAAAGTAACCTCTTTCCTTTCACACAAAGAAACTACAACAAAACAACAGCCACCAGAACACACACAATTTGACATGACTTGACTACATGAATTCCAAACCAAACACATTACAATGAAATGTCTAGTCATACTTCCGGTCACCAATAGTCGGGAGGATTCCCACAAGCATTCCTACTTGGCCTCTGTGTTACTTCTGGTTTGTTAGTATAGATGCCTTGTTTAAAAACTCACAATCAACCTCAACGGATGGTCCAGTGCTAGCAGAGGTGAACTATATCTGGATTGGTTAATATAGAGGAAATCTCCCTCTCTCCTTACATTTCTCCCCTGGAAAGTACATCCTCACTGTGTCTCCTGGTGTTACGGGTTTCAGTGTTTTTGTGAGGTGATCACAACAGTGCTGTTGATACTGTTTCTCCCATGGAAGGCACGTCCTAGTCTCCTAGTGTTAAGGGTTTCAGTGGTCTTGTATGGCAGTCACAACAGTGCTGTAGATACTGTTTCTCCCATGGAAGGCACGTCCTCACAGAGTCTCCTAGTGTTAAGGGTTTCAGTGGTCTTGTATGGCAGTCACAATAGTGCTGTTGATACTGTTTCTTAATTGATTTAGAACATCAGGATGCTTGTAATAGAGGTAAGAAGTTCCAGAATATCACCGTAAATAATAGGAAGAGGTAGACAAAGCCACTAAGAATTGCGATCAAATTGCTTTAAACTAGCTTTTTTGAAATCCATGAAGTTAGTGTCTGTTATGAACTTATTTAATCCTTAAAAGACCAAATTTTGAAATGGAGGACTCTGCAAAAATTTGGTGAGTTTCATTGTTTGTAGTTATGGATACAAATTTCTATACAGTGCATGTTGCATTTAATAAATTTATCCATATTTTTAAGTTTTCTTTGTGCAACATCCTTTATTTTAAAAAGATATATTTTCAGCAATCAGTTTAGTAGAAATTATGATAGCATAATAAACAGCAAACAAGTACTAGCTAATTAATATGTACTGTATGAGTTAGTTTATGTTCCTCTAATAAAATGTTGTAAACTTTGCATGCATCTCAATGATTGCCTCAAGGTGATGTTCCATCTGGTGAAGACCACGGGAATAGCTCTCCCAGTCATCAATCCTCTAGAATAATAAATATAAATATTTTATTAGTAAGCAAGAGAGGGAGTTAGATATTTTAGTATGCACAAAATTTGCCAGTAAAAATACACACACACTTACAATATTATAATGATGTCAGAAGTATATTTATAAGGTCATGCTATGATATTAACAGCCATTGTAAGTCTCACTTGCTAGCCTTGGTATTCACATCGTACCTTCCATTTCTCCTATTGCCTTTGTCTTATGAAGATGCCTCTTCACATAGAATTTAAAACACTCCATCCCTCACAATCTTTCACTCACTTACTGAATGATTAAGAAATACCTTCGACAAGACTTGAAAATATTATTCAAAATTCATTTAGGCTTTTTATTGCCTTTATATAATAAACAGGTGCTTCCTGAATGATATATTAGACATAACAAAACTCAGCTATAATTCATTTTAGGATATTGTTCTATAATAATGTATAGTTAAAATGAATACATGAGCACATTACCTGTTGAAGTTCATTCAGACTCCGCTCAATAGCTTCTGCCTCAGTCTTATCAAAAGACTTCAGTATAGAAAATGCATTGTCATAGTACTGCATGCAGCATGCCTGAATTGATACAATGCAACATTATTAATCTGATCTATAACAACACAAAACAGTGACAGTAATCAGTAACAAAATTGTAATTCACTTTTTTGTAAATTTTAATGATGATTCAGTCATTCTTGGCTGAAATAATTATAATAATAGCAAATTTTCTCATTCTAACAGCCAACATTATGTTAATTTAAACTTAATTCAATGTTTTGACTTCTTGTCGAAGCCTCTTCAGGGGTCAACTGAAGTTGAATTCTAGCTTTAAGTGAATACATTTACAATTTCACCCACAATCTCACAGCTATTTGTTGGTTGTAACAAGGGTCTCCAACTGTGTCCAAAGCTCCCTCTCAAGGAATAGCAGTTGCTGCCACTAATGCAGTCCACAATGTTCTGCAGTAGTCCCAAACTCTACCCGTAGCTCAAACTTGTTGATAGGGTTAGTTAAGTTGATAGAATTATAGGCTTTACAAAAGGTAGAATAGTTGTAGGCCTGAAGTGTATGAGCAACCAGCCAGTATATATAAACTAACTGCTCATACAACAACAATAGAATGCATAACATAGTCATATAGCAACTATAGTATGCACAACACCACTCAGCTACTTATGTGACATTAGAAACTGAACAATAGACACAAGAACTAGTGAACACACTGGGTTCAATCTGTTAATATGTTCCATCCTCTCTGGGTTGAGCCCACACTATTGTTATTTGCATATACGTATTTATTCTCTCCTAGATATATTCACAATGCTATTTTTAGGTACATGACCCAGTGAAATGTGACATAACTCATGATATCCTGTATTTACAGCAAGCTAACTGGCCAAACTTGCCACTCTCTTTCTTTTCATAGAAAGAAACTACAACAAAATAACAACCACCGAAACACACACAACTTTATCATGGCTTGACTACATGAATTCCAGAGCAAGACACAATTTGAAATGTCTAGTCATACTTACGGTCACCCAAATAGTCTGGACGCTTCCCACAAGTACTCCTACTTGACCTCTGTGGTTACTTCTGGTCTGTTGGTATAGGTTCCTTGTTTGAAACTCACGATCAACCTCAACGACTGTCCAGTGCTAGCAGAGGTGAGCTATATCTGGAAGTGGTGTTATTTGTTTAATAGAGGAAATCTCCCTTTCTCCTTACTTTCTCCCCTGGAAGGCACATCCTCACTGTGTCTCCTGGTGTTAAGGGTTTCAGTGGTATGTGTGGCAGTCACAATAGTGCTGTGCATACTGTTTCTTAATTGATCAAGCACTCACCTTCGTTGAGTATTTCTGGAGCCACTAACTTTCCAGGTGTGGGAAGTAGAGTCTTGCAACAATGACTTAGAGTCTTAACGATAGTTTAGATACTGCTGGAGTGTAACTAAAATGGTTGTGAATCTGTGAATCGACAGAAAAGCTTAACCGTTATTTTTAATGTTTCAGTATACGGTGTTGGCCGTTTAGTCAAAACGGTACGGAACACAACGGTAATAACTACGGTAAAAAGACTACCATTTTATGGCTGTACTATGGAACAAAATCCAAAACTTTATTTTGTCTCCTACTATATGTATACATTCTACAATCCCTTCCTTACAATCATGATTACTAAAATAATTACTATAACACTTGTCAGTTCACTCTATACTTCTCATTATACGATACATTTTTTACCCTCGCTGCTATAATTGTTAATGTTGGACCAATTTTCCTATCAAAATATGCTATCATTTGGTCGTTAACACAGTATGAAATGGTAATCATGGAATGAAATAGTTACACCACGGCAATTCAGAATTATCACTAGATACACACCCCTCACCGGGCTGGAGTGATAATTCTTCAAACCAATGGTTTAATTATTATATACCTCATATGTAATAGTTTTACCACTTAACCTTGCGTTTGAGGTATTATCGCTGATAACCAACCCGATCCTGAGGAGGAAGCCCAGGAAGAGGGCAAATATCTAGCAATAATTCCGAAAGTTGCCGCCGTGGTTCAACTATTTTGTACCATAGTTATGGTTGCAAATACTTCAACATATGACATATGAGGGGAAAATAGTTTAATGACCCGACTATTCCATAAATCTCTGTATTACAAACTACTCTAGCGGAGCCCTGGATCACACGACCCTGTCCCTTCTTGTGCAAAAACAAAATAGATAAAAAATTAATAAAAAAATTAAAAAAAATAAAATAAAAAACTTAAATTGCATTATTAAATATCAGTTCACCTAACCATTCATTTTGCCTATTCCTGTTGAAAATTTTGCCAGGACGTCAAAGGGATCTTGAAAAATCTTCACTGATTCAGTGTTTCTGGCATGCTCTATGTTGTAGTAGTATACCTTCTTCATACAATCCTAGACCAAATAAATAATACATAGGTCTAGCACATGGTGAGGCAGGTGAGGCGACTGCCTCACCCAGATTTCTATGAAGCCACACCCATAATAGGACTTATTTTTGTGTTGGCATAAAATAGTTTGATCAATTACTATTACATGTATTTGAATTAACATAAACTGTAAAGCAGTTGCAGTAAGAATGCAGCTGTATAGACTAAATACAGCTGTAACCCAGTTCATTTTGTTGGCTGAGCAAGATGGCTGAAAGCTGTGGTGTCAGCAATTTCCAGTTTCAGGCAAACCAGCCTAAGAAACTTAGCTTTCCATCTAGATCTAAAGGGTGAAAAAAGAAGTTTTAAGTCCTCTTGGTTTGACACATGGCCATGGCTTCATTATTTAGAAGGAAAAGATTCTGTGCTGCTATGCTTCTACTGCTCTCAAGCTACTGAAAAGAAATTTTGCCAAAAGATAACTCCAAAACAGATCCTGCATTTATCTCTGTTGGATTCACTAACTGGAAAGATGCATGTTCAAGATTCAGGTTTGCAGCTAATCTTAGCTAAATATGTTTGCCATAATTGTTTTGAAATAACAGGAAGCATCAGTTGTCCAGGTACCATGTGGATGCCATTTCAGCTCTTACTGGCTCACAGAAAAGCATAGGTTACTTACTTAATAAGGCATACAAAGAAGAAAAAGAATATAACGGGAGAATGTTAATGACTATTATTCAAGATATTCAGTTCTTAGGTCGACAAGGTTTAGCTTTACAAGGACATGAAGAGAGTGAGAATAATTTTATCCAGTTGATGAAGCTACGTAGTCATGACCAACCTGTAAGTTTACTAGTTATGAAACCTAATTTATAAAATTATGATAAATCAAATATAATTTCACAGGATATGCTGGAGAGGAGACATGGTGACAAGTACACAAGTCCAGAAATTCAAAATGAGAATTAGAATTACATTACATTGCAAATGAATTTAGTAGCTCTGAATATAGGAGAAACAAGTTTCCAAAATTTTAAAACAGTAACTTTGCTATAATATTACATTAAACTCTATTATCTTTTAATGGTCAAACTTCATTGTTATTATACCTTGTACAACTTTTCTCATCAAGAAACATGTAGTGATACTTTTTGGTTATAACTGGTGTTGATTTTCGCCTCACCCATTATAAAATCACTGCTAGGCCCCAGATATAGTCACTCTATACTAAGCCACATCTTAGTAACTTACTGCTACTTGTTGCACAGTTAAGCCAGTATCATCAGCAGCTTCTTCCAACACTTGCATATGCTTCACTGAAACACCCACCAGCCATCCAGCTGAATAGAGCATTTAAACGGGGAGTCTGAGCAGCACTAAAATGCTTTCCCCCTCACCCTAACTTCTACCTAATTGGACGGAGCCCGACCTCCCTTCAGGGGAGTGGTATTCAACCCGTAGTTGGGCGGAGCCCGACCTCTTCTGCCTGCTCTCGGTATATTTTGAAGGACGGGCTCCGCCCAACTCGTCGACTCGGGAGAAAAAGCAGAACAACCTTTTATCGCTCCGCTCAAGAGTGCTGTACATACACTGCCCGAAATGAGTGAAGGTTGGTGAAGTCAAGCAATATTAACTTTGAATATTATTTTAGAATCTCGGCTTCCAAAGCTTCTGAAAGAATTAAAAAAAGTTGTGGACTGGATGAGCTTTGGTGTGCATTTGAAAGTGCCTATTGAAGAGCTACGGAAGATAAAAGAGAACTTCAACAATGACTTGGATCGCTGCAAGCTTGCCCTGTTAGATTTTTGGTTGAACAACAGTGATGGGTCATATGAACATATAGTGACAGCACTTCGTTCTATTGGTCTCAGTAATTTGGCTGAAAAACTGCAGCAAGATTACATAATACCTGGTATGTAGCTAGCTTTTTTATTACATTTCTTATGGATGTTTTACATTTATTCGCACTTTAACAGATTCTTCATTAAATCAATATTGGACAGCTTCTGACAGCAGAGAAGTTGCTGAAGCAAAGTATATAATACAAATGGAAGACGAAAAAATTAAAGAAAAATATGCTCAATTCATGATGCAACTTCAAGAACTCCTTAAGGAAAGAAATGTTCCAGTTGATGACATCAAACTTTATTTAATCAATCTCCAGAGAACTGACGAGAATCTTACGCCAGACATGAGAGAAGCCAAAAGTATATCGTCATTTATGCAGAGCTTCTCGAGGACACAATGTTGGTGGAACACTAGAGTCTCTTCTAGCATAGCTTGCAGTTTTGGTAGAAAGGCAGGCGAAAAGCTGGTGGAAGAATATGAAGGTAAACTAAAGGGACACTTCTCAAGACGAATAACATTAAAACTTCCAGTTGTTGGTAGAGCTAATGAAATTGTTGTAAAGATTAATCATGATTATAGAAGTTACTCTAAAGAAAATATTGAAGAATTTAGACACACTATCTCAAGATTATTAAAGATTGAACCATGGCAATTTATATTTGTTAATGTCGAGCAAGGTTGTGTGAAATTAACATTTTTAATCTCATCCATCTACATACGACGCATCAACGATATTGCTAGTGAAATTAAGAAGCTTGATGTGATATCTCTTAGCATTGATGGGTAAGAAAATAAAGTCAAGTATTAAACATTATACTTTAAAAATGCTCTCTATGGTTTTCTCCCAAACTGGCAGCATGTATTTAGTTATGCACTTCTGAGCATTAAAGTCTAGTATAAAAATAGTGGTGGTTATATTGTAGTTTTTTTTTGTTTTCTATGAATTTACACATTTTCCCTTATGTATTCCCTATATGGTCATGTCTGCTATGCCAGTCCACAGTTCTATGAATACAACTAGCTGGATAGTGTAATTAAGAGCTTTAAGTAATTCATGGCTGTACATAAACTTCATTTTGTGTATGAATTTATCTGTAGTGTTATTCAGTGGAGTACTGCAGAGAGTGACAGCAATCAACAAAATGTATGGAGTAGTTATATTTTAAATATAAATTATAGTAGATAGGCCTTCAATTTAATTTCTATATAATTGTATTAACAGATGGATCAACAGCAGCCAATAAGAATGAAGGAACTCGAAGAACTGTAAGGAAAAAGGTTTATAAATAGAGTATCAAACTTTAGTTATTGCTTTGTTTGTTCGTACTTAAAATAATAACACTACAACAACTATAGCCTGAACCCCTACACATGTCACTTCAGAAGGTAAAAGTAATTGAGAATCTTTCAGACATCTCGACAATCACACAACATAATCTTGTAAGCAAGTACAACACCCTGCAGATCAGATGATCCGTGACTACTATGATGGCATGTATAATATTGACACTAACAGTTAATTAAAAGCAGCAATATCATTTTAAGACTTGCAAAACTGCACTTTAATTGTCAACAGCAAAAAAAAACACAAATGATAAAAGGACTCCCATTAAGTATTGTACTAGTGGTGTGCTTGAGCACAAATGGCGAGCGAGCCTTAAGGGTGCTCGCACACTTCCTACACACCTCCCACGCGGTTAACTGAGTCTGGTTGCTAGGGAAGAATTGTTCTTTTTCTGTTGTATTTAAACTGTCTTCTTCAAGTGGGACCTACTACTACCATAGAAGTCTACATGCCTGAATTCAGAAGTAACAAGTGGCCGCTTCAAGAGATATGACCCTCATACCTTCTCATACTACAGCGATAACTCCTCCACCAGTATCGCACCTAGAGCGGCGATACTTCGCCTACTACTTCTCGGACCCGTTGCCTACAATAATTTCGTTCTATTTTTTCTCTATTCAATATTGCTTTTTACTTATGGTATGTGCACGCTTTATTAGATCTATATTTTTGTGAATAATTTTTTTTCAAAAAATTGTAACGAACATTTTGCTGACTAGACTCTGGTTGGGCTCTGTTCCAAATTTGAAGTCATTTCCATTCCCCATTCCTAAGATGAAGTCCAAAGTAGTGTACAGAACAGAAATTAAAACTACGCTAACATTAATTCCATGCACCCCGCCCCAATTTTAGCCCCGTCCTAGTATACGGAGGAGGTGAAATCTTTTGTTTATTGGTGGCTCTGAGAAGAGCCGGGCGTGAAAAAAAAGAAGAAGATAAACGCTGAAGCAGATATCGGCACTGCTGGAGCCAGCCGGGATGCAGCAGAGCAGCGGGGGAGGCTACTTTAGCGGGACTTGTGAAGGGCCTTTGTCAGCTTCTCTCTAAGCGGCTTGCTCCTCACTCCTCGCTCCTTCAAAGCCGCTCGAAACGCTTCTGTTCCTCCACACTGCTGGCGAAGGAGTGACAGAGAGTCGAATGTGAAGCCCATAGAGTCGGTTGCAAAATCATGGATGGTAGCTGAGGAGTTGTTCGAGTAATGGCCTCTTGTCAGATAAAAGCCATCAAATGATGCTGTCCAGTGTTTGCCATCCCCACGTCAAACAACATCTTCTCTGACCTGAGCACAAGACCACTCTGCAAGCTCTGTCACATACTTCTCTAGTCTTTCTAGAATTCTCTGCCACTGGGAATGTGAACATGCAGGCAATCCTAGCATACCACTAAGCTTGCAGTACTCCGCATGTAGATGGCCATTCATCAGGATGACAGGACTGGATAATACTGACTCCAGCTACCAGTAAAGTTGTGGATCTTCAGTCCATGAGAATGTTCCAGCCCTATAGTACCAGAAGACACCAATGAAAACAGCGTCTCACTGTCCTGAGGGACCCTCAGTTGGCTGGCTACACTTGACAGCCGATCTATTATGTCCTCTAAAAGACAGTTACTTTTGTCTTGCAGCTCTGCCTCCACCTCAGCAAGCCCATCCTCCACAAGCCCCTCTTCCGCTACTCCTTCCACCTCTGCAAATCCCTCCACCTCTGCAAGCCTTTCTGCCTCGGCAGCCTCAGTAGACCACTCCACCTCCACTAATTCCTCTACTGCCTCCATCAATACCTCTCTTCGTTCGTCTTGGTCATTCAATAGAAGAGCTTCCTCATCTGTGTAAGTAAGAACGAAAGTTATTCCTATTTGATGCTTATTAGACCACCCCCCTCCCAGCCCCCCTTTTTTTGTGCATACACAGCTATATAGTAATCATTTTACTTGTTCTGATACCAATAGTTCAATCATCAGGCATTTCTTTCACTTTTATAGTATTGATAGTAAATTGAAGCTTGAATAGTAGGTAAGCCTATTCTAAACAAATATTTAGTGCACCCAAATAATAATTTTCTGAATCTTAATCTTGCATGGCATGTTGATATACAGATAGCAGTTTGTGAGACTCATATCCTACACACTAACCCAAAGTTTTTGTTGATGCACTGATAACTAATTTTCTCAGAATTATTTCCTGGTACTAACCAGTTCATTTTGTGTGTGTGTATGCATGCCTATTGCCTACCTGCTAGCCCAAATACTAAATTTTGTTTGTTGTTTGGTAATAAATTTCTCCAACATCATCCTACCCATTGGCTTTTTTTTTTGTCTTTTGCTATAGTACTTTCCCTGTCATTTCTCACAATGGTGTTATATCAAATAGTTATTTATTTATTTGCTTATTTTGTGTGTCAAGAAATCATTTTTTTAATTGGTAGTTAAGGCTAGAATATATGACTTACGTATTGAACTGCTCAGATCCTCAATCGCAGGGATTGCTGAAGTTGACACCAAGCTGGACTCCTCAACTACAGAGGTAACACTTCCACCATCACTTCCAGCAAGCTGGGGTAAATCTGTAGTTGTGAGTGTGCTCACTGACATGGTGGTGTTCATAGCATCACCTTCAGCGTTCGCCACTGGCGCTACAAGGTCAAGCTCAGGAGAGACTCCACTACTGCAATTTTATTACTTGGTGTATTATAACAAAGTATATTTTGTTGTGCAAGCATAAAATAAAATTTTCCCCTATATTTTGTTATATGTTTTGTTGAGATAAAACTAAACAGCAGTTGTTGATTATACCTGTGCTTGAAGTATAAAGCAGTTTCCTCCTTTCGGTGGCTTCAGCCAGTTGCAGCTTCTTTTTGGCAGATATTATCTTGGAGCAACAGCAACCACACACAGTCTCCAGAGACAGCAACCACACAGTGACTAACAGTAAACCAGCAGAGTTATTACATGGATTAGCGTGGTTTCCAAGCCGCGGGGGGGGGGGGGGGGGGGGGGGGGGTGGGGGTGGGGGAGGGGCGGGGAATAGTTAGTGAATATCCTGACCATGGGACTCTCCCCATACATTATCAATTCGCGAGGTACTATTCCACGAAACAGGATGCCACATTTCTGTGGTTAAATTCATAGACGGAAAAAAGTGCATGCGCGTTGCTATGTGCGAGCACCCTTAACCCTATGCCAGCCATTAGTGGCTTTTTCGACCCTGTTGGTGAAGGGTTCGTTTGACTCTCAATAAAACGTTACCAGTTCAATTGACAACGCTTTACCGGAGATCATTAAATAGAGCGCGCTTGGAGCATTCTAATGACGGCTAGAAAAGTATAGGTTGCGATAAGAGTCCTAAGAGTTTTTAGCTGTTGAAGTTATGGCTGCCACGTATACTGCTCTTGAGGTAGCAGCTCTCCTTGAACAGAGAGATGATTGTGAGGATGAATGTTTAGAAGACTTGGATGAAGAAAGTGAAGATGAATATCAGCCTGAGGGAGACTTTACTGGTTCTGACGGATGCCAGACTTTGGTAGACCCCCTCTTACTGGATAGCAGCAGTGCCCAGATGGTCGCCATGTTGGAGAGTCTTCCTGATCCAGCAGAGAGAGATTCTGCTCTGCTTCTTGACAAAGATCTTTTAGGTATGTCTTTAGCTAGATAACCAGCTACTTACTGTCCAGTAACTTGCTGACTAACTTCAATTAGGTGCCACTACTGATGTACCCAGTGATACTTCGCCCGATTCATCTCCTCAACAATCTGCTGATGAATCAAGTGATACTTTACTCGAGTCATCTCCTCAACAATCTGCTGATGAATCAAGTGATACTTTACTCGAGTCATCTCCTCAACAATCTGCTGATGAATCAAGTGATACTTTACTCGAGTCATCTCCTCAAGCAGTTCAGCAATCTGTAAGAGGGAGAAATCGAGGGAGACGAGGAACAAGAGGAAGGGGGAGGGGGCAAGTGTCGGGACGAAGATCAAGAAGTGTGAGGAGAGGTAGAGCAAGAGGAAGAGGAGGAGCAAGAGGAAGAGGAGGAGCAAGAGGAAGAGGCGGAGCAAGAGGAAAAGGTGGAGCAAAAGGAAGTAGTACTGAATGGGAATGGAATGAATCTAAAGATTCTTCAAATGGTCCAGCACCTGTGACATTTAGTGGTGATATACCAGGGCCTAAAGGTGAAGCAGTTGATGTCCGTGACCCTTTCAAATGTTATGAGCTTTTTTTTACCTCTGGATTCATTGATATGCTTGTGACGCAATCCAATCTTTATGCTGACCAACAAAGGGCTGCTAAAGGTGATACTAGTATATGGATACCAATTACGAAGGAAGAACTTTTGGCTTTCCTTGGAGTGAATATCGCTATGGGGGTTATATCTCTGCGTTCATTAGATGATTACTGGTCTACTGATCCTATTACTTCCCATCCTTGGTTTCGTTGTGTACTATCCCGGAATCGTTTTCGTCAAATATTACGATACCTGCATATCGTGGACAATTCCACTGCACCACAATGATCAGATCCTAACTATGATAAATTGTGGAAGGTTCGTCCCCTGCTTGATCAATTTGCAAAAAGGTCATTGGAACTTTATTCACCCCATAGACAACTATCCGTTGATGAAAGCATGATTGGCACCAAGTGCAGGCTTTCATTCATCCAATATATGCCCAAAAAACCAGTAAAGTGGGGTATAAAAGTATGGATGTGTGCCGATTCTGTGAATGGTTATGTTATTTCAAGTGATATCTATTGTGGAGCGAATTCCTCTGAGCCTGTACATCCTAATGGATTAGCATATGGTGTAGTTATGAAATTGGTGGAACCATTTTTGAACAAAGGTTATTCAGTCTATATGGACAATTTCTACTCTAGCCCTTTATTGTTTGAGGACTTGCTATCCAAAACCACTTGTGCAGTTGGTACTTTACGCACTAATCGAAAAAAGTTTCCTCCTGCATTGAAGCCACAGAGAGGTGAGCCTAAAAGGCCTAGAGGTTTTTTTACTTATGCCTATCATGACAATGTGACCGTGGTGCGTTGGACTGACAACAAGGATGTGTTTGCCATATCTACTTTACTAGGTGATAATAATTCTACTGCTAAACGTCATGTTGATGGAGTTGTGAAAGATGTGCCTATCCCTGAAATTATATCGGACTATAATCGATTTATGGGTGGTGTTGATCTTGCTGATCAGGTCATGTGCTATTATTCATTAGGACGCAAGTCACTAAAGTGGTGGCGCCGAGTATTTTGGCGCTATCATGATCATGCAATTGTGAACGCTTATGTTCTGTATGCTATCAATAATAGTTCATCACTAGACAAAACAATGACTAGAAAGAAGTTTCGCTTGGAACTAGCTAGAGTTTTGTCAGCTCCAGCAATTGCATTGAGAAGAGGTCCTGGACGCAAACCTTCACAATCACTATCTCGTCTTTCTGGAAAACATTTCCCATATCGGTCTGCAGGCAGTCATATCAATCAAGGTGACTCTATTGCCTTTCCTATTACTTACATGCAACGTTTGCTACTAAATACACATAAAATAATACCTTAGACTATATTGAGCTTGTTGTTGTTAAAAAGTGTAAGTGATATTTACTCACAACCTTTGAATCAATGGTATTGAACCGAGTACCTTGCACCTTTTTGTCAATCTTCAAATACCTGTAAACAGCAATGAAAAGCTCAAAACTGATAATTCTGTAATAGCATACAAAATAATAACCCTTAACAAATGATAATTTTTGGTTCTGTCGAAGTGGCTAAAACTTGCTAGTTCTCTGTTAGCATTGTTGTGTAATGGTAGTAAAATCAAACAAGGTATGGGGAAACAAACTAAAGTAATGAGCTGTCAAGTCTTTCATGTGAGAATATAATATATATAGATTAATTATTGAATATCGCAGAATATCATGAGTCTGTCGGCTAGCATTTGCACGAGTGGCACAGGCACGAGTGCAAATGCCTCCGACAGACGAGTGATATTCTGCGGTATTTAATGAATATTCAATTTATTGTGTACTGGTCATGCGTGAATGGCATAGAAGCCGAGTGGCTAATGTAATGGATACTGCCAAGAAGTCTTTCGATTATTTTGTTCTGATGAAGTAATTGAAAATCGTTTCTCTACTCTTCCAGGTGAAGTAGAAAGGGAATGTGAAAGGCAAGAAGTACTGCCATCTTGTAGCATTGAAAGTGAACAATCAGTTAGTCTTGACAATGAGAAATTACGGAGGCTTTTAGAAGAGCAAAAAAAACTGTAATACTCAAAATAAAACATTACAGGACTTGAGAATGTGGTAGCTATCCTTTTTGCAAAAGGATATATGACAAGTGAAAAATTGAGAATATTTCACCCAAAGAATTAGACAGCTACGAAATGCAAGCGGTAGTCTGTATGAACTGAGCACTCTCATAGCTAGTAGTAAAAAGTCTCTGCATTCATATGAAACTATTCTAACCAAATTAATGTAATTGGCACAGAATGATATTATAGATTTAGCAGATCCTCAGTGTAAAAATGTAGCTTAGGTGGAGGCAATAACCCAACGCAATAACTCTGGACTTCCCCTTTACTGCGGAATATTGCAGGCACACAATACTTTCCAATTCAATACATTTTGTACATAAAGGCAATCAATAGGCTGATTCAGTACACAATAAATATATTATAATATATGTATATAGTACTTATTACATGAGTCAGAGTGTGATATGGCAAAATATTTCAAGAGCAGGCTAATTTATTTTCATGAGCCAGTGGCAGTGAAAATAAAGCCTGAGAATGAAATATCTTGCCATTTCACTCTGACAAGTATAATAAGTGATTTATTCCACACTAGATATCTTCACTACTGTGTAGTACTAGAGAAAGGGTAACTCACAATTAAAATTGGTTGTAGGGGGGCTCCCACACCCACAGCTGACATTTTAGCAGCTGCCCTGATTGGGTTGAGTTGGCTACACAGTACGAAGGTAGCAGTAAAAACCAAGAAAATTGACAGTTTGGCCAGTTGCTATAACTACAAGGGTAGTGAGCTTGCTCAGTAGAGCATGAAATAACAGCGTGATATAATAGCAGCCTGAAATCATTAGTTATTTCAAGGGTCATTATATATATATGTGACCGTCTATAGGAAAACCAGGCACAACGCGGCACCCTTCGAAAAATTTTTTTTTGCACTTACGGAGTTTTCGGCGTCCAGATATTGAGCTCTCCAAGTTTTATCGTCGTAGCTTAAGTCGTTCCCGCTATAATAGACCTAACCGTTCCCTTCCGTCGGCTTGAAACAATACATTTTTAAGAAATCGATCGATCTTTTCTCGATATTACGCACGCCGCGTTGTGCCCGGTTTTCCCGTAGACGGTCACATATATATAATTAATTACACCCTAGATATATTCACAATGGTATCTTTAGGTACATGAACTGTGAAATAACTCATTTTATTTCATAGCTTACCAGTTTTCCTAGTTTTTGCAGCTACCTTCCTGAGCTAACCTATCCAACCTATAGTTAGAGCAGCTTTTAAAATATTACCTGGGGGTGTGGGTAGCTCCTACAGCTAACTTTACACTGTGAGTTACCAGTCCTAGTACAAGCAATGTCAGTGAAGATATCCAGGATAGAATAAACCAATATTACACTCATCAGAGTGACATGACTAGGTATTTCACTCTCAGGCTTTATTTTCACTCCTCTCACCGCTGGCTTGTGAAAATAAATTTGCCTGCTCGTGAAATATTTCATCATATCACATGCTGATTCATGTATCATTTTTTATCAAAACAATATCCTCATTTGTATTGTCATGTTTTGCATGAATTACTTTATATGCACAAAATACTTCATTATGAAATTATTTTAATTTGAAGTTGTTCTATTTAAAAACAGATATCTTACGACAAAATCGTTTAACCATAGTAATAAATAAGAAAGATTCTGCAATTGAACGAGCTACAGATGAGTATTCAAAAAGCTATACATGTGAAGAAGTAATTTTTGAAGTTCGTGAATTCTTATGCAATGATGTTTTTAAGTGCACTCAGAAAGATTTGCCTGAAGATTCGGTAATTTTAGTAAGTGGATGGTGGGCTTTATTTGCTCGGCAACATAAGTCATCACCATCTCAACTAAAGCAATCCAGTGTAACGAAAGTTCGTTCAAGTTTAACAGGCACAACATTATTTGGCTCTGAAGCAGATGTTGCAATTGAAAAAGAAAAAATTCCACAATTGTTGGAGAATTTGGAAAACTTCAGTAGTGTCAGAGACCTTGAATACAGGTAAATAAATAGGTGTGAATTTTTCTATACTTTAATATCAGAACAATTAGTGTGACGAAAGTGTATCGGACTTTCGAAATCAATATATCTTATACACATTTTGCTTTAGTACTTAATTATAATATGAATCTGTTGAAGAAATATTGTTGCAGTATGTATTTAATGTATGGACCATATTGTGTTTTCCCTCTGCACGATTATTGCCAAATTTGGCCCACACAAGAAGAATTTTTTTAAAAGTTGCATGTGTATGCATTGAGAACCTTCCTTTCACTGCCAAAGTATGTCAATAACCAAGGTATCCCTTTTGACAAGAACATTGAATTATTGTATATTCAAATGTCAAATATATATGGCATATTGATTGAAGTCTCCAGGTACAATATCGCACATACAAAACAAATAAGTTGGCTATCGTTTATTAATTGTTCATAAGTTCAGATTACCACCATTTGATTATTTGTAGCTTACAAAGAAATGTTTTTTCTTTCTTTTTTTTTTCTACACTCACCAGCACAAACATGCAGTTTTTTTCCAGAACTTGTATCAACTTCATCATCAGTGAAATTAGTGTAATAAAAATATATGCTACTACAAAATAATATTATCACTGCAAGAAGAATTTTTTAAATTCTTTCATAGTATTTCTGGAGAGGATAGGGTGACATTTCCTGCAAAATCCAAAATGTCGCCCTATTCTCTACCGCATTACTGCAGGAAATATTACATTTCCTGCATGCAGGACGGACACAAAATATTAAATTTGTTGCTGTGTAAAATATATATAAATGTCTGATTGCTCATGCTAATGATTTGGTGTTTTGCCCTTTTTTATGGCTATTGAATGCCAGCATTGATTCTTCCTATTATTTTGAAACCGAACGTTAATATAAAACAAATTATCAAAATTCTATCATGAAGTTAACCCCATTATTTAAAGCCTAGATAATACATATCCAATTACTTTAATTTAATGTTTTATTTAGACTGGAAAACATAGCTGGAATATCCTCTCAAATGTGGAAGAATAAAATGAAAAGTGATATGAGTTCATACCTGGAATTTCTTATTAAGAATCTATCGCAAAAAATTGTACTGCATCAAGACACAATGAATGGTAACATTTCACTCTATATCTGCTATATAAACATTAACAAAATTACCAAAATTGGTAGTGTGTGCTCATAATTTAAGCTAATGGAACATTACCTAGAAGTTAATGCAGGATTTTTTCTACCAGTATTAAACTATTTCCTTTCAATATAAAGATTTGGTCTATTGTGACTGAGATAAAACAATAATATAGTAGGAAGAGTAGTTTACTATTGATTATTATTTGTTGGTTATAATTTGGTGTTAGAGCGCTTGTCCACTAAGTGTATATACAAGCATATTGATGACATGCTTACCAATAATACATTTTATTATATTTAGGGTGCCAAAAACGAATTCAATCAATTTTTAAAGTTATTATGGAACTAGACATGTTGTATGGACAAATTTTGCATAATGAAAAGATGTGCAGACTCCAACAAATTTCATGTGACTGGGAGCTTCTGGCAGATTTCAAGGAAGCCTATGAGACTGATAAGGTTTGTTACTCTATTTATAATGCAATAATTTGTTTTATTTCACATTTTTTTATTAAAATTAAATCCTATCACAAATTATATTAACTGTTGAATTTAAACTCTACATGTTAACTACACAAAGAAATAACATGCTCAGTGATATAAATAGTATTATTCCACCCTAGATATCTTCACAATGATATTTTTAGGTACATGACTCTTGAAATAACTCATGCTGTATTGAGCAAGCTCATTACCCTAGTAGTTATAGCAACCAGCCAAGCTCACCCACTTTTCCAGGTTTTTACAGCTACCTTCCTCAGGTGTAGCCTACCCAACCAGGTTAAAGCAGCTGCTAAAATAACTGCTGGGGGTTTGAAGAATCCCTACAGCCAACTTCACACCTTGTGAGTTAAGGTTCTAGTATAAACTACAGTAGTGAAGATATCTAGGGTAGAATAAACTACTTCTTATACTCTGCAGAGTAACAGAGTAATATGGCAAGATATTTCACTCTAGGCTTCATTTTCACTTATCTCTGGCTCTTGAAAATAAATTAGCATGCTCATGAATCATTTCTCCTGCTCCATATCACACTCTGACTCATGTATGACATAATTATGGCCATGATTTTATTTATATCATATCTAGGAAATAAATCCCAGCTCAAAACTGAAAGGAAGCCTAAAAATCTGTATATAGCATATGCCCGATTAATTATTCACCCCTTTATCCACTAATTTACCACTTTACAATTTTTTGCTCGGCCTGTTTTTTCACTCATTAGGTGTATTCTCTCTTTCACAGCTTTTTTTTTTTAATAATACAGAATTTAAAAATGTTTACTTTACTTATTTTTTTAATAGGATGTTTGTTTGCTGGCTGGTTATCGAGCTCAGTGGCAGAGCGCTTGCTTTAAGTGAGCGGTCCTGGGTTCAATCCCCTGTGACTGCAAAATATTTTTAATTCTGTATTTTTTTTTAAGACTAGCCTGTGAAAGAGAGAGATTACATCTAACATCCAGTGTATGAATGGCAATAAAACATACATACTGCCATTATCTCTATTGCAGAAAAAGGAAGATCCTAAAAATGTTTTGACTCAATTAGTGCATTCAACTCTACGGAAATTTGAGACAGACACAACATCTACTATTGCTGAGGGAAAATACGGACCAAATAATTTTATTGAAGGTTAGTTCACCTTTTCTTCTAAATTAAAAGTAATGAAAATTACTTTTAATAGATTTAAAAAAATGCTGGAAAAATCTGTCATCGGAAATTCAACGAGCTATGGTTCCTTCTGAAAACTTGACTAAAAAGTGTTACGAAAAAGATGCAAATTGTAACTTGAGAGTCCAAAAATTGAAGAGTAACTTATTCCGTATTCAATGTGATGTTCATATCAAAAGTTCAGATTCAGGTATGTAATTGAAATAAATTAACAATGAAGAAAGCAAAGCAATTCTGAGGTGTAAAAATTTAATCCAATGTTAGCATATAATATGTAACAGTATGTTTGGAAAAACGTGTGATAATATGACATGACATTAAGGACATTCTATTAATACTTGTTGACTTTTCAAAGCAAGATAGGAAAGTAGACCTAAACACTTGACTATTGTATACTATGTCAGTTCCAAAATGCCATCGTAGTATTATATAGCTACAAATATGGGGTAGTTAAATTGCAAATTACAACTCAACATTGCCATTGAAGAGTATGTAATACAATTTGGCTCCAGTGTGTTCCTAAACATAACACTCTTTTTGTGAGGAATAATTGTCAGTAGGTAATGATCATTTAGATATGTAGTCAGAATGTCATACAGAATCTACCACTACTTTAGAAAACTGAGAATAAAAGACTCATTAGGAATAAATAGACTGAATAACGTCTTCCTAAACTAGGTGAATAATGTCTTCCTAAACTAGGTGAATAATGTCTTCCTAAACTAGGTGAATAATGTCTTCCTAAACTAGGTGAATAACGTCTTCCTAAACTAGGTGAATAACGTCTTCCTAAACTAGGTGAATAATGTCTTCCTAAACTAGGTGAATAACGTCTTCCTAAACTAGGTGAATAACGTCTTCCTAAACTAGGTGAATAATGTCTTCCTAAACTAGGTGAATAATGTCTTCCTAAACTAGGTGAATAATGTCTTCCTAAACTAGGTGAATAACGTCTTCCTAAACTAGGTGAATAACGTCTTCCTAAACTAGGTGAATAATGTCTTCCTAAACTAGGTGAATAACGTCTTCCTAAACTAGGTGAATAACGTCTTCCTAAACTAGGTGAATAACGTCTTCCTAAACTAGGTGAATAATGTCTTCCTAAACTAGGTGAATAACGTCTTCCTAAACTAGGTGAATAACGTCTTCCTAAACTAGGTGAATAACGTCTTCCTAAACTAGGTGAATAACGTCTTCCTAAACTAGGTGAATAACGTCTTCCTAAACTAGGTGAATAATGTCTTCCTAAACTAGGTGAATAACGTCTTCCTAAACTAGGTGAATAACGTCTTCCTAAACTAGGTGAATAATGTCTTCCTAAACTAGGTGAATAATGTCTTCCTAAACTAGGTGAATAATGTCTTCCTAAACTAGGTGAATAAGATCTAAAACATAATTTCAGGAAATTTAAATATTGGCTAAAATTAACTTTTACTGGATTAACTAAATGTATTTTTTACCTTGTTGGAATTACTTGTACGCGATGGCTCGCTCTCCATGTGTGCTGAAGCACATCACTAATTATATTGTATTTATTTTTATTTCACAGCTGCTATAGTATCTGTCCCCAAAATAAGTCCTCCACAATTTGCAGCAACAATCAACGTGCCGTAAGTTATGCAATATCACATTAATTACATTTACACTATCTTTGTGTATTTTAATACTAGGATACAACTAACTGGATGGCAAGAATTTTTACAATTGCTCAGGTAAGTCAAATAAGTAGCTTGTGGAATTACAGTCTGATTGCACTTCGCTTATTTATATGTTCATTTCAGGGAAGTTCTAAAAATTCATAGTGGTGACGATTCTAGATCACTAGTTCTTGAGCTAGGTACACCAGAAAAAAATGCTGAGGATAGTGAGGTAGAAAATCTTACTGAGTGTTCGAATGATGAAGAAATTGCTAGTGACAGTAATAGTTCTGAATTAAGTGCAGTCAAAGAACATGATACGTAAGTTAAAAGTTCTCCCTACTAGATAAAAATTGCACAATTGTTAAAGTAATGATATAATTGAAAGTGTTATAAATAAATAGATGAATTATTAGTAAACTAGCAAGTACCCCACCACACAGTGGCACTTGACGTATTACAAAGTAAGAATGCAGTAACATAAGTTATCTTCCTCAGTTATCATTCTCTGCCATTGGTTAACGTTACATGAGTTTCCCTCTCCTGCTCTCTTTTTCTGAACTATCTCAGCTTTTCTTATCCCCTGTGGGGGTAGGTTCACACGCTGCCAGCAGGAGTTGAGGGGAGAAGTTTCTCAGCATTGTAGTTGAGCTACGCTCTCAGTAATTGCCCACAGCAATCCCTAGATAGGCTGACCCTAGTCTTTAAGGAGACAACTGAGCTTCTTCTCTGATTGCATAGAACTCTTGCTTGAGGACTTTCACGAAACTCAACATCGAACCCTTGCAGCTGGGCCACTGTTTAAATAACCCAACTACCAGGGAGGGTGAAACACAATGGATGGCATTAGGAGCATAATCTACACTAATTACTAAGATAATTCTATGACATATGTTTATGTTCTCATGGGCTAATGTTTATGTTCTTGACTCCATCAATGCATTCCTTTCTCTATATGGTGGGCTGTCCCACATCCCCCGCTCAAGGATGGTCCGGGTCCCAAACAGAACTGGGAATGGCCACTGGTGCATCTTTGTCCTCCCACGCCTGGTGACTCAATCCATCTGCGTTCGAGTTCATCACCTGGCCTATAAACAATCTCAAAATCAAACTGCATTAGCTTCAACGCCATTCCTTGGAGTCTCCTGTTAAGTGTCTTTGATGACATCAGTGCTGTCAAGGCCTGGTGGTCAATTACAACTCGAAAATGACGACCATACAAATAGGGGAGGAAATGTTGCACTGCACACACCACTGCAAGAGCCTCCACCTCAGTTGCTGAGTACTGCACCTCGGCACCTCGGAGCTGTCGACTATAGAAGGCAACAGGAAGTATTCCATCATCTCGTTGAACATTCAGTACGCCTCCAATACCACGTCCACTAGCATCGGTGTGAAGGATAAACTGATCAGAATGAGACGGAACATGTAAGACACACATATCACATAACCTTATGCACAACTTTGCAAATGCGTCATCCATTTCAGGGGTCCAGATCACCTTGCCAGGTGCCTTGGACGAGGTTGCTGGGGTGAGAACAGCAGAGGACTCAGTGAAGTTCTTCACAATTCTCCTGTAATATCCCGCAGAGCCCAAGAATGCTCGCATGTCTTTCTTGGTTTTTGGTTTCTTGTAGTCTCTCATCGCTGCTATCCTGTCTCTTCAACCCATCCTTCCTCAACTAGTTGTTTCACAGCTGCCTCAACCTTAGGTTTCAGCATATCAGGGATCCTATATGGTTTCTGAGCCCTAGGTTTAGCACCTTCTTCCACAACAATCTTTGCACATCCGTGTTTATACCTACCAACTCCCCCATCTAATACATCCCCAAAATCCTTTAAAACCTCTTCAATAGCTTGTTTACACTCAACATTTACATCACTCAACTTTACACTTGACTCCTCAATACCCATGTCATCAGCCACCAAAGTCACAGCATTAACATCACATCTCTCCACAAACTTCTTGGTTGAATTAATGTGCACTGTCTTTCCTCTCTTCTTACTACCAACATCTTTCACATGATAATTAACATCACTCAATATTCTATCCACCTCATAAGGGCCATCCCATGCATCATCTAATTTACCATTTCTTCCTGGTATCCTGCACCATACTTTACCACCAACACATAATTTCCTCTTCTTCTTCCCAACATCATAATACTCTATCCTCTTCACACTTTCTGTCTTACTCTTCTCAGCTGCTATGTCTCTCATCACCTCCAACCTTTCTGCCAAATTTATAACCCAATCACTAGCATTCAATTTTTCAAATTCCCTACACTTCCAACCGGCATAAACCAAATCAAGTGGGGTACGCATGTTTCTTCCCCACACTAACTCATCAGGGCTGAAGCCTGTCAATCTATTAGGCATCTGCCTCAATGCAAACTAAACAAATGGTATCTGCATGACCCAATATTTCCCTTCGGCCTTAGCTTTCCTAAGCATATTTTCCAGAGTGGAGTGCATTCTCTGAACTACTCCATTAGGTGGTATGGGGTCATCTTTACCAAGTCAATACCCAGCAACTCCCCCAGTTCCTTAACTAGTTTCCCAGTAAACTGGGTACCATTATCGGACACTAGTTGGGTGGTAGACCTGTTCTCCCAAATATAGAAATAAGTCCTTCAGCTACAGCTTTTGCTGTGATACTCCTTAGAGGGATAACGTCAGGCCACCTAGTCGCCATGCAAATGGCTGTGAGTAGATATGACATTTCCCCTTTCCCAGGAGGTAGAGGGCCAACTATATCCACTGCCACCACTTCAAACGGTTCAGAAAATATCGGCCTCTCAACCATAGGGCTTTAGCTTGCCAACGTCTACTCGACTTCTGACACACACAACAGGATGCACAGTATTATGAATGTCTGCACTTACATTGGGCCATACAAATCTTTTGCCTATAATATCGGCAACCTTTCTTGACCCTACATGACCACTCTTATCATGAGCTAGTTCCAGTAAACATTCTCTCCTCGACTTTGGAACAACAATTCTAATTACTTCACTTCCCACTGAATCAACAATAGTGTGTAACAACAATCCCTTGTCCCAACTATAACCACGCATACCCATTGAAGCTAGCTTTCTACAATAGCTCAATGAACCATCCTTTGAGATCTCATCAATCAACATAGCCTTATCTTCTCCTTCATGAACACAATCAATGTCAGAGCATACTTCATCTCACACTTACAACACTATTCCTATCCATGCCATCAACTCCTTCACTCTCACCTAGTTCCTCCTCTTCAGATTCCACACTGTCATCACATACTTCCATCCCACTATTGGCAGATTGCTCACAACAACCTGAAGTACTGGTAACTTCCCTCATGGGTACTGACCAACCTGCTCTTCCTCCAACAATTCTTTTTCAATTTCATTCTCTCTACGTTCTCTCTCAACCATAGCTCTTGTCTGAACACTACATACTCTCCTCTGTCTTTCTAATACACTTGACAATAAATTCCTCTTCTTCTTATTCAGCAAGGGCAGAGCTATTAAGTTTGGTGAGACTTTTGCCTTCTTTTTCATACTCATGCTTTCCTTTTTGAAACCGACACCACCTTTACTGTCGATGCCACCCACATTTTAGTTACTATTAGCTAATTACATGCCTTTTTTCTTTCTCTTCCATTGTGTTTTAAACCTACGCTCCCTTACCTCGGCGATTCCAACCACTTTTTAAATTAACCACCTTTTGCTTTCTCTTTCGTACTTTCGCCTTCCTTTTGAAACCTACGCCGCCTTCTCCTTCGTCTACTATTACACCTGCTTTTTCGTTAATAATGATGACACTTGACCATTCATGTAATGATGATGCTTCACAAAACTGTTAAGCTCAAGAATTATTCATGAATACACACACCATTGGTCGTCGGTCATCTTTACTGACACACAAGCGTATTATTATATAAATAAATTCATTGAATACAAAAATCACATGGTGCACAGCATACATAATTTTATTAATAAGGCTAGTTCTATCTACACACATAGTCATACTAGTATAAGAGTGGAATATAAAAACAAACTCTAATAACTCGTTTTATATGTATTCTAACTTAATAACATAAAACCACTTCAGCACAATCACTAGAGTCCAAGTGAGTCTTCAGCTATAGCTATGCCCTCTATTAGCTAGAACCTGATCACTTGGCTCTATAATTATAGAGCTACCACCCAAAATTGCCTTGTGCAGTCACCACATACATTGATCAGGCAGAGTCCAATAACATATATGTACTAAAGATCTCATCTTATCAAATGCAAAACAAAAACAATTCAAATATTTTTGTAATGAGTTCTATTTTTCCTTTCAGTGATTTGAGATAAGTGCATTGTACTAAACTAATCAATTTTATGACTGACTTACTGTCACATGTGTAAAAAATATATTTTTGAAATGTTATTTTAAAATCAATCTAATCTTTTTTAAACAATAGAAAAAGCAATGATTCTGATTCTGTCACTGCAACAGATTCTATGAATGACATTGCTTGTTTGGAGGATGGCATGGTTCAAAAGAATGAGGATACGGCCAGCTATTCTGCTTCGATGATTTCAGATTCCAGTAATTCAGATCTACAAATGTCAAAAGGAAAGACTTCAGCTATCAGGTACATAAATTATGCTTAAAATAAATGGAAAGCACTCTAATCAAACCATAACATAGCTGGTATAGTTCTATTATTGATAGTGGGGTTTAATTCCCTCAGGTTCTTCAGTGGAACCCTATGCATACTGTCCCTACTTTGAGGGCATGAACACAATACATTATTTACGACAGTGTTGTTTGATGCTCTTTATGCTCTAAACGTATTTGGCACTGTGCAACCACTGTAAACTATGTGGAACCTAACAGCCTATATATATCCTTCAAAACTCTATAGTAGTTCCCTCAGTGGTAGTGCTCAAATTTATTAAATTGGTAGTGAAATATTTGTAGTGGATGCGTGGATACTGTAATGATGTATATATGTATGTCTGCATGCTCCAGAAAATATTTCCAGAAAAGAAGTTCTACATATTCTGATAATGATGAAGATTCCAAATCCATTAGTAGATCTATGAAAACAGAAGATAGTGCATGTGACTTCACATTTGATTCTTCCGGCAGACATCGATCCAGCAGTAAACGAAAAGCAATTGTATATCGTGACAAAACTTCCAGCAGGTAAGTTTACACATTTTGAAGTATACAGTTTATCTCGCTTCAACAATTTAATTTAATAAGTTTATGATATTATGTGATCAAAATATAAATGTGCTATAGTGATGAGGTAGTGCCAAAGAGTGTGAGCAATTATTACAAGTAAGTGAAACCCAAGTTTTGGACTTCTAACGAGAAGTTAATTATGTTATTAATTATCATTGTAATGACTGGTTTATAAAACACTTAAACATAAAATATATATTAAACCAGCCTTCTTGTTTTTGTGAAGAAATTGTTAACGGTAATTTTATGGGATAGGTTGATGTGATAAGTTACGACAGGTGAAACGAATGAAAGTATGTGTACACGAACCAATTTCTATACTCGTGTGCTTGAGCGTGAATGGCAAGATAGCCTTCCTAGATTAGCTTATTGTCTGGGTCAAGGACTATCAATGTAACAACAGAGTCGTTTGAACTTCATGGATGGAGATTGAGTTTTTATTTACTTGGAATTGTATTGGGTAGCTAATATTCATTACCTCCCTCAGGTCAGATAGGTTACATAGGACTACTGTATCATTATATGATATATGTGACAGTCTATGCGAAAAGGGGGCACTTTACGCAAAAATTGAAATTGAGATATAGGCTCCGGAAGTAAGTCATAGGAAAAATTCTTTCTTTCTCCTATTTTTATTTTTTGCAGAATTAGTCTTAGTGACCCTTACTCTAAGTCTACGCCAAATTTCAAATGCCGAAACAACTTAAAAGACCCCAAGTGTGCCGTGGAAAGACAAGCTACTTTTTATTCTCTCTCGTTCTCGAAGTACAATAAACGGGGAATGGGCGGAGTTTCAAACAAGCAGCTAAAAAAAAAACGGCATAGCTTTGAGAATAGTGCATGCAATCTACAGCTTACCTCTGGTTGAAAGTTTATCACTACATGGAGTAGAGTAGCTAAGGATTCCGACAAGACAGGCTGTGAGACGCTCTGAAAGCTAAAAAGAACTCTACGCAAACTTCGTTAGTCGCCGTTAAAAAGCGGCTGTACGATTTAATTGCGTATGTGGAGTACGCCGTTAAGTATACGGAAACATTAATTATACCAGAAGTGGAAATTCAATTTATGTTTTCTCGATTTCTAGTTCAATTGCTTTGCTGAATACAGCCCAGTTCAACTGCCAGTTTCTCTGCACGTCGAAGGTTTTACCCTCCAGTATTTTAGCACTAAGTTGAGATAAATTGTAGCTTTTTATTAGCATAAAAAGCTCAATTTTTTTGGTTTGAGTGAAGTGCCCCCTTTTCCCATAGACTGTCACATATTGTACCAAAAAAATATATTTCTAGCATCTGTTCTGTTCAGGAGTTCAGGAAAGTGTACAGTATACCATTATGTGTTAAGCAACAAATTCATGCCTCAATTTCCCAATGAGTAGTAACTTGACTATCTGAATTACCAGTAATAACTCGTGACAACAAGCATTCAGCTATATAATAGTGGCCAGAGTTTTCTGTAATTTTGTATACTTGCCTCTGCTTTTCTGAGTAGTTTTGTTAGCATTAGCTCCTAAGCCATTGTAACTATCTAAATTACAAGTGACTCTTGACAATCGACAACACTCAGCTGCCAATAAAAAATGGCGGAGTTTTGAATTTATGTTTGGTAAAGTGTTTCAGTGCCATGTTTAGTTTCTCATAGAAAATGTTTGTGACTTTAAAAAACCTGGCATTTCAGGTCTCACATATCATCCATAGTGGTGCTTTAGCACAAATAGCAAACAAGTGCTGTAATCCTAAGTAGGTTCTCATGAAACATGCACTACAAAGTTTAGTGGTGTAATTTTTAATAAGAGTTCAAGTAAACAGCCATTAACTATTCATTTTAGTAAACTACTAAAAAATGCTCTCTTACTTTAATCCTCCAGTGTAAAGTTAGCTTCTGCAATAGCAATTTAACTGTTATTACTGCATGAAGTATCAGTACTGAATTGCCAGTAGCTCTTGACAACAAGCACTGAACTGCTAAAAGAAATGGCCAAGTATTTTTAATTAAGTTTGGTAAAAGACTTTCAACACCATAGCAACCACTTGCCTTAAAAAGTTGTATTTTTAGGAGAAAAGGAGCTATGTACTTCCATTCTATAATGTATTTTAGGGGAAAAAGAACCCAACTTATCGATCTTCGTCGAACTCTATCACATAGTTACTCTTTTTAGTTTTATCTCATTCTTTATCTGTTTGCTAGCTATATTATTCAGTTTATTTCTATCAACATTATTACATCTATGTCTGTATTTACCTTGTAAAGTTCGATTATCTATATAATCTTATATTTTCTGGAGGTAATAACTGGATTTGGTACTAGCTAGATTCGAAGCTATCGAATATTTCTACTCACATCAACAAGGGTCATACGTACCATTCATACATATATATATAACATACCCATTCAATTATACACCCTAATATACTGTCTTGCTCACTTCGCTTGCTCACCAATAATTGTACAGTTATTATAATTGTTATATATTTTAACTTATAATAGAAGATGGACATCTACTATGGATGACATTGTATCAAGAGTACAGAAGCAAATTTTAAAAGACATCAGGAACTATTTTAAAAATGAGGATATAAATGTTCTCATGGTATGTAATGTTATGTTTTACTGGGTAACTGATTATTTCGGAGTTCTAATTGTTTTCCCAAAACATAGAATGCAACATTGTTGCATTTATTTGATAAAATAGAATTTATTTGAAGTACCATTATACATTACTTTCCAAAAAGGACCAAATTTTCTCAAGTCAAGTTTATGCTGCCTCCAAAAATAGTATAATTTTAGCATCCCAAGTTTCTCACTTATGATTTTCAAGAAATCAATATTTTTGTGTTTAGTTTGATTTAACCCATCACATATGGGTTAAGAGTTTAAAGAAAATAGGACATGAGTTGCAAAAGGAGAGTGAGATAGATAGTTATATCTAGAATATTTATTGGATAAGAATGAAAACTTGCTTTTTTTTTGAACACTATACTTTATTACATGTTGCATTCAAGAATCGGCAAAGTGGTGTTTCGCACCTCAGTAAAGTTGAAGTGAAATTACCATTTTTAATGGCACATTTAAGGAGAAGTATGCTTTCACTGTTTAACAATGTTCTATTCAGCATTGTGAGCACAAGTTACTATTATAATTGAATTTGCACCATTCTAGCGTTCACATCAAAGTGGTCCAACACTATCCAGAATTTCACAGCTAGCAAGAAATTGCTGTGTCAAATCTCAGTACTAAGGTCAAGAATAAATAGAACCACATATTCCTTTGACATTATTTAAGTCACTTACCTATGAAGTGCCTAATGAGCTCGCAAACAATAATAGGAATAATTTCTCGATTTATATCTACCTCTCTAGCTTCTTACTATATTAGCTACCAGACAATGGTTTAGTGTCAACATAGGAAGCCATTCAGATCCTCACACTAGTTAATGGAACCTGTTCATTAAAAAAAACATGCCTATCTGCGACTGTAAATGGACTTAATTTTAGACTTGACCACAAAATAGACATGCCATGCATAAGTATGTACTTACACAATGGTATGCATGAGAATTTGGGTGAAAATGTAAATGTATTCACATGAAGCTAGGTCTGTGTTTGGGATATGTCCAAGCCAGCTCACTTGCCATTTGTATGAGAAAATACACAAATTGTCTTACAGATACATCTCTGTACATCAGAATATATTTTATTATAACATGGTCAAAAGATAGTATTTCAATGTTACAACATAAAGTTGTTTAGCAAGAGGCATTATCTCAATAATACCCTTTAAATCAATATATATTTCATATCTATCACAATGGACATTCATTAAGCACCATTCAAGCACCACAAATTCAACAATGTACAGTGACAATAAGTTGTACAATATACAATGTTAACTATGATGTATTCAATGATTTACAAAAAGTTAATTCCTATTTTGTTACTGATTACTGTCACTGTTTTGTGTTGTTATAGATCAGATTAATAATGTTGCATTGTATCAATTCAGGCATGCTGCATGCAGTACTATGACAATGCACTTTCTATACTGAAGTCTTTTGATAAGACTGAGGCAGAAGCTATTGAACGAAGTCTGAATGAACTTCAACAGGTATTAAGCTCATGTATTCTTTTTAACTATACATTATTATAGAACAATATCCTAAAAATGTAATATAGCTGAGTTTTCGTTCAGAAAGCACCCGATTATTATACAAAAGCAATAGAAGGTCTAAATGAATTTTGAATAACGTTTTCAAGTCTTGAGGATAGTATTTCTTAATCATTCAGCAAGTGAGTGGAAGTTGTGAGGCACAGAGTGTTTTAAATTCTATGTCAAGAGTTAAATGAGGCATCTTCATAAGAGGAAAGGCAACATATAGGAGAAAGGAAGGGGTACAATGTGAATGTCAAGGCTAGTAAGTGAGACTTGTTGAGGTCACAGAATGACCTTATAAATTATATTACTAAAGACTGTATAATATTTTAAGTGTGTGTGTATTTTTATTGGCAAATTTTGTGCATACTAAAATATTAAACTCCCTGTCCTGCTCACTAATTAAATATTTGTTATTCTAGAGGATGAATGACTGGGAGAGCTATTCCTGTGGTCTTCACCAGATGAAAAATCACCTTGAGGAAATTGTTGAGATTCATGGAAGGTTTACAAAATTTTGTTAGAGGAACATAAACTAACTCAAAAAGTACATATTGATTAGTTAGTACTTGTTTGCTATTTACTAATGCTATCATAAATTCTACTAAACTGGTTGCTGAAAATATATCTTTAATAAAAGGATGTTGCACAAAGAATACATAAGAAGTATGAATAAATTTATTAAATACAACATGCAATGTATAAAAATTCATATCCATAAGTATACAAACATAGCTAATTGTTGGGTGTAATGAGGGTCTCTTACTGTGTCCAGAGCTCCAAAGAAGTTGCTGTCGCCCGAATACTATGGTTCACACTTTTCTGCAGAAGTCCCAAACTCTACCCGTAGCTCTAACTCAAACTTGTTGGTAGGGTTATTTAAGTTCATAGACTTTTCAAAAAGTGGAATAGTTGAGGACTGAAGAGAATGAGCAGCTAGCCAATATAATATTAAGCCAACTGCTCATACAGCAATAATGGAATGCATGACACTACTCTTCTACTAGCATGACATTAGAATCTGAACAATAACCACAAGTACATGTGAACACACTGAGTTCAGTCTGTTAAGCGTGAAATGCAAGCTCATTACCCTTGCAATTATAGCAACCGGCCAAACTTGTCAATTTTCTTGGTTTTTTTAGGCTACCTTCCTCCCACATAGCCAACTCAACCCAAGTCAGAGCAGCTGCTAAAATGTAGGCTGGGGTGTGTGGGTAGCCCCTACAACCAACTTTACTTGTGAGTTACCCTTCCTCTAGTACTACTACAGTAGTGAAGATATCGAGTGTGGAATAAACCACTTATTACACTGTCAGAGTGATATGGCAAGATATTTCACTCTCAGGTTTTATTTTCACTCGCCTCTGGCTCGTGAAAATAAATTAGCCTGCTCTTGAAACATTTCTCCATATCACACTCTGACTCATGTATTTATTCCACCCTAGATATCTTCACAATGTTATTTTTAGGTACATGACCCAGTGAGAAATGTGAAATAACTCATGATATCCTATATTTGCAACAAGCTCATTGCAACTTTCCCCAGTTTTTATAGCTACATTCCTCTGGTATAGCTCTACTCAACTGGGTTAGAACAGCTGCTAAAATAGCAGGTGGGATGTGGGGAACCCCTACAATCAACTTATCCCTGAGTTACCATTCCTAGTACTAACTATGGCAGTGAAGATATCTAGTGTAGCTCTGGACAGAGTGATATGGCAAGATATTTCACTCTCAGGCTTTATTTTCACTCTGCCTTCACCTTTTCTGTGAAATGTTTCTCCATATCACACTTAGACTCATGTGCTCACCATTTCTGCAAGCACATGAATTGTTTTTTGTGTATTTGCTTGATCACTAGTTAGTTATGTGTCAAGCAAGCTATTTAGTAAAAAGTGAAGGAACATCAGGATGCCTGTAAGAGTTCTAGAATATCACCGTAAATAATGGGAAGAGGTAGACAGAGCCACTAAAAATTGCAAGCTAAAGATGAAGAAAATTCTACACATATAGATGACACCTAAACATAATGAAGCACCAAAGGTGCCAACCTCAGCGCTATTAAACGCTACCTAGCTATTACAATATAATCTCCTTCCAAAAGAACAAGCAATCTGTTAGCTATTTTTAATGAGGTGGTATCAAAATAGCTCGACCAATGAAAATGGTACATGGAAACGCTGTCTTCATAAGAGAAGAAGCTAAACTAGCCAGAAACACTCACCTGTATACATTTTCAACGCGAAACTTCACTTCTTTCAACTCCGTTAACTTCCCTGGAGTAACGCTTAGGAGCCTGAGCAAAAGCTAAGTACACACCGCTGGCTGCAGAAAGTATTTGCTCACGTGATTATGACGTGACGCTAGGGGCGTTGCCCATAAAAGCTGGTACCTACGCGTAGTTGAAAGCTTCTTTTTTTCTCAACGAATAGCCCTACATTGAGCGCATCGCGTCGCGTCACCTTGTGAGCGCATCGCGTCGCGTCACCTTACAATTGATCGGGTTCAGCTATAAGATTGATGGCGTCAAAGTGTAATTAGTGGAATTTCAATAATATTAAGTAAGATATAAGGGTTATATAGAACAAAAATTGGTTGATTAAAGTGGGTATTGTTCCTTTACATGCTCATTAAAGAAGGATAATCATTTTTAAACTTTCTTCTCCACAAATATTCAGGTAAGTATGTGTCAAACAAGTCATCACTTGTGTTCATGACACCTCTTTTTCGCATCATGAATTTCACCTGTGACCAAGTTCCTTCAATAGTTTGAGTATGTGCCCCAGTGGTTGGATCCACAAAATTTATTGAATACTGAAGCTTCACAAGCCCACCAGTAAAAAAATTCCACTATCTCATTCAGCTTCAAATGGCTACCAGAAAAAAAACTCCCATCTCTCATGGAAATTACAGATTGGCATCCAGACTTGGGGCATCTCCAGCAATAAGACCCCTTCTTGATGACAAAGTTGCATACACTGCCACACTTATTACAGTTAGCACTATTCTTTAATGCTGCTCCAATTCCCTTTAACCAGACAATTGCTGCCTGCTGAATTTAAGCATAGTTTGTTAGACGCACGTTCTGAGGGGCTGAGCGCGCGAGCGTCTCGATGAGATCGTAAGGTGACCCGACGCGATGCGCTCAATGTAGGACCTAAAGTAAAACGTGACCCTTAAATCTTCGTCCTGAGTAAGTTCATACCTAAATCAACTGTTAGTTGTCAGTGATCTCCAAAATCAGAGCGTGACAGACAGGCAGACAAACAGACAGGACCACTACTATAACCCTCTCGGGCATGTGCGCTGAGGGTTAATAAGTTAATGGAGACACAGGTTTAGAGCTTACTGCAGTGTATGCTGCATTCCAGTTACCACCCTTCAAATATAAGTATGCCTATCGGTTATGTTGCTGCTTGCATTTTATTTATAAAAATAACTACGCAGAGTTCAACCCACTTTAGCAAGAAATGAAAACATTGGGTTAAGTTATATATATTATTATATATATATATATAATTATATTTATTTATATAGTATATGTATGTATACTTATTACATGAGTCAGAATGTGATATGGTGAAATATTTTAGCTAGTTTATTTTCACGAGCCACAAAGGTGAGCGAAAATAAAGACTGAGAGTGAAATATCATATCTTGCCATATCACTCTAACAAGTGGTTTATTCTATGCTAGATATATTCACTGCAGTAGTTTATACTAGGATTGGTAACTCATGGTATAAAGTTGGCTGTAAGCTCACTAGGGGCTCCCCACATTCCCAGCCAATATAGTAAGTAACCTCTTTCCTTACATACAAAGAAACTACAACAAAATAACAGCCACCAAAACACACACAATTTGAAATGACTTGACTACATGAATTCCAAACCAAAACACATTACAATGAAATGTCTAGTCGTACTTCCAGTCACCCAAATAGTCGGGACGCTTCCCACAAATATTCTTACTTGACCTCTGTGTTACTTCTGGTTTGTTAGTATAGAGATGCCTTGTTTAAAAACTCACAATCAACCTCAATGGCTGGTCCAGTGCTAGCAGAGGTGAGCTATATCTGGATTGGTTAATAGAGGAAATCTCCCTCTCTCCTTACATTTCTCCCCTGGAAAGCACATCCTCACTGTGTCTCCTGGTGTTAGGGTTTCAGTGTTTTTGTGAGGTGATCACAACAGTGCTGTTGATACTGTTTCTCCCATGGAAGGCACGTCCTCAGTGTCTCCTAGTGTTAAGGGTTTCAGTGGTCTTGTATGGCAGTCACAATAGTGCTGTAGATACTGTTTCTTATTTGATTTAGAACATCAGGATGCTTGTAATAGAGGTAAGAAGTTCCAGAATATCACCGTAAATAATAGGAAGAGGTAGACAGAGCCACTAATAAGAATTGCAAGCTAAAGGTGAAGAAAGATTGTACACATATCTAGATCAAATTGCAAACTAGCTTTTTTGAAATCCATGAAGTTAGGGTCTGTTATGAACTTATTTAATCCAAAAGACCAAATTTTGAAATGGAGGGCTCTGCATATGGATTGACTTCTTATATTGTTCAGTAAGGCGATATATCGCCAATTTTGGACAAATTTGGTGAGTTTCATAGTTTGGAGACTGTAATTCATACACATGAAGTGTTTAATGTTTAAAACCTTATTTAATATTGCTTTAATATTGCTTTTTATTGCGGTCATCGGCTAGCAATACCTCTAATTAGGGCATGCATAGCCAAACCAAGAATTGTCGAAATCGCAGATAACTAATGCATATAGTCAGCAGTATCATAATATTGGTGGGAGGAGTCAGCATTTTACTGCTGTTGCTGTATGTTGGTAGTCGTCAGTCTGCTCAGAAAACTTGCTGATACTTGTGTTAAATTAATGTTTTAGGCAAGTCGTATTAGTAGGCAGCAAAAATTAATAGCTAAACTATTGGTCGGGCAATTGCAGGGTCTGCTGGCCGTTCCGATACCCCTGAAGTTACTAGAAAATGTAAGTTCAAAATGTGGAGAGGACTAGGCTGCCCCATCCTACCCCTTTACGTAGCCTATTGTGATCAATCTTGTAGTAAATTCGACCAGACCCTTTCTTTCTCCTCTTGTCCAGTAAAGAATCTAGCCAGTGAAGACTCACTACGCGCAGTGCTAGCTCAATAGCGTTTAAAGCGGAGGCGTTTCACGCTAAGCGTTATCACAACGACAGTTAAGAATATCGGCCATTACAACATTTATTTCAGTTGTGATAATGATGACGACTACTCTAAATTATGTTAATATTTTGTACGCAATACTCGTATTTACTTTTGTTTTACTATATTCAAGGGAATGTTACACTTCAGATTCTTCAAGTATGATTTATAATTGAATATACTTAAATAATAAATTATCATATAATTAAATATTATTTATGTGCAGTTACACAGGTAAAACCCAAAGCTTCATTAAGCTACCTGAGCCCCAATGTAAAAACTAGACACGTTGTTCTCTGACTTTGCCAAAACAGTTTTTTTCTAATAAACAAGGTCTAACTTCAACTAACTACCTTTAATATTCGAGTTACCACTGATGTTGCAGTGTGGGGTCAGTCATATGCTATACCCAAAGCTCTTGAGCCTTCCGATTGCTTGTATTATTAATCCTTGATTTTATTGAACCATCTCAGTCTGAGTGGAATAGCCTTCTTATACCTGTCCTGGAAATGAATGGAAGTGTACGTTTAGTGGGTGACTATTGCAAGCTGAATGAGTTCACAGTGCCTATCCCGTTTGGGATGCTATAGAGGAAGTATGTGCAAAACTTGGTAAGGTTAAAATCCTTTCCAAGCTGGACTTGGTAAAAGTGTTTCATCAGGTTCCAGTAAACCTTGACTCCAGAAATTACACTACTTTTTCAACTATTTTTGGCAAGTAGCTACCAGTACTAGTGATGTGCTTGAGCACAAATGGCGAGCGAGCTAAAGACTATACTATTAAGATTTTGACTTCTAACACTGAAGCTACTGAAAATAAGGTCCAGTTTTTAAATTTAGCATACAGGGTAAAGGGATTTCAGTGCCATAGTAACAACTCTCTGCAACTGCTTGGAAGGAAAAAAAAAACAAAAAAAAAAACAATACACGTTATTTAAAAATTTTCTCTGTGATATTCTTAGCTAAGTAGTGGTTGTAACACACAATGCTTTGACACAACTGGACATGCACCTACACAGACTTACCCAATGTATTTTCAAGTAAATACTGTTGTGCACGGCTTATAACCATGACAAAGAGTGCATTGACTTACCACCGCCACTAACTCGGATAGAAATGGAAGTCCCTTAAGTTTTCAAGTTTTAACTGCACCCGCAAAAGAATTCAAAACGGTAAACAATTCAATTTCTAGGGTGATACGGGTACTGATCGATAAACCAGAGGATTCTGTTTAGTGCAATTTGGGACAGGGTCGACAACCGAACTAACACAAAAACGCGAGGGTCAAAGTACAAAAATGCCTTACGTACGTCCATACATATATACAAATAAACTAGTGGTGTGCTTGAGCACAAATGGCGAGCGAGCCTAAAGAAACTATACTATTTTTATTGACTTCTAACACTGAAAGGTCCAGTTTTTAAATTTAGCACAGGGTAAAGGGATTTCAGTGCCATAGTAACAACTCTCTGCAACTGCTTGAATTGAAGGAAAAAACAACAATAACAAAACAATACACGTTATTTAAAAGTTTTCTTTGTGATATTCTTTAGCTAAGTAGTGGTTGTAACACACAATGCTTTGACACAGCTGGACATGCACCTACACAGACTTACCTTCGCAGTAGTCTAGTGGACAATGTATTTTCAGGTAAATACTGTGCGCACAGCTTATAACCATGACAAAGAGCGCATTGACTTACCACCACCACTAACTCGAATAGAAATGGAAGTCCCTTAAGTTGTCAAGTTTGAACTGCACCCGCAAAAGAATTCAAAACGGTAAACAATTCAATTTCTAGGGTGATACGGGTACTGATCGATAAACCAGAGGATTCTGTTTAGTGCAAGGACGGGGTCGACCACCTAACTAACACAAAAACGCGAGGGTCAAAGTACAAAATGACATACGTACGTCCAAACATATATACAAATAAACTAGTGGTGTGCTTGAGCACAAATGGCGAGCGAGCCTGATAGTTAGGTAACATAAAATGTTACTACATGTATGTTTTAGCTTACTTCATGCAAACACTATAATAGCAGTTATGACATTTGATTTCAGCAAACAAATACAAAATCACTGTCTTACCTTATTAATGGTAACTTTTGTAGCTAGTATCAAACATCTGCCATTCTGATAATCTCAATCACCAGTAACTCTTGAACAAGCTCTCAGCTAAAGATAAAAAATAAACCAGTGTTATTATTTGTAATTTTAGCCAACAAATATGGAATTACTACTTACATCTTTCTTGAGTATTGATAACTTCTGTAGTATCAAATTGAAGTTACTTTGACCATCTGAATTACCTTGAATTCTTGACAACAAGCTCTCACCTACAAAAACAGAAGACAATCAATTTTAGCACACAAATACAAAATTACTTTCTTACCTCATTTTCTTCAGCAGTGGTAACTTTTGTAGTACCAAATTTGAGTCCTTCTGACTATTTGAATTTACCAGTCACTGTTGACAACAAGCTCTTAGCTATAAAAAAGAAAGGCCAGAGTTATTTTGCATATTAAGCTAACAAATATGGAATTGCATACTTACCTCGGCATCCCTCGAGTAGTAGTAGCTTCCTTAGCATTAATACTTTATGTGCTTACATACACTTTTCAGAAGTAGTGATAGCTCTCTTAGTACTGACTACAGGTGGCTCTTGACAACTAGTAACAAGCCGCACTTAGCCGGAAAAAAGGCGAAGTTTTGAATTAAAATCTGGTAAAGGGTCTTTAATGTCATAGTAACCGATCGAATCAACTTTTTGTTTCTTGAAAAGCAAGCGTTTTCGCAGGAATTTTCTCACACTTTGGAGCTTAAGTATAAAGTAAGACTTGCTTAATGCTGTAGTTTCAGAATAAACTGGGGTCAAGCCTAAAAAGCCGTGTTTTTTTAAGAAAAAACGTTCCCCGCGCGCGCGTTAAAAGGGCATACGTACAATCCATACATACATACCTACATATATATATATAACATATACCCGATTTTGCATTATCCACCCCTAATACTGTCTCGCTCGCTTCGCTCGCTCGCCAACTAGTGGTGTGCTTGAGCACAAATGGCGAGCGAGCCTGATAGTTAGGTAACATAAAACTAAGTATTGTTACCATGTTTTAGCTTAGTTCATGCAAAAACTATAATAGCCATTGTGACCTTTTATTTCAGCAAACAAATACAAAATCACTCTCTTACCTGATTAATGGTAACTTTTGTAGTATCAAACATCTGCCATTCTGATAATCTCAATTACCAGTAACTCTTGAACAAGCTCTCAGCAACGATAAAAAAATAAACCAGTGTTATTATTTGTAATTTTAGCTCCGTATTTCCCCTAAAACGGCGAAGTTTTGAAATTAAGTCTGGAAAAGGGTCTTCAATGCCATAGTAACCAGTCGAATCAACTTTTTGTTTCTTGAAAAGCAAGCGTTTTCGCAGAAATTTTCTCACACTTTGGAGCTTTAAGTATAAAGTAAGGCTTGCTTAATGCTGTATTTTCAGAATAAACTGGGGTCAAGCCTAAAAAGCCGTGTTTTTTGGAAAAAAAAGTTCCACGCGCGCGCGTTTAATTACATACGTACGTCCAAACATATATACAAATAAATAAATAATAACATCCCCGATTTTCAATTGTGTTACCCCTGTAAGTGTCTCGCTCGCTACGCTCGCTCGCCAATAAACTGTGATGTGCTTGAGCACAACTGGCGAGCGAGCCTAAAGACTATACTATTTTTATATGAATGATTTTGACTTCTAACACTGAGCTACTGAAAATAAGGTCCACTTTTTTAATTTCGCATACAGGGTAAAGGATTTCAGTGCCATAGTAACAACTCTCTGCAACTGCTTGAATTGAAGGAAAAAAACAACAACAAAACAATACACGTTATTTAAAAGTTTTACACTGGACATGCACCTACACAGACTTACCTTCGCAGTAGTCTAGTGGACAATGTATTTTCAAGTAATACTGTTGCGCACGGCTTATAACCATGACAAAGAGCGCATTGACTTACCACCGCCACATAATCGAATAGAAATGGAAGTCATAGTTTTTCAAAGTTTTTAACGCAACACGCAAAAGAATTCAAAACGGTAAACAATTCAATTTATAGGGTGATACGGGTACTGATCGATAAACCAGCGAATTCTGTTTAGTGCAATTTGGGAGGGGGTCGACCACATAACTAACACAAAAACGCGAGGGTCAAAGTACAAAATGACATACGTACGTCCAAACATATATACAAACTAGTGGTGCGCTCGAATAGCGCAAATGCATGGCGAGCGAGCAGACTCTTTTTACAATTACATCTAACTGTAGTGCACAGTGTAACCCTTTCCATTCTCAGTTAGCATCAGAGAATCTAAAGTCTCTGATCCCAGACTAAACTAACAATTACCTGAATAAACTTCGAAAGCAGTGGCAAAGAAGCGCAGCTTGACAAAGACTTCATGATTGTTTCAAGAAGAGAGTAGCTGTAAACTTTTTGGTTGAAACAATGTTGCGTCTGCAGCAGGATACTCCGCGCTCGTTAATTGAAAAAAACTGGAACTGTGAACGCTTTACCTAACTTACGTAATTAGAAGCGCGCGCATTTAAAGAGCATACGTACCATCCATACATACATACATATATATATATATACTAGTGGTGTGCTTGAGCACAAATGGCGAGCGAGCCTTAAACCATACTATTGTTAAATGATTGATTTTAACAACTAACACTCAAGCTACTAAAATAAAGTAGAGTTTTTAATTTAAGTATATGTGGTAAAGGGGTTTCAATGCCATAGTAACCGCTCCCCCTTCGTGGTTCGTCTAGTGGACAATGAATTTTCAAGTAAATGCTGTTGAGTAGGGCTTATAACTATGACAAATAGCGTATTAACTTACCACCGCCACTAACTCGAATAGAAATGGAGCTCCCATAAGTTTTTGCGTTTTAACTGCACCCGCAAAACAATTCAAAGCGGTAAACAATTCAATTTCTAAGGTGATATGGGTAATAGTAGCTAAACCAGAGGATTCTGTTTAGTGTAGTTTGGGACGGGGTCGAACGCCGAGCGAACACAAAAATACGGAGGGTCAAAGTACAAAATGACATACATACGTCCAAACATATATATAAACTAGTGATGTGCTTGAGCACAAATGGCGAGCGAGCCTATAGACTATACTATTTTTATATGAATGATCTTGACTTCTAACACTGAAGCTACTGAAAATAAGGTCCAGTTTTTAAATTTAGCATACAAGGTAAAGGGATTTCAGTGCCATAGTAACAACTCTCTGCAACTGCTTGAATTGAAGGGAAAAAAACAACAACAAAACAATACACGTTATTTAAACGTTTTCTTTGTGATATTCTTTAGCTAAATAGTGGTTGTAACACACAAAGTTTTGACACAACTGGACATGCACCTACACAGACTTACCTTAGCGGTAGCCTAGTGGACAATGTATTTTCAAGTAAATACTGTTGCGCACGGCTTATAACCATGACAAAGAGCGCATTGACTTACCACCGCCACAAACTCGAATAGAAATGGAAGTCCCTTAAGTTTTCAAGTTTTAACTGCACCCGCAAAAGAATTCAAAACGGTAAACAATTCAATTTCTAGGGTGATACGGGTACTGATCGATAAACCAGTGGATTCTGTTTAGTGCAATTTGGGACGGGGTCGACCACCTAACTAACACAAAAACGCGAGGGTCAAAGTACAAAATGACATACATACGTCCAAACATATATACAAATAAACTAGTGGTGCGCTCGAATAGCGCAAATGCATGGCGAGCGAGCAGACTCTTTTTACAGAAAAATAGGACAGAAATTACATCTAACTGTAGTGCACAGTGTAACCCTTTCCATCCTCAGTTAGCATCAGAGAATCTAAAGTCTCTGATCCCAGACTAAACTAACAATTACCTGAATAAACTTCGAAAGCAGTGGCAAAGAAGCGCAGCTTGACAAAGACTTCACAATTGTTTCAAGAAGAGAGTAGCTGTAAACTTTTTGGTTGAAACAATGTTGCGTCTGCAGCAGGATACTCCGCGCTCGTTAATTGAAAAAAACTGGAACTGTGAACGCTTTACCTAACTTACGTAATTAGAAGCGCGCGCATTTAAAGAGCATACGTACCATCCATACATACATACATATATATATATATATAACATATACCCGATTTTGCATTATCCAGCCCTAATACTGTCTCGCTCGCTACGCTCGCTCGCCAATAAACATCCCCGATTTTTTCATTTTTACCCCTGTAAGTGTCTCGCTCGCTACGCTCGCTCGCCAATAAATAAATAAACATCCCCGATTTTCGATTGTGTTACCCCTGTAAGTGTCTAGCTCGCTACGCTCGCTCGCCAATAAACAGATGCTGTTCAGAGTTAGAAATGTTCTAGCAGTTTTTTCAGTTATTGATGTAGACTGTATTGTGTGAAATTGAATTTTTTTCTACACCATAATATTTATGATGTGGTTATTTTTTTTAAGATAGATGGGAAACTAATCTTGTCCATTTGAGAACTGTCCTTATTCGACTCAACAAAAATAATCGAGCTCTAAAGTCTGAGAAGTGGTATGTAGGGTTGTACGACATTTGAATAACTTGGGTTTGTGGTTGGCAATGGTCGATTGTCAATCAGAGAGTTGTATGGAAGAGTTCAAGAATATTACCCGAACAACAACTCAATCTCAACTTCGTTCCTTCTTAGGATTATTAAATTATCATAAATTTATTCCTCATCTTTTTTTATTTCTGTAGCTCCCTCACATGAATGACAAAACCTTCACAACCTAAGCAATTGTGTAGGATGACAGAAACTAAGCATTTTTATGTATTTATACTGTTTTGGTTGTACTACGATGTGGTAATGATATCTCTGAAGTGTTGTGTGATGCCTCCACTCATGGTTGGGGAGGAGCTCTTTGAGTCTATGTGTGGATGCCAGCAACTATTTGTAGCAGACGGCTCCAGCCTTGAGCGACCAGATACTGTATTGCTGAGTTAAAAACCCTCGCTATGCACACTTCCATTAAGAAATTTGCCTAAAATCATGTTGGACTGCAGTTCAAAGTCCAGGTGAACCATAAGGTCCTTGTCTCATTCTTCATCTCAAGCTAACTCAACAATCTAATCGCTTGCAGCTGGCTGACTATTGACTTCTCATCTTGTCCATTTGAGAACTGTCCTTATGTATTTGGCTTAAAGAAAATAATCGAACTGTAATTCTGAGAAGTGTATGTGGAGCTGTATGACATTTGAGTTTGTGGTTTTGTAATGGTCGATTGTCAATCCAGAGAGTTGTATAGAACTGTGTTGTGTTGCAATAATCAGTTGACAGTTCATAATTTTAAAACTATAAAAGCAGTTTTCCTACTTGTATTAGACAATATGAACTGAAGTTCTCCTCAAGAGAGCCAGGACTTCAGCAAGAAGTTAAATGTCAGGTTAAGTTGACTGAAAATGTTGGCCATTAGAACTAGAAACTACTGTTATTAGTATTTCAGCCAAGAATGATTGAACAATTTAAGACTATTGTTATTATGCAATTGTTATTACTATGGTACTGCTAATTCATTAATTGCCACGCTAATTAGTGATCACAAAAAGTTAAGGTGTAAAAACTAATTAATTTTTTTATTTGGCATGTGAATAAATCATATTCTCAAAATATACGCTGCCTGAAAAGAGTCCATTGACAACCATAACAAAATTCGTAAACTGTGTTGATAATTAGAATTGACAAAGAATTGGCAAGACTGTAGAGGTTATCAAGCTAGCTATCAACTGATTGTACACTAATTTACGATTTTGTTCTGGTTGTCAATGGACACTTTCATGCAGTGATAGATCTCTCAAACATCTATAGCTAATACACTAAATGAAGCCTAGCTACTTGTTAAAACATTTATTCTATTAGACAACAAGTTATTACAAATCATTTTTTTAATAATAACTATTATGTATAATAGTCATACACACATTAAGTTATAGTTGTAAACAGTAGCCATGGCAGCAGCTTTCATTGTAAAGTAGAAGTAAACAGTTTCTTAAGTCTGCTATTCCCATCATTTCCTCCCATAACATAGACCTTGTCTGATGTCATGATACAGGTACAGTTACGTACTGCATGTGGTAGTTTTCCAGCCTGGACCCAGGTAGTAGTCTCAGGAACATAGCGCTGGATGGTGGACACTGACTTCTCACTCTCCATGTCCCAACCACCGACTGCCAGTAGAGATCCTCCAATGTTGAGTGGACAGGAATATGTACAGTTGAGTGAAGGTAGTTTGTTCCATATGTTGGAACTGTCTGATGAGGAGTGTGAAACAAGAGCCTCCAGAGATACACTATAGACATCAGGACTACTCTGCATCAGTATCTCACACACTCCCCCCATGAGGTACCAGGTATCTACTATTGTAGTACACTTCATCATGAACCATGGTGTTGGTGTAGATAGTCCAGTGGACCACTGCATGTTGGATACATCAAGTACCTCAACACTAGCATGTAAACGATCTCCATGGTAACCACCAGCCACCACCAGCCAACGTTTATATGAAGTAACTGAAGGCACAAAGCGAGGTGTAGACATAGGAGGGAAGGGGTGTGTCCACTGGTTGCTGTCAGGCTGCCACTCTCCTAGATCACTGCTAACAGAGTCATTTCTATTGCTTCCTCCCACCACAACTAGTTTGTTGTTGATGGTAGTCATAGCAAACCACTTGGTACTGTATGGAGGTAGAGTGTGCCACTGGCAGGACTGTGTGTTGTAGGCCATTACTATGTACTCATCCTCACATCTGTCAATCCCTCCTCCTCCTCCAACATACGCTGTATCATTTATCTGTACTGATTTGATGAATCCACTCATAGCAACTGCCATGTCAGGACCACGCCTCCAGTCTAGTTCTAGTGGGAATGTCTAATAATAAACAAATACATTATCTGTAGTACATTTATATATCATTACTCATGTCTATATTGTTAATATTTTATGTAGAGGATATTGTTATGTTACACTTTGTCCATTAAATTAAAAATCTTACCATTGCCATGGTTACTGTTTACATGCTATTGACAAAATTGATACTGATTACATTATAATTTTAAATGGTTTTGGGAAAATTGGCCTAAACGCGACATCTAAAGTTTTCTATTTTTTTCTACCAGTAGGAGGTTGCACGGGGCCTTGGGATGCCGTCCTCCAAATTTGAAAGCTGTAGCAGAAGCCATCTTCGCTCTACGTACTACAACACTTCAGTATTTGTTCTGAACTTATTATTTCTGATTTAAAAAAAAAACGCAGCATAAAGGAGTTGCTAAGGCCATGGGTCAAATGTCAAGGTCAAGTCCATATAAAAATACTTTTTCTTTCTTGCCTAATTTTACAAAACGCACAGAAAATACTTACTAGAGATTTATGTGTGAATAATTTATTTTCGGGAATTTTAAATCTTGGCGGAGTTGCTCCACTTCCAATTTGGAATTCACCGTTCTCTTGCTGATGAAGAGCCTTTAATTGAATGTTCTCAGCTGCCAATTGTTGGCTTGAGGAAGTCAGTTCTTGTTTCTCAACTTTAAGTTGATTGTTCTCTGCCTTCAACTGATCTTTCTCTTCCCTCAATTGATAGCTCAATGCCCTGTATTGGTCTTTTTCTGCTTTCAACTCATCTTTCTCTTCCCTCAATTGATAGTTCAATGCCCTGTATTGGTCTTTTTCTGTTTTCAACTGATCTTTCTCGGTCTTCAGTTGATTGTTTTCAACTTGCAAGTTGTTGATGACAACTTCTAGTTGCTCTTTTTCTTCAAGAATTCTTGAATTGGCATTAATTAAACTTGTTTTATCTGCTGATACTTTCATTTCCAGATTCTATAATAATGAAGTATGAATATTATCATTGGTTTAATTCTCTTTAACATACAACCTGCTAGATAATAGATGTTTATAATGGGCCGAACAGCACTGAATCAATTATCACCACTTCACACAACTAATTTCAACATTATGAACCTTATTGTGTTTTAATGATTTATTTCAGATTCAGTTCAAGGGTTGCATAATTTGGAGTGTGTGTTAATTAAAATGACTGAAATATGTGATAGTTATAAACATGCAGTAAATTGCAATGTCTGACTAACAGATATTTTAAATACAAAGTAAAATGCTATGCCTGCAAATGCGTGCACATTTACCTGTGCTATTTCACTTAGCTACCAAGGTATTTCACTTAGTTTCCACTTAGTTACCGAGGTATTTCAATTAGTTACATGCTATTTCACTTTCCCCGTGCTATTTCAATTGAACAGCGATTTTTCCCATACATTTTTGAATGGGCAACTTATTAAAATTAGAATAGAACTAGTATATTGTTTTATTTAATTTCTCAAATGTAAGTTTTAGCTGCTATAGTTTAAAAATATTCTAAAAATTAGAAACTACTAATGCTTAATATTTATTACAGAAAGTGCTACATCACAGCAATGTAAAAACAAAAAATAAAAATGTTTTAAACTTGATAATCTATTTATTTAAAATCAGAGAATTGTTGACTGATCAATCAACACTATATGGCACTTGTTCTGGTGAATGGGTTGAGTAGCCTATCTCTTTAGAAACTATACCATGAGTTATTCACTGAACAGCAAGTGCATTCCTATGTTATTGCATTGCAGAGTTAACCTTGGAAACAATATTATTCTTTACCGCAGAAGCTCTACCGGTATTAGACGGAATGTTTTTCAACAGATTAGGAGGAGCCATATGTTGAAAACGAAGTTCCAATGGAAGCTAATCCTGAAGTAAGGAGATAGTGATGACTTTTTATAAAGCTCGCCTACTATTAGCGAGTGATAGCAAGGGTAACCTGTGCTATTAAGGGTCAATAAACTTACATTTGATAAATTACAATATACTAGTTCTATTCTAATTTTAACTCTGAAATACTTGCTAGCTATATTCCCTTCACATCACTGTGTATTGTCACTCTTAAATGATAGAGAAATGTGACTAATTTCTAATTTCATTAAAAAATTATTGATTACTCATAGGCATCATATCAATTATTGAGTCTTTCAGGCTTAAGAATATATAAATACCTCCAAATCTTTGATTCTTTTGTCCTTTTCTTTCAATTCTTTAACATGAAGTACATAGGTCATGTTCACTAATGTTCCTCCATAGAATAAAGTCAACTCCTTCTTTATAGGCTGTAGTCTTCCTAGTAGCTGCTCTGCAGTAGGTCTTGTTTGAGGATCATTGTGCAGGCAATTAGTCACCATCTCTACTAGAATAGGATGAGATTCCAATAACAGATTCTCCAACTTCTTCATGTACACCTCACGACGCTCTACTTCAGTGCGACCAATAACTCGACCAGGATTGTGTGGATCCACTTGTGTTGCTGATAGCAAATCTCCTGGAAATATCTATTGAAAGAAATAGTGTCGATATTTAGCACTTAAACATTAAAATACACCCATACTTTTAACAATACACCCATAACTCTACAAGCACGTTTCTGATGTTTATACATGCAGCAACACACATCACTTGAAGAACACTAACCAGTGCATATCGTCATTAAATGTGATCTGAGAAGTTTTGTTTTTGTAGTTTTACTTGCTGGCATATGTATGAATGATTCTCATTACAATCCATGTCAGCTAATTAGCTGAAATTATTTCTCAACAATTGGACCGTGACAGATTGTCCTACAAACTCATCCACTTTGTAAGCACATGCGTACATATAATTGTTGTCAATAGTCTTTGTTTACCATTGTCATAGTAGTTATGCCACATATAAGTTAGGTGTTTATTGTTATTGTTTCTAACACTCATTGACAACAATGTTGAAGTAAACTACACCATGGGCTGCAAGATATTAGTTGTTCGAGTGATAAAGACATGACGCTAGGGGGCATTACCCACAAAAGATTGTACCTATGAGGAAGTGAAAGCTACACATTTTCTCAACAATAAACCCAAAATTAAAAAAAGTAGCACATTAAAGTGTCATATTTTCGTTCTGAGAAAGTCCATACCTAAATCAATAGTTTATTTTCAGTAATCTCCAAATCAGAGCATGACAGACAGACAGACAGACAAACTGACAGGATGACTACTATAACCGTCTCGCGCATGTACGCTGTGGATTAAAAACTAGAGGGCAATGATGTATCATAGCAGAATGATAATAAAGTGGATAAAAAGAATCTTCGGAAAAAAAGAGTAAGACTGTAGCATAGCAGTATCTCTTAATACACACAAAAATAGAAAACTTTGTAGCCCATTCGCTGTCATGCCTGATAACAGAGGTAAAATACTAACAATTTTATTTTACCATTACTTCAAAATACTTTATCAAATCTTAATCTAAGGGCTCATCGCATCATGCATAATTTTTTCATTAAAAAATCTTACAATAGGGATCGTTAGGTTGGCAATTAATGGGTAAGGCATTGGTGATTACTCTAGGAAACCCATCATTCGAAAAGTTAGAATTCAATAATTTTAGTTTTGTTCAACAGTAAAAAATATATTAATATTTCCAACTAGTTGTGCATGGGTGCCGGTAAATTAACTCTACTAAAAACAAATTACATTAATATACCTGTGTAAGCACATATAGAGCAAGATGTCCGAAGGAGAACATGTCAAGAGATTGTCCATATCTGTGAGTCTCAGTGAGGGCCTCTGGTGGCATGTACACTAAGGTCCCTGGAAGTTTAGACATGGTTTGAGCTAGTCGAGCTGGCCTCAGATCCAGTATACGAGAATTCCCCATGTCTGTGATCTTGGCTGTCAGAGATGAGGTGAGTAGAACATTTCTTGCTGTAAGGTCTCTGTGGACTATTGGTGATGGCCTACCATGTAGGTACACTAGTCCACTGCATGTGTCGGTGAGAATGGAGACCTTCTCTGGAAGTGGAATATTAGGGGCACACTCCAGGAGGTTATCCACACTCATTTCTAGTCTCTCCATCACCAGTAGAGGTAGTTCTGATCCCTCAAGGAAACACAGACCAAGGAACTGTGTTATGTTGGGATGTCGGAGACCTGCCATGAGTTGACATTCTTGTTGATATTTCACGATAGTATTTTGAACTCCCTCGTTCAAAGGGTCCATAAATAATTCGTGCATATGTTTTGCTGCACAGGAGACTTTGTTGTATTCCACCTACCATACACAGAGTTTCGTATAGAAAGTTATAATCACAAGCAAGTGTTAAAGAAAAAAACAACAATATATACATACATATATTTCACTCTCAGGCTTCTTTTTCACTCGCCATTGGCTCATGACAAAGTATTTGCCTGCTCGTGAAATATTTCACCATATCACACTCTGATTCATGTAATAAGAAATATATATATATATATAATATTATATATAATATATATATGTTATAGTTATAAACCAAAATTGAGGTTTGTATGCGATTTATAAACGGTGCAGCCCGAGTGGCGAGGATTTATAAATCGAAATACAAACCTAATGATTTTGGTTTATAACTATTTTATAGCCCAAACATAAACAACGAGCAAAGTATAGCGTTAGCTATCTTAGTAATTGTATTAAAGTACCCAAACTCTTCATTATTCCATTTTGCTTTGATCTGCCTTCCACCATAATTATGGTTGCTAAGAACTATATCAGACTTTTCCCCGCTAATACATTTTCTTACGAGCATACCAGACTGTATCTGATTCATAGTTCTTCACGACAAGCGCGGTCGCTCGGGTAACGGGCTATAAATATATATATATATATATATATATAATATACCTACACCAATGAACTGAATTAAACCAATTTCCAGTATGCACCAGCAGTATTAACTAGTCATAATAAGAGTTATTTTGAAGATTATCAGAACTTCTATATTATATTGCTCAGCAGAGCTGAATTTGTTTTGTTTTTTGATGGGTAAACCTGATGTTTCAATTGTTGTGGGAAACTTAAAACTTTAAAGTGTTATTTAAAAAGAGATTTTTTCCTCTTCTGCTGTTGAAAGCATAGACTTAGAAATTTGATATGGAGCTTCTTTGGGATCTCAAACAAAGTAATCATGATTATAATATAGCTAATTCTTGAAAGCTGATAATCTTTAGAGTGTTTTTTTTACTGGAAGTTGAAATAGTAGGAGGGTGGGGATGAACTTATAATTGAGAGAGCTATGGCACTCTTTGATAATTTATATAAAAATAGGTCAATTTGGTATGATATAAGGACTTTGCCTGGCATAGACCTTGTACCTACCACTTTGCCGTGAAAGAGTCTGATACAATCCAATAGAGCGACCTATTTAGTGTAAAGTGGGGGAAATAACATTCGACTTATATAGTGGTTATAGATTATATGAGTCAGCAAAACAGCATATGGTGAGTGAGCAGAACAAGTGCCTCTTTGCATTTGACCAGACTCTTTCCTCACAAAGTGGTATGTAAAGGGTGTGGCTATCCCAGACTAAGTTTACATTCTCTAACCCAGAGATCATGTTACTTATAGATCTTCTTACAGCAGCAAAACATAACTCAGTACAATCTATTCTACCATTTATATTATTTCTCTAACACTCACTGAGTTGCTAAACTGAGACATTATTCATACAACTACCAAGTTGTAAGGAATGAGTGGGCTCTATTACGCATAAAGATTAACACTACACACCTTAGTTTTTACTTGGTTGGCTTCATAATTGTATTGTAGTAAATTTGTAGTCTATGTTTCACTTGCAGGGATCCAACCCAGTGAATAGAGTTTGCACTATGGAAAAGTATTGACAGCTTGCTGAAGCCCTTATATAACTTACCACAAGCCCTTAGAAACTAAAAGGGTCAAAATAAAGTTTACAACCACTCTGAGCATGTCAAAAACTGGGAAAATCTTTCTTCTTCGCTGTAAAACATAATAAAGAATTCCTAGAAGCATTAAAAAAGGAGTAGGCTGTAGCTATGAAGTAAGGTAGCTATTAGTGAAGATAGAAGATGCTCCTTTATTTCTGCTAAAGGTCTTGCAAGCTTTGTCAATCTTTCTTAGCCTACTCCCTTCTCTCTCCTAGTTTAATTCTCTTTAAAGAGCAATAGCATGTCCCAAAAATAATTCTGTAAAGCTTTATAGCTAATTTTTACCATTAATAGTCATTCCTAGCTACCTATAATTGTTTACATCTGGATGACTTACTTCTACAACAGAGCCGTAAGATCCAACACCGAGGGTCTTCTCAGTAGGTACAACTTTATCCAAGAAGTACTGCTGCAGATGAGGATCCTCCCTAAAGTTTCTGAACCGTCCGCGGAAACCTCTCGGTCTTGCCGCCATTGTTTTAGAACATGTAGCGGATGCTAAAATACCACGCTCTCCAAATGTACTCGTACGACCATTATTAGGGGCGAGGTAAAAGATAGTGACTCACAGCAATGTCTAAAATACAGACCTTTAATTACCGAGCGGACCTACCAGTGAACTGACCAGTAGAGCACTGTTGTAGCTATTGAAAAAAGTGACATTCAAGCTTAACTTGAATATAGCCCCCGCTATAGAACTTAAGTAGTTAGCTATTTTTAATATTTAAATAATAATCACCAGCATAGCTTGAATAGATAGGTAAGTAATTACAACCAAGTACATAACAATACTGATAAATACCTACAAAGATCCTGATATTATAGTTATAACAAAAAAACAGTGTTTAGTTACATAGCTAGTCAATACGAATAGTGGAATTGTCATTGGACATCATGACACAAGGAAGCAATGTTGATGGAAATGACCGCTTTCAGTTAATGTAGCATCATTATAGTCCTTTTAAATTATTTAAATATCATCTTGTCTAGCTATAAGATATTTTAAACTTCTTTATCTATGATCTTCATAAATTGCCTATATAGCTATTCATGCTTTTATTTAAACACAAATTGGTGCACTCTATTGAGGCTAGTGTTGAGATTTCCACATGACTTTCCCGTGATCTTGTACTAAATCAGGATATTACTGAGCATAAACTAGCATACAATTGCTTGTTTATTGAAGTAAGCTCTGTAATCAATGCTCACAGTTCCAAATGTCTATCTTGAGTGTCACACAGTATGTACGCGAAATTTCTGAATAAGTATTCATGGCTTCTGATAAACTAGAGATGAGAAACTACAAGTTTATGTTATGAGATGCAGTTCACAATTCTGTCTTTCTTATCATGATTATAAGGCTAATATCATAGTTTGAGACTAGCAATAATTACGGTGCAGACCTACTAGTGAATTCATTAGACTAAGTTATTAGCTATTCTATCTTTCTTGATTTTTTAGCTATTTAAAATGTATTTATGAGTGAAATTCAAGCTTTAATCAAACTTTTCTGACACCAGAATAATTTAAGCTGATATTTGCAACTATAGGGCCTGGGAAGATGATTTGAAATATAGGGGAGGTGCCTCCACTAGACTTGAACTAACCACACCCATTTAATCACCACATGATTGATGGATGATGTTGTCAGGTAGGAAACAATTGATCTTTAACAAGAAAGTTATTATCTTAAGTACAAAGGAACAATGCAAGTTGTGGTAGCGATGGTATTGATTCACTTCGATGCCATTTCTGCTTCATGTAAAATAAGTTTTTTTATAGCCACCAAACTACCAACTGACAAGCCGGAGAAACACTGGATAGAAAGGGGTGTGGTTCTACTTTGTCAGCTGGATGATTAATGTTCTTGTTTGTGGGCGTTTGCAACAGTATCACTTATTTTATACTGTAATTTTCATGCATGCTGCTAGATTTCAGCCATACACAGCTATAGTTAGATCAGTACTTGTGTCAATGATATTATATTCATGTATTAAAATATTTATTTAATATAAGCCTCATTTAAATAGAAGAAAAAAAGAGACTTGTTTGGTGGTTTTGCAAACTAATTGAATCAAAAGTGGTATCTTCCACAACCACATAGCAGGAAGAGTCACACAACAGAAGATAATATGTTTGTGTGTATCTATGCACAGCCTGCTATCTCTATTGACTATTTCATCATAATTATTGTGTCTTGTGTGTGCATTTTCTCACCTCAGAGTAGTCATAAACTCTGACATCATCCAGTCATTAACTTACTACATTCTGCCATCATGCAACTCTGTTGAATGTTTTGACAAAAAGTTGATTGACAAATTGCAGTTATGTGTTGGACCCTTAGTAAAGTCTAAACATGGATACAGGTTCTTTCTTACTGCAATTGACTTTGCAACTAGTTTTGTTTTTTGCTTATCCAATGAGGTAGTATATACCTGAAGAAATGGCTATGAACTTGCTAAAATTGTTTTCTTTAATTTACTGGCCCACCTTCTGCCATCTTATCAGGGATCGAATATTCTGTCTCAAATTCTGTTACAAATACATGCTATTTGTCATGTGTGAACTTCTCCTTATCACCCTGAGAGTAACATTCAACTTGAAAGGTTCCATTCAACCCCCAAAGCGGTACTAAGAAAGAACATCTCTAATTATCAATTAGTTTAATACCTTGTTTCGTACTTCCTGAGAAACTTACCTCACTCTCTAGGTATGGTCACACCCCTTTTGAATTGGTTTTTATGAAACCCACTCCACATACTATTTCTACATTAAAATCATACTGGATTTATACTGACAATGTTCCTGTTAATGCTCATCATGCATAAAATAATCTGGCAGAAATGGCACATCAACAGAGTCGTCATCATCACCATCCTTATTCGGCCCAAAGAAAATAATCGAACTCTAAAGTTGTGGTATGTAGGGCTGTACGACATTTGAATTAATTGGGTTTGTGATTGGTAATGGTCGATTGTCAATCCAAAGAGTTGTATGGAAGAGTTCAAGAATAATATTACCCCACCAACAACTCAATCTCAACTTCTTTCATTCTTAGGATTATTATATTATCACAAATTTTCCCTCACATGTATGACCAAACCTTCACAACCTAAGTAATTGTGCAGGATGAAAGAAACTGAGCATGCCTAGTTGTATTAGACAATATAAACTGAAGTTCTCCTCAAGATAGCCAGGACTTCAGCAAGAAGTTAAAATGTCAAGTTAAATACCTCATTCATTATCTCAGACTTATTTTTTTTAGAGCTTCTACAATTTTAAATTAGACTCAAGTGCTGGTAAGAAAACATTCCAAATATTGTAACATGTACCACATAGTGTTTTTATTGTAATATTATAGCATCACCATTCTGGAGAGAACATTAACTATTTCAAATAGAATTGCATTTATTACAAGATGATGTTCAACAGGCAACTCTTTTAAGAATAAATTTTTAAACATTTTGTACAATTCATAATTTTATTGATACGCACAATAAACTATATTGTGCATTTCTATTCCAGAATGTGATATTTTTGGAATTTACAACTCACTAAATTTTATATATAGCATTCAGCCGTGAATGAGAAGATTACAAAAAATACAAAATGTAATAAAATAGCCAAAGCAAAGAAGATAGCCAAACACAAAAGGAACATTGTTGAGATCACAAGACTCTAGAAAAAGAGAACTACAATGTGAGTGTAAGGGTTTGTTAATCAATGTCTCCTAATGGGTTGCTTGGTAGTTGTTTCTGATTATAGTTAACTAGCTTATGAAACATACTTATGTAACTATGGTAAATTTATTGTCACATTAACAAATCAATAGTAATTAGAGATGCCAAAGCTATTTTATAATTTTCTAAATAAATTGAATATTTCGCTACAATCTAGCTCATTAGAAGTATTCTCTCTTTTTTTGCAGGCTATTTTTTTTACACAGTGCAGAATTTTTTTTCACAGTTTATCATTCATAATTTCTTTCTCAGCCTTCTTTTACTCATTAGATGTAATATTTCTCTTTCACAGCTCTTTTTAAAAACTATACAGAATTAAAAATTTGGCTGTCACTGTGGTTGAAGCTTGTCCAGTTACAACTGTCTAAAGAGTTGAAAATGTGCATGTGCAGAAGTCCACTCAAATGTTTCTGTCTAGATTTTATTTATTCAGACATGCTCATGATATAATTGTCCCTATTACCAGGTCAAAAAGGCAAGCATGAGCCCACATGTAGCTAACTCTTTATGTGCTTAAATATTTTGTATTGCTATAGACAGACAATCAATGGGAGAAATTACATGCCATAGTTACCAAGGTGAGTACCAATTGTAGCACTTGAATATATTATATCCATGACTTTTTTATAACAATAGGCAGAGTAATTATTTATAGAAGTTTTAGTTAACGGATCTCGAAGACGGCAGATTTTTATGCCCGACATGATAACTTTATAAGTCTATCCAGTCGGAAATAACGAAATTGAAATAATTTTTTTGACATATCCATGGAGATAAATCTTTCTTAGCATTATTTGTGAAATGCACATTATAATTTCAATTAGTTATGCTATGATTTTATTTTCAATATGCAGAATAGAAACAAAGAACTGATGAAAATAGAAGAAAAAGTAAATCAAAAGAGAAAGTTGTACTAAAGATTGGTAAAGATGAAATCACATATTCCATAAGTTTTTACATTACAATACATTACAATGGTCCATTTAGTTTTGTTATATATATAGGAGAGCCACCAATTTAAGCCATCAAGAGCTTTAGTACTATTTGTAATATATATAATATTAGTATATTATGTGTGCTCGTTAAGCTTATTTGTTAATTTGTATATGTTATTTCACCATTAGAGGATCCTATGGTTTGACAAGTTTTGTGCTGTACTATCAAATAGTTGAAATGATAGTGTTTGTTTTTGCTGCCTAATAAACATGTCTGTATTCAATTAGACAAATTTCCCAATTAAATTTTTACTTCCTATATTTTCACTTTGAAGAACATTCATAGTATTTCAATTTTCCTTACACTGTCTTCCCCAGTAATCAGATACACTAAACATTGACTAACAATTTGAAATCAGTGCATTTGTGAGTACCATTGATAATGCTCATTTCTTTGTGAGCAAATGTATACTTTGCTATGTAATTGTAAATATAAAGAGGTAGAAGTGCATTAATATTTGATATAAAATAACTATAAACTCAATATATTATATATATAATATGTAATAATAATTATCCAGGAAGAAAAAGAACAACCAAAGAGAACAAAAGAAAATGTAAGTAAAAGGATGAAAGATTGATTAAAAATTACTTTAGTCACTGTAAACTATACTCAGTTCTATCTTTATAGCTGTGCTGTATTAATATCATACGGTTAGCATAAGTCCTCAATTATCGGCAGACTTCAATTATCGGCTACACTCATTATGATACTTGCTTTGGCTTCTTCATGAAGATGAAGAAACTCAGCAAATATGACCAATGTGTGTGTAAAAGATGGATTCACAGAGATTGTGCTGTTTCTAATTACAATTGTTAACTCCTTTGTGTTAAACCAAGTTGTTGTTTTATTTTCATATGCATAGTTTGTAATGTTGCAATCACCTATGAAAAAAATGCATAAGAAATGTTTAATGACATTCAGTAAAGGGTTATCTAATACGCACTATAGAGTGATGCTATCTGTATGGTCTAGTTTGGATTCTTGTGAAGTAATTGAGCTTTTAACAAGAACTTGACGATAAGTGTGGTCGCAAAATACACCCACTGCCGATAATTGATATGTGTGGACGATAACTGGTGTCCAACCAATCTCCTTGGACAGCTTATTCCTCTCCTACAAGTGAAGTAATAGCAGAAATGTTATCTGGAATACAATTAGTAATAAACTGACATGACTTGCCCAATTATATAAAAGGGGAAAATCCTGGCTGTTTATCGAGGAATTATGCTATAAAGACAGACTTATGCATACCACCACATAACATATAATTTAAACATAGCTACACAATTAACTTGTATTCAGTTATCATTGTCTTGATTTATTGCCCATAGTTTTATATAAATGATCATCAATAAAACAGTACTTATAATGCACTAGCAAGTACCCTGCCCACCATACTGTGGTGCCTAATTAACTTGTATTCAGCTATCATTGTCTTGATTTATTGTCCATAGTTTTATACTTTATGATAGTTCATTTAGTTTTGTACATACAGACAGACGGCAAATTCAAGCAATCATGTGTTACAAGTGAGTTTGATATGCATATACACCTAAACATGTATATTTTGCCAATACATTCTGCATAATTGATTGATGATCTAGGTTCTATGGAGTAAAATTGTGTTAGTATGTATTTCCTAATATAAGCATGCGTGTAACTTGCCTGCACATTTTACAATAGTTTAATTATGTACTGTAGTGGTTTACATATTCGTGCAGCATATCATAATCTAATATTGGTAATAATTGTTTTCATATTGACTGCCTATGAGCGTGTCTATATTCTTATGATAATATTATCCAGAGTTGATTTTGAATTCCCTATAAAATACACAGCCTATCAAAAATAAACCAATGCTAATGAGGCAAATTTAATGAATATAGTATTAATTACAATATCTGCTAAAGCAGACATAACATGATCATTTGAGTCATTTACAATTGACCATGCCATATTTGGCAAGACATCTTTAGACTATTTCACTTTATTATAGTAAATAATAGAGTAGAACAAATTCTATATGTGTAAAATATATTATATACAATAATATACATATATTTACAGGAGGATAATGAAGAACCAATGAAAGCAGAAGCTACAATAAGTCAAAAATGTAACAGAAACTATGAAATTTGGTTTAGTGGTTGTAAATTGTGTCCAGTTTTATTTATAATAATTCTAATAAGAGATTATATAATACAATTTAAAAATATGCAATTAGCTTTGGTTGAGTTATTGTTATCTTATCTAATTACAATAGATTGAGGAAAGTACATCAACTTCCGTTTATATTGACAAGGACAGAATGGAAGTAGTCAAATCTGAACAAACACCGCAACGCTATTACAAGGTAGTACAACTTTATTGATGTGTTTAAAGACACAAGATATGTATTCCATAAAATAGTCTACCATTTTCCAATCACAGGAAGTCCAAGAAGTAAAGAGGCAGGACAATCATTGGCAGGTGATATACAACACCATAGAAGAAAAGGCAAATTACTATTTGGAAGTAAGTTATTCTTTACGAAAATATTATTATTGCTAAAACTCATCAATCCTAACCCAAAAAAATATAAAACAGAAATAGAATGGCATAGTACAAATACCATACAGCAAGCATTCTCTTCTCTTTCATATCTTTGTCAAATGGTGGTCCCACAGCTCGCAGACCTGGCCAGCAGGTCAAGTCTGACAAACACTAGCGACCTTTGAGGAGTCATTTTCTTCTTTCTATTACCAATCCTGCCTCAAAAGACTATCAGCATTCCTGTTCATCTTTCTGGGTCGATATCTGCCTCTTATTACACAAATCTGACATAAACTTTCTTAATAGCAAATCTTTTTCTCTTTATAACAGCTAATATAGTTAATTATAACTTTACCCGATGTTTCCTTGCCGAAGTCCTCTTCAGGGCTGTAATATATGTCAACTCCTTGCTACTCTCATCCATCATAATCTGGTGAAACCCTGCGATCAAATCAATCTTTGAAAGCACCACACTTCTCCCTACTTTATCCAGTATCTCAGGCAATGAGGGCAACCAATACCTCCAGACCTTAGTGAAGCATAATCGTATTTAGTTTCCTGTAATCAATGCATAACATGATCCCACCATCCTTATTCCTCACTGGCACAACCAAACTACACCTCTCTGCATTGCTTTCAACAATTTTTTGTAGCTATAGCTACAACTTTTAATATGGCTATTTTTGTACCATTTCCATCTATCATCATTATGTTTTAAATTTAATAATGACAGTATTGTATTTATTCCAAACATGTTGAAAAAAAATATTGTGTTGAATCTTATGGGAGGGACATAGTGACATTAGTAGCTATATGCTATCTGATTTTATATCTGTGAACACATGCCAAATATACTGCTTTTAGTAGATACACATAAAAGAACCATGGTGGGCCGGGGGGGGGGGGGGGGGGGGCTTGGCCCCCCAATGTCATTGAGAAGGGGCCCCTTCAATCTTCCCATTATATTCTGCTGACTTCTCTCACATACTTCTAAGACAATGAATTTATTATATTTCTTTCGCCCTAATCTGCACCTCTATTCAATTCTATTCATAAAAATTATCTCAATAAAAACTGTATAAAATGTCCTTGTAGCACCTCTATTCAATTGCGTTTCTCATGCGTCATTAAAATGATATATTCACATTGACTCTAAACTTGATCAGTCTGGAAAAAATATTTCTACTTTCTGTGCTGCAATGGCTGCTACTAATAGAATTAAATTGCAAACAAATCAGCTGACTATGAAATCGTTTTTTGTTCCAAGGAGCCATCTAAGTCTCAGAGTAAGTTATCAGTGCCTACAAAAGAATATCTTTACAAACTGTCTGTGTTTAGGTTCTGAGCAAGTCACTCAAAAGAAATCTGAGTGCAGTGATTTAAGATCTGAAATTATGGAGTTGAAGTCTAGTATGTTGCAGTCTGAAGCTACACCAGCACAGAGTGAAGCAACACCAGCACAGAGTGAAGCAACACCAGCACAGTGTGAAGCATCACCTGAGCAATCTGAAACTGTACCACCAATGCAATGTGAGGATTCATCATTGCAATGAGATTGTACACCCTCAGGGCAGTCTGAAGCTCCTGAGCAGAGTGAAGCTGATCAGAAGCAACACCAATGCAATATGAAGGCAATCTGAAACAGCAATGACATCTACCCAAAAATCAGACAAGTTAATTGAAGATATTGATTGTTTCTGTTGTAGTTCAACCTCTACAATTTCTCAACCTAATGACTCACAAAAACACAACGCAGCTACGGTACTGGTAAAAATACTCATAACAGATGTTTTATGGCCTCCTTGTATAAAGCTTACCCCTGGCTTCACTTGTGTCAAACATCTTTGAAGGTTTTTTGCTACTATTGTAAGTTTGCTAAATTTCTCATGCTATTACCAGTAATAAGGCTGAGTGAGCAATTTCAGAAGAAGGATTTTGTAATTCGAAAAAAGCTCTTGACCAATTTAAGCACATTAACTCTCGCATGCTTATAGAGATGCTCTATTTGCTTTTAATGCATCTAAAAGTGGTCACCAGCTTCAAAAGCAATCGGATGAAATTACCAAAAGCGAAGAGAAAGCTTGCTTAATCAGCTTCGTGTGTTGTGTAGCCTGTTGCATCAAGGCATTCCCATTAGGAATGATCATGCTGGTGGGTCCAACTTATCAGTAATACTTGAACAGGTAGCAACAGAATCGGCTTGAGTACATGAAAGCAAGTATCAATCACCTTTAATAATGAATGAACAAATAAAAATCATAGCTAACAAAGTCCTGCGCTCTCCGTTGAATGGCATACAGCCTCAATGTCTTTTTTCTCTGCTAGCAGATGAAACTAGAGATGTCTCCAATAGAGAACAGCTGATAATTTGTACTAGATGGGTGTCTGATACTTATGAAGTAGTACATGAAGATTGTGGGCCCTTGGCTCCGAAGAACTGTTGTCAGCGCACACACAAGATGGACAGCTTATAGATCGCTGCCACCAGAATCTGAATGTCGAGGCGCAAGTCTTAAGTCTTAACTAAAAGCTTGATAAAATTCAGACTAAATTACAGGAATGATGGTGGGTGGTTTTATACTAAGTACAAGACTCCACCCACAACACAATGACTCAGCACAAAAACGACAACACGTGATCGTCACTTGACATGCGTACACAACAACATCTAAATGGCATAGTTACAAAAAAGAATATCTCTACACATATACAGTTTCTTTATCTTCCATCTTCTTCTTTCTTTCTGTTCTTCATCATCTTCTCTCTCTCACTTTCATGTGAATGTGGGCTTTCTTGGTCTTGGAAGCCCACAAAGATGCTGTTGGGCTAGTTCAACTTGAAAACACCACAGCTGAGACCATTTTTACAGCATTGAAAAATGCTTTACTTGCTTAAGGTCTACAATTTGAAAATTGCAGAGGTCAAGGTAATGATGGGGCCAGCAATTTCCAAGGTCATTTGACAGGTGGGTAGAAGATTTGAAGACGAATTCCCCTCAGCTACACCTGTGCATTGCTTGGCTCACTGCATCAATCTGAGTATACAGCAAGTAGCTCACAAAGTCAAGTCAATTAAGGAATGATTAAATTTTGCTCCGGCCAATTAATTAAATTGTCACCAAAAAGGGAAGTTGTACTATAGAGAAAGTTAAACAACAGCAGGAGTCCAGCAACGCTCCTAAAGTAAAGTCTTTGTGTCCTACAAGATGGACGGCACGAACTGGAGCTATTCAAGCTATAATTGACAATTATGTACCGTTACGAGAAACAATGAAAATTTCTTCGCATGGCGTGGATGATTGCTCTAGGCGAGCAAATGGAATGCTATTACTCATGGATAAATTTGCCACATATTTTGGGTTAGAACTTTCAGTATTAATATTTAGTATGATTGAACAACTTTCAACCAATCTTCAAGCAATACAAACCAATGTTGACGATTCTTTTATGGCTGTAGATTTATGTATTAAACCCTTGAAAGACTTCGAACAGACCTCAAGTTTAAAAACTTTTATGATATTGTATTACGAATGGCATCCAAAGTTTCTTGTGATCCTCCTATTCTTCCTAGACAAAAGCAAATGCCTAGAAGATTGGATAGTGGAGCACCTCGACATTGCTTTAGTTCTGTGGAAGAATATCATCGGAAAGAATATTTTGAAGCGATTGACACTGTCAACAGAGAGATTCATAGAAGATTTTATCAAGAAAACTTTCTATTTATAAGAAGTGTTGAGGCAATGTTGATTGATAGTGCGAATGGAAGAAAAATTTCTCTTTCTCCTAGATTTAAGAAGTTGTTTAAAAATGATATAGACATGGATAAACTCATCATTCATTTAGAAGCACTTCTAGATGTGGTGAAATCAGCACGATTGGACAATATCACAATCAAGCAGGTGACTAGAGTTAATACCTTTGTGATATTTTCATGAATCAACCTTGCCTAAAAAGTATTTTCACAGAGGTCCATAATCTTCTAAATTTTTATCTCACAGTTCCTGTCACCACTGCCTCAGCTGAGCATAGTTTCTCGGCTCTAAAGAGAATTAAAACTTATTTGCCATGATGCAGGAAAGGTTAAATCATTGCGTACTTTTACACATGCACCATGAAAAAAAAAGATGAGCTGGACCTGGTTGGTGTAGCAAAAGAATTTGTGTCGGTATGTGAAAGAAGAAAGAACTTGTTTAGAAATTTTTGAATCTATGTGTGGGCCGACTCTGGGGCAGTTGTCACTTGGCCTCTCTTCCGACTCGCACCTGATGACAGCAATTATTTGCTGCCACCAGAGTCTCAAGGGTTTCTTAGCTACTCCTTGGCTAGCCACGACCCTACCCGCAGGTTGGATACTAGGAATAGGTTAAATTGTCTTTAATCAAGAAACAGAACACACAACGTATTGAGTGACCTGAACTATAAAACTGAGACTGAAGCACATGGCACACAACATCTGACTTATATAAAAAACACAAACTCCACCTACAACTCCCACAAAATGCTGCAGCAAAGCACACACACAAACACAGACTATCGTGTTACACTTTCACATAAACTACACATGACTTCCATTAACAACTTATTGATGACACACACACAAACATGTTCATTCACGCACGCCCGCAATTGTCTCTTCTCAGTTCGGCTTCATGTGGGCATGCCCACACTATGCACATAACATAACTATGTTTTTATAATATTATTAGTCATATATAATAACATTCCTAAATTATACAACACATAACTATATCTGTTTAAAATTACCAAAAAATATGTACTACATAATGGCCATGAAGATTCGCCCCCCCCCCCCCCAATCATTTTCATGTTCTTACTCACCTGACATATAGTTTTAGTTGTCAGTACCACCACACAAAATCATCTCCTTACGCTTCAAACCTGGTGCTTCAAACCTGGTGTTTCCGACTATCATGTTACAGCCAATTGTTGACCACTTACCAGTTGGCTAGGTGGGGTTGGGAGCAGATTTCCGCGAGGTAAGGGATCGTGAATTTGCACATGCCAAAAGGACACTAAGTCACACATGAACGCACCAAGGTAGCTACCACGCAATCAGCTCAACATTACATTGAAGTAGGACGACAACGTCAGTGACCTTCAGTACCTCAGCAGCTTATTGATTTGTTCCCAGATGGCTACCAACAATGAAGGGGAGCAGCGTAACACTACTACTGGTAAAGAGTCCAGTTCAATGCAGATGTCCTCGGAGGTAGTGACCTACGTCAGTGCTGTTGTGTCTCAGTTGCTTGACCAGCAGCAAAGGAGAGCACAGACAGCTGCATTAGGCAGCATGGTGTCCAGCCTGCCACATCCTACAGGAGGTGTTGGAGCTGTCGCCCCTTGTGACTTAGGAGAGAACTCTCCAACTCCCACTCCCACTCCCACAACCTCTACTGGTATGTTTGGACTGTATGTTTTGCCAGTAATCATTTTGTAATCTTAGTTCACTGTGGTTAGTCTAGTCAAGGTGTGGTTGGTTTACACTGTATTCTTCAACAGTCATGGTGAAGTAGTGCTATAGTGCGTGGTCAAGGTGAGTCTCTATTTCCATTGTAAGGCAGATAGAATACCAGTATTAAGTATCAAATGTGGGTGTTATTAATTGAACTGGGTATGCCCACCACATAGGCAATCTTGATTAATTGAGTGTGAACAGATATACTGCTGGTAGTACACTTAATCTACATTCTATTGTGCCCACAGTGGAAACACTGTGGCCGTATAAGTCTGCATTGATCTGCAGGCATGTGGCCTAAAGTGCGAGTGTGTGTTGATTCGCAGGCATGTGGCCTGTAGTACAAGTGTGTATTGATTGGCAGACGTGTGGCTCATTGCAATTAGCATGGCTCAGCTTGTGTTACGCTAAGTTGGTAAGTGTGACTGTTGATATTACCTTCCTGTGGCATTCTCTACAGGTGCAGGTCTGGGCATTGTTGAGGCTGGTGCAGTGGCAAGCCTCGAGCTTCCCGTGAGCGTGAATGACCAGGTGCCAGCAAATGTTCCCCAGAAGAAGTCCGGTGGTTCTCAAGTGAGAAGGTTGAACAGCACCACAAGTTCTCCATTGGAGTCACACTTCCCACTGACCCACCCTGGCGGTCAAAAGAATACTTTCTGGGGAGTTTGTGGACATGGGAGAACTATCTCAGGATACCCTCCATGAGGAGTTGAAGAGGGGCTCTGAGGGTGAGGACCAGACGGTGTCCAGCAGACCCAAGTTCCGACACTCTCACCAGTCAATTATGTCATATTTATTTCATTATAGTTAGCATTATTTAAACTTCCAGCCATTTTATAGCTAGTCAGCTACTAACAATAAGTATATAAAACTCTGCCACCACTTTTTATCAAAGCAACTAAAACTAAAATTATTTCCTTACCAAATCTAAACTGCTCTCTAAATAGTTGGTGGGAAATTTCTTAGTAAACATTATAAGAAGTCTTATTCTAATCTTAATCAAACACTGAATGATAAAACTAGTGCAGCACAGTATTCATAAACCCAGTGCAGAACTTGGTGAGTTTAGAATATCATGTGAGGCATGTGTTCTGATAAGTGCATGAATGATAGCGTTAATTAGTTTGAATCAACTGTGTAGGTGTCCCGGGGGATCTGTTGGACCTCTGTGTAATCCTGTGGTACCAGAAGGACGAATCTGTGTGTAGAACAACGATATTATTGGCCAGCAGCAGAGTAGACATCTACATACCATACTGTTCAGATTGGCAGGATGTGACAATACAGAGAGGCCAAGTCTGTTGAACCAGGTTGTCCTCCTTGCATCTCCAGATTTGAAGTCTCTCTTTTGTTTAGTCCATATAGATCTTGCCTGGAGTGATTGCAGAAATCTGGATTTATGCTTGAGAAGATTCCATCTGTGTAGCATGGTGATCCTTGTTGAGTAGTCAGGATGGATAACTGGAGCTTTCATAGGACGACCAATAAGAAAACTAGCAGGTGTGAGAACAATGAGACCATCCTGGTCAATGGAATCGACAGGAAGGAGGGTAGGAGTAGCAGCTGCCTCATAAAGAACTGTGGAAAATTCTTCAAAACTGAGGTGGTGCAGACCATAGAGGATGGCTCACTATGTCAGACAGATGGGTCATCACTATGAGTAGTGAAGGGTTGAGCTGAAAGTGTCCCATAATAGAGCATACTATGGTGTTTCTGGCCACAATACCTACATGTATATTGTCACCAGCAATCTTTGTAAACATCTCTATTGCTAAGTCAATTTTGACACAGGTTGTGTGCCTTGGATTACTTGTTGCATCTCAGAACATCCAAGTCTTTGAACATACTGCAGCAGAAGAACAGGTGTGGTGGCTCAGTGAAGAGAACTCAAGTAGTACCACTATACAATTCTGAGCTGCATGAGACTTTGGCTTAAGAGCAGGATAAGAGTTTCTGTTTGTGATGGAGCTGGTGTAGTCCAGAGGTGGTTTATCCTAATTGACTATGCATACGCACCTCAAGGAATGTACACATCTTATCCATGTCAGCAGGATCTTCCAAATCAGCTGTATGAAGGTTCCACTCGTGAATCAGAGATTCTGAGAAGTTCTGGATCATCTGAACTATAAGAAGGTAGCAGACAGAATAGCCACTGCATCTCTTGAGACCAACAATATGTTTGTCAAAGTTGTCCACAGCATAAAAAATTTTGGAGGAGTTGTAGTCACATCTAGGAGGATGGATGTTCCGAGCAGTTGTAAGTCGCTGGAGCAGTGGGTGGAACAGGGCCGAGATTGAAGAGGTCAAGCAACTCGAAGGACCAGCTCTGACTATTAATTCCTGAGCAGTATGAGGAGCAGAGATTGGTGTGGTGGGCTACAAGACAAAGAGCAGAGTACACTCAAGTGTCAGTCTGGAAAGGAAGGCTCGGTCAAACACGTTGTAAATGTAGCAATGACTAAGGCACTCCCACAAATACAAGAAGTATGTGGGACTAATGGAATAGTTCAGGATATAGAACTTTAATTGCAACATCTATCAACAAGGCAAAAATTCAAATGAACAAATACCTAGCTAAGCTATATGAAGAGCAAGTGTGGGGAAAAGTACAGCGGGTTTCAATGAATTAGTGTTCTATAGTGTGTGGTGTTGTGAGTAGACTGTTAATAGCTCTATAGGCTCTCAGTGGGGAGCTGTCTGGGCAGTCCCAGACAATGGAAGAAAGTTCATGCCGTATTTGGGTCATCTGGTTGGGTGTGGCATGTTGGCTGTTCTGGAAGCTAGCATTACTGTTATGGCCGAGTACAAAATATCTAGAGATAAGAGGCTTAGGTCTTTTCAGTGTTCCATCGAATATTATATTGCAGTTGACTTTGCCAAACTTTCTGCTGCTATCTTCTCCTAGTTATTGCTATGGCTGAATATGAAATATCTAGAGCTAAGAGGGAATTACGGTCATTCCTGGGTTCCATAGAATATTATAGACAGTTTGTATGTGAGTTTTGCCAAGCTTTCTGCTGCTCTAACTCCATCCGTGTCTCTTGCCACTCTGCTCCAGGTCAAATGTATGCTGAAGATGGATGAAGCTTTCAGGATTCTACGTGAATCTCTGTGTATGTGTGTTGTGTTACATGTTACATGTGTTTTTAATTGTTTCATTTTGTATAAATATGCATCTAGGTGTAGTCCCAGTGCGTATTTTCATGTCCTCAAGGATAAGGAGGAACCTCCAGTATCCTTCATCAGTAAGAAGCTTCGTGGCGCAGAGAAAACTTACTCTTTAACGAAACTAGAGATGTTGGCCATAGTTGCTGCAGTAATTCACTTTGAGTTATTTTACATTTACGGATCATCACTGGTAGTGTAGGCAGATCATAGAGCATGTACCTCTCTCCTTATAGCCGTCATTTCAATAGGAGGCTAAAGAGACAGGCATTGAAATTACAAGATAGAGACATCATTATGAGATACTGACCTGGAATATTGAACAGGGATGCTAATGGTCTATTGAGATAGGATTAGTACTAGGAAAAATATGGCTCCTCTGAGGTCATTGGTGTTTGTCAGACTTTCCCTGCTGGCCAGGTCTTTGAAGGGGGAGCTGTGGGACCACCATTTGACGAAGATGTAAAACGAAGAGAATGCTTGCTATATGATATTTGTATCATGTCATTCTATATCTATATATAACAGGGAGTTTGTGTGTGCATGTAAATTAACTCAACTGCTTGGGAAAAGGTCGATGTGTTTTACCAACCTGTGCATGCACAGTTGGTTAATGCAGAGCTATAAATATGTGTGTATACTATGCTAAGCTGTGTATTTGAGCACTTGCTACAGCTGAATAAACTTTTTTAAAAAACAACAAAGATTTGATTGGACTATGGGCGTATCTGAAAGACTTGCAACAAATGCTACGGACACTGGTAGATATTCATACCTCTTTGTATTTCCCATCTATATTTGCGATAAGTTTTAATGTAGTATCTTCGGAGCCGTTAGTGAATAAACATTTGAGCATGCTGCTCTATAAAACATAACCACAACAAGTAAAGAATTGTCCTGTGTCCATTTCTATAACTACTATAGTAAATGTATTAGAACAAACTTGCCTAAATTATCTCTTAATATTTTGTATGGCACTATCACTATAAAATATACACTTTACTTTGCCAGTTGTTTGAACTAAAATGGGGTTTCTCAAAATTCATGAATCTGAGAACTTTTTGTAATGTGCGATAAAACCTGAAACTCAATTTAATAGCTATGGGATAAATAACTTCTAATTTATGCTTCACAATAATAATATTTTCGTAAAGAATAACTTACTTCCAAATAATAATTTGCCTTTTCTTCTATGGTGTTGTATATCACCTGCCAATGATTGTCCTGCCTCTTTACTTCTTGGACTTCCTATAGGTATAGTATAAATTATTTAATAGATTCCTGTGTGACAAGGAATAATACACACACTGACAAAGTGATTGGAAAATGGTAGGATATTTTATGGAATACATATCTTGTGTCAAGTTGTACTACCTTGTAATAATACCGCTGTGGTGTTTGTTCAGCTTTTACTACTTCCATTCTGTCCTTGTCAGTATAAACGGAAGTTGATGTACTTTCCTCAATCTATTGTAATTAGATAAGATAACAATAACTCAACCAAAGCTAATTGCATATTTTTAAATTGTATTATATAATCTATTATTAGAAATATTATAAATAACTGGACACAATTTACAACCACTAAACCAAATTTCATAATTTCTGTTACATTTTTTACTGTACTGTAGCTTCTGTTTTCATTGGTTCTTCATTATCCTCCTGTAAATATAATTATTATGTATAAGTGTATTACTGTATATATATTATACACCTATAGAATTTGTAAACTACTTAACTACATTATACTTATTCAATAATTTATTATGGTAAAGCATACACATCAGAATACATCAATGCATTTCTACTTTATTATTTACTATAATAAAGTGAAATAGTTTAAAGATGTCTTGCCAAATACGGCACTGTCAGTTGTAAATAATTCAAATGATCATGTTATGTGTGCTTTAGCAGATATTTTAATAAGGAAAAATAGTACTATATTCATTAAATTTGCTTCATTAGCATTGGTTTATCTTTGACAAGCTGTATATTTTATAGGAATCAAATGGGAATTCAAAATCAACTGGCTATGGATAATATTACCGTAGGAATACAGACAGGCTCATAGGCAGTCAATACAAAAACAATTGTTACCAATATTAGATTATGATATGCTGCACCAATATGTAAACCAATACAGTAGCTACATAATTAAACTATTGTAAAATGTGCAAGCAGATTACATGCATGCTAGTATTGGTCAATACATGCAAACATATTTTATTCCATTTACGAAATTTCATTACTTAATCAATAATGAATTATGCAAAATGTTTAAGCAAAATAAGATGTATACACACATGAAACTCACTTGTATATATACAACACATGATTGCTTGAATTGACTATCTGCCTATATGTACAAAACTAAATGAACTATTGACCAGCCGCTTCCCCCCCCCCCCCCCCCCCCCCCCTCATAATGTATAAAACTATGGGCAATATGTTAAGATAATGATAACTCAGTACTAGGTAATTGTGTAGCTATGTTTAAATTATATGCTAGCTATGTGGTGGTATGCATAAGTCTGTCTTTATAGCATAATTCATTGATAAACAGCCAGGGTCTTCCCCTTTTTATGTAATTGGGCAAGTTAAGTTAATTTATTACTGATTGTATTCCAGGAAACTTTTCTGCTATTACTAAATCACCTGTGGGAGAGGAATGGGCTGTCCAAGGAGATTGGTTGGACACCAGTCATCATTCACAACATCTATTATCGGCTGTGTGTGTATTATGCGACCACATTTATCATCAAGTTCTCATTAAAAGCTCAATTACTCCACAGGAATGTAAAACAAAACTATACAGACAGCACTACTGTATTCTACGTATTTGATAACCCTAACTTCATTAAAACATTTCTTATGCACAATTTTTGTCAAAGGTGATTGGAACAATACAAACTGAGCATATGAAGAAGAAAAAAAACTTAGTTTTACATAAAGGACTTAACAATTTTAATTAGAAACAGCACACTCTGTGTGAATCCATCTTTTACACACACACATCAGTCATATTCGCCCTGTTTCTTCCTCTTCATGAAGAAGACCAAGCAAGTATCATAAATTTAGTCCAGCCGATAATTAAAGTCTGCCGACAATTGAGAATTTATGCTAACTGTATGATATTAATACAGCACAGCTATAGAGATAGAACTGAGTATAGTTTACAGTGACTAAAGTAATTTTTAATCAATCTATCATCCTTTTTAATGAGTTAAAGAGTTATTATATTAGCTAATACACTTCTACTTCTATATATCACAATTACATAATAGAGCAGACAATCTAGCTACAATATTACATTTGCCCACAAAGAAATGAACATTATCAATGGCACTCACAAATGCACTGATTTCAAATTGTTAGTCAATGTTTAGTGTATTCTGATTGCTGGGGAAGACAGTTGAAATACTATGAATGTTCTTCAAAGTGAAATTATAAGAAGTAAAAATTCAATAGGGAAAATTTTCTAATAAAATACAGACATATTTATAGGGACCTAAATATAGATGCTATTATTTCAAATATTTCAATACAACTACTACTTATATATATGCAATTTTGCGAACCTCAATATATATAGTTCCTGTTTGCTTTGATTGGTTGTCCATCTATTATAAAGAAACGTTTAAATGGTTTACTGTAATACCTAATACCTAAGTATAATGTAATTTCTTCTTTACCGGTTTTTTTAATTTTATTATAGCTGTCGCTTTTCTGTTGGATAATATAATCACAGCTACTATTTCAATTTTTTTAATTTTACTTATAATTGCTGTTAAAATGGAGCGACATAATTTTTTATTTTTTTTATCTATATATATTACATGGTTCATTAGATAAACTCTATGTAGCTACATTAACGCTATAATATAAATACAATACAAATATACCAATAGACTTAATAAGCACACATATATAGTACAAATACTACTACTTTATACATAAAGCACCTGATAGCTTAAATTGGTGGCTCTCCTATATAAACAAAACGATATGGACCATTGTAATGTATTGTAATGTAGCTATAAACTTATGGACCATGTGATTTTGTATATATTTACCAGTTTTTAGTACAGCTTTTCACTTTTGCCTTACATTTTCTTCTATTTTCATCGGTTCTTTGTTTCTATCCAGCATATTGAAAATATAATCATAGCATAACTAATTGAGGGAATTATAATCTGCATTTCATAAATACGCTAAGAAAGATTTATCTCAATTAATATGTCAAAAAATTACTTCAATTTCGTTATTTCTGACTAAATAGACTTATTATCATGCCAGGCATAAAAATCTGCTGTCTTCGAGATCCTTTAACTAAAACTTCTATAAAATAATTACTCTGCCTATTATTATAAAATGTCATGGATTCATTATATTCAAGTGGTACAACTGGTACTCACCTTGGTAACTATGGCATGTAATTTTTCAGATTGACTGTTTGTCTATAGGAATACAAAAATATTTAAGCACATAAAGCGTTACATGTGGGCTCATGCTTGCCTTTTTGACCTGGTATATAATAGGGAGAATTATATCATGAGCATGTCTGAATAAATAAAATCTCTACAGAAACATTTGAGTGGACTTCTGCACATGCACATTTTCAACTAGAAAAGAATCTTTTAAAGAAGAAAAATTCCATTGGTCTGTTGAGAGCAAAGCAGTAGTATGAGTACATGAGTTATAAACAGAAATGAAGTGTTCATTTGCATGTTCGTTGTCATATAGCTCAGTAGTAGCAAGTGGCCCTGAGTTCAAAATCACTGACAGCCAAACATTTTTAAATTCTATATTTTGTAAAAAATATAGCCTACAAAAAGAGAGAATACCTCTAATGTGCTAGTTAGCTAGTAGCGAAGTATTCAATTTACAATTTACAAAATTTGCTTTTGCATCACTAATTCCTATTGATTAGTCATTGTCACAATAAATTTACCACAATTACATAAGTATGTTTCATAAACTTGTTAAATATAATCAGTAACCACTACAAAGCAACCTATTAGGAGACATTGATTAACAAATCCTTAACTCACATTGCAGTTCTCTTTTTCTAGAGTCTTGTGTTTGATCTCAACAATGTTCCTTTTCTGTTTGGCTATCTTCTTCGCTTTGGCAATTTTATTACATTTTTTATTTTTTGCAATCTTCTCATTTCCAGTTGTCTTCTTGTGTAGAGCTGAATTAAAAATGATCATTATAATAATTTTATATTTACCCACAATATTTACATAGAAATAAGAAATGAATTACCTTTTCTTGACTGATGCCATTTTGTTGATGCAGAATATTGTTTCTTTGTGTGTACCAGTGTTGTGGTAATTGCAATTGGTAATTGTAATTAGCTGTAATCATTACACCATCTGCAGTAATTGTAATTGTAATTGTAATTGCATACCTGTAATTGGCAAGTAGTTGGGGTCAAAGACCACTTTGGTAAAGGGTCAGTTCTAAAGCACATGGCTGAATTAAAACAAAATTACAAACTTTGTGGGCCCTATTACATGACCACTTATCCTGAGGAGCCGATGTGATGTAATTGTATGTAATTGACAGATTTGTTGTAATTAGTTCTTAAAGGTGTAATTGGTAATTGAAATTGTAATTGAGAAGCAAAAATTTAAAGTAATTGTAATTGTAATTGATTACTTTACTCCTGTAATTGCCACAACCCTGGTGTGTACCAATAAATTATGAATTGTACCAAATATTCAAAACTATTTTCTTTTACCTGTTGAACATCATCTTGTAATAATTGTGATTCTATTGGAAATAGTTGATGTTCTCTCCAGAATGGTGATGCTATAATAATACAATAAAAACACTACGTGGTACATGTTACAATTTATTTGGAATGTTTTCTTACCAGCACTTGAGTCTAATTTCAAATTGTAGAAGCTCTCAAAAAATAAATCTGAGATCATGAATGAGGTATTTAATGAAAGTGAAGCTTTTGGTTTTGCCTGTGCAACTGCACACAAAAAAATATTTAATTATATTAAATTTTACTATTTAAGTATAATCTATTATAAATCTTACTTGAATTATCCGAAGTGTAACATTCCCTTGAATTGGATAGTAAAACGAAAGTAAATACGAGTATAATATTAACATAATTTAGAGTAGTCGCCGTCATTGTCACAACTGAAAAAAATGTTGTAATGGCCGATATTCTTAACTGTAGTTGTGATTACTTAGCGTGAAACGCCCCCGCTTTAAACGCTATTGAGCTAGCACTGCGCGTAGTTAGTCTCCCTAGCTGGCCTGCTGGCTGGCTAGATTCTTTACAGGACGAGAGGAGAAAGAAAGGGTCTGGTCGAGTTCACTATAAGATTGATCAATAGGCGACGTAAAAGGGTAAGCTGGGGCAGTATTTTGGAAGAACAAGTTTAACACAAAATTGTGACCATGCCCATTTGTTCATTTTTTTTTTTGTGTGTGTGTGTAATTGATGGTTGAAATAGAAATGAATTATGAATTCTTCTTAAGTATTCCCCTTTATAAGTTACAATGAAGTTGAAGTGTAAGCTCTTTTGTGGTAACTTAAAATACTTATGGGAAACATTTTGCAATAGTATTCAATGGTGGGATAGAGAAATTAATTTTTTATAAACCATCATTATTATTGCTGTGTGCATGTGCACTTGATTATCCCTTACCTCTTAGGTCTGTGGGTGACAATGACAGAAGCGATACTGATCATAGCAGTATGTACATTCAAATCATAAATGATGAAGAATAAAAAAGAAAAGAAAATATTTCTCTTTTTGCTAATTTACAGCAAAATCTTGATCTTCATAAAGAAGGTCCCGGAACTAGTGCACCAGTACGAGGTTTCTACTCTTGACTGCATTGTAATCACAAAGAGCTCATTACTTAGCAATGACTGCCACCAATTATTTATATTTGATGACAGTAGCAAATACTGAAATGGTTAATCACAACATCTAATTTATATTGCTGTTCACAATTCTTCTGTAGGATTTTAGTAGGACAGGACAGGTTCAATTAAGACTTACAGTTGTACATATATAACCTTCACTAGAAGGTGATACTAAAAATTAACCCCACAATGATATTAAAAAAATATGAATTGATTAAAGCTGCTAATGATCTTCTGGAAGAATTGTGGACAGCAATTGCAGATTCAAAATAATGTTAGCTTATGTTTGAGTTGGTGAAAAGTAAACAAACATTTCAAAACATCTTTTGCTCACAGTTGGGTAGCTAGGTGAACACAATCATGGTGCAAAACATTTCTGTATAGCTAACTGAATTCACAATAAGTAATGACATGTGACGCATCCTACCAGACATCTCTCCCTCATAATTTACAAATGACATTTTTGCAGCCCAAGAATGTGAAAAGGCCGACTACTGACTATAATTTCAATGACAACCATAATATGGCAAAGTCTTAGAAAGTTCTATGACTGACTGATTCCAATGGTAAATTCTTCCCTAATTATTTCTTTAGGTAGCTATGTAAGCAATGGACTTGACAAACATGTCTATGATTATTTCAATTACTCCATATAATGTCATAGATATCCAATAAAGTGAAAATATAACATTCCAGTTTATAATGCTATTTGATGATGTTACAATCAATGGATTCTTCTGTTCCCAGTTTATTCATTTCATATTTCAATCAAACTTACTCTTGCAACATTAGCTATTTCACAAGTATTACTATTACTATAGTTTTTTGTTTTTTCCCCCCTCTTTACTCGGGAAATTGGTAAAGCTATGGTTTATTATAAAAAAAATTACACTAAAAAGAATTATAAATGTATAATTATAATAAAGAGACATGATTTGAAATTAGTGATGTAAATGAAAAGTGACCTCTTCTACTTCGTAAATTTTATTGATGTAATATCCTTTGTGACCTCCAATGACTAAAGTGACAGCATAATCTGACAGGACCATAGCAAACGGTTGTCCGCGAGGCACCATCAAGTGACCAATCACAATCCAGACATCAGAACCTTCATCGTACCTCTGCACAACCGTCGTGGCTCGGTTCATGACGTCAACTCCGCCTATTGCTATGAGGTGTCCATGGTAACATATAGCCGTAGACTTCAGCACGGGTAAGTCTGCAACTTTTTTCCAAATTTTCGCCGGCTTTGCCTGCGTGTGGGAGGTGGAGCTGCTGGCAATCAAGTCCGAGATGTTGCACGTGTGCACGGCCGATGTCGGAGTTTTATCAGAAGCCCATCCACCCACGCAGTACACGGCACCATTGCACACCGTTGCACACGCTGAGCTCAGCGGTTCCATCAGAGGTTCGGCTTCCGTCCATTGCAGAGCCTTCGTGTCTAGTACCTCTACGGAGCGTAGGTGGATGTCAGACTCCGACATGCCCCCGGCAACAACGAGGTGAGACCCAGTAGCGAAGGCAATAGCATTGTCTCTCTTGTGCTTCATAGGTGGCCAGATCTCATCCCAATGGTCAGCTCCTTTCTGGTCCCCTGCAGAGCCACGGTTTACGAAACTAAAAAGCTGGTTGGTCACGTTTTCATCTTCGTCAGAGCCCCCGATAGTGGTCAGATCTCCGCAGACTATTTCTATCGTGTTCGTCGACCATTTCTGAAGTTCATCCACAGGCGGTAGTGCAGACCACACCCCTCCATTGGCCAAGTCTAAAGAATAAATGGCATCTTCGTACACATCTCCGCTAACGGCAAAATAAATGATCTCCCCGTTCCTGATGGCATTGGACATACGGTACATGGACCGAGGGGCACGTGCTGACTCCTTTGTTGTCATGGTGACATTAGTCTTGCTCTGAGCTTGCCTGAGCATGCCCTCCAAGATTTCGAGTCGAGCAGTATATCTAGAAGCCTGGCTCTCAAGCTCCGCCTCAAAGTCTTGCCGCTTGATGTTCAAACTTGTTTGCAGTTGTTGAATCTTCCTTTCCTTCTGGTGCAACTCGTGCTCAAGTTCCGCTATCGTAGTATCCTTCTCACGAAGTTTTGTCAGCAGTTCTGAAGTGACACCCTCACTGCTGTTAGACCTTTGAGCCAACTCCTTCAGCCTCTCAAGATACTCTTCTTCGGACTTTACTGATGCAGCATACTGTGCCAGGGACTTGAGAGGTCTGATTCTTTCAGTGACCTCCTTGGCATTCGGCCGGTCTCGTTCAGAATCTGCTATGCATTCTAGCGCCAAAGGCAACAGTGGATGATTATCCGTTATCAGCTCGATGTGTGACTTCCTCCTATTGACCTCTGAGACCTTCTCGTACATGCTCCCTGTGACGGAACGCATTTTCTTGGACGGTTTTGGAAAGTGCTTACAAAGGATTTGAATGACTAAGACGCCGTACGAGAACACATCAAGTTTGTCCGAGTATTCGGGCGTCTCGTCCAAGCTCTCCGGGGACATGTACACAGACGTCCCTGGCAATCTGGTCTTGGTGCACTCAGTCTGTGAAAAGATCTTGGCCATTCCGAAGTCTGTGACCTTTGCCCTTCTGTCGCCGAGCATGAGTATGTTATTGCTGGAGAGATCCCTGTGCCAGATCTTGTTGTTGTGGAGGAAAGCAACGGCCAATGCTATGTCTTGGCTGATATTAACTGCTGTGTGAAATGGGAGTGGCTTGTGGACACGCCTCTCAAGGAACTGAGTGAGATTCTGGTCCATGAGCTCCATGAGTAGCACGGGCAATCCTGAGGAGTTGTCCCAGCACACACCAATGTACTGGATAATATTGGGATGTCTGAACTGACTCAGAAACTGGCACTCCTGCTGGAATCTGTTGACAGGCTTTCTGCTTTCCATGGACTGATGGTGACCTCCATTTTCGTCTGGAGAACTTTCCAGTAGTGTGGGGTGCATTATTTTGGCTGCACAGGGCAGCTGGTCGCACCTAGTTTTATACACAGACCCATACGAGCCTACGCCCAGCCTCTGGGCTTTGAAGATCTTCACATCCTTGTAGCCACGTAAATATTCCTCCTGGCCTCCGTCGTCTTCCATATTTTCGTCTTAGTAAGGTGTGGTCTGAAGCGTAATAATACACCATTCATCAACACAATTTTCTTCTTTAGGCCACGCCTCGTTAGAGATCATTTCCGCTTTCTAAATGGATTCCGGTGGGCGCATGCTCGTCCAAGTATTGCTGAGTTGACAAGAAAATGTTGTGTACATTTGGAAGCTGTTGCAAAATGAGAACGAGTTGCTGTAGCTAGGTAGAAGTTTGTCCGTAAGTAAACTGAGCTGGTGCAGGAGTTTCGCGTGACGACATTCTTTAATTTTGATGACTCGCCTACGTTGGGTGAGTTTAGGGGGTGTTATATACGGCTTAACTTTCTGCTGTGCTTACTTATGGGGTGGACGTGGCTAGCTGGGGTATTGTTTTGTTTTTTTCAAGTTCGTGTTAGTTTGTCTGGTGTGCTTTTTTATAACCACCGCTACTGGCCTATGTGTGAGAAATACGCTTAGCAACACGTGTTTAAGGTTGCGAAAAAAATTATTTTTTTGGAAAATTAGTTCAGCTTTCAACTACTTTTTGTGCTACTGGCTGTCTGGCTTGTACCTTCAGTGCGAATTTCTGGCAGGAATGCCAAGGCCAGTTTGTATATACAGTTCATTGTGACGTGTTTGACAACACCAGGGGTTAGCCATGATGAAGTAAGTGGATACAAAAGTGTAGTTTCCAAGTCAGGTGATAGCTGATAGCAAGTTTGTTATTAACTTTTAGTGCAAATTAACACCAGTTTATACAACAAGTTTATTACTGCATCAGTTTTATTATTTTTCCTTTCATTAATGGTTTCAGAAAAAGCAAAATGTCGGCCGATAGCAGTCCAGTTGTTGCGGCCCTCAAGTCCAGGTTAGAAAAGCAAGGCCTTACTCAAGATGGGCAAAACCAGAAAGGTTCTCCGTCCACTCCAGAAAAGTCTCCAGGCATTGGTACAAAAGTTAAGCCCCTACCAAAGCCGGAAGTTTGGGGAGGTAGCAAGTCTCCGGGTGTAAGTGCAGCCAAGCCTAAACCCGGACCACTTCTTCCATCACAAACAGGTAAAACAGGTTCTCCAGGTTTGATCAGGGAAGGGTGGCAGCCTAAGGGAAAAAATTCGCCTCCTCAAAAACGCAGCGCCTTGGAAGCTAAATCTACTCTCGCCAAAGTTCTGCAGAGCAGACCGGATTTTGTGCGGACACAAGAGAAGCAGTCTCCACCTATGCCCCCCAGCAAGAAGATAGGCAACAGCCTGGAGAGTTCCAATAGTGACGATGAAGAGTCATGCTTCATTGACTCTGCGAAGAAGAGGTCAACTTCTGTGATCTGTCGTGGATCCGTTTCCAGCCCGGACAGTGACGTGTGCGAAATAGGTGGGCAGGAAGTCTACCAACTGCCCGGTGCCACTCGTAGTAGGGAAGGAGAATTGGTGTCAAGTCGAAGTGAAGAGAATATCGCAACACTAACAGTGGGAGGAGTCAAGTACGGCCGCACCTCGTCTGTACTGTCTGCGGATAACGATACCAAACGCAAACCTCTCCCCGGATTACCCACGTCTACGCAAAATTTGAGCAAACCGTTGAGTGTTGTGGACAAGGCCAAATCGGCCTCCACTTCGAATCCAAAAGCAGGAAGTGCCACGCCCCCAGCACCTCAGGGCTCCAAACCTCATGTGCCCAAATCCAAGCCTGCACTCCCGACTGGAAAGCCGACAGTCACACGCAACAAAGATACTTCTCCCTCGCACTCTCTGAAACCTAAACCTCCCGCTAACAAGCCCAAACCAGGTACCCCTAAACTTGTCAGCAAAGCTCCCACTTCTTCTCCCAAACCTATAGAGAACCGTCAGAAACCGTTAGTGCCGTCAAATAACGTCCTTAGGAAGCCAGGCGTCAGCAGCAAGCCCGCACTCTCGAGTTCAGTGGACAAGAAGACGTGCATGTTGCCGCCGAATAAACCCAGCAAACCTCTCCATTTGGGAAGCCACCAACAGAATGGCACAGTCCGCAACAGCACGGATAGACGTAGTCTTGCTGAGAGAAGGAGCAGCTCACCGGAGGAGCTGTCGATGGACAGTCACGAAGTCATCCTGGCCATCATGAACACGCCTGACGAAGATATGCTGAATTCTGACTCCACCCCCCCTAAGAAGGTCCCCAAGAAGGAAGACTTGGAAGACACCCTCACCAACTCTCAGACACGAGACCTTGAGAGCACACTGGTGCGAGCAGTGGATGGGCCGTCCAACGAATGGGTGATGGTGAGGCAGAAGAAGCAGGAAGAAGAGAGAGCTAAAGTTGAGAGGAATACCTGGTCAGGGGGAGATGCCACAACGGGCATTGGAGTAGTCAACAAGAAACTGCCGTCTACGCCAGAGAAGAGCCGAACTCTGCAACCCACTTCTCCCTCCTCTGGCTCTCCCAAGATGAATCGCATTTCCCAGCCTCCTTCGACAACTACTAAGGAAACCCACAGTGAACCTAGCTCACCGTACAACTCCACCAGGCCCGGCAAGTCTTCAAAGATTAACGCACTCATGGACAAGTTCTCTGGTCAGAGTGCCACTCCCCCTCCACCCTGCCGCGTGTATGGGAAGAATGCAGCTGCAGCTGACGTCCCTGATAACAAGCCTAAACCTCCGTCCAAACCTTCTGTAGGTGTGGTCAAAGGAGAGGCTCATCCATCTAATGGACCTAGTACAGCCCCTAGCAATCCAATAGTATCAGGTAAGTGGTTTGAGGGAGAAAGGAAATTTTAAGTAGAAGTAGTAATAGTAGTAGTATATTAGTAGTAGTAGTAGTAGTAGTAGCACTATAATAATGACAATGATACAATAAATAATAATTTAATAATATAATAATAATAATTTAATAATAATAGTAATAGTTTAATAATAATAATAATGGTAATAAATAATAATTTCAGTCAATAACGACAATAATTGTCTTTTAATTATTTAATTAGTGGGAGGAGTTATCATTAGCTTAGAATAAGTTAATTCAAGAGTACATAATTTACTGGAATTAGTGAGTGTTGACTGTTGCACTTGAGAGAATTCCATTTTGACAATACTCATTACAATTACTTATCTCGTCTCAATGACCGACCAGTCAGTTACCAGTGCATTCTGCCACTGGATAAGAAAGAGCTGTTGCTAAGAGAAGGCACAGGGAGTATTATTTAAGACATTCCTTAAATGCACATGTTACAACTAGTAGTGTAGAGCTGTATGATGTGGTGGGCGTGACTGCTGAGGCCAGTGATATATTGTAGCGAACACAATGTCGTTCCGCTTGACCGTACAATGACTCATGCTTTTATTTTATTTCATTAGCCACACACTCACTAGTGAGGGCAAACAACTTCTCCATTTCCCGGGAAAGTGGCTCCTTATTAATTTGCAAAATGAAATTAATTCCGATACGAAGTGGCAATACATATTTGCTGTATATGTACATACTTGGACATAGTTCAGGTGTGTATGTACGCACATGTTATATATACTGGTTATTAGCTCGTACATGTACATTATCGTAAAGTGTTGTATAACCGACTGCTTGTGAATCTGTTGCTATTCTTGGGGTGAGAATTGACGGTTGTTTTGTGTGCTTGTTATTTAAAAGTTGGTGACTTGGGGCATTTTCTCTGTTTCATTGTTAATATTACCATTTATGGTCATGGGGTCTCGTCTGCACTGTGGAGTGTGTTTGTAGTATGTATCTCTGAGAAATCTGTGGCAGTTTTTGTGGTGGCTAAGGAGCACAACACATTCCAACTGGGTGACAGACTCTACTGTTTGTATGAGCGTGGAAAGCGTGGGAGTTCTATTGGTTGAGGTGGGAGTTGGTGCTAGCCACACCCACCCACCTACCACAGTAATGAAAGACACGTGTTGAAGTAGCTGTGCCAGTGATTGGTGACAGATGTGCTAATATACTGAACATGAAGTCACTGTGGCTGAGGTTGCCCTTTCCATCTCTACCTGCACTGTACAATGTATGTACATCCTGGAGTCACTATTGAGTAATTAGTGTTTATCTCGTGTTCCACTCAGAACGTGTACATTTTACCACCTATATGGGCGTGTACCGTGCTGCTACTATGACCTGCACTTGTGATGGTGACAATGTAATAAGGGGTGGGGTCACTGGAATAACTGGCTACTGATAGACATAGATGCTCATATTTGCCAGTAATGCCATCTTGCTGTTTTTGAAAGTGTTCGTGAAGCAAGGTGGTTCTTTGGAAAGTCGAGTGTATATTGTATTTTGTGTTGATGTAGTGTATCATTATCATCATCTGACCTGTGTATCAATTAGTGCTAATCGATTCGTATGGGACTTGTTTGTTGATGGTATTGTTCACATTCAGTTTTAATTCTGCACACGTACAGGATTAGTGAGCATGACATCTTAATGAGATCCTGACAGTTGCATATCTTATAACGCTAAACTAAGACAGATAATGATTATAATTATTATTTTATTATTTTAATTTTAATTTTATTATTATTATTTATTATTATTATTTTTCTTATTATTTTATTATTAAACTATTATTATAATTATTATTGTTGTTAGTGTCATCATCATCATCATTACTATTATCATATTATTAAATTATTCTACACTTACTACACACACCTTTCACTATCAATATTACATCACTATTGCTGTCATTGTTCTTTTAATTTGATTGCTTCCCTTTGATATTCAAACCATTTTTTTCTTCATGACACTCTAATATGTAGTTTGACAAAGCTAAACGTATGCAGTTAACGAAGATGTGTGTAGCCCACTCATCACGTGCCCAGGTAAAGGTCGGCAGAGGACCTGTGAATACGGCAACCATAGACTAAGGGTTCACACGTGGAGCAATGTCACCCGGGCACAAGTATATTAGTCATGATAGCTAGCGGCTACTGGTAGCCACTGTTCTCAGTCCCACCACCTCCCCATTTCAAACCACCTGATTGATGAGTAGCGAAGCACTCCATCCATTTCTTTAGATGTGATTTGAGCTGGGGGCACTCGGAGATGCAGGGCAATTAACGCTAATTGCCACTGACCTGCCGAGTCTTTCACCCCCCAAGGCCACACAGGGGGGTGGGTCCAAGGTCATACCACTGCCTCATGCAAGGAGCATACGCACACATGACCGCGGGCTCACATCAGCTCAGACTGTCAATGTGTAGTTTATGAAGATGACATATGGTAACCATACCAATAAGGCGAATGGTAGTTAAAAGGTGTTAACATAATTGAGTTGTTGTATGAGAGGTTTTGGCAGCAGCCAGTGGTGGTACTGGTAAGTTGAAGTAGTTTCAACTGTTATAATTTCTTTATTGTTAGCTGATTGAGTTCCACATGGTTATGTTTTGGCTAGCCGTACAGCTTTAAGTGTATTGTAGCTTAAACTGTACAAGTTGAGCTAATTTTCTCTTTCATGGACACTCAGCTTATCTCTGACTTCCAGAGGAACAGAAGGAACCACTTACATCTTTATTATTAGGTTTCACAGACTCTCAGTAAGACTTGAACTCCATTGTCCACCGAAGAGAGCCTCTCTGACTACTGCTTGTTTGGAAATAAAGTCACTTAGAGGCACGTGCCTGTGGGTGGAGAGTCCAATATCAACTGATGGCTTAGAGGCACTGTGCAAGGGCAAGTACTGTATAGATGAAGCAATGTGCAGTAAGTCAAGAATTCCCAAGACAAGATGATGTGTGGGTGGAAGTCTGTCTGTCTGTATGTATGTGTGTGAATGTAAATTCCTGTTTTACCTTAAAAGTGGTATCACATTGTTTGATCCATTGTCTTCTTTAATATTGTATTAACTGACATACATAGCACTGGGCTAGCTAAGGGAAGTATAGGTCTTGTGAATAGCATCAGTCATGTTCATTTTTTTTTTTAATTCACAGTTGCAGTACTAATTTTTGCAGTAAATTGAAGTAGATACAGTGGTGTAGGAAGATGTTTCGGTACGGGGGGGGATCCAAGGGGATTTTTTGTGGTTTAAAAGTGTTCATATGAAAAATCACCTCGTTGGATTGAGCCCCCAAATTATGGGGAGTGCTGGAGCCCCTCCCCCTTCCAACGCCACTGAGATGGTATCACTGAGCACGTTTATGAACGGGTACTTCCTGTGTAAGACAACACTCGTTTGGAGATTTCAACGATCATTCAAGCTGTTTCAAACCGCCATTTTAATTTGTTTCAGGGCACGTTGTCTTTAATAAGCTCATGCCCTTCACATCAAAATCAATAATTATTCTCATAGCACCAATTAAATAAATACATACTATAATTCAATGAAGTTTTATCAGTTTTATGAGAAATATTGCCATTACATGTATTTATACTCTGTATTTAACTAGATATGGAAAATGATGTATGTGTTGGTACTATGTATGTTGCAACATAACACTCTTATTAATGCCCAGTAATGCCCCTCCCCCTCGCCACACCCTTCCCCCTCGCCACACCCTTCCTTTGCCTTTTTTTCCTCTCCATTTGTGAGTAGCTACTGATAGTAGTGAAGCACTGAGGACTTGCACTACTACAAGATTAGAGGGCATCTTGCTGTCGATACGGTATCACAATATGGCTAAATGTGAGAGTAGTGTTGGCTAAACCCCTTTGCCATAGTCATCGCTTGTTGCTAGGGTCATGTACTTGTTGCTAGGGTCGTGCAACTTGTTGCTATGACTTTGGCACATTTTGGTGACCACACTTGCTGCAAAATAATTGGTGAGATTGTCGAGTTGCCCCCGTGATTATAATTAATAAATAGTTAAACTTGTTTGGTTGTAGTTGAGTTGCACAATATGATAGTATATTAATTGTCTGGTACACACGCATACACATGTAGTGATCTCCTAGTTACACACATACATACATACATGTTGTAGAAGGTGTTTACAATTATCTGTTGTTGCTGGTCTCTCACTTTTATTTCACACCTCCTTATTAACTGGCAGTTTAGTATCATCAGTTCAGGTAATATGTCTCATCTCAGAGTGGAATAGCCTCCCTAATCAGCACAGTGGGTTTGGGGTTTCCCTCTTAGTTGTCCCAAAGGAGGTGTTTGTCAGCCATTACAGGGAGCGTCTAATTCCAGGATACATACCTCCTGCACACTTCCAAGCCATCTTTATGTACAGAACTTACAAACTTTGGGATTTGATAGCATCTCATTAAAAGTAAACAACAACAACAGCACAACAACTTGCCACAACAAGGACACCAGTAAACAAGAAACTACAGCTATCCTGTGCTGCTGGGGGACTCTATTCTCGTGAGCTATGGACTCTGGCTGCTTCTGTTTTGCTCCAAACATAGTGAAGAGATTAGATAATGAACGAATAGCATTTCTAATCCAAAGCTGTTATCTCAGCAACTAATGAATGTGTAAATAGATTTATATATATATATTATATATACACACACACACACACACACAGTCCTTGGAACTGCTTCTGTCTAGTATGTAGTACAACATTAGCCCTTGACGTGCCTACCTTCATGTAGGAGTCATGATTTTGAGGATGAGTTAGAGAACATAGCATTAGATGCCAGAGAAGACAGTGACCTATTGTACATTATATCAGAAGTGTCTAGTAGATGGCGGACATACATACATACATACATACATGGGCTTGACATTTTTACCATCGTACCATAAATCGATTTCATGCTCCCTTTTGACATCAAGTAACATCAAAACCTTCCCCCCCCGCCCCCCTCCCCCCGCCCACTTCATCCTACCACCACTCTGTCCTGCATATACTGTTTGTCTTCTGATTCAAGTTATGTACATTGGTATTCACCTCTGCCACTTCCTTCTGTACTGAAGGTTTATTTTAGTATAATATTTAGATAAAGATTGCATTATTAGTGCATGTTACAGCAGGTAACATGTGTGTGTGTCATGTGCGTGTGTGTGTTTGTCCTGAAGAGGCAGTAATAGGAATGGTAGACACACAATAACACCCGATCCGATGTCCTGTAGTGGTGGAAATTAATAACAAGGATTACATGGACCACAATCAGGTGTCAAATTATCTCACCTGTGTGCGTTACTTGGTAACTATGGTAACAGAAGGACCTGGAGGCATTAGGGATTTACATAGTGTGTGTATGTATGTGTGTGCAAGGGTTCACCGATGGAATATGAGCCCTGTTGATAGCACTGGAGTATAAATATTATATATATTATATATCTGTATATTATACGTACCTTTAAGTAATGTTTTTCCTAAGGGGTCTTATGTTCACAGATCCGACAAAGAACTTGAAAGAAGTTGTAGTTAACTAAACCAGCAGCAATGCAAGAATAGCTATTGAGTTTCTTATTTCTATCTGTGGCTGAGCGACCTCTGCCCCACCCCCATGCAGTCTCCATCTGGTGGAGAAATCTTATGGGAATTACAAGTCGGAGCTCTTTAAAGTATATTTTATTCATATGTGTAATCATAGGTCTGATGTTGGGTGCTTGGGATTTTCACATTTGCCTAACAAAGGTGACATAATTATCGAGTTCTGACCCTTCGTTAAAGTGAAAATTAGTTGTTTTGCTGGCAGTCTTTGAAGTAAAAGTTTGTTGTTCTTTTTGTATTTTGGGAGTGACTGTGTGGGCGTGTGTACGACTGGAGCTCCTTGGGAGGCTCTAGTGTTTACCTGAACGGCTGGTTGAGTTTGGTCTCGTCTGGGCCAGTGTGTGTGTGCGCGTAAATGTGTGTGTGTGTGTTGCTCTAAATTTATTATTTTTGTAGTTTTTCTGGTTGGGGGAGTTGGTATTGTTGGTTAGTGCGTGGAGTTGTCTAAGAATTGAACATGAGGACTCGTATTTTGATAACTCTGAGTGGAAGAATAGACAAACTGCAAAAGATCACATTTGGTAGTGACATGTGACATTACCCATTCATACGTATTGCACAGTTAATTAATGTGACCTTACCTCAATCTACTCGCAGGATTGATTTGAAAAAAACAACAACACATAAACAACAACAACAACTACCAAAGTGCAACATCGAAAAGGAACTTATTTCTCTTTCTTTTGTGATGGATTCTCCTAATATAGCCTCAATTTCACAATATAATGGAGATCTACATTGTGTGTGTGTTTGTGTGTGTGTAAGTGTGTGTGTGTGTGTGTGTGTTAGGTGGTGGTTGTACATATGTCCTGCACAATTTTTTGTTTGTATGTTAAATATATATGTAGCATTGATGATAAAGTGGGTGTGTATAGTACACACACACACACACACACACACACTGCTCATGAAGACATCCCACACTGTCTAACAGTATTCAGAGATGAGTAGGACTGGTGGGTTAGGACTAATTAAAGCACTCCTGTCTGATTAAAGCATCTGATTGATTATGTATATCCCTGGTTGCCACGCACAGCAGGATGATAGCAAAGTGATTCTTTACCTAATTTAAGCAAGCAGAGGCCAAGGCAAAAGAAGAGGTGATTGTGTACATAAATTAAAAAAAAAAATATTGAGTTACACCAAAAAGTGCATTACTCACCAGTAATTTAATAATAATAATAATAATAATAATAGTAATAAATAATGATACCAGAAATGGAGGATGATTATTGCAATTCCTAAGTTTACTGGTGTTGTCGAGATATAGTTTCTCTGCTGTTTCTTGGACACAGTTTCATAGACTTCATTGCCTACGTATATTGCTTATGTCACTATGTAAGTCCTTCAATTCTCTCCCCCTCCTCTGCTACTCCAGTGTTATATTTCAGAATAGACATTCTCACGTTCCAAACATTACATGCCATAGGGCTTCACTGACCAAACATGGGGCTGTGCCTATGTGTGTGTGTGTAGCTGTGAATTGGTGTCACTTATAAGTTACATATGTATGTAGATTGAAGTTGTGAGTTTAAAATTAGTCATACTTGGGAATTAACTTAATCCTTCTACTAGGTCAGAGTGCACTGAGTGGGTTTGTGTGTGTGTGTGTGTGTGTTACTTCTATATCAGTGCCTATATACATGCCGTCAGTTGGCCAGTAGTTGTGCCTGTGTGTGTGTGTGTGTGCCGTCGGCCAGTAGTTGTTATTGTCTTCCCTCCCATTACCTTTGGTTTGTAGTTATAGAATTGTTGGTATATGTCTGTTGGTATAGTTTGGTAGCTTGCGTAGCCTCGCATGTCTTTCAGTGGTGACTGCGGGTAGAGGAATGGCCTGGTTTTATCATTGTACTTACAATAAAGATATGGGATCCACTGTAGGGGTGGGGGCGTTGCCATAGCAATGTATGTTGACAACTTGTTCTTGTGTACAAAGTGTTTTATGCATAGCAACAGGGCTGCAGGGGCGGTCCTATGGGTGTGTATGCGTGTGCGCATGTACGTCTTATGTTTACATACTACTGTGCATTTTTTTTGTATTTGTACAATTTAAGAATGTAAAATTAGATAAAAGTTTGGTCACATGAAAGAGTGTACACAACTACGTATAGCAAACATGTATGTAGACTTTGTGGCTACTCCAGACTGTCTCAGGTACTCCAGACTGTCTCAGATACTCCAGACTGTCTCAGGTACTCCAGACTGTCTCAGATACTCCAGACTGTCTCAGGTACTCCAGACTGTCTCAGGTACTCCAGACTGTCACAGGTACTCCAGACTGTCACAGGTACTCCAGACTGTCTCAGATACTCCAGACTGTCTCAGGTACTCCAGACTGTCTCAGGTACTCCAGACTGTCACAGGTACTCCAGACTGTCTCAGATACTCCAGACTGTCTCAGGTACTCCAGACTGTCTCAGGTACTCCAGACTGTCTCAGGTACTCCAGACTGTCTCAGATACTCCAGACTGTCTCAGGTACTCCAGACTGTCTCAGGTACTCCAGACTGTCACAGGTACTCCAGATTGTCACAGGTACTCCAGACTGTCTCAGATACTCCAGACTGTCTCAGGTACTCCAGACTGTCTCAGGTACTCCAGACTGTCTCAGATACTCCAGACTGTCTCAGGTACTCCCGACTGTCTCAGATACTCCAGACTGTCTCAGGTACTCCAGACTGTCTCAGATACTCCAGACTGTCTCAGGTACTCCAGACTGTCTCAGGTACTCCAGACTGTCTCAGGTACTCCAGACTGTCACAGGTACTCCAGACTGTCTCAGGTACTCCAGACTGTCACAGGTACTCCAGACTGTCTCAGATACTCCAGACTGTCTCAGGTACTCCAGACTGTC
>WLWD01000453.1_pt1 | contig 168791 bp, 95 predicted proteins | sample 6712731 | NCBI WGS metagenome assembly WLWD01 (sample SAMN12718690, study PRJNA576275) | sponge metagenome | isolation source: marine sponge | host: Mycale hentscheli | place: New Zealand: South Island, Marlborough, Capsize Point | collected 2014-11-01
TTTTTTTCCTTCTCCCACTACTATTTCACCCTGTATGTACATGTATATACTCTTTCATTTGTTACCCTCCCTCTTTTCATTGTATATTTCCCCAGGCAAGAGAAATGTGAAGATCCTGGTGAGTCTGAGGACTTGCAAGTTTCACTTCTACAGACCTGGGGATGAGAGCAGTCAGAGGCAGTTTGAACACCACCAACTGCTGCAGCTCGTGAAGTCCCGGTCAAAGGACACCAGGCTCACAATCGTCTTCGAGGGACAAGGCAAGAAGGATTACCTCTTCAGTGATATGAGGGTGAGTGTGGTTGTGCAGTGTATCAGTCAGTCTCTCTCTCTCCCTCTCCCTCCCTCCTTCACATTCTATTCATCTGTTTGTGTGAATATATCCTGTAGTTTCACGTTTCTGAGTTTTCTGCTTTATTTCTAGCAACCAATTGTATTCAATGTTGTAGTCCAGGGAACGGTTCTGTCAGCTGACCCAGCTGATACGGAACAGAATGAGGGCGGGTTCGGACCAAGACCAGGACAGTCTGTCTGTATTTGTTGGATCTTGGAACATGGGAGACGCTGGACCTCCTCAGGAGATTGCTTCCTGGGTACAGTCAGTAGGCTGGGGGAAGACTCTGCCCACGGCATTATCTCAGGCACATGATTTGTATGCGTTTGGGACTCAGGTGAGAATTTGTAAGATGTGATGCATTCTTTACTTTAAGATTTGATTAAACTGCTGGCTGTTGTTGTTATCTTGTCACCCTATTACAACTGGTTCATGACTCTGACATGGGACTATATACATATGTATGCACCAGTGGTCCTTGGTTTGATCCCTAGTGACAGCTTATTTCCTTATTCGTTAAAATAGCCTGTGAAAGAGAGAGAATTCACTTATTTAATTTGATTGTTACTCTGCATGGGTGGTCTGGTTATCCAATTCTACTAGTTTCATGCTGCAAGATTTAGTCATTGTGTAATTTCTGTGATTGGACTAGGACTTATATTGGGTTCCTTTATTCAGGAGACATCCACCACGGAGAAAGACTGGATTGCCAAGCTGCGGCAGAGTCTGAAGCAGCTGTACGATATTGAGTACGATAAGGTCGTGTGCCACTCGTTGTGGGGCATGCGATGCCTCATCCTTGCCAAACCAGAGCACAGCAACAAGATAGCTCACGTGCAGACCTCCAGTGTCAAGACTGGCATTGGAAACAAACTAGGTAAGGGACGCAGAATCATGCGAGGTGGGTAAAGGGTTTTCAGTTGGGTCCACCCCCCCTCCCCCCTCCCCTCCCCTCCCCTCCCCCCCAGATGATATGTTATGGATGCTACGCTAAAATCGAGGTGTGTGTTTGGTTTTCATTAAACTGACTGTGGTAGTAAGATTACATAATGTCTTGTAAATATTGGAGAAAAGCTTGTACAAACCATTTTATAGGAAAGCAAGAACTGATAACTATTATGTTGCTGGGTTATAAAATTGTCTATGTAATATACGCTTGTGTGTCAGACAACGGTGTGTGTATTTATTAAGAATTCATGAGCTGATTAAGAACGTCATTACCTGAATGCGAAAAAAATTTTGACAAGAGAAGTAAAAAAAAGGGAGAAAAAAATCTGCTCTTACCTGGATTCGATCCTGCAACTGCCTGATTGCAGAGTGGCACTTCAATGATTTAACCACCAGAGCTAACAGCTTACATTAGCTTAAATTCCTATTGTATCCTATACAAACTGAACACTGGTTCGCTGAACTGAGTTAAGAAAAAGAGTCTTCATCTACAGTAGCTAACCATAATGGGTATAAGTGAGGCAGAGAAGCAGAAGAATGCAAGGCTTAAAAAAATAGAAGCAGGTAAGAAAAGCTGACTGATGTAATTGGGAAGATAATCTGGCGTGTGTGTGTGTGCGTGCATGCCAGGGAAACAGTCAGTTGATTATGCATGTGTGTGTTTGTATGTCTAGGTAACAAAGGAGGAGTGGGTGTGTCTCTGTTTTTTGGCAGCATATCTCTATGTTTTATCTGTACTCATCTGACCTCTGGCAATGAAAAGTGTTTGAGGTGAGTCTGACATGCGATAGAATTAGAAGATACTTCAAGTGAAGTCTGTTAGTAGTAGAGGGTCAAGTTTTCAATGGAAGTCTGGCAATCGCACACAAACATACACTCACCTTGTTTAGTGGTTAAAGATGTGAATCAACTCACTCCATGACGTGTGAATATGCGTGCAACTCTCAACAGATTACCAGAACACAACAATGATATCTTTCCCTTCACACTATGTTAGGTTAAGTGCACAGTATTAATAATAATGCATAATTAAAATAACACACAATTGAACCTTTTCAGTGACCATATACAAAACTAAGTTTAACTAGCCCCTCCTATATACTTAAATTTCTACCTTAAGTCAGTAAGTCACTGATTCACTATCTAGACTTGCTAGAATTAACAAACCCTTCATCATCGCTTCCTCCTTCTCGTGACTAAACCTACATTAGATTGTATGTATGTAGTGTACTATAGGTCCCGTGTGTGTAAGTTAATTTGCAGTGTGGATTATTACGGTTGGACATTTGCCGCCCAAGAATGCTTGATATCTGACCAAAACATTAACTGGTTGTCTATTTAGCCAGCCAAAGCGATCAGATCTGGTTGATATTCTATACTTTGAGGTTATACTGTTCTGGCATACAGTGCTTCCAACTTAAAGAGTGGATTTTTTGAAACTACTGTATAGACCCTCACTACAGTCATTTAACATACACATACCTTTTCTTCATCATCCCAACAATGTTTACAATAGTAAAACTGCCTGTTTAGAGAATGGAAAACGGAGAACAGCACTTTTCTCATTCACTCTAATACATTTTACGCCATTTTTTTGACGTCAAGATTTTGCGGTAGTTCGTCATTAAACGTAACTAGTCGAGCTAAGGTCGAACAGTTATTTCCCCGAGCGCTAAGACGGGACTTTCCCTAACTGCAATCGGCTGTATGGATTCTCATCGTTCTACTAGCAGCAGTAAACGAAGTCGAAATCAGTCAGAATTGTTGGCTGGTATATTACTAACTTGGAGCCAAGCCTATCCAAGTGGTCATCTTTTTCAAGAGCTGAAGAAAAGCTGAAGGAGTTTAATACTCCCAAGGCTCCCATAGTGGTTGTAACTCCTGTGCAACTCCAAGGCTGACATCTATGGTTCAATCCCGGCATGGGTTCTTTTTCTTCTTTTTTTTTAATTTTTTTTTTTTTAATTTTTTTTTTTTTAATTTTCCACTTTTCTTTTACTGGGTACTTTTCTTTTCTTTTTTCCTTTTCTCCTTTCTTTTACCTTTTCTTTATTCTTTGCACTCTTACTTCTAGTTTTAATTTATGATTTTTTTTTTGCTTTATTCATTTTCCCCATAACATTGGTGCACCTCACTCAAACTTAGTTCACACTTGCTAGATTATAATTTGATCCAGCGTCCATGTTCAATAATTGAATATCCTACACTTGGCAAAATAACCCAGCTATACACTTCAGCATTAACTCTCAGTGACCTACTGCACTCACAAGGAGCTAAGGCCATGTACGAGACTTTTCACAAAATACTTTTTTTCTCAGAACTATTGACACAGTAATGGAAATAATGATCAATTCTTTAAATAAGATTGATCAATAATACGAATTAATTTTACTGATTTTGAAGCCTATAAAGCAATACAAATATGCAATAGATGTCCTACCACAGTGTGTAAATCAATGAAAATATTTGTCCTACCAGATTTTAAATGTCAGACCAAGCTTGGTATTGTTCTGACATTTGTCTGAGCATTGACGAATAGTTAAATGAATGAAAAGTTAGTTTGATATACTTATTTAGGATAAAGATTTAAACAACCTAATAGTTATTGTTTTCTATTTACTGCATTTGTGTCTCTCTATTAGCTTATATATGTGTCTGTATTTAGACGAAACCAAAACTACCATGACATACTGAAAGGAATGAGTAATCTGAAGCAGAAGAAGCTGAACCAGTTTGACCTGACCAACCAGTTCAATCACTTGTTTTTCTTTGGCGACCTGAACTATCGCGTGGACATGAAAGCCACGGATATTGTGTCGTACGCGAAACAGTTTGATCATCATTCCATATTCATAGAAGACCAGCTGCGCAAGGAGAGGGAGAAGAAGACCGTGCTAGTAGGATTTGGTAAGTAGATAGTACATACTGTATTGAATGCATTGTGGTAAGGTGTAGACTATGCTAGAGATATTAGTGTGGAAGTGGGGATGCTGTGAATAATAAGGTTTTATCTTGGGGTTGGTAAGGTGTAATCTTGGGGTTGGTAAGGTGTAGTCTTGGGGTTGGTAAGGTGTAGTCTTGGGGTTGAGTCATTCTTGCATTTCGTGAGTTATGGTATGTCCCATACAGATGAGGAAACGATACTGTTTCCTCCGACCTACCGTTTCAATCGTGGCTCTCGGACCCTGGACGACTATGTCTGGGTGAAGAACAAGAAGTCTGGGGTAAGTGAATGTGTATATATGTGTGTGAGTTTGTACGTGTGTATGCGTGTGTGTTTATTTATGGAATAACATTAGTCAGCAGCATTGTGGCTGAAGTAGAGGATATGCACACGTGAAACTAATGTTTGTTAGAGATGGAGAAACTATTGTTTAGCATTATGGGATGGAGATAAAGATAAGAGAATTCCCAGAAATGTTGAACTCATTTTGTTCTTTACTTAATGCAAATATTTTGTTTTGTTTTTGTTGTTGTTGACAGATTCGTATCAACGTGCCGTCCTACTGTGACCGGGTCCTGTGGCGGTCCTATCCGGGCATGAGCATCATCAACACTTCGTACGGCTGCACCAATGACGTCATGACCAGTGACCACTCCCCCGTATTTACCACCTTCCAGATACATGGCTTCAAGCAGTTTGTCCCTGACTCAGGTATGCACTGTGCTGTGTACACTGACTGGTAGCAGGGCCAGAGTTAGAAAGTGTTGATTTTGGAGAAGTGTTGGACAAACTAACTACATAGCTGTAGAGTAAAGCCATAATTTTTCATATGGATCAGGGTTTCATACAGAGGGGGGTACGCCGTGGAATTTTCCCTCCCCAGCAAAAATTTCCCCCCTCCAGAAAAATATTTTCTCCCTCCAGAAAAATATTTTCCCCCTCCAGAGAAAGTATCCCTCCTCCCTCCCACACACCAAAACTAGATTCCCCTACCCCACTGCCACTCCATCAACAATTTTGTTTTTGAGGGTCAAGTATGATATTTGCCTATTCTCTCAACATTTGCAGTCCCTACTGAAAGTACGAGAGTGATGTTTAAAGTTTCTAATTATCCCCCTCCAACAAAAAATCCTGTATGAAACCATCAGGAAGGGTGAAGGGAGAAGTGGGGGGGGGGGGGGGGGGGGGGGGGGAGGGACTAACTTTAGGGGAATGGTCTGGCCTGTGCTCTAATCTCAGGGCTCCCATACTTATACTATGTATAACCCTGGTTCTGGTTGGTAGGTGGGGTGTCATCCAGTGTGTTTCATCTGTCGTCATCTTTCCTATTTCACAAAGTGACATTTTTAAACTGCCTCACTCATCAATTTCTACATACATTCATACCACGTACATTCGCTTACACACACACACATGTACACACACCCATGCATGCATGCACACTTGCGCCCCTAACATTATGGTCTCTACCTCAGGTTTAATGAGCAAGAACAAGAATGCCCTGATCATCATCTACAACTGCAATGCAAAGATAGCCACCAGCAGTCGCACTACCTTCTACATCGAGTTCTTCTCCACATGTGCGGAAGGTATGACCCGCACGGCTGCCAATAATGACTGGAAGCATGTGAGCGGAGAGTCTGACATCTGGCCCGTCTGGAAGACCAGTGACCCTTTGACCTCCATTCGTCCCATCATTACTGAAGAGGCGTATCTGGAGCAGCAGCATCTGCTGGTGATGCTCAAAAGTCAGGAAGGAGACGAACCCTACGGTGAGTGGAGGATTGTGAGGGTATGTATTATTAGTATAGTCAATTGTGTCAAATAAGTGAAATAATGGGGAAAAAAATGATGCAATATTTTTGGTGGCCATTGTGCTTTTATCTGCCTCTGTTTTGTTATGATGTATGCATGCATGTATATGAGAGGGGAGGGGAAGGGGGTAGGTGGGATTTCTATTTTTTGTGCAACTGGGCTAAAAAGACAGTAGCTAGTTTTAATATTTTGTTAGAAGGTATTGTTTAAGTCACGGGCTTTGACTTTATCAACCATATTGGTTGAGGTATTATGTATGCATATGTATGTATCTATGTATGGATGGATGTATATATGTATCTATGCACATTGTATGTATGTATGTATGTATGTGTGTATGTATATATACAGCTGAGTGCTGCCTGGGTCTGAAAGATGCTATTGGTGGAGAACCTGCCAAGCTTGAGTCTGTGTTAATTCACCAGGGACATCATGTGGGCATGCTTGAGTGAGTTTGGAGGCGTGGTTGGGTTGGGGGAGGGGCTGGAAGGAGGAAGGAGGTTGGGAAGTTCTGGTGGTCTGGTACCCATACGTTTTTTTTTCGCAGTTATTGACCACACCCACCTACTAGTGATTAGAGAATCCACTTCCAGTTACTGTATCTTTTTTCTTTTTATCTCACTTAGAATTTTGATGCATGTGAAGCTGGATAGCTACAGGGAGAAGAAGAAGGAGGAGGAGCTGTACAGTGATGTCAACTTTATCACACAGGACGAACCTAGTGAGTTAAATTTCAGGATTAAGTTTCAGGTGTGTGAGTATCTCCTGGCAATCAGTCTAGCTTACAGTAGGAGACAGAATAAAGTTCCAGAACGGCTGTCGCACGATTAAAAAACGGGAAAAACAGCGGTTCCGTTCGACTGGCATTATTGTTTTAATCTTGTGTGTGTGTATGAGTGAGTTCCGGTGTTTAAACCATATACACATCCTTACATGGTCATTCTTCCTGGAAGTGAAGGACTAGTTGTTGAAATATGTAAAACTGGTCTCAAGTCAGTCATTGGCGAGCGAGCGTAGCGAGCGAGACACTTACAGGGGTAACACAATTGAAAATCGGGGATGTTTGTTTATTTATTTATTTGTATATGTGTTTGGACGTACGTATGTAATTAAACACGCGCGCGGGGAACCTTTTTCTCCAAAAAACACGGCTTTTTAGGCTTGACCCCAGTTTATTCTGAAAATACAGCATTAAGCAAGCCTTACTTTATACTTAAAGCTCCAAAGTGTGAGAAATTTTCAGCAAAAACGCTTGCTTTTCAAGAAACAAAAAGTTGATTCGACCGGTTGCTATGGCATTGAAGACCCTTTTCCAGACTTAATTTCAAAACTTCGCCGTTTTAGGGGGGATACGGAGCTAAAATTACAAATAATAACACTGGTTTATTTTTTTATCGTAGCTGAGAGCTTGTTCAAGAGTTACTGGTAATTGAGATTATCAGAATGGCAGATGTTTGATACTACAAAAGTTACCATTAATCAGGTAAGAGAGTGATTTTGTATTTGTTTGCTGAAATACAAGGTCATAACGGCTATTATAGTTTTTGCATGAAGTAAGCTAAAACATAGTAACAATACTTAGTTTTATGTTACCTAACTATCAGGCTCGCTCGCCATTTGTGCTCAAGCACACCACTAGTTATAGTATGTGTTCATTTGACGTGTGTATCCCTAAAACCAACAAACAATAAACAAACTGCTAGATACGCTTCCTCCCTGTGGAGCAGTTCAATGTACTAGAGTCAGTACAGTTGTGTTCATTGTTGGCTCTGTGGCTATGGTGGCATGACATTTAGCTGGTGTGTATATAACAGACAATATAATGTTAGAATTTGGTTGTGATGAAGACTGCAAGTTTTGAGACTAGTAGTAGTATTGACTGTCTCTTACATTTCTCCCTGCAGTGACTACACTTGATAAACCAGGAGCAGTCAGATCTCACGGGAGAGTCACGAGCAACTCTGAATGTGACACACCCTCCATGAACGCTCGTCCAATGCAGCCTGTACCGCGCACTAACAGTCAGTCAGGTTCAATGGATCGCCACAGGATAGCACCTGCTCAACTTCCTTCCTCTTCTCTGCCGCCCCCTCCTCTGCCGAGCAGGAGAAAGTAAATGATTTACTTATTTCACTATGGTTGTTTGTGAAGCCTGTAGTTTATGCAGTCTAGCTCACTGTGTGCTGATCAGTAAATTGAATTTTACTGCTATTTGAATCATCGCCAGAACCAATGATTATCCCATTTTTTTTTTTTTTTTTTGTTTGTTTTTGTTTGTTTTTGTAGCAGAGAAAACTTTGCTGGTAGCCACTCTAATTCAGTGCCTAGGCTTGGTTCATCGCTGCCTGTATGGCAGCAGCAACAGCAGCCACAGACTCCTGTAAACCAGGACAGCAGTCGTCCACAGATTCCTAATAGGAGAGCAACAGACAGGTATGTGCTGGCTGTATGGTGTAGTGGTTGTGTCCTGGGTTCAGGGCCTGAGTTCAAGCCCCACTCTGGCATTTTTTCATCTGTTTTTTTTCCCTCTGCCTCCTACCAGCACCACCAGTCCACCCAGCTGTGATTGTGTACCTGGCATTTGCTGGGGTGCATATTCAAAGCCTTTTCTCATGAAACAGCAATGGTCCAGGTGGGACTTCAGGTGCCTGCACCACTTGCTGTGAGGAAAGGCCTGTTCGCATGCGAGTTCCTAGACCGGCTCCAGGAGCTTTGCTTGCACATTTCACAGTGCCTGAATTGGATTACAGTGCACCCATTCGGCTGATTATTTACAAGTCCTTACCAAACTAAACGTATTATTATATACATACACATCCTTTCATGTTAGTTATTCCTTGAAGTGAAGGCTGTTCTCAATGTCAGTAATTATAGTATGTGTTCATTTGACGTGTGTATCCCTAAAACCAACAAACAATAAACAAATGTTGCCTGCTAGATGACGGCTCCTCCCTCTGGAACGGTTCAATGTTCTTCAGTCAATATAGTTGTGTCCATTGTTGGCTCTATAGCTATGGTGTCATAACTTTTTGCCTGGTATTTTTTAAGAACCACTTGAAAGAAGAATTTATTTCTGCAATTAAGAAAGCACAGTCTTTAAGGGTGGTCGCACACCGCCCACGCAATTTTTACCGGTTGGGTTGGTTGCTAAGCACGATTCTGCTACTTTCTTTATTTGCAGGGCTACTCTACTATACTAGAAGGATAAAGTACCTGCCGAAGATACTGCACACCGACTTTGGAGTGAATCTGAAGGAAATATCATGGCCCCGATGTAAAACTTTGAAACAACTTTTTGGAGCGGTGCGGCAAGTTGGAGCTCCAGAATTTTGTACGCCGCTAGCCAAGACGATACTCTAGGGCAAGACAACGAGTTTTTTTCCATTTCAATATTACTTAATGATTTATTTACATTTTTTTCCTTTTATAAGATTTTGAAAAATTCAAATTGTGGTGCCCTTCTTTTTTTTGTGTTCTACATGTGTGCAAAAAATATAGTCGTTCTCATTATTTGATTCCAAGAAAAACTGATTCAAAATTGGATACTTCTATTCCACTCGCAATTCTTAAGAAATAGCCCCGCCCCCAAGTCACGGAGAGCAATTTTTTTTTCAATTACAGTAGAACCTCCCTTATCCGGACTCCCAAGTTACGGGCACCTCCCTCTACCGGGCAGCTGCTATGTACCTTGTGGTTAGGTAAAGTATCCAACTAGCAAATTTGACAGCTGCTTTTGGATGGGCAGTTCAGCTGGCAGCACTATTTTGAATGTATATTCTGAGATATGGGCAAATCTGAGATACGGGCACCCCTTGAAACCAAGGTGCCCGGATAAGAGAGGTTCTACTGTAGTTTGTATTGGTTCCAAAAAGAGCCCGCCTATATCAAGAGTAAACAAACATCAATACAACAATAACAAGAGAGTCAGAAGAGAGAGCCGTTTATTGGAGATAGCCATAGGTGAAGGTATTAGATCTGCGCAGCTTGGGAAGTCTTCGCTCCGCAGAAATCGAGCCTGGTATATCCATCCGCTTGAGTTCGAGTTCAGGTGCGCAGAGTCCGGAGAACGGCTACAGGAGGAGAGGCAGCCTGGTGCACCTTGCTGCGTGAGCTCAGACGACGTATGGAGAGTTGCTGTAAACGGATATGAGACAACAAGAAGCTAAACTAAAACACCACAACTTCGCAAAGTATACTTCTGCTACTACTGCGCGATAGTTTCTGCTCGCGTATTATCAAATGGTGGGGTATTGGCGGGGAATAAATTAATGTCCGGATCTACAGGCAGTGCGCGTTGCTATGTGCGGCCACCCTTAAGTTGCAGTATATTTTCATCTCAGAAATCACCTCACTCTGATATTATTCACACTTCTGACCAATGTTTGTGTATGTATGTGTGTCATATGTATATTAATGTTTAGTATGTGGTATTAAAATACTATTATAATTTCTTTATTTCCATCAGACCTAATCGCCCAATGCCATCAGTGTCGGACAGTCTGGATAGAAGTGTGAGTAGATTCATGGAATAGTTCAGTGTTGTGCAGCTATTCAATGTTGTTGTTGTTGTTTATTACCATTATCACCCTAAGTTTTGAATTCATGTAATGTATATATTATAGTTGGATACTTCGAGATTGCGCAGAGATATGCCTGTTTCTACAACAACGACAGCACCAAGACGACGACAATCTCCTGGTTCTGGGAACAATCCTCCACAAACCACTCCCCCTTCCAGATCAGCCAAGGATGCCCTGCCCTCCATTCCTAGTGGCCAAATGCAAGGACCTCCCATACCAACTAGGAGAGGGGTGCGTATGTGTGTGTGTGTGTGTGTGAATTGCAGGAGGTACAGTAGTAATAATTTTGTAATAATAAACCCTCATTGCACATGTGTGAGAGGGTTACAATACCCATTTTGTCTGCCAGTCAGTCATTCTTTTGGTCTTTGTAATAGCTAGCTAGTGTATTGTAACACTGAGGGTCCACACCCTTGGTGCTTCATTTAACATAGGAGTTCTGTGTTCACTCTATCAGATGCTGCAATTGTTTGAGTGGTTATATATTATTAGAAGGTATCAGCAACTTAAAAATATACAAAAATTGGATTTTAAAAATATATAGTGAGTAAAAGAGGATGAATTAAAATAGGTTCTTCCGTGGGGTCGAATTAAATTAGTTCTTGCGTGGGGTCTTTGTTTCACTAGTGTGGTAAAGATACATGTATCACAGCAAGAGTCTGTATTGTATTTATTGGAGCTATGTGACTACAAGTCAGAATGGATTTATTGACCATTATGGTCTCTTCCAACAGTATAATGACCTATAGGACTTTGTGTGTGCGTATGTAGGCACGATCTCCTCGTTCGCCATTCTCTACCGTCGAGTCTCTTCTAGCATCTCAGGGCCTCCAGCAGTACTCTGAAGTCCTTCATAAGAATGGCTACGATGACCTGCAGTACTTGGCAGATGTTTCAGATGGAGAATTGCAAGATTGTGGGATTTTAGTAGCTGCAGACAGAGAAAAGGTGAGAGTGAAATCTGTTTGTACTGTGTCTGTCAGACAGAGGAATAAAGTTAAATTACAGAGTGTCACATGAAGTTTGAGTGAAGGTCTTTATGCTCATACATGTCTGGGGAAGATGCTCACCAACTCCATCTGCCATCTCATATCCTAATGCATTTCTTAAGTGACATTAGGCATTTGCCCCTTATCTCATTTATCTGTAGTACTGTAGCAGAGATTGGGCTGCTATTTTCCTGGTAGGTGTAAAGTCTCATGAGTGGGATTGAGAAGGTCACAGACATTATTATACCCATACAATGATCATGCAATATAGAGAGTGTCTCACTCACTTCAATTACTCAAAGAAAAAAAAAAGCAAAACAAAAACAGCAACAACGACCAACAACAGACATGTCAGAATCTTTTGATTGCGGATGTTACTGTTAAATGTGTGGATGTGCATGTGTTAAATGTGTGGATGTGCATGTGTTAAATGCGTGGATGTGCATGTGTTAAATGCGTGGATGTGCATGTGTTAAATGCGTGGATGTGCATGTGTTAAATGCGTGGATGTGCATGTGTTAAATGCGTGGATGTGCATGTGTTAAATGCGTGGATGTGCATGTGTTAAATGCGTGGATGTGCATGTGTTAAATGCGTGGATGTGCATGTGTTAAATGCGTGGATGTGCATGTGTTAAATGCGTGGATGTGCATGTGTTAAATGCGTGGATGTGCATGTGTTAAATGCGTGGATGTGCATGTGTTAAATGCGTGGATGTTAAATGCGTGGATGTGCATGTGCAAATGCGTGGATGTGCATGTGTGCGTGTAAATGCGTGATGATGTGTTAACTGCGTGATGTGCTCGTGGATGTGCATGCGTGGAAATGCGTGGATGATGCATAAAATGTGCATGTGTTGATGTGCGTGGATGTGCATGTGCATGTGTTGAATGCGTGGATGTGCATGTGTTAAATGCGTGGATGTGCATGTGTTAAATGCGTGGATGTGCATGTGTTAAATGCGTGGATGTGCATGTGTTAAATGCGTGGATGTGCATGTGTTAAATGCGTGGATGTGCATGTGTTAAATGCGTGGATGTGCATGTGTTAAATGCGTGGATGTGCATGTGTTAAATGCGTGGATGTGCATGTGTTAAATGCGTGGATGTGCATGTGTTAAATGCGTGGATGTGCATGTGTTAAATGCGTGGATGTGCATGTGTTAAATGCGTGGATGTACATGTGTGGATGTGCATGTGTTAAATGTGTGGATGTGCATGTGTTAAATTGTGGATGTGCATGTGTTAAATGTGTGGATGTGCATGTGTTAAATGTGTGGATGTGCATGTGTTGAATGCGTGGATGTGCATGTGTTGAATGCGTGGATGTGCATGTGTTAAATGCGTGGATGTGCATGTGTTAAATGCGTGGATGTGCGTGTGTTAAATGTGTGGATGTACGTGTGTTAAATGCGTGGATGTACGTGTGTTGAATGTGTGGATGTGCGTGTGTTAAATGTGTGGATATACATGTGTTAAATGTGTGGATGTACGTGTGTTAAATGTGTGGATGTAAATGTGTGGATGTACGTGTGTTAAATGTGTGGATGTACATGTGTTGAGTGTGTGGATGTACATGTGTTGAGTGTGTGGATGTACATGTGTTGAATGTGTGGATGTACATGTGTTAAATGTGTGGATGTGCATGTGTTAAATGTGTGGATGTACATGTGTTAAATGTGTGGATGTGCATGTGTTGAATGTGTGGATGTACATGTGTTAAATGTGTGGATGTGCATGTGTTAAATGTGTGGATGTGCATGTGTTAAATGTGTGGATGTACATGTGTTAAATGTGTGGATGTGCATGTGTTAAATGTGTGGATGTACATGTGTTAAATGTGTGGATGTGCATGTGTTGAATGTGTGGATGTACATGTGTTGAATGTGTGGATGTACATGTGTTAAATGTGTGGATGTGCATGTGTTAAATGTGTGGATGTACATGTGTTAAATGTGTGGATGTGCATGTTGAATGTGTGGATGTACATGTGTTAAATGTGTGGATGTACATGTGTTAAATGTGTGGATGTACATGTGTTAAATGTGTGGATGTACATGTGTGTTTTACTTCTCCTTTTCTTTTGTTCTTAGTTACTCAGACTGTTCAAGACTGTCACACCGAATCACTGATGACACCTTACCTAACTTTATTCCACGTCCTTTTAATTCTCCCTGGCCAATAATGAGTTTTATAACTATTTGGTTATCACCGCTAATGTGATTATTTTTATATCATACAATTCTCTAGGAATGAATTATGACACTTACTGCACACTGTCAAATATTTTAATTTTGGTGTATATTTTCTAATTACTGAGATTCAAATCACCCTGTGATATTTTGGGACCAATATATATTACAAGTTTGTACTAATTTTCATATGTCACTCTCAATGATTTATTAGTTTTATGTTTGTGTGAATGATTTGTTCTTCTGATATCTGTCTAACTGAGTGTTATCATGTAGTATTGGTCCAATGGAAATTCAGCATATAAATGGGAGAATAGAACTGAATAATACTTGATACAGTAGAAACTTTGGACTGAGAACAATTTGGGACCAGAGGTTCCTCTGTGATTTAATGAAGTTAAGCAAGGAGCTACTAGCTTGGTGTGAGAGTTGACATTAACAGGATTTGTATTGAGTAACTATGGGAAGGCAGCAGGCATAAACAGGAGCCAGCAATCATCTCTTCCTCTACATAATTTTGCCTAGTATCAATACTAGCTCATGCAAGTTGATATGTAGCTCGTGCAATGCAGAAGAGAAGCTAAACAAAGGGACATTTGTCTCACCTCACTGGTAGTTTCTATTCTGGGACCAGCACAGGTGATACGGCGAGACAATAAGGGGGCGCTACCAACACTAGATCACAAAAAATTACTAGAAAAAAAAGAAGTTGAAACAACAAATTTGGTCCCACGCAACCCGACCTTCAGCGGCCCCCATCTCGGAGATCCGCTACCATACCGTTGTCACAAAAGAATGACTGATTCGATTGACAAAACTCAACTGCTATCGCCGTGGGTAAAGGGTTTATAAGTGCAGTAGCTCGCTCGGTGACTTGATTGTATCACGTGCTATACGTTTGTTTTGGTCCTGAGGGTGGGGCTGAGTTACTGCAGAGCCACATCGGAGTCCTCCGATTCCATTCTCTCTAGAGTTTATTCGCGTGTTGTCTGGCTCAGGTGAGTTTGTCCAGCTGTGTTAGAACTAAGCAAGTATGCATAGTTTTAAACTTTCAAATTGGGAAGATAGTTAGTCCAATTTTTTTATAGCTCGTGAGCTTAAGTAGTGACACACTTGATTAGGGCTAGTCTCGCGTAGCCAGACCCCAATCGCTACGCGGGAAAAGGGTCTGGTAAACTGACATTGAGCAGTTTGTTCTTGCTTAGTCAGCAAGTGGTTAACTGTGGTTCAATTAGCGTGGGTGTGTAAATCGTTAAATATTTTCAGGCGTGAATTAGGCAGAGTTCGTTCTGTATTGCCATGAAAAAAGGTACCATAATGGCTGTGCACAAAGCAACAACTGTATCTTACTGCTAAGCGAAACTTCCAACTGCAGATAAAGACTTTCCCAGCTGACAGCTCATGTAGACATCCATTAGTTCATGATTAATATACACTACTGGTCCACGCTTCACTAGTTGCATTCCAATGGAACTGGGAAGTATTGTAGGTGTTCACAGACCCATTTCCTTGCTGTAAGTGTTAATCACACACACTTATCACTTAGCCACGGTCCGCAACAGAATTGTACATTTTTCCATCATTTGTCTTGGAAATTGAACCTCATATCCGTTTACTTTGCATAATCTGCAAAGACTTTACTTAGCTAATCCACCAATAGTTGTTGATTGCATAAAGCTCACGAATGCTTACACTTTTTGTAAACTTGGTTCAAAATACAGTGTTCGTTTCTCACAAATTTTTTTTCATGAAACACAAATAAATTCAATTGGAAGTAAAGTTGCCTCACAATTATTAATCAGCCATCAGCAACCAATAGCTATTGTTGCCGGTTCATTACATTAAATTATTATTATTATTTTTCACTAATACAGGGTTGTGAAGTTCAGTATAGAATTAACATTGAATAAATAAAAGGAATAGTAAATGTTTGAACTGAATTGTTTAGTAGAGTTAAAAATACACTTCAATATTTTTCACATGTTGATTAAGATAAATCATTTACAAATAAGACATTTATGGAATTACAACTATATGTTAAAATAGATAGTGGTCTGATATAAACAACACAAAAATTACATGATAGGAAGTAGTTATAATTTCTTATAATATAAATATGTTATCAAATTTACAGATACAGCATGGGTCACCATCGTTATCCAGCTGCACACTGGGAAAGTAGCAATAGAAGACTATACAGATCAACGCTCTGGGAGACTCGTTGTTCATATATCAATCAACCTCAATGTTTCTCTAACACTCAATATCTGTTAATAGCCATCACAATGATCTGGATTTTCAGAAGGAAAACTAAAACTCAATATTTCAAACTCTGTACTGTAATAAAGCCACTAAAGACAAATAATAAAGTAGAATTGTTATCTCTACCATTGATCTGGTCCATTTGGAATAGTTCAATAAATGTCTTAAAAGAAATTCATTCCAGAACTACTTCACTAAAACAGAAATTACTATTACTATGTGGAGATGTAGAAGCCAATCCGGGCCCCTATACTAAAGGTAAATTTACCTCTATACAGTGTGATGTTAAAATGTAGTAAACCATTACTGCAGCCACTTGTAAGGGAATCAATATATTAGGTAAAGATAAATTTCTGATTTTCTTTATTATATTTCAATTGAAATGTAAATTAGATGTATTCTCTCAATTTCACAGGTTTTTTTATACAATATAGAATTAAAAATGTATTTTGGTCGCCACCAGAAATGGAACCAAGGACCGCTTGCTTGACATAAGTGCTCTGCCACTGAGCTACGACAACCAGCGGACCAACAAACACTCTAATTCTATATGCTACAGTCTCACTCTCAACAGACCAACAAAAAATTCTCTTTTTTCAAAGATTCTTTTTATTCGTTGACTTTTTTTTACTCCACTAATTTATCACTCTATAATTTCTTTCTCTGCCTTCTTTTACTTGTTTAGATTTATTGTCTTACTTTCACAGACTTTCTAAACAATACAGAATTAAAAATATTTGGTCACCACCGGGAATCAAACCCAGGAAGAATACATCTAATGAGTAAAAGATGGCTGAGAAAGAAAATATGAATTGTAAATGTTCATCAGAGCTTTAAATAGAATTATGAAAATATTCATACTTGGCATGTACAGCATTGGTGCAGATTAGTAACCTACAGACATTGGAACATGTAGTAACACAATTTTAGTAGCAAAATTGCCCACTATAAATCTGTTATATTTCTGACTAAATTATAAGATATTAATCATTAACTATTATTATACTTATTAATATGCAAACCGTATTCCCTTAATTTTTTCTTACAGCCTATCTGAAGCATGATTAACCTGATGTGTATTAACCGATTAATCGCGGAAGACGCAAATACGCGTCAATTGAGAAAAATCAATAACCGCGGAGGACACGAAAATGCGTCAAAAATGCGTCTTCGCCCTACAGCTTTGTGGAGTCAAGGAAGCCACCAATCACAATTGCAGACGATTCTATATTGTTGTAAGTATATTTTAGGCTTATAAAATACATAGACAGCCATAAGAAAATGTTGAGTAAATTTTGTCACAACAATAAGACTTCTTTCTGATAAAGTATAAATTGAAAATATATTTCATAATATAATAAAAGGTACACAGAATAATTTTTTAGAAACCAATATTACTTTAGCTATAACTGCTCATGATAAGACAAGTAGAAAGCTATCTTGGTTAGTGGAACACTGGCACTTCAGCATCCTAGTGATGAAGACAATATTCTTGACCTGGCACAGCATGGCAGTGACAAGCATGGCAGTGACAAGGATGGCAGTGACCAGGATGGCAGTGCTGAGGTTGTAAATCCCAACAGGCAATGAATGTTTGTTTCCTTCCCAAAGGACCACCTTGGTAGCAAAGGCACACACACAGCAAGCTAGCTATAGAGGCTGTGTGTGAGTTTACTTGTTCTTTTTTGTTTGTAGCTTCCTCAGCTCCACCAGGAACAAAAGAAAGGAATCACTCTAGCTTTAGCTAACAGTTAACTGCTGACAAGATTCAACCAGATACACTTTATTACTTGTCAAACATTCAACAACGTGAACAGCGACTACAAGAATGAAAACTCTAATAAACGCACACCAGTGTGCGTTAAATGGAACAAAAAGAGTAATTCATAGATAGCATGAATTAGTAGGCCCCTAGGGTTGCCAGTGTACCTGACTGGGCGTGACTTGGCAGGTCCTCACCGTTGGCTGGAAGCTCTGGTTAGGGTCGTCAATTGGGTGAGACCTGTGGGCGCCGCCCACTCACGCCCCTCCAGGTACTATCAACAGTAAGAGTTGCCACTTATGTTCATCTTACTGGAACTGTAGGGTGGGTGGGAGGAGAAATGCTCTTCTTTCTTTCTCAACCTAAGCAACTTCTTTAACGTGGCACGTGGGTTCTTCCTTTCGGCTGCTGTCTCCTACCCTATGCGCCTGCGCGTAGTATGGGTCGTCGCCTACTAACCTCAGTTAACGCTTCTCATTAACTCCATATTATGATGATAATAATAATTAGCTATGTATGTTGGTGTTCATACCCTGAACAGGCAGTAACTCTGGTGGTAGTGACGAGGAGTTTGATGACAGCAAGAATGACTTCAGTACTGATGGGTGTAGTGACTGCAGTAGTTACTAGATGGTCAAGGACTCTGGATGGTCAAGGACTCTGGATGGTCAAGGACTCTGGATGGTCAAGGACTCTGACGAGAGAACGGAATTGATGATTCTGAAAAGTAGCGATTTCTACAGGAATTTTAACCACATTCTTTATAGCAATAAGAAAAAATAAATATTGTTATACAACAGGTGAGACTGCAGGGAGCCCTCTGACATATACTTCTATTATGCTATGACCAGTTGCACTTGATAGTAAGATCACCAACTATTCTGTCAACAAAGCAGCCTACCAGCACAACATCGAAAGTAAAGACACCTTGGAGTACCAAACTGAATACACCAAATATTCTATCATTTTTGTGATGTACCTGTTTTCATACACAAAAACCATAATAAGCTTCTCTGTTCACAAATTTATAACAGATTGCTCAGTTCTAAATAAACCACACCCTAAATAAATATCAACAAATTCTTCCTGAATGTAAGACAAATGTGTGCAAAAACACTTTCTCTTACCTCTATGATCGAGTAGCAAACTGCTTCAGCCATGAAACCATACTTCCAACCTTACTAGTGTGCTTACTAAGAGCCTCAGTGTGATGCCATAAAAGTTTTTGCCAAACGGTGCGAGTACTTTGTTATTTTTAAGTCGGGAACAGCTTCTTAGCGTCGAATTTATGCTTTCCCAATAGCCTAGAGCGTACTCTATCGTTCGATAATACTGTTCCCGAGGCAATCTTCAAACGTTAGTCTTCTTTCTCTCGCTTAGTGTTACCCTCCTACCAAGCAATCAATCCTCTGTGTCTCGCGTGCGCCCGCGACTCAGCTACCTGAGATAACTGAATGATTGGCAGTTAAACAATTTTTTCATTAATACTGTCATAAAATTTATAATACAGCTAACTACCAACAACAGCTAAATACTGACTAAAATATTTATTGGCAATATCCAAGTATAGGACAAGTGATAACTTTTAAAAGTAAATATGAAACATTCTAAACAAATTATAATTACATAAGAAACCATTTCAATTAACAAAAAATTATTTCTGTAAATTAACATATCCGCCAATACCTGTAATTCACCTTGACATTAATTGTTCAGTGAAGTTATATTAATTTGTGTATCTGTAAAATTAAATTTTATTTATGCAATTTTTAATATGATTTTATCGTAGATCAGCCTCTCAGTAACTATGAACCTTCATCTCGAGCATATGCAGCTGCCTCGGCAAGTTCTGAACAATTGTATGTTTATGGAGGTCATGTTTATTACATTGAAAATACAAGAAAACTGAGAACCATAATTCAAATCTATGAGTGCTCTACAGAATCCTGGAAACAACTCCCAACATCTGGTACCCCACCTCCTGGAATACATGGCTGTGCAACATCTTATTCAGGTCATGTTCTCTACTTGTTTGGTGGTCGTGATGATACATTATTCCATGCTTCACTACATCAGCTAGGCACCAGATCTATGACATGGAAGCAACTCTCACCACAACATGATAGTGGACCCATGAGGAAATCTGCTTGTCAAATGATATATTATAATGATTTTTTAATCGTCATTGGAGGCTATGGCAAACCATCAGGTGAACTGCAGTCTGGATCACAATTTACTAAGACTAAACTTCGTCAAGATGGTCGTGGCTATACAAATGAGATTCATAAGTACCATATTTCACAAGGTAAGTTATAAATTGTATTTCAATTGATTTGTCATAATTTAATTTATACATTATTATTAAAATACAGTCTATATTAATAAAGTATTAAGATACAATATCTCTACAGTTATTTGTAGTGTTCATGTAAAGTTTATTGAAATAATCATGGAATAATTATAACACAATGGTTTTATATATTAGTGCTATACTTAATTTTGTCGTGTAGATGTGAATACAATTTAATGGTTTCAGACATAGAGGAACTATTACCCTTTTACATTGTAAACATTTATCAGTAATAATTATAAAGATATAATCAGACGGGATAAATTCAAAGTTACAGTGCTAATATCTGTCTTTAGCAATGAACTTTAATGACTTTTCAATCATTTCTTTCCTACATAAATAGAAACTAGAATAATTTCTATCTCAGGTTATGATTATATTGAGTATGTATTAGTGATTTTTGAACTAAGGAATTTGGTTTATTTATGAATTTATTTGTAGTGATAGAATGGAATGGCATTAATTTAAACATGCCAATTATGTATTCTTGTATTTAGTATTGCTTTTAGGATGACTCATTTACTGTTTATTCAAACAATGGGCACCACTAAGTAGTACTGGTTCTGTGTATATAGTAATAATGAAGTAATTTATATGTGACTGTGTCTATCAATAGTAATAGAGTGAATTTGTTATAATAGTGGACATACATTTAGTAGTTGCATAAGTGCTGAAATGTTTGAGATTACATTTTCTCAAAAACTAAATATTTTAAAATTTTGTATTAGTTTGAAGTAGCAATTTTTATTAAATGCACAGCTAAATATTTAATTTATCAATAGTAATAGAGTGAATTTGTTATAATAGTGGACATACATTTAGTAGTTGCATAAGTGCTGAAATGTTTGAGATTACATTTTCTCAAAAACTAAATATTTTAAAATTTTGTATTAGTTTGAAGTAGCAATTTTTATTAAATGCACAGCTAAATATTTAATTTATGTTTGTGATTTATTATAAACATTATCAGATAAAGTCTTTGAAGTATTTAAGATTAATTAGATCCCATTGCTATATTGTTACTAGGTGTACTAACTTGATAAGTATGCACTATGTTTTGCCTTTAGCCATTTCTGCGAAAATGCTGATAAACTAAGTTGCTAGTGGAAACTGGGCATGCGTAAACGGTATCTAAAATAGTTAGAGCATGCGCGTTTAGGTCCTGGTGAATTTAGTGCACACAGCCCTCGGGCCTACGGCCCTTGGGCTTCAGTGCACTAAATCCACCAGGACCTAAGCGCGCATGCTCTAACTATTACTAATTTTTGGCTATATAAAGTGTTCATATAAAATGAGGCATTCATTGTTTGCACTTGTACTAACATAATGTAAGTCATTCTTATTACTCCAATAATATCAACCGAAAAATTTGAACTTTGGTAAATTACTACTAACAATAAATCCAATACTTTAGAAATATAACTGGTATAATAATTACTACATAATAAGGCAGCTCTAAGTTATGTAATTGACATTTGAAATCTTCATATAATAGATAACTTAAAATAACTTACCAAATAAATATTACATTGCTATTTTTATTTAGGTACATGGTCTTCTCCCTTGATCACTGGAAGTAGACCTTCTCCTAGAGGTGATTTTACAGTCACCTGCATTAGTCCTACACATGCAGTGTTGTTTGGTGGATGGGATGGTACTAGTGAACTCAATGACACTTACCTCATAGACTTGGCACAGATGGTAAGAATTGTTGTAATCTCTCAATCATTGTAATTGTATTGATAATATGAGGTTAGTCAAGATGTATATGTGCAGAAATTAAGCAATAAAATACAAATGATAGCATTCATCTGCCAGTACATATGTACAATATAAACTATTTATGTATGTAAAATAAATACATAGAAAAGAATTAGCACATGGCTGTAAATGTAAAAGCTTTAAATTGTTTGTGCTGCAGACTCAGTGTTTATATGAATTGCATATTGAGAGAGGACTAGAAATAATAATCTATTTAGTATTCACACTATCTTAGTTCAGACTAAAGATAGTTGCAGCATGGGCTGTCAAAAGAATTTTTATTCCTTTATTGCAAGTTTCTATCTAGTGAGTTTGTTAAGATGGAGTGGATTTCATGGAACATAGGAACTAAGGCAAATCGGCCACTTATTTAAATAACAAGTAATTTAGTGGAGTGTCCATTTATTAAAACGTTCTATATTATGGAACTAAATAAAAAGCAAATATTTTTTATAATTCTGTGTATAAATTCTCATGAGTTCTCATTGAAGAGACTAGTAAGTTGCAACTGGCCATTGCTAAGCAGCAAAAACATTAAAAAAAAAACAGAGAGGGAGAGAATACACTGTATAAAGTACAAGGGCATGTAGTAGTGTTTTATATAGGTCTCTAGGAAGTTGCACTTGCAGAGGATATTTGTTGTACTTAGGTTCAAACAATTATTATTAGCTTAAGCTGCTTACATGGGATAAGTAGATTTATGTTTATGTAGGAAAGTGCATTATCTCATATATAGTACTATACATGAGTTCAGAGTGTGATATGACGAAATATTTTATGACCTGACTAATTTAATTTATTTTCAAGATCCAGAGATGAGTGAAAATAAAGCCTGGGAGTGAAATATTGAGCCATATCACTCTGATAAGTGTAATAAGTGGTTTATTCCACACTAGATATCTTTACTACTTTAGTTAGTAGTTAGTACTAGAGGACAGGTATCTCACACAGTGTAAAGTTGGTTGTAGCTAGGCTCCACACACTCCTAGCTGATTTTAGCAGCTGCTCTAACCTGGGTTGAGTAGCTACACAAGAGGAAGGTAGCTGTAAAATCCAAGAGAAATGACAAGTTCAGTCAGTTGCTATAACTACAAGGGAATGAGCCTGGAAATATAGCAATAGCTTGAAATATTATCATGAGTTATTTCAAGGGTCCTTTTCTAAAGATATTAATGTGAAGATATCTAGGATGGATACTTTTGGATATTGTTATTATATTTAATTAGGCATGAAGAAGTGCTTCAGTTCTTCTAATAATATATATTGTAAAGTATTTGTTTGATTGTACATTATATTCTCGTACTAATAGTGTTTTACTAAGCTTGTGCATGGAGCACCACAACCATCTCCAAGAAGTTCTCATGCTGCTGTTTGTCTTGATTATAACAACAACAATCCACAGTTGTTAGTAGCTGGTGGACTTGATAGCAAGACTTTAAGTGATGTTTGGTGTCTTGATGTACGAGCACAGAGTTGGCAACAGGTAAGATCATATTATAGTATAGCTCAAATAATAATAGCTATATAGAAGTAAATACACTTAACTGATGCACACAAGGAATAATTAAAAAAAAAAGTTTATTGTTTAAACTAAAATTACTTTAGTAGTTCCTAATAATTATTATTATTGGATCATGTACGATTCACTGATAATTGGGGGCTAAAAGTTCACCTGTAAAGAATTTTGACCGTTTCAGTCAATTCTATTTTTAGAACTAATTAATAGTTTAAGTTAAGTTATACTTTTCATAGATCTAATTAAGTATATTAAGTAGTTTGTCTAATCTCTTTATAATTATTACACAATTTCATACATGAAATTAAATTAGTTTGTTCAGTCCACAATCCAGCAGTTCAAAAACAATACATTTAATGCACATACATGAAGTACTACATGAGTACATTCCATTGTACATTTTTAACAACAACTTTTCTTTATCTCTTGCAAGGTGTAGGTTAAATTCTGAGCACTTTGAGATTTTATATTTACACTGTCTGGATAGAGTAGCTCTTCTACTTTCCGGAAGCTTGTGGTAGAAGTGTTTCTTGAGATCTCCTAAAATGGCTTTAGAATAACGGCTGTGTTAAATTTGGGTAGAATATTTTTTCCCACACAGATAGCTGTGATATTTATATCATTCTGTAGCATTATTAATACTCTATAACATTATACTAAAATCCTAATTTACTATCAGAGGGTGTTGCTGCTACATTCAAAACCTGCCCAATGTAGCCTAAAATTTGATGAAAATAAGTGAGTACTGCATGAATACTTGTGAGGATACATATCAGTGAATGTTAAGGAGCTATAGAAGTATTGAATGAGAAAATGTCAAGAACAGTCATCATTACAGTTATCTAAAGTTAAACAATCATGTCTGATTTGAATTAAGAATACATATCCTATGCTGCTCATCCTCAACCATCATATTTTGACATGTCTGTCTCTTAAAGCTTATAATTGTTAGGTTTCTAGAGTGTAGTGGCAAGCTGGTCTGATAGTAAATATTTAAGTATAATTTGCAGAGCATTTCTAATGCTACAGAATGGTATAAAAATCACAGCTGTCTGTGTAGGTGAAAACAATTCTACTCAAATTTACTACAGTCATTATTCTATAGCCACTTAAGAATCCTCTGGATCACTTCTACCGCAAGGTTCAGGAAAGAGACACAAGATTTATCTTGTTAGAAAGAAGAAGAGCTACACTATGGACAGTATAATTACAAAACCTCAAAGTGCTCAGAATTAGATCTACACCTTGCTGTGGTTTAAAAGTGTTCAATAATAATTAACTACAGATATTTAGGACTGTTTATAAATCTTTTCCTTTACACACTTTCATGTAATTATTCAGCTACATACTACATATGACATATTTAACAATTCTGGAGACAGTGTAATGCTTCTCATTGCCTATCTTGATTGCCATTGGTTCTCCAAATTGGTCAACTGAGACAGCATTTTAGTTCCCTGTATGGTCAACTAATAAGACCTACCTTAGCCTCTGAATCAAGAGTATACATTTTGAGCTGATAAAGAGAGGTGGAGAACATATCATACATGTCCTATTGATTTCATGGAACAGGCTTGGCTAGTTCCAAGATAGCTGTTTTGACAGCTGCTAAAGCTGCCAATTTTTAGTATGGTGAATGAACTTCATCTGGTTATTGGCAAAAGATAGCTATATATGTTACGTGTTGTGAGAATGGTATTATTGTAGATATGAGGCAATAATAAGAGGACTAAACAAGTAGGTGGTAGATTTTAGAATACACTCAAATCCTAGCAAAAAGATATTGTTTCAAAGCTTATATTCTTCAACCAAAATGAATCAGCCTACCATCACACTCATGTATCCAGCATGTGCACCAGTGCATATCCTTCCCATTAGCATGTCAAAGTTTCATACCATTTATATTTTACCAGCTGTCTTAGTGAGTCCCATCATTTTGTAATGTAGTAGTATTATCCTCAACATATTTGCTACTGACTTTATGAAACAGTAAATCCATGTCATAGCTATGTAACTCTATCATGGGCAAAATCAGCTGTCATAATTGTATTTTCAAGGCTTGTGTTTTGCAGTGTCCATGACTTTAATTGGTAACAATAATATTTCAACAACTATAAACTCTATACTAGAGGAATTCATATAATTTCTTAGAGTTGACCATATTTTTGGCAGCTAATTTGCAATTTTCGCAGTGTCTGAGGCCTCAGATTGAAAAAATACCATCAGAAATGAATTTTGTACACCAAATAACCATATGCTAGACATATAACTTGAAATATTTTTTTTTAGAATCAAGAATATTCATCGTGAACAATTAAAATTTCACTATTGTCCCGGAGTTTTGCCACTTTGGCCAACCAAGTTAAATTTATTCTAGAACCACTTGGGAATGCAAATTTGTAAAAGTAACTTTCATGTAGGAGTTTGTAGACTTAAAGTAGCAATTCCAATAATATTTGAGAATTCATGCACATGATCAGAATGAGTTTGTTTACTGTCCTTTCTTTTGCAGCTGGAGTAGAATCTTGTAGTTAAAAATTACAGCTGGTAGCCAAAATAAAAAAAACAACACAGAGAGATAGAGAAAGAAAATACTTGGGATGTTGTCCTCGGAGAACGCGGATGACCCACCCCAAGTATTTTCTTTCTCTATCTCTCTCTCTCTCTCTCTGTTTTTTTTTTTGTTTTTTTTTGGCTATCAGCTGTAATTTTAATTACGTACAAGATTCTATTCCATCTGCAAAAGAAAGGACAGTAAACAAACTCATTCTGATCATGTGCATGAATTCACATACAACTCTTTATATTAGTCATTTTTTATATTTTTTGTCAGTCTGTTGTACTGCTAGAAGACCCAACACTGGCCGATTGCATACAGTAAATATTGTTGGAAAACCTGACATTGTAAACCCTAGCTTGGCTTTCATCACTGGCACTCACCAGATCTGAATTCATCACAAAAATGAGTCTAGAAAAGTCAATCAAACTTACTCTATGTCCTATAATTATTTGTGCTCTAGCCGGGACTATACCGAAATGGCTGTTAATTGAGGTCTACTATACTACACTGATACAAATATTTCAATATTTTCAATTATTGACCACCCAGTCACCATTATGAAGTAAGTCAAAACTTGAACTATGAAAGCTACCTCATTGTTAGTGTTGTCACCTTAGAGAAACCATCACAAGGACTTTGACACTCATAATAGCTTACTCTTTGAGGCTAAACAGCATCCAAGTGGAGGCAACACAGACGAGAATACAAACAATTTTCATGATGTGATTCTACAAATCGCTGTGCAGCAGTTACTGCAGTGAAAGGGTTAAGTAATTTTGTGGCTTTTTTATGTTACCAATACATTATTAATTATTGCTTTAGCTGTCAACAATAAATTAACAATAAACTATTTGCTAACACACTAGTATTTGAACCATTAGATTACATCACAATATTGCAACAAAATGCTAAGTTGTGTATTTATACTGGTAAGGGATACTGCTATGAATATTATCATTTTTATCAGACTTCAAATTTCCTATACTTAAATATATTTTAAATTTTGGGAATTTTTTTTCGCTTCCAGTTTATCAATTAATAATTGTTTTCTTAGTCTTCTTTTATTCATTTTATTCACATGTTTCTCTCTAACAACTCAGCAAAAACAGACAATGGTTAACTGCCGGTGACAGCAAAAATTTTTTTTTTTAAATCGTTAACAATTATTATACATGAATATATAAGTGAAGAGTGAGACACACAAGTAGCTCAAGTGTGGGATTGAACTCAGTCATTGAATAGTGTTCTCACAGTGGACACTTGCACCTTGAAAATATAGGAAAATATATTTATAGAAATCGTCTTCAGCTTTATTGAAGATTGATTGGATTGATATGTAATATTAGACTGAACTACATCTACTCTTACCGTGTTAGGAAAATTCGATGTGTTGTTTATTTCAGACCACTATCTAATTTAGCATATGGTTGTAAATCAGTACATGTCTCAGTTAATCTTAATCAGCATGTGTAAAATGTGACCGTCTACAGGAAAATCGGGCACAACGCGGCCCCGATGAAAATTTTTTTTTTGCACTTACACACTCCTTGGCAAGCAGATATTAAGCTCTCCAAGTTTTATCGCCGTAGCTTTAGCCATTCCCGCTATATATCACCTAACCGTTCCCTTCGTTAGGCTTATTTAATACAATTTAAGAACTAAATCGATCTTTTTGCGACGTCTACGCATGCCGCGTTGTGCCCGATTTTCTCATAGACGGTCACAAATATTGAAGTGCAATTTTAACTACCAAGTAGTGCTATTTGGAGGAGTTGATCAACGCTATTGTCACCTCTCAGACACTACAATATTAAGAATTGGTGAGTTTACTGATTTTTATAAAATAATTTACTCTTTAGCTGAGGTATGTTGATACATTTGAAGTTCTGTTTTATAAACATTGTCTCATTGTAATTTAGCCTTTATTGTTTTCCTGCAGAGTATTTTTTACACCAATAATAATAATATTTTGGTCATTACATAAAGAATATACAATTTCATTCTCATATTTCATTACATTATTAAATATTTGAGTTCATGTTACCAAATTAGAAAAAATAGCTGATATTATATAATTGGGTAGTAACATTTGTCCAAGCATACTTGACTGTAACAGTTTCTCAAGAAAAGGCAATCTATTAATATCTTTACAATTTAAGACCACAACTCTTTATGTCTCCCACTCACAAATCTTTGTAAAAAAAACGAACATGTTATTTATACTTTTTATGGAAATCAAGAAAGGTACTGTCAATCATCAAACAAAATGTCAGCTACAAATACATGATTATTTAATTAATATTTTCATACTATAGTCTGATGGCATGTGTTATTTTATTCACTGAATCATTCAATGCATGAGAAAATAATTCACATAATTTACTTGTGTTACTTTATTTATTATTCCACATAGTTACATTATTTTTACAGCTGTTAACATGAGAAGCTTAAACTGTGACGAATTTTATAATTGGCTTTTCAATGTAACATGTAATGTTTAGATTTAAATTATTAGATGAATAATTTGAACGTTCTTTTGAGTTTACATTGTTAATTTGAGTCTTGTATTACTTTGGAATGTGGAAATAGAATGTATATTGCTATAGAGAAGTGATAGCTATATGCTAATAAATAATTAGTTCACTTTTATGCCTAACATTCTTTATTAAATTTGTAGAATGAAATTTAACTAAGGCATAATTACATTTTATATTATAGAAAAAGTAGCCTCCTCCACTAAATGGAAAGTATCTGAAATTATACATTCTTCAGAGTTGAGAAATAAAGATAGACTAATAACAAAGAAACTACTAAAAGGTAATATTATAATTACTAGTTGTTGACATGATTATTATAAAGGTATAAGTAGAATAATACATTTATAATTATACATTATACCTCAGTTTGATCTTTGAAACGTAATGAAATGTTTCTGATTCAGAGTACTGTCATTGTAAACTGGTAAAACAAGCGAGTTACCATTGATTGATAATGATAATTATTACATGTATGTGAATATATAAATTAATGGTACTTAATCTTTTAAGAAACTGTCATATTAGTTCATGTAGTGTCTAAAATGGTGCACTGATGCCATTTATTAATCAATGGATTATTTGATGTTTACTTCATCTGCACTTAAACTACAGTAAGAATGTAACTGCATCATATTAAAGCACTTAGCTTATTCTAGCAGCAATACTGGTGGTGGCCTGCTTCTTAAAAGCTGATTGTGCTGAAGATACTACTTTCTCTGGAGGGATTGGTGAGTCCTACAAGAGAAGTTAGAAAAAGAGATTGCTTTGTTCCTGAATGCTAAGATAACAGAAGAAAGAACAACATGGTGATCATTTCATAACTTTCCTAAGGATAAACTGATGAGAAAGAAATGATTAATTTCTAAAAAGATAGGATCTGTATTTTTACTGATCATCAGCTGTTTTGCTCCACAATGTGGAAGAACTCTTGAATATCTTTGTGGAGGATATTGTAACAAAAAGCATTGCTACAGTGGAAGGCAGTGGAGAATTGTCAAGCCTACAATTAATATTGCCTCTTATTATTGATCAAGTTTACTTTATTTAGATTGAGTATGTTTTTATGTTGATTTTAATTATCTTTCTCCCCTTAGTTCAATAAGTATTTGATTGTTTAGTTACAGTTATTCATTTAACCACAGTGTAAAACATGAAAGCAATATCTGCAGGACATTAATGTCCGTGCATTAACTACCTAAATAACCCACCTACTGTGGAGTTTGTGCGGGCTCTTTGGGTTGCCTTGACGTGAGCTGACTGTAAAAACCCAGCCAGGCCAAGCACTCACACACGGGGACGCTCAGCACTATGCACAAGCACTGAGTGGCTGATTCAACCGTTGTGCACCCCCAGCTCTCTAGTATAGAGAGCGTTCCTACGCAAATGGTTCGAGGTTTTATGAAGGAGCAGGCGGAGGCGGACGAGGAAAACCGAAATTCCTCACTTTCGCTGAACAGAAGAGTCTTCGATTGAACAGGAAATTTGGAGATTTTGAGAACATATAACATATATTAGTGATAATGTTTCTGATAATGGATTAATGTTTCAGTCTAATTGTACATTCCAAGATGTGATAGCTTATCCAGGGTGAGACCCAGACAGAGTTAAGTAATGCCATTAGCTGGCTACCTGTTGAAGAGGTAAAAAAATGGCGAAGGGACATATAAATTCTAGTTATTAACTAACAAACAGGACATTATTACTGATACAGTCCCACACGCTTTGTCAGAAAATGTATTACTGTGGGTGATAATGATGATGATAATCATAATAAAATACTATGAAGTGAATCAAAATTGGTGGACTAAGAGAAAAACCTGTTAATGCTAATTCAATGTCCAAACTTCTGATAGCTAGGTAAATATTTTTTCTTGTTTTTCGTTTATACCTTGATTCTCAAAGACAACTATCTGGATCTATATAATATTCAATTTAGGAAGTATGTCTTAGACCTCTTTACATTGTCACAAGTCACAGTATCGTGAGGCTGTTGTTTAGCTACATACCATTTTGCTCACCTTTCTTTTAAGTTGCCAATATTTGCTAGCAAATACATACCTTTTATCTATCTCAACTTTACAACATGAAGCTGACTAAGAGTAAGATGTTCAACTATAGCTACTTGCTTTTATAAATGGTATTTCTGCCAGAGTCTGAGTCTGTCAGACAGGTGGTTGCATTTATGTCTCCTGACTAGTTTATGGAGATGATAACTTCACCACAATCAGGTTACTTCTAAGAAAATCCACAGCACAATAGGCAGGCCACCATCAGGCTATAGAATTCTGAGAAAAATCAGCTGTCTCAGTTTTCAAGATGAGTTCCAAGAAGAAGTAGGTTAGTTAGATAACAATCACCCAATTTCACTCCCAGGAATTCCAATAACCAGGGCTGAAACCCTAAACTTTTGCTATCAGCAGTTAGTAAATTTCATAATAAAGCAATTCCTGTAATTTGGAAGCTCTGTGCAGCCTGGCGCTGGTGCTACAGCAAAAAATAGACCAAGCGGTCAGCAAAACTAATACATTTTCTATAGGACACGGTGTGCAGTGATACCATCAGTGGGTGTGGTAGGATGTTACGTGATGTCATCATGCAAATCCCCTATTCCCTCTCAACCAAGCCTTTCAATCCTGCATGTGCTATGTCAGCAGAAGCCGCGTCAGTACCTAACCCAACAAGTTTGTAACATGTTGCAAGCTCAGCAAAGCCCTTTTTTTTAGAACAGAGCTCAATCCTTCCAGAATCTTTTTACCACTTGTACTATTAGGTTTGTACACATTAAAATAACTTGTTCTAGTGTATACCGTTTCGTCAGGCCCATTTTGATGAAACCACACAACTGAAACAATTTCATTATCAATATTACCACTATCAGTTGAGCCATCATGCATCAGTGAAAAATGTAGCTGCACTAAGACAAAGACACAATTTTTCCCTTACACTTTCAGCAATATAGTGAGTAATCTCTTTGCCAGCCATTTCAGTTGTGTAGTTGGTTCCCACACTAACACCATGCTTAGCTTCTAGTTTCACTAGCTGAGGATACTTGCGAAAAGTTAACTTTTCCCTAGCTATGAAGTATGCAATATCAAACTTGTGTCTTAACATTAGTCTTTGCCCCTCATTCAGAGTAAACAATGCTTTTGCTATAGGAGCATACGATACAACACTCTCACCTTTAGCCAGAGCTTACTCTTGTCTGAGTAGAGAAGAGGCATGAATAAGTTGAGCTACGGTCGTATGGTCTCGAATATTGCTCGTTCAAAGACTGTTTGCCCCATCAATCCAGCGTGCACTATAGTTCCTTCTCCCTTTAATCTTTGCTTCGAATTTCGTACAGATAGAGCATTTTAGATGTGTAACTATTTTTTTCTATCTTTATAGATCGTGTTGCAGTCAAGCCAGCTCAGTGTTTGTAGCTCCCTGTCAAAATCTCGGCACCATTTTTGAAATGTCGCGTAGGTAACACTCCTTTTTTGACTCCCACGGTCCGATTCCGAAGTAGAAGCGCCCAGTGAACTCGTAGATGCACCTCGAAAACTCGCCATAGTCAGCAGAGTAACAATGACAGCTGTAAGCTAGACTTTGATCTCCATCCTCCTTTCCAAAAATAACAATTGGCCACGAGGACTGCGCGGGTGCACTATTGAGCGGCTAATATGAAAGATTGAACGGAAATTGGCCGATGTCCGCCAGTAATATTGCACACTGCACTGAAAGATTCTGTTCAAATTTCATCACAAACGGTATTTTGATGCTCTCATTGTAGTGTTCAGTTGGTAGAGAGTCAGGGTGATAACACTAATGATCTAAAAAATTGGCGAGATACTGCTGCTAGTATCAAGGAAGAATCTTAAAAAACCCTCAAAGGTTACAAAATATTTTTGAAACAATAATTGACTTGAATATGTAATAAGTATTCCTCAAAGTAGTATCGTACTGTTGTTACATTAGTGTTATAGCTATTTGAACCTTACTTTTAAAGGGGTCTAAACAGCAACAAAGGTAAAATGTGAAAAAAATCTCAGTAGTCGCTGGTGAATCAAACCTAGAACCCCTGGCTTTAACCACTGCTTCCTAGCCACTGAGCTACGACAACACACAACTACCAAAACTCACATTATACCTTTATACTGTTGAGTAGTACCGTTTGCTGCAGTCTCGTACTCAACAGATCACCACTTATGTACTGTCAGAACATTTTTTTCGGTCAAACCGGGAACCCCTCACCCTCTGGAGAGGAGCCATAATTGGTTAATTAAAGAGGCTTTACCACTACAAAACACCAATAAAATGTATAATTTTGCAACTAATACACATTCAAACAACTTTATCATATAATGTGTAATTCTAGTGATTTACTTAATACTGTAGTTTGGCACACTACATCTTGAATTTCTGAAGCTAAACAATGTAATTCAATATCCTCCAATAGTTCAATTAGACCTTCCCATGTGATGGAATAACGATATACTCCTTCTTCACTGCTGAGCCATAAACGTATGACTTCTTTGCTGCGATTTTGTACTCTGTTGTAGTTGAGTTCTATTTGGTGGGTGAGAGCAGTACTGAATCCAAGTAGGTCACTGATGTCACTCCATTTGGGACTAAGTTCTGAGATTATTTGAATTCTTTGTTTCTTGTTATTAGAGTCAGTCTACTTTAGAAGGACAAGATTGCTCATACTAAAGGGATAATCTAAATTACATTGGAAGTAAAAATAGTGACATTACAGTTCAAGCTTCAGTTTAAGCCTGGGAACAATTCATTTATTTTATATCATACAAATAGATGTTCTGCAGCTCGGGATAGCTTCGCTTTATATCTTAGTTCTTGGCTACTTTGTGTTTGTTAAACATAATATTATAAAGATACAATAATTGTGTGACTCAAGGAAACTTTATATTAGTTAATTTTTTATTTAAAACTTCAGGAAGAACAATTACCACTAATTGTAATCAATTATACTATCTTACATTGCATACATATTTACAATACTCATAATTGTGTACGCCTTCTGTTTAGAACTGACATTGTGGATCTTGCAATTTTTCAGTCGCCTACTTTTCTCAACTGTAGATGTAGTCGTATAAAATCCGAAATGTGATAATTACCAACCTTATACTATCTCTGTGCATAATTTCAGTGATATTGTGCAATAATAAAGAAACATATTAGCTGGACATTTTTGTACACTAGTTATGTATTCCTCACATGTTTGATTGGATTGTGAATTATATTTTATAGATATTGTAATTCAATGTTTGCTGTAACTATATTTGAAGAGTAATATGGATATATGGTGTGTCCTTAGGGAACACTGTAGGTCAGACATGATAGGGAATTAATTATGTCAACATAATTATTGCTCAGTGTAGGAAACTTATCTGGTTGCTTTGTACCAACTAGCTTTAGTCGTTGGACACAAGTTGGGCAATATATTTTTAGCAGTACAGAAGTCATTCTTGTCAGCTCCCTATTCTGGCCCAGATCCAGTGTTGTGGTACTGTTTGTTGTCCATTGCCTACGATATATCCAGGGCATAGGAAAATGTATCCTCTCCCCACACAATATCAGTCCAAAAATGCAGTAATTTGTCCATTCTATCCCCTCAGTTTACAAAATGATTTATATTACTGTATCAACATTTTCGTAGTTTAAGTGTATTTAGTAGTTAAAATGTACTTTAATTATTAAATTTACATTTTTATATTAGATTTAATGCATAATTTTGGTAAATACATTAGCAAAACTGATTTTGGTGTTCCGGTATGTGTAGTTACCATTAAAACAATGTTTTGGTCTGAAAATACTAAAGTGACAATTATTCAACGGTGTGAATTGAATTTGTTATATTGAATGATCATGCGTGTTCCTAAACATTGCCTGGTGTGATGTCTCTATCTCATATAGATGTGTTACAAATTGTATGTTGGGTTTTTTATATTGTTTTGATTGATTTAAAAAATATATATTTATTGTGGTCCACAATCTGGTAAGTAAGAGATGGTGTATGCAGCACACAGAGTATGTAGCTTAATAATTGTACAGGTTATTGTACATTGGAGGCCAGCAAACTGGTGGAAAGCCAAGTTGTTGTTAGTTCATGCTATATTTTGCTTCTTCCTCAAACTCCTAGAATGAGATCAATATTTACCTTTACTTTATGTTGTTTGTGCAAAGATGACGAAGAATAGTGTGGTATAATTTAAGTCCATGTATTCAGGACAGTTGTGGTTGACACAAAAACTCCAATCAATCTAGACTAGATATAAATTGGATATAATAGTTATTTAGTATTCTAGTTAACAATTTCTATCATAGCCAATTTGTTGATGTTTGTAGATTTTGAGGATCCCACGTATTCTTTAGAAAAAGAAACTGATTTGGTATCAGCACATAAGCCAGACTTTGAACGCCCTCTCACAGATTTTATAACTTACATGGAAAAAATTGAGTTCATTATATCTGTAATCGGTGAAAACGAATACAGGGCAGCTATTTGCAATATGAAAAATCCTATAGGTGAAGAATTTCAAGAAATTAAAGTTACGTTATTGAAGGATAACATCAACATGGTAGTTGGGTCTTTTGCTAACTCACCAATAGTGGTTGTGAAATCTACTGATGATAAACAATTAAGAAATGATTTGGAAGCAGCGCTGGTTATCTGCTCAAAAGCTAAACATATTCTATGTATTGGCACAGGTTATGCATTTCAAAAAAAGGATGTACAGCTTGGTGAGGTTTTTATATCATCTAGTATTTCACTGATTGAACATTACGATGTAAAGAAACTGGGAGATTCTGCCAATATTGATATTCAAGAAGCAAAGTCTGTTGACATCAGTGATTTGCTTAAAAGAATATTTTGCAGCAATATTAATTCAGTGGAGGACTTTAATCTTAGTGAAAAGCGTATTGCTAGGTATCACTGTTCCAATATCATTTCAGGAATTGATTTTGGTGATGCCAACTTTCAAAATGCTGACAAAGTCACTATTAATCCTCAAGCAATCGGAGGAGAATATTCTCTTAATGAAATATTTCAATTACAAGAAAGTGGCAAAATTAGTGGTTTCATTGTGATAAAGTCAGTCACCAAGTATGCTGATGGCAGTTGTTATGAAAATTGGGACTTCACCGGAGCAATGGCTGCATTTCACTTTGCAAAGGAGAAGATGATACCTTACATACGTAAGTACAAATGTCACAATATTCTAGCTACATTCTACTATAACATGACTTTGACAATCAATACAGTTTATGTAGTAAACAGTAGAGTAAATTGTAGTGTTCAGTTTTTGTCTAATATGTCATCAGCTTTTCAAAAAAACTGATTGCTACTTTTAAACATAATTTCGTATTCTTGGTAGATTTGACAAAGTGACTACTAAAAATCAGCATTATTTTGATTCAAATAAATTTATATTTTTTATTTCTTATTTAGACCATAAGAATGCAGTAGAAAATTATCTTGAGTCGATTAAGTCTCCTGAAAATACTGTAAAAGTTGCTGTCACAAAGCTACTTTTTCTCGGTCCATCATTACAAGGAAAGACGGTGACACGAAAGCGACTAACAAAAATGATCAGAAATCTTTCATCAGACCCATCTGATGACAAGTCCAATACTGGAATTTGCGAGCAAAGTACTGTTATTACATGCAAAAACTTATATCGAGGTGTCATTTTAGCTGAAGAAGAAGGAGACGATTGGAAAGTTGTTGAAGACATTGAACAAGAAGTGGAGACATTCATTAATACTCAATCAATACCAAAAGACAAATTCGATTCTAGTGTTGAGAGCCCTCAACAATATATTCTGAATGAAACATTAAACACTAAAGAGAGTCCTGAGCAAAAAAGTTTAGATTCATCAGTTGAAGAAATTTCAAGCTCACCTCCTTCATCAGTACATCCAGAAACAGAAACACGTGAAAAAGCACATGTTAATGTACCTAGTAGCGAATTGTCAGCTGAGGATATCCAAATAAGTCCTGAAAATATTTCTCAGTTTCTTCAAATGAAAAAGGCATACAGCCTCAGTGAAATTAAGCTGCATTTGAACAATGGGTGCATGATATACCTTCAAGACACCGGAGGTCAACCTGAGCTAATGGACTGTCTACCAGCACTAACCATAGGGCCTGCATTATATTTGCTATTTTGCAAGCTTAATACCAACCTTGATGATCATTACACTATAGGCTATCGAGGCACAGATGGAAAGACTTCATCACTATTGTCAAATTTTACTGTAAAGGAAACATTGCTTTCAGCTTTAGTAAGCATATCCTCCATGCTGTATTCATCATCTGATGATTGCGCTGACATAGAACAGCAATTTGAAAATCGACAACAATGTGTGTACATTATTGGAACACATCGAGATAAAGTAAAAGATGATTCCTCCATTGATGAATTTGAGAAAAATTTGAAGAAAGTTATTGATTCTACATTCTTCTACAAAAAAGGTTTGATTAAGGAATGGTATCAAGATGATTTTCCTGCTAACAGTACGCTAAGAGATTCTTCGATGCGACTTGTATACCCACTGGACAATCAAAATGGAGGGAGTGACGAAATACAGTGCTTGAGAAGAGCCTTGTCTGAAAAAATAAATCAGTATGCTAAAAAGGTTATTCCTAGTCAATGGTTAATACTTGGTATTGTGTTACGCGGAAGACCTGAAGTTATGTTAACTTTGGAAACTTGTTTCGCATATGGAAGACATTTAAACATGAATAAAAGCCAGACTGAAGCTGCTCTCCATTTTCTTCACTACAATTTGGGTATTTGTATGTATTTTTCGAATGTTAAAGGACTAAAAAATGTCGTAATAACTAACACGCAAGCAATCTATCAGAGTTTAACTAAAATCATTGAGGCTGCATTTAAACCAGGAATAGTACATGAATCAGCTGCTTCTGAATTTAAAAACAAAGGACAATTTACATTAGAATATTTTTCTCGTAATAAAGTAAAGACTCCTCTACCACTGGAGGTATTAGTTATTGTGCTGGAACATCTAAACATAATTGCTCCAATTCCATTAGCAAATAAAGAGGAAACTACATTTTTCATGCCTTGTATTTTGCCAAATGCATTTGATACAGAAATCATGAGGTATGAAGAAGAGAATAAAATACCACATGAAGTTTCACCCTTATATATTAGGTATGATTGTGGATTTGTACCTATGGGAGTATTTTCTGCTACAGTTGCTAATCTTATTCAACAAAGCTCAAAAATAGTAAGTCTTAAAATTTAAGCCATATTTCTATGTTCACTTTCTTTATTTTAAAAAATTCTTACTGCAAATAATGTAAGCATTAATAACATCATTAAAGTTGTCCTTGAATTGTACTATATAGATTAATCTCCTACTCTTTGATAACAGATCACTTTTTGATATGCACCTAATAAATGACACTTTCAATTGTGAATCTGAATTCATCTGTAAATAATTTTTCCAGAGCCTGCAATCTTCAATGGTTTATTTCAGTAATTTTGCATTTTGGCATCTGTTTCAGGTACTAATGATTGGCTTATCTCCCCTCCAACCTGCATGCTAAACTTACTGAATTTGCTATCTAAAATATTGAGCAGGAATATTCAAATGACAAGGTGAAACAAAAATTATACATGAGTCTAGGATAATATTGGAATATCTGATTTCTGTGTAACTGTTCTTCTTGGTAGACTCACATAACCAGATGCTTTACCATTTTATAGCCACTATGTGGAGAGAGTAAGAGTCTTGCTTTGAAAATTAAATATTTGTAATTTCATGCAGACTTCCTCACTAATCACAGATTTTAAGCAAATGATTTTATATTACTTGCAGTATGCTCTATATCTTCAACCATAAGAATACTATATAATTGATTGCAAGTAATAATTCTGATCTATTCATTTTAAATCGGTGTACAATCTTTAACATGCTATGATAAATTTTCCAATAATCGCCATGGGCCTTAGTCCTTCTAGATGGTACTGATGACCTGAATTTAGGGATATGGCTCGTGGCCTATGGAACCTGGTTAGCACAAAACTATAACCTTGCAAGACTACAAAACAAAAAGTCATGTAACTCCTTATGATTTATAGCTTCTTTTGATGACTAAGACCCAATTGTACATTCAGTAAATAAATTCTTGTGTTATAATAACATATAATTTTGTTTTTTTTAGAGAGGAGTATATATCCAATTGAGGTCTGTTCAAATGCGAAGGAATTACATAGAATTTATATATGGTGAAGATCATGATGTTTTAATTTTGATTCACAAGCCGGAGTATATAAAGGTTCAAATCCACAGAACCAGTGATTATGAGCAAAAGTTGCATGACTTATGTCCCAGAATCATGGAATTGATAGCTACTACAATAAGGAATGTTTCGGGATCCATGTTGCACTCTCTCTACACAGATAAATCAAAGGATCAGTATAAACATTATTTTGAGAATTATTGCTTTGCTTTTGAATGTTATGAACATGAACAATCAGACCATCTCTGTACTGTGAGCAAGAGTGATCTGAACTCAAAAAATATGACATGTGTAAAAGAAAAAACATCATCAAAAATGAAGCCTGAACACCAAGTTTGGTATGGCAAGGTAAGCACTTGTTATTACCCATGATTTTTAGCTAATACATGTTTGTATACACTGTTATAGGAAATTGACACTTCTCCTAGCAAAATTGGCACAGGTAAATGACAATAAGGATTGTGTATCAGATAGTTTCTGCTATGTTAAGTTAAAGTTTGTTAAACCTCAGTGCTCATGCACGAGAGGGTTACAGTACTCAGTTTGTATGTCAGTCAGTCAGTTATTCTGTCACACAGCTAAAGCGGATCTCAAAGATGGCATCCTCCCAAAAATTGAAACCAGCATCAAAATGTTTCAATGAATATTTTAAGTCCCTATAATGTGTCAGAAATTTTAGTTTTGACTTATTTTTTCAGCAAAAGCTAGTTTTTTAGGCCGTACGATCATTGTTGGTAGTGCCCCCTATATTCATGCCATACTCATGTGAGCAAGTAATTTCTTTGCTGACCGTGGTAGTTTTACATTACAGTATTTCTCAGCAGTTTATCGGAGTGCTTGGTGTTTCCCATTGAAACTACTGGTGAGATGAGTGCCACATGTATGTTAAGCTTCTCTTATGAAGACCACATCTACCATTTCATTGCGTATCGACTTGCTTAAGCTGTACTTATTATTGATACTTTTTTAACTATATCATTCTTTCGGTGTTTGTAATAGCTAGCTAGTGTATAGTAACACTGAGGGTTCGCGCCCTCGGTGCTTCATTTGTTTAGAGTCTTTTGGTTTTCGCTATTGACTCTTACTCAATTGCACTAATTGTTCTTAAAAATTTCTATTAATTTTCATTAACTGATGAATGGCATGCTAGTTATTGTGGTTGAAATTTTTAATTTATTAGCAAAAATAATAGTTATTGACTGCATGATTTGTTTTGGTTTTGTTCTTGCAAAACAGTATATAGCAGTTGGCCATTAATTTTAGCAGACATACTTTCAATAGTGGTGTGGGGATGACAGGTACCACAGTCGCCAATTGTGGGGTTGCGGCTCGACACAGCCCAGCTCAGCATGGTCACCAACGAGAAACCGGTGGCAAGCCAAAAGATGTGTTTTTTTTAAAGAGCCCAATGCGTGTTTAAGGGACACATGTACTATCCATACATATTATATATATATATATACTTGTGGTGTGCTTGAATACAAATGGAAAGGGAGTTTGCCTAGCTTTTAAGTGATAACCAACTATGAGCTACATCCCCCTGTGCATAATTTATATAATTGTTGAAACTGAAATGTTCTAGCTTGACCAACTCATTCAATGACAACAATAGAAAATAGTACTTCTACAAAGTTAAGGCATTTAGGTCTGCTCCAATGCTACATGTAAATTTCTTTTCAAGCCAATAACTCATATGGTCGACAAGTATATTACATTCAGGATGCTTTACCAATTTACATAATTAGTGGCACGGGCAAAAAGGATCACAGTACCATTTAAATAAGCAAAAATAATTAAATAAACACCACAAAATGTTGATTGTGTTACTGCTATAAGTATCTTGGTCGTTTTACTCGCTCACCAATAACACATAACAACATATACCCTATTTTCAATAGTACACCCCCATTACTATCTCACTTGCTTTGTTCACTCAATAATTAAAAATAAGAATAACACATTAGAATAGTTTTGACTGTTTAATGATAATGTGTATTTCTTAGTCCTTATTCTCATGGCTACTACTCTAATTCTAATTTAATGCTAAATGTTATGTAAATAAAGCAGCAATATTATATAAGTTAAACAGTAAGTGTCCCTAATTTTTTTACTTCTAATGTTTAGATCATCCATTTACCATGAGTAATATTGTTCTTCTAAAGTGGACCGACTCTAATAACAAGACGCAAAGAATTCGAATAATCACAGAACTTAGTCCCAAATGGAGTGACATCAGTGACCTACTTGGATTCAGTACTGCTCGAATTCAACAGATAAGACAAGACAACAGCGGAGTACAAGATCGTTGCAAAGAAGTCATGCGTTTATGGCTAGACAGTGAAGACGGAGCATATCGTTATTCCACCACATGGGAAGGTGTAATTAAACTATTAGAGGATATTGAATTATCAAGTTTAGCTTCAGACATTCGAGAAGTAGTATGTCAAAATACAGTATAAATAAACCATTAGAATTACTCATTATGTGATAAAGTTGTGCTGAATGTGCACTAGTTCCCAAATATACATTCTGTTGATACTTAAAATTGTTTTTTGTTGTGTTCATTAACTTATTTAGCTGTTTACTCACACTAGTTGTGTATTCCTCACATGTTTGATTGGATTATGAATAATATTTTGTAGATATAATCATGCAATATTCATTGTATACGAAGAGAGAAATGGTATTCTTTGAGTGTCCTTTCTTAGGGAACACTGTAGGTCAGACATGACAGGGAATTCATCTTGTCAACACAAAATTATTCGTCTAGTAAAGAATACCAACTGCTCCCAATCGTGTACCTGAGGCGTCATTGTATAGAGAAACCTGTCCGACCGACTACTCCACATTCTTTAGTTGTTAACTACCTTTGGCTGCGGAACAAAAAAAACAACAAAAATCAGTATAAAACTAACACTCCAACGTCACTTTTTTCAAAATGCAATGCATCTTTTTACATCCACCATAATGAAAAATTAGCCTGAAAAGTTCATTAATAATATTGATTAGACATCCACTATATCTCAAAAGGATCTTTCCCCCTTACAGGTATAAATGTAAAAAATGTATGGGAGAAACCATATATTGTTCAGAAGAAGCTAAAAACTATTTGACACTATTACCACCATAGTAACAGCTACAAGGGTGCAGTCATTGTGAAAATAAAGATATATAGCTTGGAGGGAACTTAATCTCTACTTCTCAAAAATTGTCTCATATTTATAACCAGCATAATTTATAATATGAGAATTACATACTATATTTATGCAGATGAACATTACACACACAATGAATATAATCAGAAAATACATAAAATTATGACATTTCTTATCTTAAATGATCAAATAAAAAATTGTCAGTTCCTTTCTTAACTTGCAAGAGGTTTCATCTACATATCGGTTCCGTAACACAAGGTTAACTGGAGCTGAATTAATTATAGATATTTCTTCAAAGAATCCTGTGTACAAGTTACCAATAGTTGAGAAAGAAACTGAAAAACATTATGTTGGATACACCATAGAACCTGAAGAAGAAAGGATGCTACAATTTCATCTTGATTAGTCACTGAAAACAGAACTGTAGGTGTACTTTTACTGTTTACTGATAACCTACACATCCAGATAGATTATATATATAATACTTTACTTTAAGTCTCACCATCCTATTCATGCTGTTAAGGTCTTGAGCCTCACAGGGAACAAGTACAAGCCAGGATCAAACTCAATAGACTGTATGCGTGTGTACATTATTGTTCTATACCTTGCTGACTGTCACACTTAATGATATTCATGATTACAAACCTACTGTACTACATGTCATTGCCAACAGCTGTGGTTAATGCAGTTATTTGGTTGTTCTTGCCAAAATCAATTAACTTTTGTGGAAGTTACGCCCCTACACATGCTAAGAGGGAAATTGCAAGGTGCTTGTCAGAGCGACAGAGGGAAACTAACATGAGTGAAAACTTAAATAAAAGAAAAACATACAACGAAGCACATCAAAGTAATAGTTGATACTACAATGGAAGGCTCTAAAATTACTTTCTAAGATACTGAGTAAACGAAACATTTGATTCATATGCCACACATAATTATTCGCAGATTATGTAGCAATTACGACATCATCAAAACAGCATTAATTTAAGTCGGGTAAGTTATTACGATTACATTTATACACTGAGTCATCTATTGTGTATAGTATACGCTGCCCAGTGGTAATATATATATAAATAAAACAACTAGAAGGTTTGAACAACGATCATCAAAGAACATCAGGAAGCTTGTAAGTGAGTTGATGAGAAGGTTTCAGCTATTGCTGAACATAGTTGGCAGCAGCATCACCCCATTAAATGGGAACTAGTAAGAGTTGTGACAGAGCCACTCAAAGAATTGTGAGTAGAAGGTCAATGAAGCCCTATCCCTTCAGATGACACCAGATACCCACCAAGTTAACTGAGACAATATAGGTTAAGAGTAGATTCCTGGATCTGACTGTCTATGCTGCATGGTCCACCTTCAAGATATGTTAACCAGTTAGAATTCACTCTATTTATCTGGGAGATTACATTATTGTTTTTATTACATCACCACGGAGAGTTTGATCTAATTGACCCCAGAAGAGGATTTCATCTAGAAGTTGAAACATGGTGTTAGTTTTGATTACATGTATATATTAGCTGTTAGAACTGGGATAGTTTGCTATTATCTGAACTATATTTGTGCACTAAAATTAATACAATTATGATTTAACTTTCCCTATGGGAGCCTTTAGATTAAAAAAAAACAACAGCTGATACCATTTCTGCATAGCTACTTGTAGATCACTTGTACTTGTGTTTTTTTTGTGGTAGTCTATACCCAATGACATCATTCCATATTCCAATTGTAGCATCCTTCAAAACAATGGCTGTAGCAAAAGTCTGGAATGAAAGAAACCAAGGCCTTATTACAAGGAACCTACAGAGTCTGACATATTCAAGTTTTGCTCTGAGTCTGAAGTGGATAAGGAACCTATTAATGAAGACAGAATAACCTGTATTTCGCAATTTCTACTCCAAGAGCTTGCACTAAATATAAAGAGATTTTTATCAACCTCTACAAGAAGATCGTCACCATTAGTCAAGATAACTATGTCTTTTGACAAAGGGTTTTTTGAAAATGATGTAAAAATACATGGAACTGAAAAGCAATGTACAAGAAATGTAGAACGCTATGGGATAACAAGCTATAAGGACCGCAATAATATTTTTGGAAAAGATTGGCACTTTCGGGGAATTAATAAGAATGGAGACTTCTGCTATGCTATTCTTGACACAGTGGAATTTTATTTATGCAAGAGAAGGTCATACACAGAATACTTTCCAGATGGACCATCGAATAAGATAGAAACGAATAAAAAGAGTTGTGGATATATGCTTATTTTTAATTTTGTAAGGTGTGATGGAACTTCTTGTGATTTTGGTGTAAATCAATCAATTTTTGTAAATTCTTAAATCTTTTTTCTGTTTTATTTTACTTTCACAACCACATTTTCAAAGTATTCTCTTTAAAAAAAAACTTGTGCAATAAATTGAAATAAATTTTATACTAACTATAAATTATTTGTAGTTGAAATTTTTTATATTCAGGGAAGGAATTTAAGAATGAAACTCAGACATATATGTTAAAGGTTACATGTTAGCTATAATCCGCTACTAAGAGGAAAACTCCATCAAAGCCATACGACGAGAACATGCCCTTCTGCTGTGACCCAATTCTTGGCATATACTACAGCGATTATCTCTCTGTGATCGTTTGTATCCACTGTCTTCTAATTGTTCTAGTCTATTCCATTTCTGCAAAATTTGCTTGTACGCTTCACTTTTTCTACGGTTTGTACTTTTTAGGAAATTGACGGTAGTAACGTCATTTAATTTCTCAAGACCTTGTTGATTGAATTTACCAATGCAACCATACTTCTCAATGAACTCAGGAACATGATATACAAAAGAATGTATATATGGTGTGACATTTTTCGTCTGATATATTTTAAGAAACATTCTTACCCAGCTCTTCAAATCACTATGTAACTCTTTAGAATCACAGTCAATCTTTAAGTAATTGAAAAGATCCCAAAATACTTCCCAAATATCTTGTATTTTATCAACATTAGGTATGGTTGGAAAATATTGAACTAAATCGATGCTATTGAAAAGCCTAGTTTTTTCAGGACCACTCAAATCTCTCCATTGTAACTGCTTTTTGTTCTCCTTAGAAGTCCACCATTTAAAAGGAATTTTACAGACTTCATTTAAAAAAAATTCATAAGCTTTCAAATGATTGTTTCCACTTGTACAGTTGGTTGCTTTTTCAATCCCATCTGCTCTCTGCATATCTTGAATAAAAAGATTAATCAGCAATTGTTCTGGCACCCTTTTCGCCACTAAAAGCAGACCAATCTTTAGTCATATCCCAGCGATCTATCGATGGACATTTGCACCAGATACAGGAGTACTTAGCATTGGCAGCTTCAATGCCACATGCAAGTGCCAAAATTTTCATATCCCCACCTAAAAAGTACTCTACTAAGTGGGTGTGGCCGTTAATTTCAACAGACAAAAGCGATTTGACTTCACTTACAATATCAAGAAGTGCTGCTGCTATGCTATCGTAATCTTCACGAATTTCTAAAATAGCTAGTGGGTAGTTACCAAAACACAGATTGACATGTTTTACTTTCATTCAGTAATGTGAACGCAAAATTAAAAACATGAATATGTTTGGCAATGTATGTTCCATCCCCAGTCAATTTAACTTTTATTACCTCACCAGGATATAGCTCTACATTTTGAAGACGATATGATAGTCTTTGCTGAAACGATTGTTGTACTCCTGAAATACCACTTGGTGCAGATAAAATTTCAAAAGATGAATTAATTTGATTGGATAATTCTTTTATTTTGTAAAGACTGGGTAACGAAGATGACAATTGTGTAATTTCACGATATGCAGTATCAGAAAGATTAAATTTATCTTTCACGTAGAGAGCAAAGTGTGGGATTTTCTCAGGCGTAGATTCACAAGGTTTAAATACACCACTTTTTATATCCATTTTCTCCACCACTCCTGACTCTTTATTTTCTACCAAAACAGCAAGTGGACTGAAATGCTCAGAGAATGCTGATATAGTTGCTGATACCCCAGTAAAAAGCTGTTTTTTTTTACGCTTCGGTGAGCTGCTGTATATTCACTCCATTTCTTGAATGAACCACTACGCTTTTTTCCACCTGTGTTTGCTCCTTTACAACATTTTGAGCTGTTTTAATCTCTTGCTTAAGTAAAGCACAATCATGTTCAACTTTTTTGCACTTCTTGCTTTGTTTATCCAACTGCTCATCAAACTGACGCTTACGCTTTTGAAATTGGAGCTGTGTGATGTTTTCAACATTCACTGAAATGATCCAATTGGAATCTTTCCATTCATCAAGTATTATTTGTCTTTTTGTTCCACCTACTTTTGCCAAAGACTGCCCCATTCTCCAAAGCTTTGATTTAAACCGGATTCTTAGTTTATCAGTTACCTCGATATAAATTTCACACTTTTTCAAAACTTTCTTGATGACCCTTTCATGTAATAATTGCTGAACAGAAAAGGAATGGTTGCTAACTTCAGCATCAGGATCACCAGACAAGTCAAACAGTGGTTGCACATGCTTGTTAGGATGTGAAATTGAATATAAGTAGTAGCTATAGTAACATTAAAAGTGTTATTTAACATTCATACTTGAAATTGTAAAAGTAAGTTCACAATAGCCCTTTTTGTTTGCTCTTTTTTTATTAAAAGCTAGAATTAGTTTAATAGCTATTCAAAACCTATCAGTAATCCATTCCTATCCCGCAACGGAGAGACCGATCGGACAAATCCCACAAAAGCGCTCCTTAGCTCCTTAAAGGCAATTTTGTACTCTATCAAATTCCAACCGAACTGGAGGAAATTCCCTCCCAAAAAAATTGAAATTGACAAACTAAAAAGACGAGTCAGCAATTTTGTGATCTACAATACATGAAAACGAGTGAAAGTGTACAATGAGTTTGTGGAATTTGCGGAGTGAAATCCATAGGCTAGAACTTCAGAAATACTTGTAAGGAGTAGAGGAAGGATCAGAGAAGATAGAACAGTGAAAACTGGATCAGAGTAGCACTCACAGACCTAGAAGGAAAAAAAATTACTTCAAAATTGGGTATATTTCGACTCCAATTTATACATGGCATATGAACCACTTGTACTCAGCCTGGCTGGAACCAATGCAGCTGCAGTGTACTATAGATCTAAACAAAAGTTTGATATGTTTTATTACATCACCAGGGAGAGTTTGATCTAATTGACCCGAGAAGAGGATTTCATCTAGAAGTTGAAACATGGTGTTAGTTTTGATTACATGTATTGTTAGAACTGGGATAGTTTGCTATTATCCGAACTATATTTGTGCACTAAAATTAATACAATTACTGTCGTGCATGCATTTAGTAATTATCATTCTATACTAAGACCATGTCACTAATACATAATCATATTTTTGTTGTACTCCATTTTGAATGAAAAAAGAGACTATTGTGTTGAAAATATTAACATTCTTTTGGAAAGCTAGCTAACTATAAGTCTGAGAAATTTATAAATGTTTCCACCCATCAGTTTACTACAGAATTGATTGATTAATGTTCATGCTACTGCTACTACTAGTTAACTGATAATTGTCACTAAATCTAAATCTCAGCGACAAAAGTTACCTCAACACTATGCCCATTGCTTTAGCTACCTATTTTGCTAAAAATTCTGACAGTAAAATAAAAACCGACAGCGATAGCTAAAATCGAACTTCTGGTGTGACCCCTGCGTAAGAAGAATGGGCTCGCTAGTAACGATTTGGGTGGGGCAGATTAGGCGAATAAATTTTGTAGCTAGTAGTTATTGCAATGTTTGAATGGAAGGACTACTAGCGTCATGTGCTATACGTTTATTTGGTCTTGTCCAAATATGGACTGGAGCTGAGTTCGTGAGCTGCTGGACTGTCCTCCCTAGTGTCTTCTTCGCTCGTACTCCGACTTTGTCGTCTCGAGTGAGTTTGTCAAGTTAACTGAGTGATGCTGTAGCACCAGTTTATAATAGTTCACATTAGATTTACTTGAGAGAGCTAATGCGTAGTTTTAACTTCAAAACTCAGAAGATCCTTAGCATAATTTTTTAATAGTTCTTGAGCGTATAGCTTATACAAGATTGTGGTTGGTTGTTGCTGTATGCAAAGTTAAAAAAAAAGAATTGTGCCATGTTTAATTTATTATGGGCTTCTAGTATTAACTGGTTTGGCTGGCACATTAATGTATAGTTGTCTCAGGAGCCATAACCTGTGTCATGGGGAGTTACATTAATCACTGATTATTAACAATTAAGCACTATATCTCCACATCAGTCAGCCAGCTAAATGGAGGGTACCAAAACGAGCCTTGCAAACTGTTCCATACTGGATATGAAGCCTCGTGAAAAAAGTAAAAGAGCACCAGAAGTTTTTCCCATTTTTTTGGCACACTCATGACCCATCACAGACAGTTTTAAGCACATCACTCATAGCTTTGACTTCTCTCATGCAAGTTAGTCTAAGTAAACAGCCTTCTTTAAATCAAGCTGAAAGTCATTTCAGGCATCCAGTAGTTCAGGATTAAATTTCTTTTAAGATTGTGGGAATTATTTTAAACAGATTCCATTCCTATTAAAATGAGAAATACTGCAGGACTAAAGTTGTTTCTCAATAATAGTCTTACCAGAAAGTTGTTTTATAATGACTTTGGCAATGCTTTAAAAGCCTGTTAGCACTCAGTTTAGTGTGGAGTTTGATTCAGTGACTTGTTTATTGACTGTATGTTATTATTATAAAATTACAAAAATGCGATATATTAATTTTTTTTTATCAAAAGCTAACACCTAATTTTATTTTATTTTTGTGGTGTATAGACTTAGTCAAAAGCAAGTATCTATCTGGAATATTCTGAGTTGCAATACAGTTTGGCTGACATTGTTCATTGTCGTTATCACTTGTAGTGTGGGTGTGGCTGATATCTGACTTAATAGGTAATTACATAACAAATATGATGGCGAGTAGAGAAGGGGGTATAACAAAGGGATGGTGACGCTATAGGATGTAAGATTTGTTTAACTGATGTGATCTTTCTTGTCTCAAACATTATACCTGACTGTATATGTGTATAGGAATTAAAAATACTACTTATAATGCTACAACTAAAACCTAGAGTTAATTGAGCAACAGTTGGTCAGTTTCATGGATAAACAATTGAAAGTCGGCCAGCAGTCCATGACCTGGCCATTGTGGCACATAGAACCACACTCATAAGTTTAAGTAGCTGAGAGCACATTTTAAAAGATTGCATTAAAGAATGGTTATTCCATGAATATTACAAGTGTTACAAAATATTCGTTCACAGCCTTAATCGGCCCCAAAACTACAGCTTTCTTTAGTGCCAGTTTTAGAAAACTGTAACTAAGCGTGATAAAATTGGAGACACTGTATACAGTGGGAGAGTGGATTATTATATCCATAATTAGAAATGTATTCATTAATTAAAGAAAAATTGTAATGCAATAACTTCTATCAGTATATTGAAGCCACTGGGTAATTAGCGTAACCATTTGATTCTCTTAATGCTTTTCTGTGAGATTTCTATTCTCTTCCAACATTATTTTATATGTGGCACTCTCTGGTCAGCAGAAATACAGGATATATTTCTGTATGGAAAATTGCCATGCTTATTTATAAGTGGATGTGGCATTATTAGCTGTATCCTTTCAAATTTACTTCCTGTGACCTTGCCTACTAAAACTGGATTGTCGTAATCCTCTTGATATGTCTCTGTTTCTTGAGCTTCATAGATACTTGTATCTATTGAGCTCTAAACACAACTTGTAGTTTTGACTAGCTCCAATAGTCACTGAACATTCTTCCTCGAGTAGGTAGAGCATTATCTGGGGCTATATTTGCAGTATGTTACTTTGGTCATTACCTTTTCCCTCTCACTGGTTTCATTATTTAAAAATAGATAGCCTTCAACTTTGACCATGTAGAACTGAGAAGCAATAATCACCAGGTAAATTTCTAATTGTTTAGCATCACTGTTTTTCACAAATAGCAAGTGCTCAGTCAAAATGGCTGACCTCGTATAACATAAAGTGCTGTGACAAGTAAACTAAGAACAAATGTACGTAGCGGCCTATGATTGCATTGTAGAGTACAGAGTACTAACATACTATTTTCCACGTATGGCGTTATGGTGCATTAGAGTACTACAATATTTTTTTCCATTTATGGTGCCATAGTGATGACCACACTGTTATGAGCAGAATTATAAGTATAATGTATTATAATAAGCTTATAATTTCTTCACTAAATTGTAATCAACCTTCTACTTTATTATTGGCATTAATATAGAACAAATAACTATGAATAACAGTCACCACATTATTCAATACTATTATTGTTGCTAGCACTTACTGTGACATTTCTATGATAATCGCCTTTAGTGTTGAATCTGATACTTCTGCATTTAATGTAGGATCCTGGGTCATTTTTGCAGTATTATGCGTCTGCACCATCAAACTCATGACTATAGCTGCTTCTATTTTCATGCTTGTTAAATACTCACCTTGTACGCTGTGTTTTTTCTTGTTTGTTTGTTTACTGTTTTGTCTTCTGTTAAGATGCTCACGACTTATATGTGACATTGTTTCCCAGCTTTTGTATGCTAAGAGTTAGCAGTGAGAGTTTAGCTTCTTCCATGAAGACAACATTTATGTCTAATGTTTTCATTGCGCAGGAGTTACATATCGACAAAGCGAGATGCAAATAATTATTATGTTGGTCCGTGAATGATATTGTAATAGCTAGCTAGCTAGTGTATAATAGTGCTGAGGGTTTGCCCTTTTAGTGCTATATTATACAATGTAATCACAATTCACAACAGACACATTTGAGTAAAAATTGATGTCACGATAAGAAAAGGACATTGTACAGATTGCAGACTACTCAGTGAGAATAAAGGATCAGAAGAGTTGGGCTGAGTTACTGAGCCACCTAGAACCATCTTCCGATCTCATCATCGCTATAGTTTCTTCGCGCGTTGTCTGACACCACCTGGCTCTAGTGAGCTTACCCAGTTAAGATAAGTAGGGATAGAACTAGCTTGCAATTGAAGCAACTAATCCACAGTTTTAAACTTTCAAACTGTGAAGATTATTATTCCAATTTTATTTTTATAGCTCCTGAGCTAAATTAATGACACTTGATTAGTTGCTTGGAGGGTTGTTTAGTATGCAAATAATAAAAGAGACTTGTGCATGTTTTTAATTAGTTATGGCTTCTGCATCAGTCCACAAAAGCTACAGTATTCGTGTGGGTCATATAATTTTACTAACCACTTGCCTGGAAAAGGACTGGGGACAGCCTTAAAAGTTTTCAGGTTCACTACAGGAATTTCTGTAGTTTGTACCAGTCACATGACTAACCTCAAACTGACTATATGAAATGATTGAGCATTAAAACTTCACTGCACCGGAAGTGGTGACTGAAATCTGAAATAAGCCCTACAAACTGATTCATATGGAGTATAAAGATGCTAGACCATGAGCTTTTTCTCAGTTTTGTTTTCACTAGAAATTTTCATAGAGAATTTGAGTCAGTAAAGTTTAACAATTACATACTTGCCAAATGTCATGAAACCTCCAGGACCGTCCCACATATATTACGTAGCCACGATCCGCAACAGAATTGTACATTTTCAAACATTTGTCAGGAAAATTTCAATATTTTACACATGTTGATTAAGATAAACCATTTACAAAATAAGACATTTACAGATTTACAACTATATGTTAAAATTGTCTGATATAAACAACACAAAAAATACATGATAGGAAGTAGTTATAATTTTCTTATAATATAAATATGTTATCAAATTTACAGATACAGCATGGGACGCCATCGTTATCCAGCTCCACACTGGGAAAGTAGCAACAGAAGACTTTACAGATCAACGCTCTGGGAGACTCGTTGTTCATATATCAATCAACCTCAATGTTTCTCTAACACTCAATATCTGTTAATAGCCATCACAATGATCTGGATTTTCAGAAGGAAAACTAAAACTCAATATTCCAAACTCTGTAATGTAATAAAGCCACAAAAGACAAATAATAAAGTAGAATTGCTATCTCTACCATTGATCTGGTTCATTTGGAATGGTTCAATAAATATCTTAAAAGAAATTCATTCCAGAACTACTTCACTAAAACCGAAACTTTTATTATTATGTGGAGATGTAGAAGCCAATCCTGGCCCCTATAATAAAGGTAAATTAATATCCTCTATCCAGTGTGGTGTTAAAATGTAGTCAACCATAACTACAGCCACTTGTAAGGCAATCAATATATTAGGTGAAAATAAATTTCTTTTTTTTATTATATTTCAATTGAAATATAATGAAAAAATTGTAGTATTCTCTCACTTTCACAGGGTTTTTAAACAATATAGAATTAAAAATATTAGGTCACCACCGGGTGCTTACTTGACACAAGTGCTCCGCCATTGGGCTATGACAACCAGCCAGCAAACAAATACTCTAATTCTGTATTTATACTGTTAAAGTGTATTACTATACTACAGTCTCACTCTCAACAGACAAACGAAAATTCTCTTTTTTCAAAGATTTTATTTGTTGAATTTTTTTACTTCACTAACTTATAACTTTTGTATTTCTTTCTCAGCCTTCTTTTACTCATTAGATGTATTGTCTTACTTTCACAGGCTTTTTAAACAATACTGAATTAAAAATATTTGGTCGCCACCGGAAATCAAACCCAGGAAGAATACATCTAACGAGTAAAAGACGGCCGAGAAAGAAATTATGAAATAAAAATGTTCATCAGTGCTTTAAATAGAATTATGAAAATATTCATACTTGACATGTACAGCATTGGTGCAGATTAGTGACCTACAGGCATTGGAACATGTAGTAACACAATTTTAGTAGCAAAATTTCCCACTTTAAATCAGTTATATTTCTGACTAAATTCAGTTACAATAAGATATTAATCATTAACTATTATTTTACTTATTAATATGCAAACCATATTCCTTAATTTTTTCCAACAACCTATATGAAGCATGATTAAGTGTGTATTTAATAGTTTAAGGAGTACAGGTATAATCCACTTAAGAGTATTACATAATATGTGACCGTCTACGGGAAAACCGGGCACAACGCGGCGAGCGTAATATCGAGAAAAGATCGATCGATTTCTTAAAAATGTATTGTTTCAAGCCGACGGAAGGGAACGGTTAGGTCTATTATAGCGGGAACGACTTAAGCTACGACAATAAAACTTGGAGAGCTCAATATCTGGACGCCGACAACTCTGTAAGTGCAAAAAAAAAAATTTCGAAGGGTGCGCGTTGTGCCTGGTTTTCCTATAGACGGTCACATATAGTGTTGACAGCTGCTTTTGGACTTTAATGGTAGCAGCTGCCTGAGATGACTGAAGGATTGGCAGTTAAACAATATTTTCCATTATGGTTTATACTGTCATATAATTTATAACCGATTATCGGCCGTATTTAAATGTCAAGCCGCATACGCGGGCCGCCAAATTCTTTTCCGCCAGAAATGGCCCTTACAAAGATGCGCTAAAAAAAGCTCTGTAGCAAGAAAACAATCGCCCGCAGCTTCTTGGAATGTATAGATCGCCGGTAGCTAACGGTCCGCTCTCACTATTTATGTGAGTTCAGAGTCCCCTGTTTATTGCTAGATAGCTTGAGGGAAACAAAACGCTGAAGGCCCTTTGAAACTGCTGTTTTTAAGTTGCCATGGGATAATGGCCAGATGTCAAACGCTAGTTAAATCTTCTTTTGTGATGTATAAACCCAACAAGCTATGGTATAAGGTAAGTTTATTATTATGTTAGTACTAGTTATTATATATTAGAGGTATACGCTAACTTATGTGCACAAAAATTATATGATGTTGAGAGAACATAAAGTGTTGTAGCTACTATAATTGATGGAAGTTGTATTTTCTTATCAAGGCTCAGCTTCTGGATTATGCCACAGTCGAAAGCAGTCATAATCACCTCCTATATGACAGAGCCACACCTTGCATTCAGGACAAAACCATTGAGTGTTTTTGCGCCGCTTCTTTCTTAGACACGAAGTGCATTTTCCTCTCTTTCTCTCCGTTCCTGCTGTAGATTCAAATTTTCTTGGAAAATGTTGAACTGATAATAGAGTAAGATACTGGCCACCACACTTTCCAGCCTTCTGTCTGGTGCAGTAATTCTCTGTCAGTTGAAGAGCTAACTTCTCACGAAAAGAGTTTATGTTGATGTGCTTTATTCCTGGATTATTAAGTTTATATAAAATGAAGGAATTTGTTACTGCAACTCCAAATATGAAGTGAGCAATATATCCATAAAACTTTCGGCTTTTGAAGTTGTGTTGATAGTAGCCACGAAATTGGTCACCTTGATCCACTCCTCCCATATACTTGTTGTAGTTAACCACTGCTACTGGACAAGAAACTTCTTTGCGGCTTCCATCCTTCTGGCGACAAAGAACGGTGCCAGTCATCGTGGGATCACATCCTGTAGCCACGACATTTACCATCTTTCGATCCAGCCATGCTGATGCTATGATATTATCAGATTGCACTGTGATATTGTCACCCCTATTATGTGTATAAAAAGTGAATAAATAAAGTTCTAAATGAATTATTGTTTACCTTTGTTTCAACCGTGGATTTTTCAATTCATCTGGAAACCCCAATCTGTCCCTTCTAGCTGTACCACATAAATTTGGATGTATTCCAAATCACAGAGAAGTTTCTTCGAAGTAAAGAAATTATCAAAATAAAGATGATGCCACTTTCCATAGAAATCTTTCGATAAATCTTTTACTACATGAGCTCCCAGCCCTCGCTCTACATGTACTTTGTGACCTGTATAAACTTCCAAACGACTAAAGTACCCATTGCTACTATCACCTAATACCCAAACTTTTATCCCCCTCTTGATAGGCTTTTTAGGCATGTATTGTTTTAGGCTGGACCTTCCTTGAAATTTTATCATTGCCTCATCAACAGCAATATGTTTGGATGGATTGTATAGTTCAGCACAGCGAGACTGTAACTATGTGCTGCAGTAGTGGCCTAACTTTACCAAGTCTGTCATATCTTGGTGATTCTCGTGGAGCTAAGAATGAGTTGTCAGCAAAATGAAGGTATCGACTGATCTCTCTATATCTTCTTCTTGAAATTTTGTCAGCGATGGGAGAATAGTGATATACTGGACTTTGCTTCCAATAATCATCAACTGATGGCAATTTAGTCAACCCCATGAGAATAGTGAATCCAAGGAATGCCTTGATATCAGCGACATCGATGGGTTTCATACTATTAAACTGCTCTGGATTCATAACTTCTTTGGCGTATCGATTGGACTCCATCACGATCTTCTTCAAACATTCTGCTGTATAAAATAGCTGAAAATTTCCAATTCTGTATCTGGAATGTTCACTGTTGGACCAACTGCGGATGTAAATTATTCAATATGATATTTTTCGAGAGACTGCGACCATTCTGTATCAAAAGAAGATGGCTTTGAGGCTACTGAAGGAGGTGGTGTAACTTCGTATGAAGAACCAGCTTCTTGTGATTCCAATGCACCATTCCGGATATTTTGTGATTCATGCTCTAAAATTATTTTTTGAAAATTTATTTTTTACATTTTAATTAAATAAAACTATTATCATATTTACCATACTTATCTGCCACACACTCTAAATTTTCTTCAACACTTTCTATATCTTCCTCTGCAGTCTCCCCTTCATCCCCACTCTCTAAATCTCCTTCTGTACACTCAAACTCTTGAGTGTCCAAAATAAGTTGGAAACTAATTACCTGCTTTGTCGTACCTTAAATCGGGTATTTGGCGCTTCACGCGCGTTGCTAGTGCGTACCCAATATCGGGTAATTGGCCGACAATCGGATAAAGCAGCTAACTACCAACAACAGCTGAATACTAACTAAAATTTTTATTGGCAATATCCAAGTACAGGACAAGTGATGACTTTGAAAAGTAAATATGAAACATTCTAAACAAATTATAATTACGTAAGAAAAATTTCAATTCATAAAAAATTATTTCAGTAAATTAACATATCAGCAAAACATATGTTGCACCTTTACATTAATTCTGCAGTGAAATAATATTACTTTGTATATCTGTAAAATTATATTTTATTTGTACAATTTACACTATAATTTTATCGTAGATCAGCCTCTCAGTAACTATGAACCTTCACCTCGAGCCTATACTGCTGCCTCAGCAATTTCTGAACAACTGTACGTATATGGAGGTCGTGTTGATAATTTTGATGAGAATAAAAGACAACTGAGAACCGTAATTCAAATCTATGAGTGCTCTACAGAATCCTGGAAAGAACTTCCAACATTTGGTACTCCACCTCCTGGAATATATAGCTGTGCAACATCTTATTCAGGTCATGTTCTCTACTTGTTTGGTGGTTATGATGGTACATCATTCCATGCTTCACTGCATCAGCTAGACACCAGATCTTTGACATGGAATCAACTCTCACCACAACATGATAGTGGACCCATGAGGAAAACTGATTGTCAAATGATATATTTTAATGATTCATTATTTGTTATTGGAGGCTATGGCATACCATCAGGTGAACTGCAGTCTGGATCACAATTTACTAAGTATAAACAACATCAAGATGGTAGTGGCTGGACAAATGAGATTCATAAGTACCATATTTCCCAAGGTAAGTCATTAATTGTATTTCAATTTATTTGTCATGATTTAGTTTATACATATTATTAAAATACAGTGTATATTAATAAAGTATTACAGATATAATTTCTTTAGAGTTATTATTAGATTTAATGTAAACTATTATCGAAATTATCATGGAATAATTATAACACAATGGTTTTACATATTTGTGCTATACTTAATTTTGTCGTGTAGATATGAATAAAATTTAATGGTTTCAGACATAGAGGAACTATTTCCCTTTTCTATTGTAAACATTTATCAGGAATAATTATAAAGATATAATCAGACGTGATAAATTCAAAGTTACAGCGCTAATATCTGTCTTTAGCAAGGAACTTTAATGACTTTTCAATCATTTCTTTCCAACATAAATAGAACTAGATTAATTTCTCTCTCTGGTTATAATTATATTGAGTATGTATTAGTGATTTTTGAACTAGGGAATTTGAATTTATTTGTAGTGATAGAATGGAATGACATTTTTTTAAACATGCCACTTATGTATTCTTGTATTTAGTATTGCTTCTAGGATGACTCATTTACTATTTATTCAAACAATGGGCACCACTAAGTAGTACTTGCTCTGTGTAAATAGTAATAATAAAGCAACTAATATGTGACTGTGTCAATCAATAGTAATAAGCAAATTTGTTAAAATAGTGGACATACAATAAGTAGTTGCATAAGTGCTGAGGTGTTTGAGAATACATTTTCTAAAAAAGTAAATAATTTAAAATTTTGTATTAGTTTGAAGCAAAAATGTTATTAAACGCACAGCTAATTAATACAATTTATGTTTGTGTCGACAATTGCAACTGCAGTAGTACTACAAGCCAACCGGCCACTATCTAGCTGCAATTTTCAGCTCACGTGCTTATAACATGCGGTAAAGGGGCGTTACTTGTAGCGCACTAGCACAACGATTCTACGAACGGCTAAAATCGACTAGCTGTTTCTTGAAAACTAAGTCGAAACAATAAATTCTAGCACATTAAAGGGACTTACTTTGCAAATTTCTCTATCGTTACATTGTTTCAGAGCCTGGAAGGCCGTCTTCTTCGAGATCCGTTGTTGAATGAATGAATGAATAAATGAATGACACACAGACAGGATGACTACTGTAACCCTCCGGGCGCATGCGCGCTGAGGGTTAATAACAAGTAATTTAGTGGAGTGTCCATTTATTAAAACTTTCTATATGGAACTAAATAAAATAAGCAATTATTTTTTATAATTCAGTGTATAAATTCTCATTGACCTGGATGAATTCTCATTGAAGAGACTACTAAGTTGCAACTGGCCATTGCTAAGCAGCAAAAACATTAAAAAACAGGGAGGGAGAGAGTTCACTGTATAAAGTCTCTAGGCAGCTGCACTTGCAGAGGATATTTGTTGTACTTAAGTTCAAACAATTATTTTTAGCTTAAGCTGCTTACATGGGGTAAGTAGATTTATGTTTATGTAGGAAAAAATCATAAAAGACTTGAGAAAAATCTACTAGTGCATGTTGTAGTACATTATCTAGTATTAGGACTTATTACATGAGTCATGTATGATATAGTGAAATATTTCATGACCTGGCTAATTTATTTTCAAGAGCAGAGGGAATGAAATATCAAGCCATATCACTCTGCTGAGTGTAATATGTGGTTTATTCCACACTAGATATCTTCACTTCTGCAGTTAGTAGCCCCCCCCCCCCTCCCCCCCTTGAGCAGCTGCTCTAGCATGAGTTGAGTAGCTACACAAGAGGAAGGTAGCTTAAACAGCCAAGAAAATTGACAAGTTCAGCAAGTTGCTATAACTACAAGGGTGCCTGGCAGTACAGCAACAGGGTGAAATATCATGAGTTATTTCACAGGTCATGTACCTAAACATGTTGTGAAGATATCTAGAGTGGAATAATAATTATTATTTTTTTTAAATATATTAATGGAACACTTCAATGATTCTATTAAGACACAAAGTGTCCTGACTCAAATATGTCTGATGTTTTAACGTGTTTACTAATGTTTATGTTCACTTTTATACTCTGAAATTCGTTTATGCTTACATTATTATAGCAAATATATGATGCATGTTGTCAGAAAACTATCCTGACAGCAACATACACGTCGTCATGAAACCAGAAATGTGTAACTGATGTATTATGATTATTGTTCATTTTGTTGTATTTTATATCATTGCACATTCTTATCATATTTTCTGCACATTATTTTTATTCTGTTCAGGTAGATCAATTCAAGCATAGACTGCTTGATTAATTTAGTTAGTAAACCTACGAGAAATAAATATCTCTTCTAAGCACTGTATATACTGTGATTAGACTTACTCAGGTGGGAGCAAAATACAGTACATGTTACCAACATAATTGATAGGCTTTTTAAATGTAGCTGATAATTTTGGACATTGTTATTATATTTAATTAGGCATGAAGAAGTGTTTCAGTTCTTCTAATAATATATATGTGACCGTCTATAGGAAAACCAGGCACAACGCGGCACCCTTCGAAATTTTTCTTTTTTGCACTTACGGAATTGTCGGCGTCCAGATATTGAGCTCTCCAAGTTTTATCGTCGTAGCTTAAGTCGTTCCCGCTATAATAGACCTAACCGTTCCCTTCCGTCGGCTTGAAACAATACATTTTTAAGAAATCGATCGATATTTTCTCGATATTACGCACGCCGCGTTGTGCCCGGTTTTCCCGTAGACGGTCACATATTATAAAGTATTTGTCTGATTGTACATTGTATTCTCGTACTAACAGTATTTTACAAAACTTATACATGGAGCACCTCAACCATCTCCAAGATTTTATCATGCCGCTGTTTGTCTTGATTATAACAACAACAATCCACAGTTGTTAGTAGCTGGTGGACATGATGGCAAGGCTTCAAGTGATGTTTGGTGTCTTGATGTACGAGCACGGAGTTGGCAACAGGTAAGATCATATTATAGTATAGCTCAAATAATAATAGCTAATATGTAGAAGTAAATAAACTTAACTGGTGAACATAAGGAATAATCTTTAAAAAGAAAAAAATAATGTTTATTGTTTAAACTAAAATTACTTTAGTAGTTCCTAATAATTATTATTGGATCATGTACGATTCCCTGATAATTGGTGGCTAAAAGTTTACCCGTAAAGAACTTTGAGTATTTCAGTCAATTCTATTTCTAGAACTAATTAAATAGTTTAAGTTAAGTTATACTTTTCATAGATCTAATTAAGTATATTAAGTAGTTTGTCTAATCTCTTTATAATCACAATTTCATGCATGAAATCAAATTATTTCGTTCAGTCCACAATCTAGCAGTTCAACAATAATACATATACATACATGATGTCCTACATGAGTACATTCCATTGTACAAATTTTAAACAACAGCTTTTCTTTATCTTTTGCAAGGTGTTGGTTAAATTCTGAACACTTTGAGGTTTTATATTTACACTGTCTGGATAGAGTAGCTCTTCTTCTTTCTAACAATATAAGTCTGTCGTTGGGAAACTTTCCGGAAGCTCGTGTTAAAAGTGTTTCTTGAGATCTCCTAAATGGCTTTAGAATAATGGCTGTGTTAAATTTGGGTAGAATATTTTTTCCCACACAGATAGCTGTGATATTTATATCATTCTGTAGCATTATAAATACTCTATAACTTTATACTAAAATCAAAATTTACTATCAGAGGCCTGCTACATTCAAAACCTGCCCAATGTAGCCTGAAATTTTGATGAAAATAAGTGAGTACTGCACGAATACTTGTGAAGATACATATCAGTGAATGCTAAAGAGCTATAGAAGTAATGAATGAGAAATATCAAGAACAGTCAACTTTAGAGTTATCTATACAGCAAAACAATCATGTCTGATTCTTTGTCATTTAAATAATACATATCCTATGCAGCTCATCCTGAACCATCATATTTTGACATGTCTGTCTCTTCAATCTTCTAATTGCTAGGTTTCTAGAGTGTAGTGGCAAGCTGGTCTGATAGTAAAAATTTTTAGTATAATTTCGTAGAACATTTACAATGCTACAGAATGGTATAAAAATCACACCTCTCTGTGTAGGTGATTCTGCTCAAATTTACTACAGTCTTTTTTCTAAAGCCATTTTAGAATCCTCTGGATCACTTCTACCGCGAGGTTCAGGAAAGAGACACAAGATTTATCTTGTTAGAAAGAAGAAGATCTACACTATATAGACAGTGTAATTACAAAACCTCAAAATGCTCAGAATTAGATCTACACCTTGCTGTGGTTTAATGGAATGTACTCCATGTAGCACTTCCTGTATCTGCATTGATTGGACTGCTGGCTTATGGACTGCATTATGTATCATTAGCAAACAATTTGCTAGCAGCTAGTTGATGTTTGTTAAAATGAACATTTACTGCCATGTTTCGGAACTGGTAATTTAATTATTAAATTTTTACTTAAATTAGCTGTTTAATTTACAAGATTTGTACAATTTGTGTGATGTTATTATACATTTTTTACTTGATTTAGTATGTTTTAGTAATAAAAACATTTGTATTGATAAGTTTGTTTCAATAATTACATATATTGATTCTCATATAAATGAATTAAGACTGTAATTACATTATAATTTAATTACTAATTGATTTACTTGTTTCATTTCAGTTAACTTTGTTTTTCGTTAGCTATCACTAGTAGCTTAATTGTCATGAAGTATAGGCTCAGCACTTTCCCTAGAAAAAATGGCATGTAAATGTAGTAACACTGTCTATTAATTAATAGTGAGATGTTATCAGTGACTGTGCATGTTTAGGAATAGTAACGTGTACATGTAGAAATACACATACGTCATTAACAGTGAGGTGTTATCAGTGATTGCACATGTTCTAGTATAAACTTTTTTTTCCATATCTGATACTAAACTGTATGCAGCTAATTTTGAGTTTAGTATAACTACTTCCTCATGCAGATCTTCATAACTGCTTTGTTTCCTGAAGCTGTAGTCAAACACCTACATTTCTTCACATAGCATCTTTCTCTTTGTTGTTGAATGGTTTCTGTAGCATAAACATCTTCTGCATCTTCTGGTATGCTAGATTCACCATTTATAATACTAGTTCGGGCTAGAAAGACTGATTTTTTGGCCAACCTTGTTTTTGTTTAAACTAATTTAGGTCAATTAATACCTGTTGAATCCAAATGTTTTTTGGCCAAACTTGTTTTTGTATATAAAGTAATTTTTAAACTAATTTAGGTCAACTTATACTTGCTGAATCCAAATCTGATGAGTGCCAGTTGCTAAAATTTGAGCATTTCTCGATAATTAAATTATAAAATGCACCTTTTAATATTTAGTATTTTAAAATCAAATAAATCATCTTATCTACCATTTACTCAAGTATTAGGCCATAGTAGCTTCTAAATGAAATTAGTTCTCTGACATAGCAGTTATAATGACATCAAATTTTTATCTGCTGAGTTCCTGTTTGTGCACATTATCTCCTTATATTATGGTAATTTCTGTCACTTTGTTGTGCTGCGTGCTTGCTTATGATCTGATTGGCGAGCGAGCGTAGTGAGCGAGACACTTACAGGGGTAACACAATTGAAAATTGGGGATGTTTGTTTATTTATATATATGTTTGGACGTATGTATGTCATTTTGTACTTTGACCCTCCGTATTTTTGTGTTCGCTCCGCGTTCGACCCCGTCCCAAATTTCACTAAACAGAATCCTCCGGTTTAGCGACCATTACCCGTATCACCTTAGAAATTGAATTGTTTACCGCTTTGATTTCTTTTGCGGGTGCAGTTAAAACGCAAAAACTTATGGGAGCTCCATTTCTATTCGAGTTAGTCGCTATTTGTCACAGTTATAAGCCCTACTCAACAGCATTAACTTGTAAATTCATTGTCCACTAGACAACCACGAAGGTAAGTCTTGCGTAGGTATGTTCAGTTGTGTGAAAGTATTGTGCGTTACAACTACTATTAAGAATGTCACAAAGAAAACTTTAAATAACGTGACTTGATTTTGTTGCTTCTTTTTCAATTCAAACAGTTGCGGGGAGCGGTTACTATGGCATTGGCATTGAATCCCCTTTACCGCATACGTAACTTAAAAACTCGACTTTATTTTAGTAGCTCGAGTGTTAGTTGTTAAAATCAATCATTTAACAATAGTGTAGTTTAAGGCTCGTTCGCCATTTGTGCTCAAGCACACCACTAGTAGTATAGTCTAGTTTAACGTGGTACTTCCTTCAAGAAACAGAAAGTTTGTAATTTATGTAATGACCGAGTTCTCAATGTTCACTTGTGGTTATGTAAAAGTGTTTAATATTGTTGCAACAGCGATATATACTACAACTCAACAGAATGACAGAACTAAACAAAACATACAAATTTAATGCTAGCATAAGGAAGTGTGATGTCATTAAGTAGTGATAAATATGATGATAACAGTACACTTTACAACAATTTATAGCTATGCTCAACTTTATTTTGAAAGTTAGATGTTTAAGTAACAACAAAGTCTTATGTGCAAGGGAGGACAGAAAAATAACCAGCAAATTTTATCCAGAACAAGAATCTAGAGTTTCTATGGAGCAAGTAAGCTTCATAAGCTACCAGATGGTAAATTGCACTTCACTAGTATGTATTAGCTAGTACATATTGCTTGAAAAGTCATATTGAGTGATATTTTAGAAGTGCAAGATAGAAGCAAGTCACTAGCTGAGTTTTACAAAACTACAAAAAAACTTTGGATTTGACAATCTTAAGACTGCATGTTCTGTTGTCAAGAATGCACAGTAAAACGTCCTCAAAAAATTCCAGTAGCTCCATGTAGAAGACATGTGTGTAGAACTGAATGGAAGGCAACTTCCGATAGTTTAGTGAGTAGCCATGTTGGCATAATACACCAAGTAATCTGGAGTCCTATGAAGTATTTTTTACAGATAAATGATTGCTAATTTGGCAACTTTGGGATAATCAGGGAAATTGTGAAAATTATAAATGGTCACCATGAAATTGATCAGTTCCAACAATTTTTTCAGGTATTATATCTAGTATAGAATTCCTGGTTATGTAAAAATTATTCCTGATCCAAGTTGAGGCTAGATAGCTACATTGCAATAATTTCAAATGGATGCAGATAAACTACTGACTATGAAGAAAATGTATTACATAGTAGAATTATTTTCTGAATGTATTTTTCAGTTCAGACACTGCCAAATTTCAATTGTGCCGCTTCTGCTTAAATTAAATATATGACTTAGTCAGAGTTCTTAAATAGTGTGTTGCATACAGTAGGTTAATGAGTGAAGTTCTCAGCAAGAAATTAAAATGTGTAATAATAGCTATTTGTTTAATGAACTACAGAGCTTTATGGCTGTTTATAAATCTTTCTTTCAGAGTTGAAGCGAAACACATGCAGACTGGTCTACTTTAAGAAAATTCCTGAATTACTAAATAATATGTTGCTTATATTTTCCTACTGTCACTAAAGACTTCTTGTCTAGGATTACACACTTTCATTTAATTTTTCAGGTACACACTGCATATGACATATATTTAACAATTCTGGAGACAGTGAAATGCTTGATTACCATTGGTTCTCCAAATCTGTTAACAGAGACAGCTTTTTAGTTCCCTGGATGGTCAACTAATAAGACCTACTTTAGCCTCTGAATCAAGAGTATGCATTTTGAGCAGATAAAGAGAGGTGGAGAACATATCATACATGTCCTATAGATTTCATGAAACAGGCTTGGCTAGTTCCAAGATAGCTGTTTTGACAGCTGCTAAAGCTGCCAGTTTTTAGTATGGTGAATGTACTTCATCTGGTTATTGGCAAAATATAGCTATATATGTTAACGTGTTGTGAGAATGGTATTATTGTAGATATGAGGCAATAATAAGAGGACTAAACAAGTAGGTGGTAGATTTTAGAATGCTCAAATCCTAGCAAAATGCTATTGCTTCAAAGCTCATATTATTCAACCAAAATCCATCAGCCTGCCTTCTCACTCATGTGTTCAGCATGTGCACCAGTGCATATCCTTCCCATTTGACACTAGTATGTCAAAATATTTTACCAGCAGCTTTAGTGAGTCCATCATTTGTAATGTAGTAGCTTTATCCTTAGCATATTTGCTACTTACTTTATGAAACAGTAAATCCATGACATAGCTATGGAACTCTATCATGGGCAAAATCAGCTGTCACAATTGTATTTTCAAGGTACGATATTTTGCAGTGTCCAAGACCTTAACTGGAAACAATAATACTTAAACAACCATAAACTCTATACTAGAGGTTTTCATATAATTTCTTAGAGTTGACCATATTTTTGGCAGCTAATTTTCAATTTTCGCTGTGTCCGAGACCTCAGATTGAAAAAAATACCATCAGAAATGAATTTGTACGCCAAATAACCATATGCTAGACATATAACTTGAAAAAATATTTTTTGAACCAAGAATATTCATCGTGAACAATTAAAATTTCACTATTTCCCAGAATTTTTCAAAGTTACAACTTTAGCAAACCAAGTTAAATTCTAGAATCACTTGGGGATGCAAATCTGTAATAGTAATAGTAATTCCAATAATATTTGAGATAAAATTTCTTGTTTTTTTAATTTAAAACAAAATGCTCAATGTTTCATCACTGGCACTCTCCAGATCTGAATTCAGCACCAAAATGTGGTCTAGAATAGTCAATCAAAATTACTTTATATCCTAAAACAAGGTTATTGGTGCTCTAGCCTGGATTATACCGAAATGGCTGTCATTCAGGTCTACTACACTACACTAATACAAATATTTCAATATTTTCAAATTATTGACCACCCAGTCACTATTTTGAAGTAAGTCAAAACTCGAACTGCGAAAACTACTTCAGCATTGTAGAGATACCACCGCAAGGAGTTTGACAATCATAAATAGCTTACTCTTTGAGGCTAAACAGCATTCAAGTGGAGGCAACACAGACGAGAATAAACACGATTTTCATGAGGTGATACTTCAAATCGCTGTGCAGCAGTTACTGCAATGAAAGGGTTAAGTAATTGTATGGCTGTTTAAATTACAAATTATTGTTTTAGCTTTATTTTCTTAGAAATTATAACTACATCAACTCCTACCATGTTAGGAAAATTCGATGTGTTGTTTATTTCAGACCACTATCTAAGTTTACATATGGTAGTAAATTAGTAAATGTCTCATTAGTAAAATCTTAATCAGCATGTGTAAAATATTGAAGTGCAATTTTAACTATACTGAACAACCAAGTTCATACATTTACTTTTCATTCTATTTGTTCAATATTTGCCACTTCAGATAGCCAAATTGCCGCAGCCTAGATATTGTCACTGTGCAGCTGCTTTTGTTATTTCTTCTGAACTCACTGAAGTAGTGCTATTTGGAGGAGATGAACAGCTCTATCATTACCTCTCAGACACTACAATATTAAGAATTGGTGAGTTTACTGTTTTTATACAATAATTTACTTTTTAGCTGAGGTATAATTGATATATTTGAAGTTCTGTTTTATAAACATTGTCTCATTGTAATTTATCCTTTATTTTTTTTAGCAGACCACTGTTAACACTAATAAAACTATTTTGGTCATTGCATAAAGAATATACAATTTCATTCTCATATTGCATTACATTTTACATATTTTTGATGAGTTCATGTTACCATATTAGATAAAATAGCTGATGTTATATAATTGGGTAGTAACATATGTGACCGGATTTGGGAAAATCCGCCTAAACGCGGCAAACAATTTTTTTTCAGTATTTATGGGTCGATTTTTTTCAAAAAAAATTTTATGGCAGAAATGGATAGACACCAGTTAGTTCTAGCTTATGACGCAGTTGTAAGCTCTGGCGTGCTCTAGAACTCACACTAGGAGGCTAGAAACACTAGCCGGTTGGACTCGTGTACGGAGAGTTGCTAAGAAATTATTGGCGGGCTTTTCACTAACAGCCGGGAAAAAACTGTAGCTAACTAATTCACTTACTATTCTACATAATTCACGTACTCACGCAATTCTCGTCATCATAGTTTCTTAAGGAGCCCTGCATTAAGCCTTTTAGACTTCTTTCAATCCGCCTGTAACCGGTTTATTCCATAGTGTCCCGGAGACACGCAGTAATAGTATACGGACACAAGGCACGCCCCCTGACCTTAGCAACGCCTTTACCAGGCGTTTTTTTCGAAATCAGCAATAATAAGTTTAGCAAAAATACTGAAGTGTTGTAGTGCGTAGGGCGAAGACGGCTTGTGCTACAGCTTCCAAATTAGGAGGAAGGCATCCCAAGGCCCCATGCAGCCTACTGGTAGAATAAATTAGAAAACTTTAGATGCCGCGTTTAGCTGGGTTTTCACAAATCTGGTCACATATGTTCAAACACAATATCAGCTACAAATACATGATTATTTAATTAATATTTTCATACTATAGTCTGATGGCATGTGTTATTTCATTCACTGAATCATTCAATGCATGAGAAAATAATTCACATAATTTACTTGTGTCACTTTATTTATTATTCCACACAGTTGAATAATTTCTAGCCTAATACATTATTTTTACTGCTGTTAACATGAGAAGCTTAAACTGTGACGAATTTTATAATTGCCTTTCATTCTAACATGTATTGTTTAGATTTAAATTATTGGATGAATCATTTGAATTTTCTTTTGAGTTGATATTGTTAATTTGAGTTTTTTATTACTTTGGAATGTGGAAATAGAATGTATAGTGCTATAGAGAAGTGATAGATATAACTAATAAATAATTAGTTCATGTTTATGCCTAACATTCTTTATTAAATTTGTAGAATGAAATTTAACTAAGGCATAATTACATTTTATATTATAGAAAAAGTAACCTCCTCCAATAAATGGAAAGTATCTGAAATTATACATTCTTCAGAGTTGAGAAATAAAGATAGACTAATAGCAAAGAAACTACTAAAAGGTATTATAATTACAAGTTGTTGACATGATTTAATGTATCAGACATTAGAAAAGGTGAAACTAGAATAATACATTTATAACTATAAATTATACCTCAGTTTGATCTTTGAAACTTAATGAAATGTTTTTGATTCTGAGTGATGTTATTGGTGAGCAGGTGAAGCAAGTGAGTCACTATTGATAGCTAACAATATTATGTGAATGCATATAAACTTAAACTTTTCGTGAGGGTGCCTAAATTCATTCGTATAGTGTCTATAAATACAAATTAATTGGGTCTAGGGTGATGCACAGATGCCATTTATTAATCAATGGATTATTATTAATGTTTGCTTCTTCTGCACTTAAACTACAGTAAAAATGTTACTGCACCATATTAAAGTATTGCTGCTAGAATAAGCTAAGTGCTTTATAATTAAATTATGACTCCTTTCAGGATGGGGAGGTGTTTCTGGTTGACACCGATAAGGTGTTCTGACGGCACATAATTGGTGGTCAGTTGAGTACGAGTCTGCAGCAAGTGGTACTACTCAACAGTATAAAAGTAAAATGTGAAGGTTTTGGAAGTCGTGGGTTGTCATATCTCAGTGGTTAAAGCACTGGTGGCTAAAGCATGTGGTCCTGGGTTCAATTCCCCGGCGACAACTAAGATTGCTTCACATTTTTCCTTTACTTTTTTCCAGACCCCGAAAGTTTCAATGTAATTATCATCTTTCATTGACTTTTCTTCAATTACTTTCCTTTGCCAAATAAATGTAGCATTTTTACTTGACCATTTGAATTATAGTATTGTAGTAAAAAGTTGAAGTTATATAAGATTCAGACGCATATCTAGTTGATTATTCCTCTTTTTTTGCCAAAGAAACAAAACTTCAAAGTCTTTAGTAATTGTTTTAAAGTTTTTTAGTTGATGTTATACCAATTTTATTTTTTATACCAAACAATTCATTTTTAATGCCAACATGTTTCAGCAGACTGCTTCTGCCATCATCAGGGCTGATTTATAAAAATCAAAAAACAAAAATGCTATAATTAGCCTAAGGATGATGCTTGACAAAATGCAATATATTGCCTAAGGTTGATTCTTGTTTATTTATGTGAGTGGCCTCTAGCTGCTCTCAATACTAAAGGGGAAAGCTCCATTCCCGAGTCCCTATTCATGGTTAAGTTGTTGGGTGACATATTTATGTAGATGGCTTCTTTTTGTCTCAACCATGCCTTGTGAAAAATCCAAAAGTTTTACTTGATTCCAATGAATCACATGACTCCCTTCTTGCCATACATGTTCTGCCAGTGGTGATTTAGTGAAATATCCATGTTCACAGGCTGATTTATGTTCTTTAATTCTAATGCCTAGCGCTCTTCCTGATTCACCTATATAGAAATCTCCACATTCACACATGATTTTGTACACAGCTCCTACTTTGTTTTCATTTGAAGTAGGATCTTTTACTTTTGTGAGAAGATTTGACTAGGTGGTTTTTGTTTTGAAAGAAATCCTTATCCCATAATCCCAGAGTATCTTTCTTATTCTCTCACTCATTGTTGAAACACATGGAATAATCGCTGTCGCTACTGGATCTTCATTGAGGGTGGTTGTGTCAACCTGCTTCTTTTTCTTATTTAGCTCATGTTTCACTTTATCCACAATACTTCTAGGATAACCATTCATTGATAAAACACTTCTAATATGGTCTATTTCATTCTTTAAGGAGAATTCACTCGATAGATTGTAAGGTCTTCTAACTAAACATTTTACAACACCTTTCTTCACATGTGGGGCATGGTTTAATTGGTAAGATATATATCTATCTGTGTGTGTTGATTTTCTGTGAACACTAGTCTTCATTGTGCAATCATCAAATCTACTGACCAACACATCCAGAAAAGGTAAACTACCGTTTGTTTCTACTTCAGAAGTTAGTTGGATAGAAGGAAATAGTGAGTTAAGAAAAAGAAGTGATTCATCCAAAAACTCACTTTTAATGATGCAAAAAATATCCTCGACATATCTTATCCAAAATCTGAATCTTGTGTCCAATGCTGTCTCTTCAAAATGTTCCATAAATAGGTTTGCTACTATTGGTGATACTGGTGAACCCATAGCTGCTCCATTCTGCTGTTCATAATACTCCTTGTTGAACACAAAATATGTTGTCCTTAGTAATTGCCACATTCTAACTTTATATGTATTATAATGTATTATACAGTGCAATTGTTATACACAAACAACAGAATAATAAACACATGCAACAATAAAACGCAATAATTATGAGCGTTAATCTTTGCACCGTATTGAGGATATCAGATTTTAATTTGGCATACTATGTAATAGTTACAACATAATCATTTAAATTTACCAGTAGCTGTGCACATGCTCTATCTATTTTAGATCACGTTTACGCAACTTTGTTTAACAGCATTTTCGCAGAGATGGCAGTGTCAAGCAACGTTTTAGTGAGAATATTGTGGATATCACTCAAAGCACATTACTCTAGTTTAAGCCATTTTGAAAGTCCCCCAAAAGTCATTTAGCTTAGAAGAAATAAGAATGCTGTCTCTAAAGAACATTCCTAAGTTGTTATGCTTGGATGGAAAGCCACAACCTACACCCTAACAAAAGTGTCAGATAGACATTATAAATCATCAAGATCCAGAGACATTAAGTCATTGGCTTAAAATATTCACTGTGGAAGTGAGGAAAAATATATGGAGAACAATATGATCCCTAAATAAACCATAACAAGAACAGGAAAACTCATAAACAATTCTATCTCATTGTAACTGTAGCAAACATCTTTATAGCTGTAAACCCCATGTTCATAATATAATTAACAACAAGATAAGATATACTTTTAAACTAAAACTAAAAAGTAGCTATACCCTTAGTCAAATAGTATGCACATTATAATTATATACATAATGGCAAAAAATAGTGCAAACTTACCAAGCTAGTACACCTAGTTACAATATAGCAATGGGATCTCATGAATAGATAATGTATAGGATGCTATTAATATTATAATTTGTAATCTTTGTAGTTACAGAAAAAGAAATTGAAATAGCCTGTGAAGAAGCCATAAAGAATCAAGTTTGTGTAGATATTTTTGTAGGACGCTTAAATTTTGTTGGCTTACCTCGTTCAGGAAAAAGTTCCACTCTACGTCGACTACTTGGAGAGTTTATTAACTTTATTGAAGCTAAAATGGACCATGAACTACCAAGTACTGGAGTAGCAGACAGAAAACTACTCTTCATTCAGAGTATTAAAAAACTGTTGGATTTGTGAATAAAGGACAATGGAATGAGAAGAATCTAGTAGGGGAGACTGCTTTTCTCAATGGTATAATATATCAATCTATCAATGGTAAGATCAGAGATGTACCATAAAAAACAGGTTGAAAAGAGTCCTTTTACAACCATAACAAAATCCGTAAATGGTCTTGGTAATTAGAGTTAACAAAAAATTTACAAGGCTGTAGAGGTTAACAAACTAGTTATCAACACATTATACACTAATTTACGATTATGTTTTGGTTGTCAATGGACACTTTTCAGGCAATGAATATTTACAATATTCATACTATTATCTGTATTAATACAGATGTGACAGTTACTCCACAGGCTGAAAATTCCCAATACGCTACTGGGGATTCAAATAAAAGTATGCCATCTCCAGAAAATGAAAAATTGAATTACTCCACTAATAAGGATATTGTTAAAGAGAAATCTTCAACAAATGAGTCAGACAGTTCTCCTGCACTCACAAAAACACATGAAACCAGTAAGAATGATTTTGTTCCTACAAATATTGCTCAAATATATCCCACATATGAAGAAGCAATGGCTAATAAAGATTATGAGAGAGTACAATGTTTACTCGAAGATGTCATATATTTGATAACTACTGACCACGGAGGACAGACTGAGTTTTTAGATCTTATGTCTCGATTTCTCATGGGGCCTTCACTAAATCTTATATTTAGTCGACTGACTGATCCTTTTCATCAAGTTTACAAAATATACTCTACTAATGAAGAAGGAGTCTGTACAGACAAGGAAGACTCTGTGGTAACTTTAGAAGAGATAACATTTCAAACACTAGCTAGCATAGCTTGTATGGAAGTTCCTAATGAACAACAACATTCTTCTACAGTAAGAGAACTAAATGAGGCTGAAAACAATATATCTTGTTCCTCTAAGGCCATGTTTATTGGAACATTTAGAGACCAGGTCACTCAAGAAGAATTTGAAAAACGAGATCAGGTTTTGAAACAGGCTTTGGAGCATACTGATTTTTACCACAAAGGTATAATAGAGTATGCAACTGAACAATACATTACACTCCCTATAAACAACAGAAGTGGAACCCAACAAGAGATTGATAATGCTAAAACTATTTTTGAAAGTAGTATAAAGAAAAACTTTATAATAGTGCATATTCCATGTACATGGCTAATGTTTAACATTGTGATGCGATCCAAAGACAAACAAACTATGACGATTGAAGAATGTAAAGACATAGCTGGAAATCTAGGGATTAGTGACAGAGACTTACCCAATGTTCTGTGGTTTTTACATTATCGAGTAGGGTCTTTACTCTACTATCCCATGGTGAAAGGATTTGAGGATATAGTTGTATGTGATGTAAAGGTTAGTTGTAGCACACTTATAATGAGTTATTAACTCAACCAAATGTAATACTTTTATTTTTAGATTATATTTGATGTAGCAACCCAATTAGTAAAGAAAACATTTGTATTTAGTAAAGTAGGAAAATCAGCTGCAGATATTTTTAAGAAGAAAGCTCAGTTTACTAAAACAGACTTGCAGAAAGTTAGAGAAGAGGACTCAGATACCTTGATTTCTATGGAAATGCTGGTATCACTTTTTGAGCATCACAACATCTTAGCTACTCTCAGTACAACGTCTGACAGAACAGAAACCACCTATTTTATGCCCAGTATTTTAATGAGTGCTACAAAAGAAGAACTTAAAAAAGTTCCAACTTCTTCTACAATAGCACCACTTATGCTTCGATACACTTGTGGGTACTTGCCACTTGGAGTCTTTTCTTCTCTCATCATTGAAATTGTCCGTAATAGAGAACTCAAATGGAAACTCGTTGAAGAAGGGCTTTGTAGAAACAAGATCTCATTCAGAGTTGGTGATGACTATGACATAGTAACTCTCATTTCTTATTCGTGCTTTATTAAAGTGGTAGTTTGCAGAGAGTCTCATCCAATCTCATCAAATTCTGAAGTCTGTGAAAACAATAGAAATACTCTCACTTCCATCTTGACTGAAGTTAATAGAAATCTCAGATATCACAGTGCAACTCTAAAGTATGGATTTGAATGTTTGGAACATAAGAACCTATTTCGTAAGAAACCCTTTCACTTGTGCATCATTGAAAGTGAAACATCTAAAAAAATGTTGTGTCTCAATAATCCATCTAATCCTAAAGTAGTGCTCATTAAGCAATCAAGACAATTAGTTTGGTTTATAAAAGTAAGTGCAAACTAAAATTGATGTAACAAAATTTTTAAATATAATATTTATAGATAAACAACACTTCATCTCACCCACATGAACCTTCCGCAGGTAAGCATTTCTTATAACAAGTACTTTTAGCATAGAATACTAGATGTTTGACATGTTCCTTATTTTATATTATAAATTTTTATTTGAGATAGCTATATATGATTTTAAACAAAATCTGAGTTTTAATACATTTTGGTATAAAATTTTCGAGCTTTCAGCTTTTAGACATAAGAATTATACATGTAATATTAATTGTGAACTTTTATATATCCCCTATTATAATGGACTCTCTAATTCTTCATTAATTTGTATCTCGCAGATTAACAACAAAATTTCTATTTCATTGCACATTCTATATTATATAGTATTGCAGGACAAGGATGGACATTGTGCTGAGGACTCCTCTACAACACAGCAGTATTCTAATAGTCAAGGTATATCAGTATGGCTATGATGATCAACAGTTGTGGTTTCAGATAGTTGTAGTTTAGTCACAGTGCTGACTCATTGTTGCTATTTCATCAACATAATGAAGCATTGATTTTTGAACTTAGCATGTGTATGTGATTGCAATTATCTAGCTCTTCTAGCAAGTTTTTGATTATTTATGTGTAATACTAATAGCCCCCAAACTATCCAATTCTCATATTTGCAGCAACTACTGTAACTATCATTGCCACATGGTTAAATACACACAAAGAGGAAACATAGGAAATCAATATAACCACAAAAATTAGTGTTGAGTCCGACGAGTAATGAATAATATTAATGACAAGGGTACTTGTTGCATGATAATTGTTTGTATATAATACATATATTTTACTTGTAATCTAGGCTATCCCTTTACCATGAGCAATCTAGTTCTTCTAAAGTGGACTGATTCCAAAAATGAGAAGCACAGAATTCAAATAATCTCAGAACTTAGTCCCAAATGGAGTGACATCAGTGACCTACTTGGATTCAGTCCTGCTCTGACCCCACAAATAGAACTCAACTACCACAGAGTACAAGATCGTTGTAAAGAAGTCATGCGTTTATGGCTCAGCAGTGAAGAAGGAGCATATCGTTATCCCACCACATGGGAAGGTCTTATTGAACTATTAGAAGACATTGAATTATCAAGTTTAGCTTCAGACATTCAAGAGGTAGTCTGTCAAAATACATTGTGAAGTAATTTTCAAATAATAACATTTGTACTTACCCAAATTTCTTCTTTTTACATACATCATTTTCTTTTTTATTGTAGGGATTAGATCATTTAGTTATAAGTAACTCATTAGTACATTTTTTACACATGTCTAATTTATTTATAGTTTAGTTTTGTATAACAATTTAAATTCATTACGAAGTGTGCAAAAGTATTTGAATTAAACATGGCGGCAGCAAACTTTCAATACTGATAAGTGAGTAATTTCCATTAATATTAGCCAACTGCAGTTTTATACAAATATATAATAGCCCATAGCTATCTGAGTGACAACACTTGTAGTAAATGCTATTGATCTGATCACGAACATGAACAGTTCATCATAACTGATAGATCCTGCTAGCTCACCACTGCTAGATCCTGCTAGCTCATAACTGATAGATCCTGCTAGCTCATCACTGCTAGTTCCTGCTGGCCCACCTCTGCTATATCCTGCTAACTCACCACTGCTAGATCCTGCTAACTCACCACTGCTAGATCCTGCTAGCTCATTACTACTAGATCCTGATAGCACATCCCATATCAATTTCTGCTTGCACATTCTTGCTACCCTTTGCTCTCAAATATTTCACTAGTTTCTGCTATTAATTTTATTTTATTATAATTATTTTAATTATTTTGTAATTTGGAATTTTAAATAATCAAGAATTGAGCTTATACAGTGTGTTCATGAGAGAAATGTCATATTGCCTAACATGAGTTCGCAATCTACCTGTATTAACACTAAAATTACTACCATATGGAAAAGTCTTGTTCATTTGGTAATTTGAGTTATAACTTATAAGGAAGTGAAGAGACTGATGGATGAAATTGAAAAGAGAGAGAGAGATTACAGGAACACTGCATTTTCATTACAATTTAATGTAATGTAAAAAAAAAAAGTTCGTTCAATGAATTCTGTAATACTCTATTCAACACATCTCAAATACTATGAACTATATTTACTACAATATTTACTGTTGATGAGTAGTAAAATTAATTATAGCATATTATATACAATTTATAGCATAAAGTAATTGTACACATGGAAGAATACATTTGGTTAAATTGCACTTTGCATTGAGTTACCAAATTATAGTATACTTCATTTTAGTGTAATAAGTGTATAAGTGTCAATTCAGAGCATTTCACAATAAAGTATGTTGTTTAGTACTCCATATGAAATTGGTAGAATACCATTGAAAATATAATCTGCTTTTTCGGCTCAGCTGCTTCCATGATGTCTGGTATAGGTAAGATCTATCCTTGCAGCAAAAGCAAAGTATAAACCACATAACCCTGTAGTAATCATCAGCCACTAACGTGGTTTCTATATGCAACATTGGCTTCAGACGTATAATGCCATGGCTGGTAACTATAGCTATTTGCAGTATTTCTCCTGAAGTAAAAATTGAGTGTTTATCGTTAGTAATTAAGTAAAATAGTGTTATCACATAAGTACTTGAATACTGAATGTTATTTTAATCATAAGATGAGGATTTGGCTAAAATTTACATTACCATGAAGGATGTAAATCAATAAAATCATTTATATAATTAATTTAATAGATCATAAAAATCCAATTACACAGGAAATCACTTTACATGATTGCAACTACAGAGCACTATATGTAAGCATTAATGTTTCATATTATTTTTAAGTACACTACAGATCCAATCATTACCTGTCAAGAAGAATGTAAGCTTCTTTAGCGAAACCATTATTAGCTAATTTCTATTCTATGTCTAAACTTTATTTTGGACTTAAATTTTTGCTAATGGGATTTTTTCCAGTTTAGACAAACAGTCTTTGCCCATCATCCACTATAATAAAATGTTGTCATATGATCTGATTTATTGCTACCATACTGTAATAGCTATTTTACATGTTATGATGGCCACTTGCTACTTTTTCCAGTGCATTATTGTTATTGTCAAGTCACAATTGTTCTTTTGCCATTATCCAGGATAAAATTAAATTAAATTTCATTTATTTAATTGAAGTTATAAAATCATAGTAAAAACCTTTTCTTGCATTTTCTTTCCTAACTATGCAATGTTGCTTCCTTTCTTCTGCTTCAGTTACCTTTCTGTTTAATGCCAGGTTTTTTTCTTTCAAGTCCTCTACATTGATTGTCTATGAATTAATCATCATTTACTTGACCACGAGTGCCTGTTCTAGCTTTGAGCAATGATTTTTATCCAGCATCAGCTAGCAGCTTCTATTAGAATAAATAATAAATGTACACGTATAAATAAACTTGTAAGTGTACAGATTATACTACACAACAATATACTACTGATTGCTTGTAAGTTCAAGTTTGCATTATGGAAGGCAGAGAATAGCAAAGCCCTAATTTATTTGTTAGGTCAGCCTTCAGTGTCCGGAACTTCATCCTAGAATGAATACAATTTGTAAATAAAATGTGATGTTCATTATAATACTCTAAGCTGGTCTGCGACAACACACTCCTATATGAAATTTAAATACCTGCTCTTACCTGGGCTTCCTTTGAAATTCAAGTTCTACTAACCTAAAGTTCATAATTTGTGGTGCATTCCCTTATTCCATCCCATGACTAGTTCTAGAGAACGGCGCACTTTGGCCCCACAGAAAGTATTATTTATCAATAACAACAATAATTTATTTTTAAACCTTTGCCTATCATCAATAAGTCGTGGCAAGGTTATAGCCTATCTTAGTTCACTATTTTGGCTAATGAAGACTATGTAGGGTATGAGAGATATTTTTTGTTATAGATTACCTCATTTAGCTGGAGCGCTACAATATCACTTTACATCTCCCGCTTCAACTCCTCCGTTGATTCACGAGCAGAGATCCTGGAACGAGTTACATAGTATTTTTAGAGCTAAGTTGAATACAGAAATTTAACCAATGAAAATTCCTCAAACACCTTCAATAGTTATCAACACTAGACAAATGCTGATAATCCACCAGCTGAATTGCAATAGCGTAGCGTCCAGTTTTTTTCGGAATGAATCCGATAGCGTTTCAGACATGCGCTCTAGCGACTCTACAAAATATATTCAGTATGTGGCATCACATTTTTAAGAGCCTAATTATCAAATGTTTTCTGTAAAGAACAATGTCATTTTCTTACAGCATTTATTAATATCTTAGCCTCACAGACTGTTTCAATTGCCTTTAATTCATGCAATCTCTCCTCAAATTTTTTTTATTCTTTAGTATGCAATTTATGCAGTTATATCTTAGTTACTCAGAATAAGCAAATAAATTCTATGGAAATGATGTTCTTTGCATAGTACTTTGAGAAATTATAAAATAATCTGTATCTACTTCTCAGTCTAGATTCCCGATTTATATAGTCAACTAGAGATCTCCTGGTGCCATATTCTTTTACAGTCCTGGTGGGAAATGAAAGGGGGTGGGAATATGTAATGCCTTGAAATGTTCACTGTTAGTTTACTGATGATGATGGTAGCTGTGGTGGAGTACCCCCACATAACAGCACCACAGCACTGAACACTTATTTCCTAATAATCGTTACTTATCAGAACATCTGAACTCATTAATACTATTCCATTAATAAATGTTCTATTCAGTAGCACTATTCCATTAATGTATGTTCTGAACCCATTAGCACAGCACACACTTATTTGTCATCCCATTAAGTTTGTGCAGGACCCTGTTCTATAAAAGGAACACTCTTGCATCTGTTCTTTTGTCTTGTTTTCTCTCATGCTGAAGAATTGTCCGAATTACATTTAACTTCTTAATCAATTTAGCCATTGTACGGGAGGTTCTGTGTAAAGCTTTAATCAGCTTAGGATACTTAAGCATTTGAACAGCAAGAACTGGTGGCAGCCTTCTCAACCTAGAGTTGCATTTTACCACACATGGTGGCAGACGGTGCTCGAGTTCTTATCAGAATTTGAGTAGTGGATTCAGCGACTCACACCATCACAAGCTACTTTCCTTACTTTGACTTTGTCTTATTCCTATCTTCAATTTCTCCAAGAAGGAAGATTTCTACCTCTTCAAACTTCACAAGAAGGAAGACACTTTCCCTGACTCTTCAACTTCATAAAGAAGGAAGACCCCTATCGACTGCTTCTCCATTCTCAAGTTTGAAACCTTGGATTGGAAGAAACTCACTACTACATTTCTACAAGGAAGTATACTGAACCCATTTTGTAGAAACTCTCGTTGTTCCAGTCGTATCAAACCTTCAAAGAAGGACATCTTATTCTCTCTCGTTTCAGCTGCAACAAGCAAGCAAGTTATATTCAGTCTGTTTTGTGATTCCTATCTATTTTGGTCTAGCACTGGTTATAATTGTTTCTCATTACCCTACATCATGACGGGCAGAGGGAAAAAGGGTAAATCATTTAAAAGTTTAGCACCCAGAGTTTCACCCACTGTAACCACCCCAACCTCATTACCCAACTCTCAACCACCCCCATCTAATGCTTCAGTTACATCATATTCCACTATCAGTTGTGATCCTCCCATTTCACATGATGATTTTACCATTTTTGATCAAGGTCCACAACCTAAATCCAAACCTCAATCAGCAACACCTCATGATGCATCAGCATCAGCCACATTTTCTGACACATCAGAGGCTCAAGAATTAATTGACAAAGCTAAATCAATGAGCATAGACCCACAACTTTTGTTGTTCCAGAAAATGATGTCTGACCAGAACAAAGCCATTGGCATTTTAAACAGCAAATTTGATACCCGTATTAACAGATCTCATTCATCCTCACCCCCATCAGACTCTTCACATCAATCTGACAAGAAGCTGAACCAAACTGTACTTAACTCTATTGGTAGCATGACAGCAGATGATATGAATACCTTTAATATTCATCCAAATGATTGGAACCTGTACCTTCCACCATTGCTGACAGGTGCCTTCAGCAAAGCTTATTACAATAATATCAATACAGAAACTACTTTTGCTTCCATGAAAACTATTTTGCTTCACACTGGAGGCTATTCTTTCACTGATTATCTCTTGTCGTTTCCATTGAAGTTTAGACCTGATGGCTCAAAATCCTTAATGCAATTTTTCAATCTGTGGAAACACAAATTCGAGGTCATTTACAGGGAAATTCCATTATCCATAGAAACCATTCATGATGTGTATGCATATTGTGCTGAAATGACTGCAATTGTTGCTGTACTGGCTGGTATGCCTGCAGATGCAAGACAATCTATTATGAACAACTGTTATGATAACACTAACAGCCTTATTTCTGAATGCAGTGCTACTCTCTCTCACTCTAACATTAGCAGTCTCAGATCAAGACCTACCCATCATTATGGCAATAGACAGAATACCCATTATCATGAACCACGGTATCAGGGTATCAGTCAACAACAATCTCATGACACTCATTATCAAAATCATCATCCCAGATGCCCAAGGTTTGGCAATAATCATTTCAGACAAAGTAATTCTCACAGTTCACCTCAACATCATCAAGATCAGCATCAATCACAACATAGAAATTACCATCAACAAAACCATTATTTTCAACCTTATCAACAGCAGAATCATTATTCCCAACCTCATCAACAATCAAATCAGCCATATAGCAACCATCAAACATCATCTGATAACAGAGACACTAGTTCTGTCATTTGCTATAAGTGCAATCAAATGGGCCATTTTGCCAACAACTGCCCATCATTTCAGCAGCACCAACAGCAGCAACAGCTGCAACAACCAAGGCAACAAACACCTTTTAGACCCACTCCTGTTCCTAGAACTAGAAGTCATCCTACTAGACTGGTTTCACTCAATAACTCATCTGACACTCCCATAAATTGTCATTCTGATGACTCTGACACACCCATCAATTGTCATTCGGAAGAAGAGATCATTACTCAAGGAACTATCAACAACATTGTAACACCTGTTATCATAGACTCTGGAGCTAAAGTTTCATTGGTCTCACAAGATTTTGTCACCCCAGATCTCAAATTCATTTGCAGAGTTAATGTTCATGGATTTCTCAAGTTAGCAAAGAAGTTCCTGTTTATAGAATGGCTATTGATTTACCAGTTATTGCTGGCATTGCTCACCTTGCAGTTGATGATAGACTTCCCAAGAATTCTGTTCTTATTGGCTCTGATTTTGGTAAAGAAACCCTTATCAAATTGATTGAATCTGTTAAGTCAAAACCCTCAACCTGTTCTGACAGTGACTAGAGTTATGGACCAAAAATCCACCTTGGCAACCACAGTTGCAGAAACCCTGCAAAGTACTGAAGGTGCAAACCCAACCTCATGGGTTTCCATTGTACCAGGCACATCGCATGATACTGATCTTGTCAATGAAACTGATGATATTGACACTTCCTTGCCTTCTGACACACCACATGACACTGGTGATGCCATTGCTCACTCCTCATCAGCCAATAAATTAGTAGCTCCACCCTTGACTTTCCCTTCATTGTCCTTTGATGGTATTACTAAAGATGCTTTTATGAAATTACAAAAGGAAGATGAATCATTGAAACCTTTATGGGATTTAGCCAAACACAAGCAGAAGAATTTCTTTGTTGTCAATGATTTACTGATGTGCCTCACTTCTACCCAAAATACTATCTCTCAAGCATTGGTTGTACCTCAGCAGTTGAGACAGAAAGTCCTTAAGGCAGCACACGAAGGCTTAGGTCATTGTGGTATCAACACAACCAGAATGATGCTTAACAAGCATTTCACATGGCCCAACCTCTTACAAGACTTGAGAACTCATATACAATCTTGCAGCAAATGTGCAGCTCACACCAAATCTGGAGGTCACAAAGTTCCCATGCTAAAACCAGAACTCATTACTAACAGAAATGAAAAGCTAGCCATTGATATAGTTGGCCCTTTGCCTCTCTCTAGACACAAGATGAGATATATCTTCACAGCCATGGAACTAGCTAGTGCCTACCCTTTTGCCATACCACTACCTAACTATACTGCAGCTTCAACTGCTAAGTCATTACTCTCTATCATTGCCATACTGGGCACTCCATTGGTTATTTTGTCTGACCAAGGTACCAACTTTCTTTCTACCACTGTTTCTCACCTGTATAACAAGTTTGGCATTCAAAGGATGAAAACGGCTCCTTACAGACCACAGAGTAATGGGAAATTTGAACGTTTCCATGGTACCCTTAAAGTTATGCTCTCTAAATGTATCAGTAATAAACTTGACTGGCCAGATGCCATTGACTTAGTGCTCTACTTTTGTAGGAACATGCCTCAATCTAGACATGGGTTCACCCCACAAGAAATTCTGTTCCTTAAACCATCACCTCACATATTGTCAACACTAAAATCTATTTGGTCTACCAACACTTCATCTAACCTCAATCTTCCTCAGTTCATTGAGGATATGAATAAGATCATTTCACTTCAATTGCAACATGTCAAGAGTTCATTAGCCAGTAAACATTGCCAATCTAGAATTGATAGAGAATCTGCTCTAGTTGCAACCTTCAGGGTTGGTGATATTGTCTTTAGAAGAATTCCTGGACTAAATGGTTGCTTGGAAGCTTCATGGGATGGTCCCTTTGTTGTGCATGAATGCATTCCACCACTGAATTGCAGCATTAAACCACACGGCTCAGTCAGAGCCAAGCCAAAGGTACACATTTCTCAACTAAAGAAGTCTCATCCTGTAAACAGAGCACTCATGATACCTGATGAGAATGATACTGATCTTGTCACCTGTAAACACAATGTTGCAAAGTCTATACCTCTCACTGAATCTCAACAGAATCAACTCTCACATGTTTTAGATCAATTTCCCTCTGTTTTTACTGACAAACCTGGTCTCACCACCTTAACTTCTCACTCTATTACTCTCACCTGCATCACACCAGTTTGGTCCCCAACATATTCAATTCCCATTGCCCATCAGGAAGCATTCAGACAAGAGATTGACAATCTATTGGATCTTGACATCATTGAGCCCTCAACATCAAAGTATAGTAGTTCCCCCATGCCAGTTGCAAAGAAGGATGGAGGGATAAGGATTGTGATAGACTTTAAAAAGCTCAATGCCATAACTGTAAGAGAACCATTTACTATGCCATCTGTGGAAGACATCATCTCAAAACTTGGTAGTGCAACAGTTCTTTCAAAGATTGATTTGCAGAAAGGCTTCCATCAGGTGCCCATGGAACACACGTCTAAACAATATACAGCCTTCCACTGTCTTCAAGGGAAATTCCAGTATAAAGTTATGCCCTTTGGCCTAACTAATGCACCTGGTACCTTTCAGTTGCTAATGCAGCAGGTTCTAAGAGGCTTGGATCACTATTCTCTTCCATATATAGATGATATTGTCATATACTCTTCAGGTTTTGAAGAACACATTCATCATGTAGCTTCAGTCTTGTTGAGACTTTCTTCAGCAAATCTTACAGTAAAGAAGAGCAAATGCTCATGGTGTTTCTCAACTTTTGATTTCTTGGGTTTTCATGTAGGAGAAGGCAAGATCTCAATCCCTCAAGCTAGAATTACCCAATTTTCTCAGTATAAAATTCCTACAACAAGAACTTCACTTAAGTCTTTCTTAGGTCTAGTAACATTTTATTCTAAGTTTGTTCCTCAACTGGCAAACCTCACAACCATTCTAAATTCTCATATGCCAAAAGATAATCATACTAAGATCACGATCACAGAAGAATATCAATCTGCTTTTGATAAGGTTATATCTGGTATAGTAAATCATGCTGCTCTCATCATCCCTAACATTACTGATTCTTTTAGCATTTTCACTGATGCCTCTACATCAGGCATAGGTGGTACATTGTGTATATATTATAAAGATTCATCTTGGCAACCCTGCAGCTTTTACAGTAGACAACTGCTTCCAAGGGAGAAGAATTATTCAATCCTAGATTTAGAAGCCTTAGCAGTACTTGCCACAGTTCATCATTATCATTATTATTTGTCTGGCACTTATTTCAAGATCTTTACTGATCATAAACCATTGGTACATATTTTTGGTGGCAACCCCCCAAGTGCTAGACTGATTAGATGGAAGATCAAATTGGCTGAGTACAGCTTTGACATTGTTCACATTTCTGGTCATGCTAACAATGTTGCTGATGCAATGTCTAGGCAGTCCTGGACTACTACTGAAATGGATGAAGACCTCAATCTGGAAGAAGGGGGAGATGTGGTGGAGTACCCCCACATAACAGCACCACAGCACTGAACACTTATTTCCTAATAATCGTTACTTATCAGAACATCTGAACTCATTAATACTATTCCATTAATAAATGTTCTATTCAGTAGCACTATTCCATTAATGTATGTTCTGAACCCATTAGCACAGCACACACTTATTTGTCATCCCATTAAGCTTGTGCAGGACCCTGTTCTATAAAAGGAACACTCTTGCATCTGTTCTTTTGTCTTGTTTTCTCTCATGCTGAAGAATTGTCCGAATTACATTTAACTTCTTAATCAATTTAGCCATTGTACGGGAGGTTCTGTGTAAAGCTTTAATCAGCTTAGGATACTTAAGCATTTGAACAGCAAGAACTGGTGGCAGCCTTCTCAACCTAGAGTTGCATTTTACCACAGTAGCTTTAGAATATGTTAGAGTTAGACAACTATTCTAAGGAGATAGTAAGTGTCAAAGATAAAATGTCCAAAGTACTTAGGGCATGCAGAATAGTGTCACAAAGACATCATTCTAATCCTCCAGCTCATATACATTCAGAAGAGCCAGTATTTGTACGTAACCAGTCAGATCTAGCAACATCTTCAACTCAAAGATGTACACGAGCGACTATGATAATTTTAATAATTGTAATTTACACATTCAATTCTTGTATAAGTAGATATTAAGCGTAAGTCTGGAGAATATGAGTACACTTTGATAACTTTGTTATTGAGTGTTGGTTAATATCATATTGAGTAGTTATGCCTTTACAGAGAAAGTACAGCGATACACACGCAACATTATCATTGCATACATACCCTGACAAGATTTCTATTCTTGACTTTTCTGTATAATTTATTATTACCATAATTACCTATAACTATCATATCAAATCATAAACTTCAGTGGCTCATCAAAAAAAGTCTTTACAAAAACATTTTGATGCAATTTATGGCACAGTCTATCAATTATAAAGCAGTATAGATATCAGAGAAAAAGAGAGGATGCGTTTGGGGGAATAACATAGTTTATACATATGTTTATGACTATGCACATTTGATAGTACTGTAGAAATTTGGCTATATAAGTTATAATTTTATTAGAAATAATTCTTTTATTTATATTCAACCCCAATGATGCCAGATGCAAGCTTCTAATTTGCACTTATAACTAACGTTGTACTTAATAACAGACTGTCACGTTCATTTACTTTTGTTATCTTGATATATTTCATGATTCAATGATTCCTAGTAAAAAATATTTGTATTACTTATTCAGAGAACGTTTCCCTAACATGCCCATTCTCTACAGCCTGTAAAATACATGCTAACAGTTTAGATGAAGAATAGTTATGTACTCTGATCTTCCTGGCTCCCCACATTTTTGCATCTGCCAGTTACTCACACACAAAAGTGGAAGTAAACTTGATAGATGTAAATGTGGGGGTGGGGCCTGGGGGGGGGGGGGGGTCTTGGAGGCTAAGTCCTTCCCTCTTCATTTCCTAGAACAACACTAAGCAGTTATTGAACTTTATTGAGTCAGACTTATTTGCAGGCAATTATATAAGATCTTTCAGCAGTGGCAGAAAAGTTGAACAATCAACTGGTACACTGCAGTGAGTAGCATGTGGTGTGTGTCTAGCTAATGATTCATGCCGCTTTGCCACTGTCAAAGAAAATTGTGCTACAGTATGTACATTAATTGAAAATTCACCCCAACACATGATGGTGATTAACGAGTTAGAGTAACAGAATAAAATGAAACAAAAGTTGCCTTGTGAACACACTTCACTACAGGAGTTGAAATAAAGCAGCACGCTGAATGTAGAAGTTATTTAATATTGTGTTAGGCTCAGATTTAGAGGATCTAGTTTTTCATCATGGCTTAAAAAAGTACCCTGTCCTTTGACACACATAATACTTCATTTTCATCTTTGAAAAGCAGCCCTGGGACAAAAGTAGTACTTTCAATAGCTTTCCTCAGTGTGGTGGAACCATTGGCATCTGTATGTTACCCAAGAAACCAACCCCTACCTAACACTGCTGCTTTCTGATACAGTCGAGGAATGCAAAGGGTATTGATGAAGCTACTCTAAAAACACCAGTAAACTCCCCAACTATTATTTAGGTTCGTCTATTCTGACAGTATATACCAGAACTACAGTTTGGCAGTCCAGGAGAAGATTCACTACCTCTATGACGCAATACAGTATAGAGCACTGTGGGGGAATAGGTCGTCGGCTGAGGTGGCGGTTAAGCTTCCTCGGTCGTCAGCCAGATCCCGGAGGTACGCTGCCACCAGAATCCAGATGGCTGCTCTTGCGCCTCAAGTTATCCGGTCCCTTTATGGCGCTAGGGTCACCGGAGCTCGTGTACGCAATCGCTGATCCAAGAGGACAGAGTCTTAATTCTATTTTCTTGAAAATCAAACTGGACTGACTGCGTGGCTCGTCTATTTATTATTCAAGGCCACGCACGTGCACCAACACGAAAGGACACACAAACACACGAAATCATCCACATCAGAAACGTGACAAAAATTATACACATAAGGGCATGTATGCACAACAACAAATAATGACAGTCAACTATGTTCTCAATTCAGTTCCAACACTCTTTCCTCCTTCTTCATTTCCTTCTCCACTTCTCCACTTTCTTCTCGGAGGCCAGACCCACATCTCCCCCCGCTAAGCTCAAACCCGCTGTTTGAAGCTGACAACCACCAGGGATGGACTCCGAGTCATCCCAGCTCTGGCGGCTTAGTCCGTCGGCATTGCCGATCATGGCACCTGGTCTGTATTTGATAGACAGACCCATTCCTTGCAGCTTCAAGGCAAAACGCATCAAGCGTCTGTTGAGATGTTTGCTACTTAAGAGAGACACACATGCACGGTGGTCAGTATAAACTGTTACCGTCCTTCCATACAGGTAGTACTCAAAGTACTTCACCGCTGACACAATGGCCAGGGTCTCCAACTCCGTCACAGAGTAATTCTTTTCCGCCCCTCTCAGCTGACGACTGAAGAAGGCCACTGGTAGATCCATCTCCCCTCTCACAACGTGAAGGCAAGCTCCAATTCCCTCTCCGGATGCATCCGTGTACAAAAAAAATACATCATTATGCACAGGAATAAACAACACAACACGCTGACACAACGACTCACGTAACCTGGTGAAGGAAGCAGACATCTCCTCCGTCCACACCACCCTGGCTGGCGAAGACAGAGACACAGCCGGGGTAAGCACCGAAGACATCCCGGCGAAGCCATCTATAAACTTCCGGTAGTATGACATGCTCCCCAGAAAGGACCGCAGCTGCTTCTTGGTCACTGGCCTACGAAAGTCAGCCATTGCCCTCACCCTAGCTTCTGGAACTGCCACCTTACCACACCCCACCTGATGACCTAAATATTCCAAATACCTCCTGCCAAACTCACATTTTCTTCTCTTAATCCTCAACCCAGCCTTGCCCAAACATTCAATAACACTCTTTACGTCCCTCAAGTGACTACACCAATCCTCACTGAACACAATGACATCGTCAATGTAATTTCTCGACATACCGCTCACAGGTTTCAAAACCTCCTCCACTGCAGATTGAAAAATTGCCGGGGCATTTTTTAAACCAAACGGCATTCTGCAATACATAAATTTGCCCATGGGGCACACAAACGATGTAAAAGGCATGCTATCTTCCTCTACCTCAATCTGGTGGAATCCTGCTGTCAGGTCCAGCTTTGACAGACAGGAACTAGGCCCCACCTTCTCCAGGATCTCCGTCAGAGAAGGGAGCCAGAAACGACGCAGGGGTGTCCTAGTATTCAATTCCCGGTAGTCCACACACACTCTCAAACTCCCATCCTTCTTCCTCACCGGCACCACTGGGCTCGCCCACTCAGCATCGCTCTTCACTATCACACCGCTCTTCAACATCTTCTCAATCTCGCGTTCAACCTCATCTCTAATACCCACTGGCACTTGCCTAGGTGGCAAGTTAACCACATCAGCATCCTGTCTCAGCCTAATACAACATTTGCCCACAGTACACAAACCAGGGACATCAGAAAAATACTCTTCTACACTACGCACCACACTCTGCAACTCATCCTCTTTATAACCCTCACACTTCTCGGAACTCAATACTGCTATACTAGCATCCAAATCTTCAGAAATACCTTGCTCCTCTGCTATCACAGACACAGCATTCACCCACACACTTCTCTCCTTGTACTCTTTAGTATTGTTCAAATGAACTATCCTCACGGGATGACCATCTCCCTTAGACACCCTGTAAGTGACTCTGGATACCTTATCAGTTACAGTGTATGGCCCCTCCCAGGATGCCTGCAATGAGGCATGTAATCCTGGGATACGAACAAGTACCTTGGAGCCCACTTCCAAACTACGATCACTTCTATTCTTGTTAAACGATAGACATCTTTTAGCCGTGCTGTCACTCTCATGCACTACCGCCATATCATGCAAAAGTGAAAGCTTATCCTGTAGCTTAAGTACCCACTCCTCAACATCCACACACTCGTATGCTCTATCCACCCACCCTGAATACAAAATATCAAGGGGGCCCGTAACGTTTCTGCCAAACACTAACTGGTGTGGTGAGAAGCCTACATCACGGTTGGGCACTTGCCGGATAGCAAATAGTGCTAACGGCAGAAACTCTGACCAGTCTATTCCTTCCTCACAGGCCTTACCAAGCATGGGCTTCAGCGTCCCGTGCATCCGCTCCACAACACCATTGCTTTGCGGGCGATATGGTGATGTGACTACTCTATCTATGCCCAACATCTCACAAACACAACTCATGACACGACCCAAAAAGACAGTCCCTCTATCAGACAATACTTTCAAGGGTATACCCGTCCTTGATATCACATTCACAAAGCATTCAGCCACTTCATTAGCTGCTGCTGTGCGCATTGGGCACGCCTCTGGCCACCTAGTAGCCAGACAGACATAGGTGAACAGATATCTTACACCTTTCTTGGCTTTCGGCAGTGGCCCCACAATATCGATGGCCACCGACTCAAATGGAACACTAACTATCGGCCTCTCCACTAGCTTAGCTGCTCTATTGCCAGCTTTATTGATTCTGAGACACACATCACATGACTTAACATATGCTATAATGTCACTATGGATGCCCGGCCATGTAAATTTTGGCTGGAGCAATCTCCTCATTCCTCTAACCCCAGTATGGCCACATCTATCATGTGCCAACTCGAGAACTTTCTGTCTGCGAGCACCTGGTACTACAAGTCTATCCACACTAGCTCCTACATCATCCACAACACTATGAAATAACAACCCATCTAACCACTTATAACCATTCATGCCTTTAGATGCCAACTCCCTACAACTAGTTAGAGACTCATCATCATTAATCTGACCTTTTAACACACTAGCTTCAGAAATATCAACAGGTAAAGGGCAACCCAGATCAACCGGTCCCTCAGAGACATCAGACACACCAACAACATTGTCATCAGACTCGCCAGCAACATTACTATCTGTCACTTTCTCTTTGCTCACAGCTTGTGGTTGGTTCTCCTCCACAAAAGGAGCTAGATTAGCCACTTCCATGTCCTGCCGGTTGTGAGTCTCGTTGGACAGACTATCAAGCCATGATCCAGCCCGAGTCACAACATTCACTTGGGACCCCTCAGCATGCTGAGAGACAGACTGCAGGGCATCCACCACCCCAACAGCACTGACAGCAGAGGCTGCATCCTTTTCAGGGGATGACTGAGTGTCCGGGGTATCACCGGAGTGCCCCGCCCCACTTCCCTGGTCTTTAGGTAGAGGGGCGGCACCCAGAAGGAGCCGCTTTGCCATGGAATCATCCATTGGCACGGCAAAAAGGACTTTACCATTGAGCATGCCCTCCTGCGCAACGGCAACTCTCTTGTTAAAGGTTCTGCCTTCTATCTCAAAAACGACCTCAGCCGTACACAGCTTCACAGGGACACCAGTAGCACCTCTCACCTCGACTTTATCAGGCAGTATCTGACTCTCATAAACTAAGCACCCAGGAACAACAGTAACTTCTGCTCCTGTATCAGGGACTATTGAACACTCACTGCCATTTACTGTCCCTTGCACTAAAGGTGTATCTCCCTGAACCGCCACCCAATTGTTGCTGAACGGTTTACTACCAGACCTCAAACCCAACTTCTTATTTCCTTCATACTGCGTAACCTTATCCTTAGAGTTACTCTGACTCTTACTAGGACAATCAGGTGACTTGTGTCCGGGCTGATGACACGTATAACAGACCACTGGCTTAGACTCATCCTTCCCCATCCTACATTCAAACGACTTATGTCCAAAACGATAACACTTAAAACACTTAACTGGATCGCCAGTACCACGCCCTTGCCATCTAGCGCTTCCAGACCGGTCATTGTCTGTAGAATGCAACGAGAGTGCGAGCTTGTTCAAGTCTCTGAACGTATCAATTTCACGTCCATCCATCACTGATCTCTGTTGAGCGGTAAGACTAGCTCGATAAATAGCCATAGCAAAGAAAAGCAAAATATCCGAACGTTCAAGCACGGTCATGTCTACTGAATCGATAAGACCTTTCAAATGCACATATTTGTCCAGGGGGTTCATATTACGCACGTCGCTATTGAATTCAGCAGTAAGCTTGCTACCCAGCGAGGTCTTCCCAGAGCCCAGCGAGTCGATCAATATCTGTTTTAGGTCCTCATACGAACATGTAGCACGGTCAACCGAAGACACTATAGAGGCAGCCGTTTTAGAAGAAAGCTTTTGGTAAAGTATCGTCTTATACTCACGTCTCGGTACACTTAGGTCAGCAAGGTCAGCTTCCAACTTGCGGATGTATTTGGCTATGTCAATGCCATCTTTATGTGGAGCCAGGCCAATGACATGCCGCGTCCGATCAGAATGCGAAGGCACAGAAGGTGGTACTACCCTACCAGCACTCGACAGTGACGACAACAAATTCCTCATGTCTGACACTGACAGAAACATTCCCTCACTCTCATCCTCTCGCTCACTACCTCGCATCCCACTATCTTCCCTACCATTATCATTCCTGCTCGTCTCCAATGCATTATCACTTGAACCATCCATATTCTCCCTAACAGTCTCAAGACTCTCCCTAGAGCAAACAGGGGTTGAGTCACTGAAACTAGATTCAGACGTAATGTCACCACTACCAACGATGCTACCAGACGTAATCACACAACTATCTCCACCACCAATACTACCAAGAACACTATATTTCTCACACACGCCCGAGTCCGACGAAGCAACTTCAGGCGCCGACTGTTTCCCAACTCCTCTCTTCTTCTTACAGGCTCTTTCCGGCTGTGACCTCTGACTCATCCAACGGGGACGGTGGACTTCAGAGAATCTGCAACCAACCACAGGGAGAAAGAAAATACAGAAATCAATAAACAGCCAATCAATAAATGACAACAAGGTAAAACACACAGGTCAAAAAGACACACAGGTCAAAATACAAAAGGTGAAAATAACGGTCACAAAATAAAGGTCACAAAAATCGAGCACCACGTGTAGTGCGCACTAAAAAGAAAACACAAAAACTCAGTTTGTAGCCAAAAGTTAGGCGATGGTCAATGGTGTGGGGCGTCGTAGTCTCCTCTCTGTAGGGTGATCACAGTAGAATAGACACCGCTGCCGCCAGTTGTGGGGGAATAGGTCGTCGGCTGAGGTGGCGGTTAAGCTTCCTCGGTCGTCAGCCAGATCCCGGAGGTACGCTGCCACCAGAATCCAGATGGCTGCTCTTGCGCCTCAAGTTATCCGGTCCCTTTATGGCGCTAGGGTCACCGGAGCTCGTGTACGCAATCGCTGATCCAAGAGGACAGAGTCTTAATTCTATTTTCTTGAAAATCAAACTGGACTGACTTGGCGCGTGCGTGGCTCGTCTATTTATTATTCAAGGCCACGCACGTGCACCAACACGAAAGGACACACAAACACATGAAATCATCCACATCAGAAACGTGACAAAAATTATACACATAAGGGCATGTATGCACAACAACAAACAATGACAGTCAACTATGTTCTCAATTCAGTTCCAACACTCTTTCCTCCTTCTTCATTTCCTTCTCCACTTCTCCACTTTCTTCTCGGAGGCCAGACCCACAAGCACCCTGAAGTAAACCAAATAAATGAACCGCCATTAAGGGTACACAAGGTGAAAAGAGTCTATATACAACCACAACAAAATCCGTATACTGTCTTGGTATTTGAGTTAACAACTGTGGTGGAAAATTATATTTCTGTAAATATCATGAAAAGTACTCTCATATCATGTTTAATCATGGCCAAAAGCCATATAACTCAAAAGTGAGTGGTTGCTTCACAATCGCACCATTCTTTGCAGCTATTTTGCTTCCTTATTTACTTCCTGTTGTGGGTGGGGCCTCGTAGTGACGCGTAAGTTGGTTTCCTGACCAGGCTTTTTAGACTTGAACTATGATTCTGACAGTACAAAGAGTGATCCTGGCAGCCACAGCAGTAATGAAGTAATTCCAGCAGCAATAGCTGTTCAGAAACCTTGAGTTGGAGCATATACAATTCACTTATCCTCATGCATTGTGCAATGATTATTTAGACTATATTACTTGGACCATCATCAAGATATTTTTGTTGTACCTTGTGTTTTGAAGGAATGAATGAAAATGAACTGTTGTGTTGAAAGAATTGCCTTCTTTGGATAACTAGCTAACTAGGAAGTATGAATTTTCACCCATCAGTCCACTACAGTAGCCATTGATTAATGCTCAGTGCTGTCTACTACTACTACTACTACTACTACCTTACCTATAATGATCACTAAATCTAAATCTTAGCAACAGTTACCTCAACACTATGCTCATTGCTTGGCTACCTATTTTGCTACAAATTCTGCCGGTAAAATCCGTAAGGCGATAGCTATGGTCAAATATAATACCACCCGCACTTTCACCTCAGTAAGAATAAGCACATAGCGTGTCTAGTAACGATTCATGGCAGATTAGGCGAGCAAATTAACTCGTAGTATATAGCTATTGAGGTGTTTGAACGGATGGACGACGAGCATCACGTGCTATATTATGTTTATTTGATCTTACCAAAACGGGGTGGGGCTGGGTTCGCTGCGCTTTCTTTCCGCGAGTTTTGGTTTTCTTCCCGAATTGTCGGACTCTGCCTCAGGTGAGTTTGTGAGTCAACTGAATGAGGTTATGGCACTAATTTATAAACGTGTACATAAGATTTTACTTGAAGCAACTAATGTATAATAGTTTAAACTTTAAATCCGGAAGATAGTTGGCCCAATTGTATTTATTTCGATCGCTCTGGAGCTAAAGAAGACCAGCTTGAATAGGATCACCAATGGCTAGTTCTTGTATGCAAATTTAGTAAAGGAGACTTGTGCCATTGTTTAATTTTCATGATTTCTGATATGAACTGCTGGTATTGTTGGCACATTAATACTATACTAGTAGCCTCAAGAGCCATAGAACCTTGATAGCCTGGGCATAATCTGGGGAGTTCTGTATAGGAAAAAAAACAAGTTTGTAGTCAGGAGATTATTACTTCAAGTGTCTGTGTGGCTCATATTGGAATCAACTGGTGATTATAATCTCTAGCAAAGTGATAGCAACAGCATAATGTTTTAAGAATTGTTCAAATGGCAAATTTTTCTATTCTCAATTTTTCTATTCTCAAACATGCTAACAAACTGAGTGTATACCATTATGTAATTCTTTATAATATTGATGAACAATGACTACTGAGTCGCTCAATAAAACCTTCAGGAAAATGAGAAAATAGTTGGTCGGTTTTTTGGAGGCTATTGATGATCAAAATTTGAATGGTGTGGGGATAATCATCTTCAGGTTGGAGGGAGGATAGGGTGAGTGAGTGGGGGGGAGGCAAAAAGCCCTACTGATAGGCCTAAAACATCCCATTATAATTTCTAAAAAAACCTTAAGAGTAGCTGCAGCCAGCTCGTCCAAGATCTGGCCTTTATTTCAGACCATACCCACAATTTTAAGTGGATTGTAGCACATGTTCAAAACAATTCATTGTAATTTTATAAGGGTTAAAAGGTATTCACAGCACAAATTTCTCACAAAAATGACTTAAGTAAGCTATCCATAATCAATTTAAACAAGTTAGTCAAAGTAAACAGACATTCTAGCAAAATCAAATGGAAAATTCCTGCAGAGTTACAGTAGTTCAGGATTAAATACAATCATGGGTCATGAAACATTCTATATATTTCATTTCAATAGGTATGGGAAATACAGAGGGTGTTGCCTGACCTTTTCTCCTCCCCAAAAGTGATAGGTGCGCTACAGGAATGTCTGTAGGTTGTACCAGTCACATGACTAACCTCAAACTGACTATATAAAATGATTGAGCATTAAAATTTCACTGTACTGGAAGTGGCAGTGACTGAAATCTGAAATAAGCCCTACCAACTGTATCATATGGAGTATAAAGATGAACATAAAACATGGATGAGCCTATCCTATGATTTTATTTGCACTTTCAGAATTCACAAGCAGGGAACTCACACGCTCCTCTCAGAAGACAGCTTTAAGTTCTCCACTCACAGCTCAAAGTCCCTTGATAACAAATAGCTATTCACAATCAAATTTCCCTAAGCGAAGACCTTCCTAGCTGACAGTTCATGTAGACATCCATTAGTTCGTGACTAAATTACACTACTGGTCCATGCTTCACTAGTTGCATTTCAATGGAACTAGGAAGTACTGTAGGTGTTTCCAGATCCTCTTTCTTGCTGTAAGTGGCAGGAAGATGGAGGAATATCTGGTCCGCAAGACTAAAGTTATAATAATATGAAATTTTTCTCTTTTTAACAGCCAAAATTTTAATTTTGACTTAACACGACATTTTGGCTTCTTGCTGAAGTCATCTTCAGAGGTCAACTGAGGTCGAACTCTCCATGGTGGTATAATAACACAACGTAAACGGCAAGATTTCTGGAGGGCACACTTACTGGAGGGTGATTTGTATGCAGCATGGACAGCCAGCATCCTGGAAGCTATAAAATACCTAAACCTATGTCTCATGACATAGGTTTTGAGCTTCTGTTAAATAGAGAAAATTATAATTATTTCAGCCAAGAATGACTGAATCATTGAAAGACTAAGGTTAAATTCAAGGTTTTGAGTCAGTAAATTTAATAATTACATACTTGCCAACTGTCATGAAACCTCCAGGACCATCCCACATTTATCACTTAGCCACGGTCCACAACAGAATTGTACTTCTTTTATCATTTGTCTTGGAAATTGAACATCGTATCTGCTTACTTTGCATGATCTGCAAAGACGTTACTTAGCTAATCCACCAATAGTGCTTGATTGCATAAAGCTCTAGAATGCTTCCACGTTTCTAAAAACTTGGTTCAAAATACAGTGTTCGTTTCTCTCACAAAATTGCCATGAAATACATATAAATTCAATCTGAAGTAAAGTTACATCACAATTATTAATCAGCCATCAGCAACCAATGGCTTTGTTTCCGGTTCATTACATTAAATTATTATTATTTATTTTTTCACTATTACAGTGTTGTGAAGTTCAGTGTCTAGAATTAACATTGAATAAATAAAAGGATAGTATAGTTCAAGATACACTTCAATATTTTACACATGTTGATTAAGATAAATCATTTACAAATAAGACATTTACGGAATTACAACTATGTTAAAATAGATAGTGGTCCGATATAAACAACACAAATTTTTTTCCTAACATGATAGGATGTAGTTATAATTTAATATAAATATGTTATCAAATTTACAGATACAGCATGGGTCGCCATCGTTATCCAGCTCCACACTGGGAAAGTAGCAACAGAAGACTATACAGATCGACGCTCTGGGAGACTCGTTGTTCATATATCAATCAACCTCAATGTTTCTCTAACACTCAATATCTGTTAATAGCCATCACAATGATCTGGATTTTCAGAAGGAAAACTAAATCTCAATATTTCAAATTCTGTACTGTAATAAAGCCACTAAAGACAAATGATAAAGTAGAATGGCTATCTCTACCATTGAACTGGTCCATTTGGAATAGTTCAATAAATATCTTAAAAGAAATTCATTCCAGAACTACTTCACTAAAACAGAAACTATTATTACTATGTGGTGATGTAGAAGCCAATCCTGGCCCCTATACTAAAGGTAAATTAACCTCTATCCAGTGTGATGTTACAATGGAGTCAACCATAACTACAGCCACTTGTAAGGCAATTAATACATTAGGTGAAGATAAATTTCAGTTTTTCTTTATTATATTTCAATTGAATTATAATAAAAAAATTGTAGTATTCTCTCACTTTCACAGGGTTTTTAAACAATATAGAATTAAAAATATTGGCTTTCCACTGGGAATCGAACCCACTATTGCTTGCTTGACACAAGCGCTCCGTCATTGGGCTATGACAACCAGCCAGCAAACAAACACTCTAATTCTGTATTTATACTGTTAAAGTCTCACTCTCAACAGACAAACGAAAATAATACTCTTATTTCAAAGATTTTATTCGTTGAATTTTTTTACTCCACTATTTTATCACTTTATAATTTCTTTCTCAGCCTTCTCTTACTCATTTGATTTATTGTCTTACTTTCACAGGCTTTCTAAACAATACAGAATTAAAAAATATTTGGTCGCCACCGGGAATCGAACCCAGGAAGAATATATCTAATGAGTAAAAGACGGCTGAGAAAGAAATTATGAAATGTAAATGTTCATCAGAGCTTTAAATAGAATTATGAAATTATTCATACTTGATATGTACAGCATTGGTGCAGATTAGTAACCTACAGACACTGGAACATGTAGTAACACAACTTTAGTAGCAAAAATTACCCACTTTAAATTGGTTATATGTGACCGGATTTGGGAAAATCCGCCTAAACGCGGCAAACAATTTTTTTCAGTTACTCCAGGTAAAGCATTATGGTAGAAATGGATAGACACCAGTTAGCTCTAGCTTATGACGCAGTCGTAAGCTCTGGCGAGCTCTAGAACTCACGCTATGAGGCTAGAAACACTAGCCGGTTGGACTCGTGTACAGAACGTTGCTAAGAAATTATTGGCGGGCTTTTCACTAACGGCGGGAAAAAAAACTGCAGCTAACTAATTAACTTACTATTCTACATAATCCACGTACTCACGCAATTCTCGCCACCATAGTTTCTCGAGGAGCCTTGCATTAAGCCTTTTCGACTTCTTTCAATCTGCCTGTAACCGGTTTAGTCCGTAGTATCCCGGAGACACGCAGTAAAAGTATACGGATAAAAGGCACGCCCCCTGACCTCAGCAACGCCTTTACACGGCGCTTTTTCGAAATCAGCAATAGTAAGTTTAGCAAAAATACTGAAGTGTTGTGGTGCGTAGGTCGAAGACGGCTTGTGCTACAGTTTCCAAATTTGGAGGACGACATCCCAAGTCACCGTGCAACATACTGGTGGAATAAATTAGAAAACTTTAGATGCCACGTTTAGACGGATTGTCCCAAAACCGGTCACATATTACTGATTAAATTCAGTTAAACAATAAGATATTAATCATTAACTATTATTTTACTTATTAATATGCAAATCATATTCCCTTAATGTTTTTCCAACAACCTATCTGAAGCATGATTAAACTGATGTGTTTTTAATATTTTAAGGAGTACAAGTACAATCCACTTAAGAGGTTGTCAGCTGCTATTGGACTTATGGTAGCAGCTGCCTGAGATGACTGAAGGATTGGCAGTTAAACAATATTTCTATTATGGTATATACTGTCATATAATTTATAAAACAAATATCTACTAACAGCAGCTAAATACTAACTAAAATATTTATTGGCAATATCCAACTACAGGACAAGTCATGACTTTGAAAGTAAATATGAAACATTCTAAACAAATAATTATAATTACATAAGAAACCATTACAATTAATAAAAGATTATTTCAGTGAATTAACATATCAGCAAAACATATATTGCACCTTTACATTAATTCTGCAGTGAAATAATATTACTTGTAAAATTATATTTTATTTGTATAATTTACACTATAATTTTATCGTAGATCAGCCTCTCAATAACTGTGAATCTTCACGTCGAGCACATGCAGCTGCCTCTGCAAGTTCTGAACAACTGTATGTATATGGAGGTCTTGTTGATAACTTTGATGAGTATAAAAGACAACTGAGAACCGTAATTCAAATCTATGAGTGCACTACAGAATCCTGGAAAGAACTTCCAACATCTGGTACTCCATCTCCTGGAATATATGGCTGTGCTACATCTTATTCAGGTCATGTTCTGTACTTGTTTGGTGGTCATGATGGTACATCATTCCATGCTTCATTACATCAGCTAGACACCAAATCTATGACATGGAAGCAACTCTCACAACAACATTATAGTGGACCCATGAGGAAATGTTATTGTCAAATGCTATATTACAATGATTCATTAACAGTTATTGGAGGCTTTGGTATGCCATCAGGTGAACTGCAGTCTGGATCACAATTTACTAAGAGTAAATATCATCATGATGGTAGTGGCTGTACAAATGAGATTCATAAGTACCATATTTCCCAAGGTAAGTTACAAATTGTATGTTAATTAATTTGTCATGATTTAGTTTATACATATTAAAATACAGTGTGTATTAATAAAGTATTACAGATATAATTTCTTTAGAGTTATTTGCAGATTTAATGTAAACTATTATATAAATTATCATGAAATAATTATAACACAATGGTTTTGTATATCTGTGATACAGCTACTAAATTTTGTCGTGTATATGTCAATAAAATTTAATGGTTTCAGACATAGAGTAACTATTACCATTTTACATTGTAAACATTTATCAGGAACAATTATAAAGATATAATCAAATTTAAAGTTACGGTGCTACTATCTGTCTTTAGCAATGAACTTTAATGACTTTTCAATCATTTCTTTCCAACATAAATAGAAATTAGAATAATTTCTATCTCAGGTTATGATTATATTGAGTATGTATTAGTGATTTTTGAACTAGGGAATTTGGTTTATGTACTAATTTATTTGTAGTGATAGAATGGAATGACATTAGTTTAAACATGTCAATTATGTATTCTTGTATTTAGTATTGCTTCTAAGATGACTCATTTACTGTTTATTCACACAATGGGCACTACTAAGTAGTACTGGTTCTGTGTAAATAGTAATAATGAAGCAACTAATATGTGTCTGAGTCAATCAATAGCATTAAAGCAAATTTGTTAAAATAGTGGACATTACATTTAGTAGTTGCATAAGTGCTGAGGTGTTTGAGAATACATTTTCTCAAAAGTAAATAATTTAAAATTTGGTATTAGTTTGAAGCAATTTTTTTTATACAACGCACAGCTATATTATTTATGTTTGTGACTTATTATAAACATTATCATATAAAGTCTTTGATGTAAGTAAGATTAATAATTTTTGGCTATATAAAGGGTTTATATTAATTATATTATTTATATAAAATCAGGCATTCATTGTTTGTACTCATACTAACATAATGTAAGTCATTCTTATTACTCCAAAAATATCAAACCAAAAATTTGAACTTTGGTAAATTACTACTAACAATAAATACGATACTTTAGAAAACTGGTATAATAATTACTACATATAAAGCAGCTCTAAGTTATGTAAATGACATTTGAAGTCTTCATAAAATAGATATCTTAAAATGACTTACCAAATAAATATTACATTGCTATTTTTATTCAGGTGCATGGTCTTCTCCCTTGATCACTGGAAGTAGACCTTCTCCTAGATTTGGTTTTACAGTCACCTGTATTAGTCCTACACATGCAGTCTTGTTTGGTGGATGGGATAGTACTAGTGTACACAATGACAATTACCTCATGGACTTGGCACAGATGGTAAGAATTGTTGTAATCTCTAACTCATTGTAATTGTATTGATAATATGAGGTTAGTCAAGATGTATATGCGCAGAAATTAAGCAATAAAATACAAATGATAGCATTCATCTGCCAGTACATATGAACAATGTAAACTATTTATGTATGTAAAATGAATACATTAGAAAAGGACAAGTATGTGGCTGTAAATGTGAAAACTTTAATTTTTTTGGAATTTAATAATAATAAAACAGCAAACTTTTTTTATAATTCAGTGTATAAATTCTCATTGACCTGGATGAGTTTGTGGCGTACAGAGCTTAACTGTTTGTTGTCCTTTTACCTCATACTTATTTCTATATCATGTCATCCCTTACCGACTTGTCATCACGTGCTGTCTTGTTCATGGCCATGTGAAATTATCAGTATTCTATCTTAAGTAGAATTGTCTCTAGTGGGTGTAGCGGTAGTGTAGCATAGCTAATAACAATAAGTTGGACCATCTCCAACAATTGGTGACCTCGAAGAGCGAACAACATGTCCGAAGACTAGGATTCGGGTTTACCTGCTGCTAGTACTGGAGCTTCTGGTTCCTCTCACGAAACTCCGCCCATCTCCCGTGCCGTCCACGCCCCCGACGTATCAGCCGTATCCGTTCAACTGAAGCTCCCGCCCTGGTTTGCGTAAGTAGAAGCACAATTCGCCTGCCGCCGTATCGTCTCACAGCGTTCCAAGTTTGACTACGTGGTTTCTTCTCTCTCGCCCGAATATGCAGCAGAAGTCAGGGACCTGCTGATCAGGCCTCCTACTGACGACCCGTACAAAACGCTTAAAACACAGCTGACCAAACGTACTACAGCTTCCGAGCAGCGCAAGTTGCAACTTCTTTTCACATCTGAAGAGCTGGGAGACAAGAAGCCTACTCAACTCTTGCGTAGGATGCAGCAACTGTTAGGAGATTGTCCTGCCATGGCTGATGAGTCATTCCTGCGTGAACTCTTCCTCCAACGGCTTCCTCCTAGCGTAAGAATGGTTTTAGCTTCAACCCCAGATAGTACTGGCTTGGAAAAACTTGCTGAGTTGGCAGACAAAGTCATTGCAGTTGCCACTCCGCCCGGGACCATCACAAGTGTTGCTTCTTCCCCAACCATTACTGCTGAAGTAGAACACCTTCGAACAGAAGTTTCCCGTCTTGAAAAACTAGTCAAGAAACTTGCTCACTCTCCTTCTCGGCCTGCAAGTCGTTCAGTTAGTCGTGGTCATTCTTCACGTCGTTCGCCAACCCCTACAACACGCAGTGCGTCCACTTCACCTGATCCTTCTAGACAACTCTCCGACACGGTATGCTGGTACCACCAGAAGTTTGGCAGTCAGGCACGACGTTGCAAATCTCCCTGCAGCTATCAGTTAAACTCCCTGGCCAGGCTAGCAGCGACGAGTGTTCCTGGCCAACACACAAGTCGCCTTTTCTACATCAAGGATCGTCTGTCTGGCTTCAAGTTTTTAGTCGATACTGGTGCTGCTGTAAGTGTGATTCCCCCCTCTTCGTCAGAACGCTCACATGAATCTGGCATATCTCTTGAAGCTGTTAATCACACCTCCATCCCAACATACGGTTCCCGTTCTCTCACTCTGGACCTCGGCCTCAGGCGTACGTTTCGCTGGGCCTTTGTGTTAGCTGATGTCAGTCGTCCTATTCTTGGTGCGGACTTTCTTCATCACTTCAACTTGCTGGTAGATGTTACAAACCACCAACTCCGGAACGAGGTCACTCATTTGCGCACCCAAGGTATAGCTACTCTGGATATTTCTCCTAGTCCAACGTGCCCGACAGATACCCTGGATGCCGATTTCTCTGCCCTGCTCCGTGAGTTCCCGTCTATCACCAGAGTGGACATAGCAGACTGTCCAGTTAAACATCACACTACACATCACATAGCAATGAAAGGTCCACCTGCCTCAGCCCGAGCACGCAGACTGGCTCCAGAACGTCTCAAGGTGGCTCGATGCGAGTTCGAGCACATGTTACACCTTGGGATCATCAGACCTTCTTCCAGTCCTTGGGCCTCACCTTTACATATGGTTCCTAAGAAGAGTACTGGAGACTGGAGACCTTGTGGGGACTATCGCAACCTCAACAATCAAACGACGCCAGACCGTTACCCAATTCCTCACATTCACGACTTCACCGCATCCCTGCGCGGAACTACAGTGTTCACGAAAATTGATTTGGTACGTGCATACCATTAAATCCCAGTGGAGCCAGAGGACATTCCGAAAACAGCCATCATCACTCCATTTGGCCTATTTGAATTTTTACGTATGCCATTTGGTCTTCGTAATGCCGCCCAGTCCTTCCAACGATTCATTGACGAAGTTTTACGTGGTCTTGACTTTTGTTTCGGATACATCGATGACCTGCTGATTGCCAGTACAACACAAAGTGATCACATCCACCACATCTGACTGGTTCTCGAACGTTTAGCTGCACATGGTCTCACTATCAACCCGTCCAAATCGGTGTTTGCAGTGGACTCTCTGGACTTCCTTGGTCATCATGTTAGCTCGAGTGGCATCACACCTCTTGAGGAAAATGTTCACTCTATTCGTGACTTTCCTCAGCCCACTTCTCAACGTAAACTGCGCCAATTTATCGGTCTCGTCAATTTCTATCGTCGTTTCATCCCTCACTGTGCCACTCTCATGCAGCCCCTCAACGGCCTCCTGTCTCATCCTAAAAACAAGTCTAGGGAACTTACCTGGACAAGCGAAGCCCTCTCTTGTTTCACTGCCACTAAAGCAGCTCTTGCTGACGCTAGTCTCTTAACACACCCTGCTTCGGACGCCCCGACTTCCATTATGTCAGACGCATCAGACTTAGCTGTTGGTGCTGTTCTACAGCAGTTTCTACATGGATGCTGGTGTCCTATCGCTTACTTCTCGAAACCACTCAAGCCAGCTGAAACTAGATATAGCACTTTTGATCGAGAGCTCTTGGCTTCCTATCTCGCGGTGAAGCACTTCCAATATTTTGTTGAAGGACGAGAATTCCAGATCTTAACTGATCATAAGCCACTTGTGTATGCTATCCACACTCTTTCCAGCAAGCACTCTCCACGTCAAGCACGACATTTGGACTTCATCGCTCAGTTTACCTCGGACATCAGACATGTCAAAGGCAACGACAACGTCTCTAACTTGATGCAGCTTCTTGGAACGAAACGTATTCGTACTACGGCATACCACCCTATTGCAAATGGTCTCGTAGAGCGATTCCACAGGCAATTGAAAGCCGCCCTCAAGGCTCAACCTCACCCGGAGCAGTGGATGGACGCTCTACCCCTCGTGCTATTAGGGATTCGCACTTCACTGAAGGAAGACCTGCACTGTACCACTGCTGAGCTTGTTTATGGTCTTACCTTACGTCTTCCCGGCGAATTTGTCAGCCCAACGACATCTCTTCCTCACGAAAGTTCAGCTGACTACGTTACTAATCTCAAGGAAGCCATGCGACGTGTCACCTCTTCATCACCGCATCATCATTCCCAACGAACTACGTATGTCAATGAAGCCCTGAAGACATGCACCCACGTGTTCGTCAGACGAGATGCAGTCAAGCGGCCACTTCAGCAGCCATATGATGGCCCCGATAAAGTAGTGGATCGGTCGAACAAGTTCTTCACCTTAGAAGTCAACGGCAAGACTAATACTGTCTCACTTGACCGCCTAAAACCGGCATACATGGACAATCTGAATCCATCTTCCGCATCTCTTCCTGCCTCTCGTTCTCCAGCACGATCCTCTTCATCTTCAGATCCAGCCCCTCCTTCAGCTTCCTCAACTCCCATCAAGCAAGCACCACCCCCTCGGTCAACTCGATCTGTCGTCACGTACATTGGCCAGCGAAGTTCAGTGATTACGTTCACTAGCTCACTGGGAGGGGAGTGATGTGGCGTACAGAGCTTAACTGTTTGTCGTCCTTTTACCTCATACTTATTTCTATATCATGTCATCCCTTACCGACTTGTCATCACGTGCTGTCTTGTTCATGGCCATGTGAAATTATTAGTATTCTATCTTAAGTAGAATTGTCTCTAGTGGGCGTAGCGGTAGTGTAGCATAGCTAATAACAATAAGTTGGACCATCTCCAACAAGTTCTCATTGAAGTGACTAGTGTTGCAACTGGCCATTGCTAAGCAGCAAAAACATAAAAAAAAACAGGGAGGGAGAGAGTACACTGTATAAAGTACAAAGACATGTAGTATAATTTCATATAAGTCTCTAGGCAGCTGCACTTGCAGAAGGTATTTGTTGTACTTAGGTTCAAACAATATTTTTAGCTTAAGCTGCTTACATGGGGTAAGTAGATTTATGTTTAAGTAGGAAAGAGGCATAAAAGACTTGACAAAAATCTATTAGTGCATGTTGTAGTACATTATCTAGTATATAGTACTTATTACATGAGTCAGATTATGATATGGTGAAATATTTCATGACCTGGCTAATTTATTTTCAAGAGCCAGAGGGAATGGAATATCAAGCCATATCAATCTGCTGAGTGTGATATGTGGTTTATTCCACACTAGATATCTCCACTACTATAGTTTGTAGCCCCCCGTCCCCTTTAGCAGCAGCTCTAACATGGGTAGAGTAGCTACACAAGAGGATGATGGTAGCTTAAAAAACCAAGAAAATTGACAAGTTCAGCAAGTGGCTATAACTACAAGGGTAATGAGCCTGGCAGTACAGCAACAGGGTGAAAAATCATGAGTTATTTCACAAGTCATGTACCTAAACATATCATTGTGAAGACATCTAGGGTGGAATAACAATTATTATTATTTTGTATTTATTAATGGAACACTTCAATGATCCTATTCAGACACAAAGTTTCTTGACTCAAATAATATGTCTGAAGTTTTAAAGTGACTCAAACATTTCTGATGTTTTAACGTGATTACTAATGTTTGTGTTCACTTTTATACTCTGAAATTATTTTATGCTTACATTATTATAGCAAATAATATGATGCATGTTGTCAGGAAACTATCCTGACAGCAACATACACACGTCGCCATGGAACCAGAAATGTGTAACTGATGTATTATGATTATTGTTCATTTTGTCGTATTTTATATCATTGCACATTCTTATCATAATTACTGCACATTATTTTTATTCTATTCAGACAGATCAATTCAAGCATAGACTGCTTGATTAATTTAGTTAGTAAAACTACGAGAAATAAAAATCTCTTGTAAACACTGTATATACTGTGATTGGACTTACTCAGGTGGCAGCAAAACACAGTACATGTTACTAACATAATTGATAGGCTTTTAAAATGCAGCTGATACTTTTGGATATTGTTATTATATTAAATTAGGCATGAAGAAGTGTTTCAGTTCATCTAATAATATATATTGTAAAGTATTTGTTTGATTGTATGTGATATTCTCGTACTAATAGCGTTTTACTAAACTTATGCATGGAACGCCACAACCATCTCCAAGAGTTCATCATGCTGCTGTTTGTCTTGATTATAACAACAACAATCCACAGTTGTTAGTAGCTGGTGGATATGATGACAAGGCTTTAAGTGATGTTTGGTGTCTTGATGTACGAGCACAGAGTTGGCAACAGGTAAGATCATATTATAGTATAGCTCAAATAATAATAGCTATGTAGAAGTAAATAAACTTAACTGATGCAAATAAGGAATAATCTTTTAAAAAAATAATTATTGTTTAAACTAAAATTAGTTTAGTAGTTCCTAATAATTATTATTATTGGATCATGTACGATTCCCTGATAATTGGTGGCTAAAAGTTCGCCTGTAACGAACTTTCACTGTTTCAGTCAATTCTATTTCTAGAACTAATTAAATAGTATATGTTAAGTTATACTTTTCATAGATCTAGTTAAGTATATTAAGTAGTTTGTCTAATCTATTTATAACACAATTTCATGCATGAAATCAAATTACAAAACAATACATTTAATGCACATAAATGAAGTATTACATGAGTACATTTCATTATACAAATTTTAACAACATCTTTTCTTTATCTTTTGCATGGTGTAGGTTAAATTCTGAACACTTCGAGGCTTTATATTTACACTGTCTGGATAGAGTAGCTCTTATTCTTTCTAAAAATATAAGTCTGTCGTCTGGGAAACTTTCCAGAAGCTCGTTTCTTGAGATCTCCTAAAATGGCTTTAGAATAATGGCTGTTAAATTTGGGTAGAATATTTTTCTCACACAGATAGCTGTGATATTTATATAATTCTGTAGCATTATAAATACTCTATAACATTATACAAAAATCCAAATTTACTATCAGAGGGTCTTGCTGCTATATTCAAAACCTGCCCAATATAGCCTGAAATTTTGATGAAAATAAGTGAGTACTGCATGAATACTTGTGAGGATACAAATCAGTGAATGTTAAGGAGCTATAGAAGTAATAAATGAGAAAATGTCAAGAACAGTCATCATTACAGTTATCTAAAGTTACACAATCATGTCTGATTTGAAGAATACATATCCTTTGCTGCTCATTCTCTACCATATTTTAACATGTCTGTCTTTACAAGCTTATAATTGTTAGGTATCTAGAGTGTAGTGGCAAGCTGGTCTGATAGTGAATATTTTAGTATAATTTTGTAGAGCATTTACAATGCTACAGAATGGTACAAAAATCACAGCTGTCTGTGTAGGTGAAAACAATTCTGCTCAAATTTACTACAGTCATTATTCTAAAGCCATTTAAGAATCCTCTCGATCACTTCTACCACAAGGTTCAGGAAAGAGACACAAGATTTATCTTGTTAGAAAGAAGAAGAGCTACTTAATGTAGACAGTGTATTTACAAAACTTCAAAGTGCTCAGAATCAGATCTACACCTTGCTGTGGTTTAAAAGTGTTCAATGGAATGTACTCTATGTAGCACTTCCTGTATCTGTATTGATAGGACTGTTGGCTTGTGGATTTCATTATGTATCATTAGCAAACAATTTGTTAGCAGCTTGATGATGTTTGTTAAAATAAACTTTTTATTGCCATGTTTCGGAACTGGTAATCTAATATTATTTTTACTTTAAATTAGCTGTTGTTTAATTTACAAAATTTGTACAATTTGTGTAGTGTTATATAACTTCTCACTTGACTAAGTATGTTTTAGTAATAAAAACATTTGTGTTGATGAAATTGGTTTGAATAATTACATATATTTATTCCGTATTTAAATGAATTAAGATTGTAATTACATTATAATTTAATTACTAATTGATTTACTTGTTCCATTTCAGTTAACTTTATTTTTTGTTAGCTATCACTAGTAGCTTAATTGTCATGAAGTATAGGCTCAGCACTTTCCCTAGAAAAATATGACATGTATATGTAGAGACACTGTCTATTAATAGTGAGTTGTTATCAGTGACGGTACATATTTAGGAATAGTAACATGTACATGTAGAGATACATATACGTCATTAATAGTGAGATGTTATCAGTGATTGGACATGTTCTAGTATAGGATTTTTTAATATCTGATACTAAACTGTATGCAGCTCATTTTGAGTTTAGTATATTATACCACATTTACAGATTACACAAGCCACACCCAAGAACACACACCCTTATCATCCATCATTAATAACACATTATATTATTAGCATAAGTTATTCTATTTATTTCTACACTAGCTAATTACATCACTTATCCATGCATTCTATCTAACCCCCACTTCCCTTTACATCATCTTATTTCTATATCATCACTTAGTTCCTTTGCACATGCCCAGTGGGTTTTATATATTATATTGGCCCACTGGCCATGTGCCCCTTCAGTGTCACTCTTGAGGCATAACCATACACTTAACCCGAAGTATTCCTCTGTTCTGCCTTGACAAGCAGCAGCTGATAGCTAAGGGCCTCGTGATAAAGGCTGTGTATGTGCTCTCTGACACTCTGGTGGCAGCCTCTGTGTCATCTTCCCCACCATTCCACCACACTTGGTGGCAGCGGTGCTCCTTCTGCTCTTCAGTCGTTGGAGATCCGGAGACGACCTCACTTCATCGACGTTCCGTTGCTTACTTCCTTTTGCTTCCACTGTGTTATTCTGTTTTGAGTCAAGCCCACCTACTGTTCAAGTCATTTTACTCGTTCTGTTCTCCTTCAGGCAATCCCTCATCAGTTCCCGGCGTAGAGGGCTTCCGCCACACAGCTTCTTACTTCTTCAACGCAGCAGTCCTCCCCCCACACTCTTGAGTTGGTGATTAATTGGACCAAGCCGTACCAATAGTCCGGCCTCTTCGGAAAATTCCAGTCTATTTTTTGACAGTCTTCACCTGTTGCTCCACTTTGGCAGCCTAACCTGCTCAGACCACTGATTATCGTTTTAATCCTATAACTGTTCGCCGCTACAGCTGATTGCTCTTTCTTCGCTCCGAACGCAAGTTATTAGTTCATTATTATTGCATCTGTTATTGTTTCATTTTATTGTGCTCGGACGTTGTTACTTTGTGTTATAATTTAGTCAGAGTGCCATTTATTTAGTATGCAAACTAGGCGGCAAAGAGCCTTAGAATTAGCAATGAACCCATCAGACCAATCCTCCACTTACTCAGCGGATACTTCACCACTTGATTCTTTTTCCTCATTATTCTCAACTCAGTCTGTCATTTCAGGCATTTCCTCACCTACTGAATCATTGAGTTCTACTAGCACCACTGTTTCTGTTGATACTGTCAAACCAAAAGAACACCAGCCCTTAGCAACTCCCATGGATGATCCCACTACATTGTTGAAATCTATTTCTGATAAAGCTAAAGCTGCTGATGTAGACCCTACAACCAGTTACACCCATTGCTGATAAACCAGAATCGTTGTCCTCTGCCATTGGCAAATTGTCTGATGGAGAAAATATCTTCGTCTTTCTCCACAGATTCGAGTTTGAATTAACTGCTAGAAATATCCCATTGAATAGATGGATTACATACCTCCCCTCAGTTTTGTCAGGATTTTATAAGGAGGCTTATTACAATAATGTGGCAGTATGTACAACTTATGATGACATGAAATTAGTGCTGTTAAACATTGGTGGTTATTCTGTCACTGAATGTCTTAATTCATTTCCATTGAAGTTTAGAAATAATGGTCAAAAGTCCTTGTTACAATGGTATAACCATTGGCGTAACAAATTCCAAGTAATACTAGATAGCCTTCCCTTCCTTACCAATTGTTCAGACAAGATAATTGAAGAAATGTCAAATGTTTTTGCCACTGTTGGCATTTTGGCAGGCCTCCCCCAAGAACATCGGGATGCCCTACTTACTAAGCCCTGCACTTCTAACCAAGCGTTTATCCAACAGTGTAACACCTGGTGCTTGTCAACTTCATCTCAACAAGGCAAATCTTATCCATCCAAGTCTCAGTTTAGCAGATCACTCGATCACAACCCTTACTCTGATTCCAAATATCCCATCCCAAGACAGTCTCATTATCCTAAACCACCTTCGCTGACCTCACCTACTCATTCACACTATTCTCATTTTAATCCTTCACATTCTCACACCTCCCATCATCACACTTCTCAACCCCGCTCTAGCTCACCCCCCAAACGTGACCTCAGTACAGTCACCTGTTATAAATGTAATAACTTGGGACATTATGCTAACAATTGCACTGCTATCCCTGTCCATTCCCATCCACCCAGGCCAACTCATCCCCAATCTACTAACCCTACTAACACTTCCAACACTTTGCCTAATCATCCCCGCCCAACTCCAGTACCAAGAACAAACATTCGCCCTGTCAGGAAAAATGAAGTTAACATCTCACAACCTGACCATACTTCACTCACTCATTCTCCAACTGACACTTTACCCACTCCCATTAATGCATTTGATGATGATCTTGTCACCCAAGGCATAATTAACAACATCCAGACACCCATTGTGATAGATTCTGGAGCCAAGATTTCTTTAATCTCTGACGATTTCATTGACATCACTTATGAACCTGCTAAGTTTGTCTCTATCTCTGGGATCTCACAAGTTGCCAAGTCAGTTCCTGTTTTTGAACTCCCGGTTGCCCTTCCCACCCTTAATGGAGTTTGTCAACTTGCTGTTGACTCTAGGCTTCCTCCTAGAACTGTACTTCTTGGTTTAGACTTTGGCAGAGACAACATTATAGCCCTTATCAACCACCTCAAATCAGATCCCACACCAATCCTATCTGTTACCCGTGCTATGCAAGCTGAGTCTGATCTAGCAACCCATGTTGCAGAAACATTGCAATCCACTGAAGGTGCCCAACCCATTGCTCTTGATGATATTGTTGAAGTCGATGCAGAAACGATTGAACCCGTGCCTGCAGTTGTTGAGTCTAGTATCAGTGATAAAGCACATGACACACTACTTCCCTTGTCTATCCCTACACTGAATTTTGATGGTATCACCAAGGATAAGTTCGTTGAATTACAGCACAACGACGAATCACTAGCACCATTATGGGAACATGCCAAGAAAGGCGAAAAGCATTTTTTCATTGTTAACCAGCTACTCATGTGCATGACATCAACACTCACTACAGTATCACATGCTATTGTCGTGCCCAAATCACTTCGTCACAAAGTACTCCTAGCAGCACACGCAGGTCTCGGACATGGAGGTGTAACAACCACTAGGTCCTTGATCAATAAGCACTTCACATGGCCAAATCTCTCATCTGACATTAAGACTCACATTTCATCCTGCAGGAAGTGCTTGCTCTATACCAAGTCCAATGGTCCTAAACTGCCTATGGTTGAAGCTGAAATAATCTCGCAGAGGGGTGAGAAATTGGCAGTAGACATTGTCGGTCCCCTCCCACTCTCCAAAGACAAGAAAAGATACATACTCACTTCCATGGAACTTTCATTGGGCTTTCCTTTTGCTATTCCCCTTAAAACATACACCTCAGAAGAAACTGCCAAACCTATCCTGTCTATCATTTCCCTATTAGGTGCACCCCTTCAAATACTCTCGGACCAAGGCTCAAACTTTTTGTCCACCACCCTCTCTCACCTTAAACACAAATTTCACATCTCAACTATCAAAACATCACCCTACCACCCCCAATCAAATGGACGTCTGGAACGTTTTCATGCTACACTCAAACCATGCTCTCTAAAGCCATCTCTGAGAAGCAAGAATGAACTGTTGTCTTAGATTTAGTTCTTTACTTTGCCAGGAATACCCCTAACACCAAACACGGATTCACACCCCATGAACTTCTCTTTCTCAAGCCCACCCCGTTCATTTTATCAACTCTTAAATCCATTTGGACTACTCCTTCTTCATCCAATGTCAATTTACCACAGTTCATCCATGACATGGACAATATGATTGCATGTCAAACCCATCATGTCAAGAAAGCCCTAGCTTCCAAACACTCATCCAACAGACTATCACATGAATCAGAGTTAGCAGCTGACTTTAGTGTTGGTGACATAGTTTACAAGCGTAACTCAGGCTTTAACAAGTGTTTTGATTCTTCCTGGGATGGTCCCTTTACTATTTCTCAACTTTTACCACCAGTAAACTGTTCTATAGTTCCCCAAGGGAAGAAATGCAAACCCAAAGTGGTTCACCTTTCCCAAATCAAGAAGGCCCTGCCTGTTTACAGAGCACTAATAGTACCTGATGAACATGTCACAGATGATTTTTACGTCCCTGTTAATACACCTCAACCAGTGGAATTGTTACCTGAGCAGTAACAACAGCTACAGTGTGTTTTAGACTCATTTCCATCTGTATTTTCAGACACACCTGGCCGTACTTCCCTAGCTAATCATTGTATTTCTGTCACTTCAACTATTCCAATCTGGTCTCCATCATACTCAATCCCATTGGCTCACCAAGAAGCCTTCAGACTTGAAATTGAGAACCTTTTGTCACTCGGCATCATAGAGCCTTCATCTTCAAAGTGGTCAAGCCCCCCAATGCCAGTACGTAAAAAGGACGGTGGCATTCGTATTGTCATTGATTTTAGGAAGCTAAATTCAGTTACTATCCATGACCCCTTTACAATGCCTAGTATTGATGACATCCTTTCGCAGCTAGGTAATGCAGCATTCTTATCCAAGATGGACTTGTTAAAGGGCTTCCATCAGGTTCCCATGGCTGATGACTCGAAGGAGCTCACTGCCTTTACATGTCTCCAAGGCAAATTCCAGTATCGGGTAATGCCCTTCGGTTTGACTAATGCACCATCTACTTTTCAGCTCTTAATGCAGACTGTGTTAAGAGGTCTGGAACATTTTTGCCTTCCCTATATAGATGACCTGATTATTTACTCCCATTCCTTTTCTGATCACTTGTCTCATGTCACTTCAGTTCTTTCAAGACTTTCAGGAGCAGGCCTTACAGTAAAGCAGTCAAAGTGTTGTTGGTGTTTTAAATCTTTTGATTTCTTGGGATTTCATGTTGGCAACGGTTCACTTTCTATTCCTGAGGCAAGGATTTCTCACATTTCCAATTATGTTTTACCCTCAACCAAATCTGATCTCAAGTCATTCATTGGGCTAATCACGTTTTATGCTAGATTTATTCCCTCGTTGTCACATCACACCTCTGTTTTAAATTCTCACCTGACAAAACGTAGCCCAGACAAGTTACTTTATACAAACGACTTTATGACAGCATTTAATTCTATTATTAGTTCTGTCTCATGTCATGCTTCCCTAATTATTCCTAATTCTCAAGATGCATGGTGTGTGTTCTCCGATGCCTCTTACCAAGGCATAGGAGGTTGTCTCTGTGTTTACAGAAATGATACATGGTCTCCCTGTGCTTTCTACTCTAAACAACTCCTACCCCGTGAAAAGAACTACTCTATCCTGGACCTTGAAGCCCTTGCCCTACTCTCCACCATTAAACATTTTCATTTTTATTTGGCCGGAAGATTCTTCAAAGCCTACACAGACCACAGTCCTTTGGTCAACATCGTTAATGGACAACCTCCCTCAGCTCGTTTGTGCAGATGGAAACTGAAACTGTCTGATTACAATTTCCAGCTCATCCACATCTCTGGTGATGCCAACTATGTAGCCGATGCTCTCTCCAGGCAATCCTGGACCACTCCCACCTCTGTCACAACCCCTCAGCAGTAATCGCAGTTCTTCTCTTGAACGCCACCTTCAATCTCTAAAGGAGGGGGAGATGTGGTAGAACCTACCACATTTACAGATTACACAAGCCACACCCAAGAACACACACCCTTATCATCCATCATTAATAACACATTATATTATTAGCATAAGTTATTCTATTTATTTCTACACTAGCTAATTACATCACTTATCCATGCATTCTATCTAACCCCCACTTCCCATTACATCATCTTATTTCTATATCATTACTTAGTTCCTTTGCACATGCCCAGTGGGTTTTATATATATTGGCTCACTGGCCATGTGCCCCTTCAGTGTCACTCTTGAGGCATAACCATACACTTAACCCGAAGTAATCCTCTGTTCTGCCTTGACAAGCAGCAGCTGATAGCTAAGGGCCTCGTGATAAAGGCTGTGTATGTGCTCTCTGACACTCTGGTGGCAGTCTCTGTGTCATCTTCCCCACCATTCCACCACATATATCTACTTCTTCCTCATGCAGATCTTATGCTTTGTCTCCTAAAGTTGTAGTCAAACACCTACATTTCTTCACATAGCAACTCTCTCTTTGTTGTTGAATGGTTTCTGTAGGCATAAACATCTTCTGCATCTTCGATCTGGTATACTAGATTCACCATCTATAATACTAGTTCCGGCTAGAAAAACAGATTTTTTGGCCAACCTTGTGTTTGTATAATAAAGTAATTTTTTTGAGTTTAGTATAACTACTTCTTTCTCATGCAGATCTTCATACTGCTTTCTCTCCTAAAGCTGTAGTCAAACACCTACATTTCTTCCCATAGCATCTTTCTCTTTGTTGTTGAATGGTTTCTGTAGGCATAAACATCTTCTGCATCTTCTGGTATACTAGATTCACCATCTATATTACTAGTTCGGGCTAGAAAGACAGATTTTTGGCCAACCCTGTGTTTGTATATAAAGTAATTTTTTAAACTAATTTAGGTCAATTTATACCTGTTGAATCCAAATCTGATGAGTGCCACTTGTAAAAACTTGAGCATTTCTCGATGATTAAATTATAAAGTACACCTTTTAATTTTTAGTATTTTAAAATCGAATAAATCATCTCAGCTACCATTTACTCAAGTATTAACCCACAGTAGCTTCTCAATGGAATTAGTTCTTCTCTGACATAGTAATTTATAATGACATCAATTTTTTATTTGCTGAGTTCTTTTTTGTGCACATTATTTTCTTATATGGTAATTTTTGTCACTTTGTTTGTGTTGCATGCTTGATTATGCTCAAACTGATAGTATAGTCTAGTTTAACATGGTACTTCCCTAGTCACTTGTTTATATCTTGCACTTCTAAAGCATCACTCATTATGACTATTCAAGCAATATGTACTAGCTCGTACATACTTGTGATGTGCAATTCACAATCTGGTAGCTTATGAAGCGTACGTGCAGCATAGAAAGTCTAGATTCTTGTTCTGGACAAGCTTTGCTGGTTATTTTTCTGTTCTCCCTTGCACATAAGACTTTATTGTTACCTGAACATCTAACTTTCAAGATAAACTTGAGCATAGCTATAAATTACAAACTTTCTGTTTCTTCAAGCTGAGTTTTACAAAACTACGAAAAAAACTTTGCATTTGTTCTGTTGTCAAAAAATGCACAGTAAAACATTCTCAAAAAATTCCAGTAGCTCCATGTTGAAGACGTGTGTAGAACAGGATGGAAGGCAACTTCCGATAGTCTAGTGAGTATAGTCCTGTTGGCATAATACACCAAGTAATCTGGAGTCCTATGAAGTATTTTTACAGATAAATGATTGCCAATTTAGCAAATTTGGGAAACTCAGGGAAAGTGTGAAAATTAAAAATGGTCACCATGAAATTGATCAGTTCCAACAATTTTTTTTCAGGTATTATATCTAGTATAGAATTCCTGGTTATGTAAAAATTATTCCTGATCCAAGTTGAGGCTAGATAGCTACATTGCAATAATTCCTAATAGATGCAGATAAACTACTGACTATGAAGGAAATGTATTACATAGTAGAATTCTTTTCTGATTATATTTTTCAGTTCAGACACTGCAAATTACAATTGTGCCGCTTCTGCTTAAATTAAATATATTATGACTTAGTCAGAGTTCTTGTATAGTGTGTTGCATACAGTAGGTTAATGAATGAAGTTCTCATGCAAGAAATTAAAATGTGTAATAATAGCTATATTTGTTTAATAATTAACTACAGAGCTTTAGGACTGTTTATAAATCTTTTCCTTTACACACTTTCATTTAATTATTCAGCTACACACTACATATGACATATTTAACAATTCTGGATACTGTATAATGCTTCTCATTGCCTATCTTGATTGCCATTGTTTCTCCAAATTGGTCAACAGAGACAGCATTTTAGTTCCCTGGATGGTCAACTAATAAGACCAACCTTAGCCTCTGAATCAAGAATATACGTTTTGAGCAGATAAAGAGAGGTGGAGAACATATCATACATGTCCTATGGATTTCATGGAACAGGCTTGGCTAGTTTCAAGATAGCTGTTTTGACAGCTGCTAAAGCTTCCAATTTTTGGTATGGTGAATGTACTTCCTCTGGCTAATAGCCAAAAATAGCTATGCTCTAGCCTGGACTATACCGAAATGGCTGTTAATTGAGGTCTACTACACTAATACAAATATTTCAATATTTTCAATTATTGACCACCCAGTAACCATTTTGAAGTAAGTCAAAACTTGAACTGTGAAAGCTACCTCATTGTTAGCGTTGTCGCCAGAGATACCACCACAAGGTCTTTGACACTCATAAATAGCTTACTCTTTGAGGCTAAACAGCATCCAAGTGGAGGCAACACAGACGAGAATAAACAAGACTTTCGTGAGGTGATTCTACAAATCGCTGTGCAGCAGTTACTGCAGTAAAAGGGTTAAGTATTTTGTGGCTGTTTTATGTTACAAATACATTATTAATTATTGTTTTAGCTGTCAACAATAAATTAACAATAAACTATTTGCTTAACACACTAGTATTTCAACCATTAGATTACACCACAATATTGCAACAAAATGCTAGGTTGTGTGTTTATACTGTTAAGGGATACTGCTATGAATATTGTCATTTTTAACAGACTACAAATTTTCTATATTTAAATAAAATTTTCAAATTTTGGGAATTTTTTTACTCTGCCAATTTATCAATTAATAATTGTTTTCTTAGTCTTCTTTTATTCATTTTATTCACATGTTTCTCTCTAAAAACTCAGAAAAAACAGACAATGGTTAACTGCCGGTGACACAAAACATTTTTTTTAATTGTTAACAATATTATTATACATGAATATATAAGTGAGAGCCACACAAGTAGTTCACATGTAGGATTGAACTCAGTCATTGAATAGTGTTCTCACAGTGAACACTTGCACCTTTGAAAATATAGGAAAACATATTTATAGAAATCGTCTTCAGCTTCATTGAAGATTGATTAGATTGATATGTAATATTAGACTGAACTACACCTACTCCTACCGTGTTAGGAAAATTCGATGTGTTGTTTATTTCAGACCACTATCTAATTTTACATATGGTTGTAAATCAGTAAATGTCTCATTTAATCTTAATTTTAACTTTACTAAACAAATAAGTTCAAACATTACTATTCATTCTATTTGTTCAATATTTGCCATTTCAGATAGCCCAATTACCACAGCCTAGAGATAGTCACTGTGCAGCTGCTTTTGTTATTTCTTCTGAACTCACTGAAATCATTCTATTTGGAGGAGATGATCAACGTAATTGTCACCTCTCAGACACTACAATATTAAGAATTGGTGAGTTTACTGATTTTTATAAAATAATTTACTTTCTAGCTGAGGTCATATAATTGATATATTTGAAGTACTGTTTTATAAACATTGTCTCATTGTAATTTATCCTTTATTTTTTTTAGCAGACTATTGTTTACACTAATAAAACTATTTTGGTCAATACATAAAGAATATACAATATCATTCTCATATTTTATTACATTGTACATATTTTTGATGAGTTCATGTTACCAAATTAGAAAAAATAGCTGATGTCATATAATTGGGTAGTAACATTTGTTCAAGCATACTTGACTTTGTAAAAAAAGCAAACATGTTATTTATACTTTTATAAAAATCAAGCAAGGTACTAGGTAACATGTTATTTATAGTTTTTCATGAACATGTTATTTATACTTTACTGTCAATCATGAAACCAAATATCAGCTACAAATACATGATTATTTAATTAATATTTTCATACTATAGTCTGATGGCATGTGTTATTTTATTCACTGAATAATTTCAATGCATGAGAAAATAATTCACATAATTTACTTGTGTTACTTTATTTATTATTCCACACAGTTGAATAATTTCTAGCCTAATACATTATTTTTACTGCTGTTAACATGGGAAGCATTAACTGTGACTAATTTTATAACTTTTCATTCTAACATGTAATGTATAGATTTAATTTATTGAAAGAATCATTTGAATGTTATTTGATGTTTACATTAATAATTTGAGTCTTTTATGACTTTGGAATGTGGAAATAGAATCTATAGTGCTATAGAGAAGTGATAGCTATATCTAATGAATAATTAGTTCACTTTTATGCTAAACATTCTGTATTAAATTTGTAGAATAAAATTTAACTAAGGCATAATTACATTTTATATATAGAAAAATTAACCTCCTCCACTAAATGGAAAGTATCTGAAATTATAAATTCTTCAGAGTTGAGAAATAAAGATAGACAAATAGCAAAGAAACTACTAAAAGGTAATAATTATTATAAATACAAGTTGTTTACATGATTTAATGTATTAGGCATTATAAATGTGTAAGTAGAATAATACATTTACAACTATACATTATACCTCAGCTTGATCTTTGAAACATAACGAAATGTTTTTGATTCTGTGTAATGTCATTGGTAAACTGGTGAAGCAAGCGAGTCACTACTGATAGCTAACGATATTACGTGAATATATGAATTAATGATACTTAAACTTTTAAGAAACTGTCAAATTAGTTCATGTAGTGTCTAAAAATACAAATTAATTGGGTCTAGGGTGATGCACTGATGCCATTTATTAATCAATGGCCTATTTGATGTTTGCTTCTACACTAAAACTACAGTAAAAATGTTACCGCACCATATTAAAGTATTGCTGCTAGAATAAGCTAAGTGCTCTATAATTATCATCTTTCATTGACTTTTGTTAAATTACTATGATATTTGCCTTTGTCAAATAAATGCAGCATTTTTAGATTGAATTTTTTATGAATGTAGCATTTAATTAGAGTATTGTAGTAAAAAGTTGAGGTTATTTGAGATTTATCACCAAAATTTTTCTTTGTTATAATTGAATCAGATGCATATCTAGTTGATTATTCCTCTTTTCTAACTCTTTGGTTGTTGTTGTTTTTCCAAAAAAAACACCAAAACTTTAAAGTCATTAGTAATTACTGCATGCAAACTTTATTATATTATAATGTGTTATACAGTGCAATTGATATGCACAAACAACAGAATACTAGTGATGCGCTCTAATAGCACAAAATAGCGAAGCGAGCGATGCATGTTCCCTGTAATTGCAGCTATTCCATGCATGCTTGGTGTGGCTAGGAACATTTAATGGCGTTTTCAAAAAGAAAGATTCTTTACTTTGCTACCTGTTTCTGTTTCGTTTTAGCTCTCCTCCTCCTTGCCCTGTCTTTTTCATTTCTTTTCTCTCTCCTTACTAATTTTTCTTCTGGAGTTTCTAACGCCCTCAAAGCTCTTGACCGAGCGTTTCTAGCGTTTTGTCTCTCTTTCGCAGAATTTGTTTCACTGGGCATCTTTACTTCGTACGGCGGGTAAAAAAACAAAATGTTGCTAAGAAGGTTACCCGGCCCGCGCAAGCGCGTAGGAGAAAAGGTACACACGTACACCACGCAATAACAAAAACAATTGTAACCTAACTAAACTAGTGGTGTGCTTGAGCACAAATGGCGAGCGAGCCTAAAGACTATACTATTTTTATATGAATGATTTTGACTTCTACACTGAAGCTACTCAAAATAAGGTCCAGTTTTTAAATTTCGCATACAAGGTAAAGGGATTTCAGTGCCATAGTAACAACTCTCTGCAACTGCTTGAATTGAAGGGAAAAAACAACAACAAAACAATACACGTTATTTAAAAGTTTTCTTTGTGATATTCTTTAGCTAAGTAGTGGTTGTAACACACAATGCTTTGACACAACTGGACATGCACCTACACAGAATTACCTTCGCAGTAGTCTAGTGGACAATGTATTTTCAAGTAAATACTGTTGCGCACGGCTTATAACCATGACAAAGAGCGCATTGACTTACCACTGCCACTAACTCGAATAGAAATGGAAGTCCCTTAAGTTTTCAAGTTTTAACTGCACCCGCAAAAGAATTCAAAAAGGTAAACAATTCAATTTCTAGGGTGATACGGGTACTGATCGATAAACAGAGGATTCTGTTTAGTGAAGTTTGGGACGGGGTCGACAACCGAACTAACACAAAAACGCGAGGGTCAAAGTACAAAAATGCCTTATGTACGTCCATACATATATACAAATAAATAAACAAACATCCCCGATTTTTTCATTTTTACCCCTGTAAGTGTCTCGCTCGCTACGCTCGCTCGCCAATAATTAATAATATAAAAATGTGAAAGCATTAAATATGCATTTCGATTAAAAAATGCAATTAACGTCGGAATTAAACTGCTAATATTGGCAAAACATGGCATCCGTAAATCTCTGCTTGACACTGAGTGACTATGCATTCAGACAAGGATTAGAACACACGGTACAGGGAGGTCACGTCAACTAGGCTTCATCAAACATCACTCACCCGTAAGCTCTGCGGTGTGTGAGCTCCGTCCAGGTAGTAAATGACACGCCCCTTCTGTATGATCTGAGCTCTTCCTGGCCATTGGCACTGCTCCAATCCTTACATCAATTACACACACACACACAATTTGGAAGTATGAATGGAATTAGCTTATGTACCAATTTGTTAATCTAATGTATGTAATATGATATGCAGTCACTGCTGAGCCAATCCTAGTGCCATGGTAGGTATGCATCTTCAATAATCCTGGTTCTTCAGCCATTTTTATTTTATTTACATGTACAAAAGCTTTCTCTCTCTCTCAGTCTCTTTTCCCTTTATAGCTAAAGTTATAACCAAAAACTGGAAAAAAATTGATATTTCAACAAAAGCCTTTCTCACCTTGTTTAAATTGCTCAGTGAAAGTGAAAGGCGTGGCCAGAGGGACACGATGGAGCTCCTCCCTAGTTCCATTGTTGTGGTTGGTATTGACTACCGCGGAGTCCAGTCTCCCCATCTCTCTGAGCCACGCCCAACACGCTTGAGAAGCCAAGGAAGCGTTGATTTTCTGGTGCTCTCCAGCAAGGCCGAGAGTGAGAGGGGCCGGATTCAACTGAGGGGGGCCGACGGGGTAGTCCTTAAAGGGTGGAGCCACTTCCAGAGATGACGCCTACTCAAAAAAAAAATTAAAAAAAATGGAGGTTTTTGAGGCTTTAAATAATAAGAATTAATAAATAATAAAAACTTACTCAATTACTGATTAATACGGTACTTTAATAGACTTGAGTAAATTTGATGTGATTAATTTGAATTTGGTTGTATTCTCCTGTTTTAGTTTTGCAGTTCCAATAAGTTAACTCTGCCCTTATTGGAAATACAGTTATAACAGCATTGAATGGAAAGAGGCAACATCACAGTCAAACACAAGGTCGGTAAGTGATAAGAAGCTAGGAAGCCTAGGGAACGAGTGAAAGGCAAGTCCATAGATTTGAACAGCTCATGCAATCTTTCATAGCTATACATGCAAAAAAAGAGGATCCTTTTTATAGCCTAAAAGAAATGCTCATTGAAAGAGAGTGTTCACTTCAATGAGTTCGGTGAAAAATCCTATTGGATCTTCAATGCCTCCTATGAAGTCTTATAGAACTTATGATGACATTCTCAGACAAACCCAACTTCTTAGTTCATACACAGATCCAACACAAAATAAATATATATATATACAGTATATATAAAGTTGGATTGTTACACAACAATGGCAGAATGTTGTTGTACTGTACGTGCTTTACAAACAATGTCCTATTTTACTCCAACACATCCTCTCAGATGACAATGCATGAAGCACTGCACTGTGTTTAAACACACCCCTAAAGAGGACCCGTGCATTAAATAGAAGCTCGTTATGTTCATAATGCAAAACACCAAACGGATGATCCGTAAAAATTACAATAATAGACATTTCAATTTGCAGTGTTGACTCATTCTTCAATCGGCTAGTGATAAACTGACTGCGTGCCTGGCAACCATAGTCAAGTCTTTCATAAACACAACATCCTCTGTCCCTCTCATATCAACACATACCGAACATGGTAAGTGGTCTTCCAAACTCCAATAGTTACTCGGGCACATGTACGCGTATTGTTCACAAGACGAGAATTCAAAACATGAACGCACTACGCCATATGCAGAAACTGCCCCAGATATAGTATGACCAACACACACACAAAAACAATAACAACAACAAAAACAACAACAACCAACAACAACAGGTTACACCTTGTAAGGTTACTCTCTGGCCTCTAGACACAAATTTCATATGTACATACTGAACATAATCTTTGTACTACGGTACATGTAACTGTGTGTGGGTAGTAAACATGCAATCTTCCCACTCTTTGGTACTCGAGTCTACGAACACGGGGGGGGGAGAGGGAGACACCATTTTTTCACATTTCATGATTGCAGCCACTGGCTTAGAAATGAAACAAAAACAAAAAACAAAAACAACAACATGTTTTCTTCAATTTCAGTGTTGGAAGCACTTTAGCTACTTTTTGTTATCATATAGAACATTCCTGTGGAGACTATGTAAGTACATATAACAAAAGTGAGCTATAGCTACTATAGTATGCCAAAATAACGATTCTTTCCACAAAGTGCCTGCCTCAGTTTACATCAGCAGCTGTTTTGTTGCCAGAAAGTTTTCCTAAGCTTGGTTTTATGCTGCTGATACAACATTCATGTGTTGACTTTCTTTTCCAGAAAGATAAAATATTCAACAAAAACAAGAAACAAAACAAAAAAACTACAACTAAAACAAAAACAAAAAATCTACAATAATTGTTGTCGAAGAGAACATACGATAAACTATTATAGCCACACAACTACCCATTACATACACGTACTGAGATGGAATTCATATTGTTGCTGTTTTTACAAGTACAAACTTACATACTAATCATCAGAAGCTTCCTATAAGTATATTTATACGAAGCTTGGCACTATTCATATGTTTCCTGCTAAAAATTCTTTTCACATAAAAATGAACTCATTTGCAACAAATGCAATCATTTGACACTAACAAAGAGCTATCATGTCCAGAACAACCCACTTCAAAGCCCAAGCTTTGAAGTCAAATTGGCAACAACCCCTCGTCCCACAGCTCCACCCAATTGACATACAACACACACGTATATATATATACATGTTCATGTCCATACAAAGTCTAGTTGAACTCATCTGAGGGTCAGCATTGCTCACTTATTTGCTCACTTATTTGCTCGCTAAACAAAATAAACAAAACACAACAACAACAAAAGAAACTTCAACAACTTACATACATATACGTATTGACAAACTTAGCTTGTGGTAAATATTAGTTCAACAAAAATAATTGCATACATACGTACATAGGTTTCTAATTAAAGCTCTCCTCACCTTCAGCTCAGTCGCCCTCTCCTGCAGCACCTTCATGGCACTGGGAAACTGAGGAGCTGTGAAGGCCCTGCTGCCCGGCTTGAATATCCCACTCTTCTGCCAGGCTATCTTCTCCAGCGTCTCTCCCAACACTTCCATGTGGTCGTAACCAAGGGAACTGATGGCACATACCTTGGGGTGACTGGAAGAAAAACAAAAACAAAATTAAGAGAGACATACAATGCATAATGACTTAACTTAACCTTAGACAGTATTCCTGTGGACCAAGTACAGGCAGGGTTCTATCTAGTAGAAGGAAGGGGGGGGGCGCTGTAATATTAAGCTCCCCCCCTCCCTCCACCCTAATAATTGCACATTGTGTGCAGTAGGTTGAAGTGGCTGAACCTTGACCCCAATTACAGTTGTACTTGGCTCAATAATCAGCACATGTAATGTTAGATGGTATACATACATATTATAAAGGGAGGTGTTGACCAAAGCTTACCACCACAAAACAAAATGTCCTAGATAGATAACCGTATCAGGCCACACCCACCCACACCACCACCAGGCTATGTCTACTGGCAGCATACATGTGTACATACTACAAATACGTGATCTAAGAATCTTGTGGTCATTATCTAATATAAACAGAAGATTAAAGATGACTTCTTCAATATCCTTGCTCTGTAACATGACAGGACTGAAATGAATTCTCTTCTAATTTTTCATAAGAAAATGTAACAAATCTCATTTCTTGATTTAGTTAGACATTCTCTTAAAAACATTACTGGCAGGTGAAGCGAAACTGTACACCATAGGGCACGTTGTACAGTATATGGACATACTGTATATACGTGTGATAGCGCACAAATCGTGATCACTGAAATTGATGACGATTTGATAATGACTTTTGGTCCTTTGTAAAGTATGTAGGCCAGCTCTATAGCATACACACATGACAGCATGTAAAGTATGTAGGCCAGCTCTCTATAGCATACACACATGACAGCATGTAAAGTATGTAGGCCAGCTCTCTATAGCATATACACATGACAGCATGTAAAGTATGTAGGCCAGCTCTATAGCATACACACATGACAGCATGTAAAGTATGTAGGCCAGCTCTACAGCATACACACATGACAGCATGTAAAGTATGTAGGCCAGCTCTCTATAGCATACACACATGACAGCATGTAAAGTATGTAGGCCAGCTCTATAGCATACACACATGACAGCATGTAAAGTATGTAGGCCAGCTCTCTATAGCATACACACATGACAGCATGTAAAGTATGTAGGCCAGCTCTCTACAGCATACACACATGACAGCATGTAAAGTATGTAGGCCAGCTCTATAGCATACACACATGACAGCATGTAAAGTATGTAGGCCAGCTCTATAGCATACACACATGACAGCATGTAAAGTATGTAGGCCAGCTCTACAGCATACACACATGACAGCATGTAAAGTATGTAGGCCAGCTCTATAGCATACACACATGACAGCATGTAAAGTATGTAGGCCAGCTCTATAGCATACACACATGACAGCATGTAAAGTATGTAGGCCAGCTCTATAGCATACACACATGACAGCAGCTGATGAACTACACCACTTCTCTTCACTTCCATAAAATGGCAAGCACAATTCTATTTAGTGTGTTGTGTCGCAAGAAAATATACTTGCACTTCAGTGTGCTGGAAAACTAACTATAAAATGGGGTTTAAAATGCTACACAACAAAAAAAAAATGGTTTGAGTAAAAATTTTTGAGTATCAGACAGCCTCCATCACAACTGCATCAGTTTATTTCTTGGCTAACTATTATGAGACTTGGTTATGTACAGTACCACCTTGCGGAATTCTTTACTTCCTAAATTCTTTGCGCAACCCTAAAATCTTAATTCTTTTGTTGTTGTTGTTGTTGTTGTTGACAGTAGGCTAGCACATCACTCACCACTAGTTAGCCACACCCACTATTGACAAACCAGAGTGAGATACAGAGTTGATAAACTGCATCCTACCGGCCAACACTCTTAGGCCTTGGTTTGGTTGTTTCACGACTCTTAAGGGTGCTGGGACATATCAACGCGCGCGCACCCGCACGCACTACAAATAACCACAAAAATCCTCCTTGCTCGCAATAGTAAAAACGACCGCTAACTTAGCTAGCGCGGGTAATTCAAAGCTTCCCGCCCACCAATTGATAAAACTAACTTTACATTTACACAGCCATATTGTAAACAGTTGATGATCAGCGATCATTTATTATTAGGTAAATTAAATGATTATAGTATGCAACCGACCAAATATGCATATTAGAGATCTGTCATCTTTTTGCTTGCCTGCCTACTGTAAAGGTGCTATTTCCATATGTGATGATTAATTGTGCAATTAGTTTTCCTTTCCACTTATAACTTACGGAATAATATTAGTGCAGTCGTAGGCTCCTCCTATTCCTACCTCTACAACTGCAACGTCTGTCTAGATACAACAAACATAACAAAATAACAAACAATAACAACTAGCAAGTACCCCGCCACACAGTAGCGCTTGACATACATACTAACTTTTGCAAATTATGAATGGAGTAGCACAAGGTATCATTATCATTTGGTTCAATTGCATCAGTTTGCTTTTTCTCAACACCGTAGTTGTCATTACTGTCAATGCTTTACCAACCTGACTCAGTGATATAAATAACACAGTCGTCTTTCTAATGACCCTTTACCAACCAAGCACACCCACCATCAACCTGGCACAGCTTCATTAATGAATGCACAAACTGGCAGTTATCACTGATGATGCTTTACCGACTCATTCTGATGATGCTTTACCAACCCTGCTTAGCTCATGAATTATGAAATGCACACACTGTTGGCATTACTAACAAACAAGTGTAGAACTATAATTTAGATACTCTATCCGTTTGCAATGGAGCGAACCAAAATTACATGTCTTAATCCAAATATTATATTAACTGATTATACAATGGCCATCAGTTTCCACAAGACTATAATTGTGCAGTCTCCGGAAGCCATCATGAATCTGTTCTCACCTTTTCTCTTAGAAAGACATGGAAGGACATGATAGTAAGGAACTTGAAGTACATTGGCATCTCCACCTTCACAATTGGATACACACACACACACAAACATACACAATCACACATATATATATCCATTGACCAATAAAAAAATAACTCTTCCCCAAGCTCATGTGCACTATGAAGTTCTAAACTGAAGATACACCGTAGACTGTGTCTAGACTTGACTTCAATTACCTTCTACTAAGTACATACACAAGGAAAACAGGAACATTCATTCATTAACAAAAAACAACAAAAACAACCCCCCCCCGCTGTTATATTAACTCATACATTTTAATGTTGAGCGAGATGTATGTGAAAAAAAAAGGTTCATTTACTCTCTTATGTATACTTAGTATGTACAATTTCCGTTTTGTAACGTATCTGGTAAAGGGATTACTACCAGCAGTCACTTGCTTATTGAGACCTGAAAACATTTCAATTCTAAGACAGCATCAAATCCTTCCCTTCCACCACAGTAGCAGCAGAACTACATAACTAGAGGTTAGCCTAAAGACTATTTTTAAAAGCATGGCTAGAGTTGCTGCAAAGGGCTACCTACATTTCAAGTAGCTAAAAATTGTGTACGATCTTTCCAACAATCAGAAAATATTATTTAAATAAAGAACACATTACATTTTCTACAATTGAACATTATACTGGCCCCACCCACAGCAGAGACAATAATACTCGCACTATTTTCTCTACCAACACCAGCTATGTATGTTAATTGTATCCATTTACCCCATTTACCAACAAGATGTGTGGAGATGTGTTCCCTGTAGCTGCAGTCATGTAATAGGAAGTTGCTTACTCTTCTGCAATATGGAGACTACTTATATGAAGCATGACAATGGTGGCTTCCTAACTAATTACCCACACACACACACACACACCTTAGCTTGTATATGAAACAGGATTATGATGGTTTCCCAACTTTATCATCTTAATTACACACAACACACATTACACTCTCACACACTACACACACACACCTTTGCCTCCTTCAACTTATCATAGCACTCCCAGAAATACATCACAAACTTGTCCTTCGTCAGAGGCTCCCCATTCAGTCTGATGCGCTCGCGAACCTCCAACAGATGGGGGGACCTGTGGGAGGAGTCTGTTTGTCACGAGCAACATGCAACCTAAAGCTATCTTACGAAAAGAATCCAGTCTTGAGGCCGTGGTGTCGCAGTATAGACTCACACATGGCACCGACAGATCCCTACATACGTATGTATGTATGATGTAATGACTAAGTACTAGTAACAACTGCCCAACTAGAAACTAGAGTCATGTCGAAGAGTAAGAAGAATAAACTAGTTCTACACATCACAAACTAGCTGACACTCACTATTTTACATGTGCACTACCCGATCCAAATATGGGACAGATTGATAACAATAAAAATGAGACATGACATGATATGTAAATGATGAGGTGATGATGACATAGGGTGATTTCAGTTAGGAAGGTTCTGAATGTCCGCCACACTAGAATTATGTACACTTGTCTTTGTACGTATTTAAAAATAATTAAACTTAAAAATAAAACTAGTTCTCCCTATATGTATAAATTATTATACATTGTAGATTATATAATGTACATGTGTATGCATACATATAGATATAATATATACACACACACTGAAAGCACTAGCCACTTAATAATGGTTTTAGAGAGGGTGACAGCTTTGAACCTTTTGCATTAGTGATAATAACATCTCTATTACTTTATTGCCTTTTCCAGATTACGAAAACCAAAACTTACTTTTCCTTTGGTGCCAGTGACATGAATAGCATTCAACTGGTCCAATTCAGCCAACTACAATAACAAAAAAAAAGAAGATTATATAAGTACACAGCTAGCTGAGTGAGTATATAGCATCATTATCTGGACTAGGTAAAGCATCACCAATGCCACTAACTACTACCGTCATCAGGAATTGGGACTACAAAGATGACCCTTCAATTAAACCACAGAAGGTGCTAACACAGTCTAGGAAAATGGTAGTCTGGCAGAGCCAGACCCACATAGGGCGCAAAGCGCGCGGACATGGCCATACCAAATTTGTTCTGGAGGAATGTGGAAGTGGTGAATGCCCCACCTCCTTTATACCTGAATTTTTACCGCAAATTAGCCATGATTGCCAAACCTAGCGATGAAAGGGTGGCTGACACAAACTGGAATTTCTAGTTGTGGTTGAGGAGGGCTATTCCCGGTAATTTGCTAACGGTAATTGACCACCGCAATATATGTGCGGCAGAACAAATTTGTATGGCCATGTCTCCAGACCTATTCCCACTGTAGTGGTTCGGTAAAGGGCAGACTAGGTAAATTGGATGGTATCAAAACAAATAAATAACTACCAACTAGAAGCTGAGCCTAGTGCATCATAAACATGCAAAGAAAGAACCTCATTTCACTCTGCCAATCCAGCAAAACAATAACCAAACAGCTCACAAAAAGCACATACAGATATTACACCTTAGTGCCGCAGAGTTCCAAGTAAGATGCAGTCTGAGATAGCTTTTTGTTAGCTCTCTGGTGATCCTCCACACTGCCAATGACAGGTTTCTCATTTCTCTTGCGCTCCCTCTCTTCTGTTGTTGTCTGCAGGCCGTTTAGTGTTCTCACTGTATTCTGTTTAATATATTATAGTGATAGGAGATAACAGACTAGAGGAAAAACAAAAACTACATGAAGCAGCTATAGCAGCTCTTATGTGATTGCATGTACCTCATAATTTCTGCAAGAATCAACAGAAACTTGTGTCGCCATTTTGCAATTGTAACTTAGCTTTAGTAAACGACAGCTTGATCTTCCCCAATAAAGTGCATGCATTCTCCAATTAATAAGGCAACTGAACGCACACCCTTTACCTGAAATGGGAATGTTAGGCATGCGCTACTATTTTTGTGTGCTATATTTGGAACTATAAACAACTATTCGAATATTCACCACCATCCCCAGAAGGGAAGATTGATGACTGCCGTACAATGACGAAGCAGTAGGAGGAACGAATATAATTCACTTCCAGATGATGATAAAATGTGGCTTCTGACTAAGCTTAGAAAAGGACAATAAGTCGTTATAGAACTTATCTGCAATGTTGACTGCTATTGGTTCTCTACTAGCTGAAGTATCGTACTTCGTGGGCCACCTTGTGGCCGCTGTGACACTATTGGTTATTAAATTAGTCGAAGTGATATTATTCGAGTTAATTCCCTTAGTGATACAGGTGGTGTTATGGGGGCTGAACATTCTTTCCAATTCCATCGTTTATTTGACTCTGTCCGCTTACTACTTTTTGAGACTCTTGTTAGAAGCTGTAGTGCAATTGGATTGGCAGTATGCCTTGGACATTTTAAGCGAAGCCCTGCACTCTTTAAGCACAGGAGTAGTAGCATGTGGAAGTGCAATATTTGCTGGTATTAAGATAGTGTTATCTTTAATTGCCTTATTTTTATCTTCTGTCTGTGTGTTCGTGTGGAAAACAATTAGCTTCATACTTGTCAATGGTTGGGATTTGTGTGCCAATCTGGGCAGAACTGCAGCAGCAATAATTACTGGAGGAGGGAAGTTAATCTCAGATATTGTCTTTTCAGCGACGATACCAATGGAGACTGTTTTAAATGGAATACAATTTGTGCTTACTGTTGTGTTCCTAATTGTGTCGTTGGTCATAATTTTGCAATGCACATTGTACACTGTCCGCAAAGTGTGGCGATGTTTCAAAAACATCTCCATCAAACTTGCCAATGCTAATATTAGACAGTCGAACACCAACAGACCTCGTGTTGATATTGGTATGAGAGCCAATGAGTCCGTTGATAGGGAAAGAATTGAATGCAGGGCTGAGGACTTCATCCGACCACCTGCCTTGTCTTCACCTAGATTTAGAAGAAGTCATTCTTCAGATAAAGACTCAAAGGCTTTAAAGCTTAAAAAGGAACTGGAAGGAATCAAGAAAGAACTGGAAAAGCATCAAGAAGAGAAATTGTGTGTGGTGTGCTATGACAATCCCCGAGTCATTGTTGTGCATCCTTGCAACCACTACTGCCTGTGTGCTAACTGCAGGAACCAACTCAGGAAATGTCCAGTTTGCAATAAATATATTCAGTCATCAGAGAAAATCTTCAATGTGTAGCTAGCCTGTTGTACATGTCTTGTATCTCTTTCAATCACATGCCACCTCAAGCTGGATCCATTGGTGTGTGTTTTATATTCATAATGACTGTGTGTGTCGTTTAGTTTGTTCCAATGCATTTTTCGAGTGAGATTATTCATTGTCCAGCTCACCGCACACTATTTTATAGGCGTGGCTCGCCGCATTGTTTGGAGAGGCGTGGCTGGATTTTGCACACGCAGGCGTGGTTTACCTCGAAGGAGAGTTAAAAGACAGCAGGCAGTGGAAGCCATGCCGACGGTCGCTACGCAAACGGGATGGAGCTGGTTGAGCGATTTAAAAGCCGTGGAAGCCTTGGTAGGATCCAGTGGAATGGAAACATGCAACTTTAGTTTTAATTCACACATAGGTGAGTCTTTCCTGCTTAGTGTTGAACTGCACTTGATTATACAGATACGGTGCTTACTTGCTTTTCTTAAAGAGCTGAACTGCATGAACTTAGTTTTTGTAAAAGTATAAACATTGGTTATTGTGGTGTGTGTGTGTGTGTGTGTTTCCTCCCCAAGAATGGGGATGGTGCTACATTCTGCACCGATAGCTATAGCTATTACTTTGAGGCATTTTATTTTAATATACAGTAGCTAGTAAGAAATGATAGCAACAAGACATGTTGAAATCAAATGACATAATATTTTGTCCTCTCTATACACTTCTCATTATTGTTATATTTTCTTGAGCTTTCTTTCTCTCTTTTTATTATTATTTTATTTTATTTAGGTATTTGCTTCTGCTTGTTAATCATCTTAAAGTAGTAGAAATAGAATTGACTTAATTTCTCTGGTAAAAAATTGTGGAACAATCACAATTATAAATAGGAACTGCATTTCAATTCATATTTCTGCTTCTCTCCTATTGTGCACTGGAAACTTTCTGGTAGACAAAATAAGCACAAAAAGTTAATTTATTCTGAATAATGCTTTCATTTTCTGATTTTCTGTCATATAGAGAGTACAGAAGAAAATCTGCCACTTCTGACAGACAGAAAAAATTCTTTACACTCCCAATTGGTACAGTGTGTTGGGAAAGATCCTGATGATAAAGACAAGAAGAATGGGGAAGATCCTGATGGTAAAGACAAGAAGAATGAGTCACAAGACCTGGTTCTTCCTCCACTAGTTCCTAAATCTCTGGACATTACCAACAGCCCAAGAATTGAAATTGACAAGTCAAATGTTAGTCCAAAAGAAGACCACCTCTTTCCTCCAATTTTTACACAGCTAGGAGAAGTCAATTTTAGTGAGCAGGAGACTGATGCACAATCTTCGGGCGATGACTCAGAAGATGAAAATTCTACTCACAATGCTGAGGATATTGATGAAGACTCTGACAAATATCTGGAAAAATACAGCAAATTAAGTATGGCAGGAAAGCAGCCTGGGATTGCTATAGTAAAATATGTATCAGAGTCTGAGAGTATGTATTACAAATACTTGAGCATGGAAAACAAGGCAGATGTAGATAATAGGATAAATGAAGTCAGAGGAAAGAGCCCTGGTTGTGGTAATGGAGGGGATACTGATGGAGGGAGTGCAGATATGTGCCAGTTCTGTGGAAGACCTATTACAAAAATGAGTTTACTTGAAGTTATTCAGAGCCAAGAAGGAGGAGATGATAAAAATGATAACAAGGTAGAAATAACTCATTTCCAATCCCAGTCATATTTAGAATAATAGATATTTTAATGCATTTATTGTTGTGTGTCAGGATGTCTTTTGTTGTGACTTGTATCGCGAGTACAAGCTCCTGGTGGCAATGTGCATGAGGAGGATGGTAGAAGAGGCCACAAACCCACCTAAGATAAGGAAGCCAAAGATGAAAAAGAAGATTGACAAGAAGGCCATGGAAGAGAGAGCTCTAGCAATGTAAGGATTGGTTAAAAACTATATAATGTTTTTGTAAGCTTAATGTTCCTCTAATGTGGCTTACTGTAGTGCAAGGAGGAAGCAGAAATGGGAAGAATTACAGGAAAGGAAAAGACAGGAAGCAGAAGCATTAAGAAGTAAGATTTTTTGCATTATAGTGTACTTTCAGTATACAAGAAATGGTATCATAAACATTGCAGGGCAGCGAAAAGGACTGGAGACTATCAAGTTTAGTCTGCTAGATTCTGACACAGTGATTGAGAAAGGTTGGGGAGTAAGGCCGAAATCCAGATTGATGGAAGAGACTAAACCTGTAAAGAAGAAAAGAGAGAGCAGAATTAAAAAAGAGCAAGCACCTGCAGTGCCTCAGCATATGTTTCATGTGGATACATTAGAAAGACTGCAAATAGTAAGTGTTCATAATTTTTTTCACAGATACATTTGTTTAGTAAGCATACTTGTATTGAAACAAAATCAGTTGCAGTTAAGTGTTGACAATTTACCTGGAATGAGCATAATGGCATACATTATGTAATAATATTAACAGTGGATTGAGGGATTGTTAAAAAGATTAAGTATGTTAACAAAGAAAGAGAAACCACTTGAGATAGCTATTATTAGTTGTGCTCTCTCTGATATAAATGATATAATACTGATACGTTGTGTTTAGCAGCATGCACAATCCACTCAAGAACTCTCTATCACAAACAATGCCAGTTTTCTCCCAGATGGAACAGGATTCTGCAGGTATACTATTTATATTACTAGAGACAAACACCATAATATAAATAAATGTGTAAAATTAGGTATCCATCAAGAAATCTTGCAGTAGTGGTGGCATCACCTTATTCTGGAATACTGTCATATCTAGTATATGAGGTTAGTTAATATTCTCATAAAATCATTTAATAAATATGCTCTTATGTGGTTTCTCACAGCAGTATAGTCAAATTAGTTCGCATAACAAACTATATGGTGTCACTAGCCCTTGTAAAATGTTCAAATGTATACATTATAAATTTCAATTAACTATCCACACCTAAGTGTCTTCACTCCAATTGCTTGCCAAATTGAATACTATAACTCTACCACTTCTGTATCTACTATAATAATACTTGTAGTATTAATTAGAGTACATTATGTTTCTAGGACTCTCTGCATCCCAAACTGTTGTGCTGCTTTGATGAGCTAGGAAGGGCGTGTTCACACTACCCAGATGGAACCATTCAGTTTATAAGCAGCCAAAGTTTCATGGGTGAATATGACTTCATGGGAAGAACTGAAAAGACAGTAATCGGAGATGAACCTACTCAACCCAGTCTTTACTACAAGACTAAGACAATCAAACTCAATAAGTTCATGGTTCTCAAGTGTAACCCGGTAGGTATTGCAAGACTAAGTAAATAAGCTACGCTGAAAACTGATTTGTGCTTATTTCTACAGAGAATGTCAAGATTAACAGTACATTTTCCATATAGCCAATTTAAATTCATTGCTTCTTGCAAACTGAATAAGGTAATTACATCATAGTGTTAGCAATGCATGGTGATGTCAAATGGCCGGGTATTTTTTCTTTTCTTTTTTTATCTCTCAGGATGAAGTACCAACCTATACGTCTGAACTTCACAATGAGACAAGAAGGCTCGAGTCCTATCTTGCTTCAATCAGAGAAAGAGTGGAAGAAGTGAAGAAACATTTGCCAAGCACGAGACCCAGGGTTGGCAGACTGCTGCCTCGACATGGCAGTCCATTAAGCAGAAGATCTAGACAAAGAGCTCTAAGAGCTCACCTAGTATCTAGCTACAAATAAAATAAATATATTTTAACTCACCAATGTGTGTTAATGTCATTTAGGCATACTGCATGGATGTATTTCACCCTCTCGTTACAATCCTGACAATATCTTTAATGTGTTATAATATCATTTAATGGAGAATTGAAATGGGATTTTGATGATTAGATAATAGTTATTAAGACTATTGTCAGGCAGTTTCCATTTTTCTTGAAGTATCTCCATTATCCTTGATGGCAATGCAACAATCCATTTCTACACATCAAATACACACAACAATTACTTGTCTCAACACAGTGGTACTTATCTTATTTAACTAAGTACAACTTTGTAATACATGAAGGAGGCTGTGGACTCAAAAGAAATATTATTGTGGTTGACACAGGATCACAACGGCACTTATAAAATATTTTGTACATCAGAAAGTTTAAAAGAAGCAAACAAACGAACAAACAAAAATAGCCCACACAAATCAAAATATAAAATATAAATAAACAATAAAGTCTCATAGCCAAGTATGTAAAAATAAATGAATTCGTATGTGTCTGGATTATCAGAGCGAGCCTAGTGATGCAGAAAACAAGTAGAAAAAGATGGATAGTCTTCAGCATGGTTGGAAGGTTGGTGGAGCTGAGTGGTACTTTACCAGGAGTTTACTAGTTTGAGCTGATAGTGTGTGTGTGTGTGCGTGCGTGTGTGAGTGCAAGTCAGTTGTAGCTGCTATTGCTATTAAGCATACTATGTATACATTTGGCAGTAAATGTTATTGAGATAGTTCTATGTAAATGAACCCCTAGCCTGTCATTGTAGTAGTCTAGATGTTATAAGTATATTTTAATTTTTGCAATTTGTACATATAATGTCAGTAAATGAGCCCCTTTTATTAATACTATTAACAATATGCCCATAGAGATTTAATGACCTGTGAACTCACCTTCTTTTTCTCTCATCAGTTTTTTTGCTTCCTTCATGAGAGCTCTTTTCTTTTTGCCTGAGAGATGTACATTAGCCTTTGGATTGGTTCTATACACATATGCATGGATGCACACACACACACAGGTTCATGTAAATAAAAAATATCGGAATAATACTCCATGCCAGGACATGATTATTGAATACAATATGAGATGTGTGTGTATGTATGTATGTATGTATGTATGTATGTATGTACCGTTCATACCTACAAATAACGTATACCCGATTTTCAATTCTTCACCACTAATACTGCTCGGTCAATTCGCTCGCCTACTATGTGAAACTTTGTAGATGTATTCTCTCTCTTCACAGGCTTTTTTTTTTTACAATACAGAACTAAAAAAAGTTTGGCTGTCACCGGGAGTCAAGCCCAGGACTGCTTGCTTAACGCACAAGCGCTCTGGCACTGAGCTATGACAACCAGCTGGCAAACAAACACAAAGTACAAGGATATAATTCCGTGAGTACCTGCATTGTCTTAGTATTTCTTCAGTAGTATTCTTGAGTGTAGCTTCGCTTCTTCCACTTAGTACTTTCAACTGCTTGAACACTTTGCTCTTCATCTTCTTTTCCTTTCTAAGGTTTTTCTTGCACAACTTATCAAAATATTTTTTTGATGATATAGCAAGATTGTATATCTAGACTTACTGCATTTCTAGGTTTGTTGATTCTTCCTCCACTACCTCCTCCCATCACCAACTTTAACGTTGATCAGATAGAAAACAACAGGCGAAGTTACTGTTAGTCTTCCGAGTCAGACCCCGCATGTAGCGGGTAAAGTATGGATAAAGGGTCTGGCTATGCAAGAAAGGTGAATTTGAAGTAGTTAACGTGACGACCCTTACCCTTTTAAGATTGAATTAAGTTAGGCCTAAAAAAGGGTAAAAAGCGGAAGCTAGTTGACCGCGAATGAGCTGCGAAGACAGAAGTGCGAAGAGCTCCGGGTGGAGGTGATCCTCGCAGGGATAGCACTTTTCACTTTCTGAGCGGTGGTCCTGCTGAATTCCACATTTCCTCACTGTTACATAATCAAGTCATTTCAAGTACAATTTTTTATATTATTTTTTAATAATACTATTCCCGACTAACTACTAACCACAACGGTAAAACTGCGGCAAATCTGGAGTCGAATCAAGTTTAGTCATTTGTGTGGTGTATTCTATCAGAAGTTAAATATATTCTTCCAAAGTTTACCGTAAAGGATCGCCAGTTATTGAATGGTAGCATCCGCCCTAAAAGCGTAGGAATTTGAATTGAGGCGACCTCACCAGATATTTATTGAAGTCATTCAAAGCGAACTGTGAACAAGTAAGGTATTTGGGAGCAAGGGCCTGATGGTAGGGTGTGAGATTTCTATGATTCTTTGTGTAATATTCTCTATGTGATGGGGTAGCTACCAGTTATGCTGCTTACCAACTGTGCTAATAGTTCCATTACTTTAGCTCTATTTGCAATAGTACTGCCCATTATTATTGGGGAGAAAAAGGAGGTGCTGTATTGGCAGGTCCACTTATCCTGAAATCCGAGTGGGGAGGGGGGGGGGGTGTTCACGTGAGCCCCCCTGCCTAAGGCGTGATTGGTGCTGTAAGATCAGAGCTGTAGTTACTAATGGTGTCAGTTGCGCTGAGACTGTCAATAGAAAATATTTGGTGGATAACTGTTAATGGAAGTAAATAGCTATACACTTAATAACTGTAACAATTACCAGAAATTTAGTGGGAAGTTATATGGCACAGGTGCTAGGTGCTTATGCTAGGATGTTCAAAATCACCACTAATCCACCAATCATTGCCATGAAACTATGGGACTCGCACAAGTAGGTGTGGTCTTGCGGTAAGCAGAGGTTTCACCTTTCACAAAGTTAGACCCGGTGCCTTGGCTTGTTCAAGTTGAAGTGTCTATGTCATTTACTATTAATTACATGCCATTTCATTTTATCTAGACCAAGCTGTGATGTTTGTTGTTTTGGTTGAGGGATAGCATGCCAGAATATGTGACATGTACATATGTGTTAAATGTAGTCACTTTGTCACTTATCTATTGTCACCACTTTACCACTTCATAGACTTTTCTATGTAAGCTTTGGTTGCTGTTGTATGGTTTTGATGATACCTTACCTATATTTCTACAATTGTGTATGTTGGGCCAGCTGCTATATTCACAGAACAGCTGTAATTGTTATTGTTGCCAACTGAGTAGGCCCTCTAAAAAGCATAATGTCTATGGCTAAATATTCCTATGTGGAGTATAATATATCTTTAAGAATATCCTACATTGTGAAGGTTAGAAGTTTGGATGATATAAAGAAAAGTATAGAGCTGTCAAGCACAAAGCTTAATTTTTCATATGTATTAGGTAATTTTCTATCTAAAGATCTGGTTAAATACGGTTTCCATTGTATCCAGTTGTTATGTGTGACACGGAACTCCGTCTGAGATTCAGTACTACCTCCTTCGTCAACCTCCGCTGCAGTCACGATGTGCCACTGTGCGTCAATGTCGGGTTCGAGACTTCAGGGTGCTGTGAGACACCCCCTCCCCCGGCAGTCAGAGCGACCGCTCATAGCTTGAATGTGGAGCCTAGGGATTTGGCATCCATGAGGTGTGGGTGGACAGAGCCCGGGGAAGACTCGCCACCCCTCAAGTGGGTGGGGCAAAGTTTGGAGGTGGACAAGATTTTAGTGTTTGCAGCTCATTCTACCACGTTTGCAGAAATGGTGTGTTAAGTGGCGTTCGTGTTGGGGAAGGTATTAATTGCTAAGAACGTATATACTAATACTGTACACCACTTAGCACAAATTCTGTTCCTACTTGATAACATGAATGAGATGAAGTTGTGATTTCCAATGAATTATAATGCTGCTGGCAGTTAATTTGGGACTCACTGACCTACTTCATTTTGTAAATTTGTTTTTGTAATTACTTCTTGTTGTCATAGCATTACTAGCATAACACTAACAAATCTATTAAAAGAAGTAGAGGTTGACTCACCTAGCAGAAAGATGGGTGTAAATTAACTGTGAACAAGCTCGTGACTACTGTTTGGTGCAATGCAACTTCATAACCACTGCTTCGTTTGCAGTATTGTGTTCCTGCATTTTATCAGTTGTTTGATTCAAATGTCATGTTCTGTCAGATTGTCTCTATTGACATGCAATGAAACCTGACAATCTAGTGTGTGTGTGTGTGTGTGTGTGTGTGTGTGTATGTGGAGGTGGTGGGAGTGGTGGCTATACTACCAAGTGTACTGAGGTACAAATAGCATGTGAGCATGCACATCACTGAATAGTTGTCTTATTGTCACTATTATACACGTGTTTGATTCATGGGCTTTTCATCACTTCTCTCTCTATTTATTTATCCCTTGTTTCTCACTATGACTTTGTGCAGGACTTCAGAATACATTTCTATGAGTCTACCTGCCAGCCACACAGTCGCATTGGCTCCGCCAAGCTCCGCCCACTTCATCATCCACTGAAAAATGTCACACGTGGAGATGTGGAATTGGATGTTAAGTCAGAGAGTGGAGCTGATGTGGGGCGTGTCTCAGGTAAGATGGAGTACAAGTGAGGCAAGATTGAACAGGGGCGGCTCCAGCATTAATGACAGAGAGGGGCCCTAAGTATATTTAGGTCTAAACTTACCATATTGGTTATAAATGATTCTGACATTAATTTTTAAATGAAGAGCATCAGTTAGTAGTTGTCTGTGGTCTGAATTACCTGTATTGGTACATTCAGACATTGTAATTTTTCAATTCCCCCACCCCCTCCCCCCTTCCTTGGATCCTGAAGGAAAAAAAACATTGACAGCAATATTTCATGTCATTTAGCTGGCTTCTCTTGGTGATGAGCGCATTCATGTGGGAATTGTAAGAGTAATGATCCATGTCAGATGTACGAGTATGAGTGTATGTTATAGCTACATACATATGTAATGTGTCAGATGTACATGTACCTACATGTGTGTTATAGCTACATGCATATGTAATATATACGTTCGTTCTTCTTCAGATGAGTAAAGAGTTGACATGTTCTGTGTGGTAGCCCAGAGCACTAATGTGTTGTCTGTCATCGTCATCAGCTGGTGTTGTCCATTTAGTCTTTTAGTTTTTCCTATTGTTTGTTTGGTTGAAAACAAATTGTGGGAAGGAACTCTAACCATCTTCTGACTAAATAATCCACGGATGTCAATGTTGCCAGCAGCACATACTACTGGCATGAGATCCTGGGAGTTGAAATGTTATGTAGCAGATATACACGCATTACTACAATATCCAACTTCTATCACTATCTGGTACCTCAGCGCTAAGTCACGCGCATGGTTACCTATGTACACATTCCAGGCCCGTAGGAAGAAAATTTGAACCTGTGCGATCATTGAAACCACACCCAATAATTGGTGACCAAAAAAGGGGGAAAACTAAGATTTTTTCACATTTTTTCCTTTGCTTTTTTCCAGACCCCTTTAGATGAGAAAGTTTCAATCTATAGTTTGTGAAGGGTCAGAACTTGATAATAGTGTCATAACATGTGTGTTGGTTGTTGTGTGAGGTAGATTGATTTAAAACAATGAGAAGCTCCTTCATTTGTAATTTCTGTCACTATTTTATGTATCTCATGGTCACACACGTGATCTCTTACAATGTACAGAATAAGAAATGCTCTTTGTAAAGGTGTGCATACTTTGTGAAGTTAGAAGTCAGTTAAAAAAAATTAGTAAAAAAAACACAACAACCGATTATGTAGCCTTTTTTGGCAGGACTGCAAGATAAAAAATAAACTGAATTGCAAGTTAATACATCAATAGCCAAATCAATTTAGTTGAAAGATTCTTTGAAACTTATTTTGGGCCAAACAAGCACTAATAAAATCGCACGATTAAGTGTGGCATGCTTCATCAACATCGTTTTATCAGCTTTAAACTGTGCTCCAATATTTTTGGTATGTGTTATACTAGTTGAATTATATCCAACTATATATGTAGTGATACTGACCAGAGCTGGAAATTAGAGATATATTGTCTGGGGCATAACTCTCAGGCAAGGATAAGTGAGAATGGAAGGACCAACTCTGGTATATAACCGGAGCAGTAGAGTATGTGAGCTTCCCCCAGAATTAAATATAAGTCATCTTTAACATAGTGGTAAAATAGAAAAATTGACAAAAAAAAAAGTGAACAATAATATATCAAGGTACATAACTAATGTTCTAATATATAAATCAAATTGTTAAAAAAAACATACACTGCATGTTATGTACAGAGTTTGTGAATGAATGCATACCTACAGGCACACATATTGTGTATGTTGTTTATGTTTATATCTATATGATTCCTAGATAAGCGTTGACCACAAAACCGTAATCATGGACGTCTCTATTACGCTGCTGAATGGGTACACGTGCTTGGTTCATTGCTCCTTGTATTAGTTGATCAGTTATTAAATTGTTGTGTGGATACCTCCAGATTGCCTGTAGAAGCAGCGGCATCAGCTTCTCTTTCAATGTGGGCAACAAAATTCCGGCAGGACATGGTACATAGCATATTGATTTATATGTACCACGAACTTCATTATATGCATCATGTCCAACTTCTGTCACTATCTGGTGCCCATTTTCAGCGTCCCACAAGTGATCACCTGCGTACGTAAATATGTACACGCACTTCAACAAATACATTATTATGTCAATGCAAATAAAAATGACCCAACTTTTTACATAGCCTCACAATATTAAATTAAAGCAACTAAGATGTGATTAAATACATATGAACAGCCTCTATAGCAAAGGTTGAAGTAGTAAATCCTGACTTGGAGCACAGTTTGTACAATGGTTTGAACAGCCGTCTTGAACGATTTTGCTGTAGATTTTAGTGTAACTGCTAATAGCAGCTTTTTTTAACCAACAATTTTGTGTTTAAAACTTAACCCGATGTTTAATAATGCAGTTGTACCTGGAGATTACAAATGATAATCAGGGCTGCGTACAGAGAGGAAACTAACTTTCTCGGATTTTGAGAGGAGCAATGAATAAATTGAACCAGATTCAAAGACCCTTGCAGTGCTTAAAATATTGTGCTTGCCACACACAAGCCATCACCCTCTCAAGTGTGAAATGAATAGTAATAACAAAAGCAACCACTTGTATATGCTTGCTTACCTCTCATTATCTCTGCCCCTCTGATCTTATCTGCAGAGATCCTTTGTCCATTTATCTGTACTATTCTTGGCTGTGGCTCCATAGTCTTATGATGGCTTGCAGATTATTTTTTCAGGTTGAGCTCCCGGGAATGTCTATATACACTTACTGAACCGCATGATGTACTTATATATGACTTCGCCCACTTTTTAAGATTCTAGACACGTAATGGGTACCATATAAAGATGTGGTATGTATCATGAATATTATAGTCAAGACTATTAATGAATAATGATTTTACGTTGAGATAACTGAGTCTGCTGATCAACTCAGCAATGTGTAACTAAAATGGGTATTTTCAAGACCTGCATTTCATGGTTGTGTTAGTAAAGGCACTTGGCACACCTTTGAGGACTTGATTTTAAGCACCAAAATTGCTTTTTCAGAACAAACCCGGGTTCATTCTACAAATTAACACCAAACAGAAGCACACACACACACACACACACACTGTGCAGGACCATCTAGAAGTCTAGAATCGTGTCCCGTTGAAGTAAAGTTGAGTTACCTGTGTTATAATGACTCACAAGCGAGTAGCGAGAATACCAACAGGTGGTACAGAATTAGAGAATTTACAATTTATGAAATATTGGGAACTCACTAAAATGATGCGGTGTTTACAGTTGTGCCTTTTTTGTTCTTTTTCTTTTTTAAACAAATTTTAAGTGGCCCAGTAATGAAGGAAAGACAATCACACAAAAATATTTGGTCATGGTCGCCATATGCAACGTCTACCTGTTAGAAGAACTTGTACGGCCATGGCTGTAGTAGCTGTTGTAGTCTCAGAGATGTTCCAGAGTTCAAACAGAGTGCACGGCATATTCCCTATCTAGCTAGCTACTGGATTCTTAGCTTCATATTTCTGGTGTACATGTCGATGGTCAGCCATTAGTGTTCCCTAGGAACTACAGTACTGGTGCTCTTGTTTATTACAGGAAGGACTATGTCAGAGAAACATATAAACCAAAATATGATAATTATGTTAGATAAATAGATAATCACCGATCAAACGCTGAGTGCCATATGGCGCTATGGATGGTGAAGGAGTTATACGTAACCTTAGCTAGAAAATACATTTTATGGTCATAATCGCAACTGTAGCCTTCAGCACACGTCCAGGTCTGCCAAATTATATGATACTGGATTATATCAACTCTATGGAGTTTAAACTGAGTGTGAGGCTTATTCACTGTCTACTTCCTCAATTCTGAGCTACAACAGAACCTCATAGATAATAAACACTCTTAAGAGATACATTGCTGAGTGTATATGATTGCATAAAGGTGCTGACCTCAGAGCTGATGTCATGTATGAAACACACTCACCGGCAGTATGGTGGTCACGTATATGATTGAAAAAAGAGATTCATTCGCATGGGGGGAGGGGGGAGGGGGGGTTGTGGCACGCTCTTGTCAACTGGAATATGTGCACTGCTGGCAATTATACAGCAATGGGCACGCTCTTGTCAACTGGAATATGTGCACTGCTGGCAATTATACAGCAATGGGCACGCTCTTGTCAACTGGAATATGTGCACTGCTGGCAATTATACAGCAATGGGCACGCTCTTGTCAACTGGAATATGTGCACTGCTGGCAATTATACAGCAATGAGCTGACACCATGTGGACAGGTCATGATGTTATGCACCTTTAGGACATTCATAATTATGTTGTTACAGAATTTGGAGCTATAGACTCTACCTAGTTGTGCATGTCTGCTATAGATTCTACCTAGTTGTGCATGTCTGCTATAGATTCTACCTAGTTGTGCATGTCTGCTATAGATTCTACCTAGTTGTGCATGTCTGCTATAGATTCTACCTAGTTGTGCATGTCTGCTATAGATTCTACCTAGTTGTGCATGTCTTGACCTTCTCTGCATCCATTTGATTTGAAGTACTTTGTTTGGAATGGCAAGCTAATTGATGGAGCATGGTAAATGTGTGTGTATCCTGCGGGTGACTTGCGTGTGCAGTAACCTCCATCATAGGCGGCAGAAGGTGGAGACTCAGGGAGCTCCACCCCCCAACTTGGGCAGGCAGGGGGCAGAGCCTCCCAACTTTTGGATAGTGAGAGTTATTGCATTTATTTATTACAAGCACCTAACCTGCTAACTAGCTAGCTAACGCCAACTATGTATGCATCGATCTACAGCAATCTACAGCAGCGACACTATCTATAAAGTTTTCTACTGTCTAATCCACACAATTCATCCAAAAAATCAAATTTCATCAGAATAGTTGGGCTTCGAGACTAAGACAGGATAATTCACTTCTATCAATTTTTATAAAATTTCTCCTTCATAATTTTGACTTACAGTACTATACGTTTATTGTACAAAAATGAGTTTCAATATTACAAGTGTCAAAATTATAAGTTTCAAAATAATAATTTACAGTCCAGTATGTACAGGTTCCTGTTTTAGCCCAGAAAACGAATTCCTCCCCTGTCATCGTAGGAAATAATTGTGAAAGATTGATTTTTTTTTGAGCTCTTGCAATTGCTGTATTTGGTTGATGGACTTTTAGCTGCCCCCCATTAAAGATTGACCAAAAGTGTATTTTAGCGTACACCTCGTTATAACTATAACCCGTGATTTCCCTATACTTATAGTCACACTTATGGATGGAACGAGGAAAAGGAGCGTAATCACTTTCTTTTAAAGTTGGAAGAACATGACAATCTCGTGGTTGATTCCAAAATGGATCAGGATGAAAGTAGATTGATTTCCACCCACGAGGACTTATTTCTGTCACTAGCTTGTGTCCATCACTATCACACACATGATCACCTGGAAATACATTGAAAGTGTTGACATGCGTACAACACAAAGTTCTCATATACTAATCATCACTATTCACCTGGCATAATGCTGCTGCGGAATTTGACTTCAGTGACAGGCAACTTTGTAGGCATCTCTTTATTCCAGTGTCCTGGAGGAGGAGTGTTGACTATGGGTAGATTTGGAAGACACGGATAGTAGGCCATTTCAAGAAACTTATGAAGTGAACCTGCCTATTTGAAGTTCAAGATTCTGTTTACTTGAATTGTATGCGTACGTGAAGGTTGTTGAACTATATATAGAGATCTAAGTGCCACACACGATGTTCATGAATATAAGTGACTCATGTCATGACCGTGAATGAGATTATCTTGGGTACGCCCCATGAATTAATCCTGGTTGATACAAAGTTGAGACTAGTTATAAGATTGCTGATATTGGCCGTTTTCAGAAACCAAATGAACCTGCTGAGTATGTCGGATAAATATGTATAAAGGATATGCCTCTTGAGGTTTAAATCATGTTATGTAGAAGTGACAATGAAATGAGAAACTCTTGTAAATAAATAATGTACTGTCTCAGTAATTGGAATAAGGATATGTAGAAAATTTTAATAGACTTGGTGATTGGTAATTATTTATTACAGAAGAGGGTGAAGGGGTGGGCAGAGGGGAGCTCTGGAGCCTGATCAGTTTTAGAACGACTATTTATTGTGCCGATTATGGTAAACATAGGTGAAATTAATTTTCACTATAAACACCTTAAACACTCACTAAGTTCTAGCATGTGTGTATGTGTGGGTTGTATGATGGGGAAAAAAATGGCAGGTCATAACTAGATTTCAAGTGAAGAGGGGGTGGGTGGGCATATGTGCAAAATACACACAAAAAAATACTTTGTTTAATTACTTTGTGGATGGAATAACAACTCTTCATATCTCAGAAATGGCTGCTGAAACATCCCTTACCAAATAATTGGGCACTTTGCCTTTGTTGGCTCAGCTCTGATTATTCTTACGTAATATAATCTCTACGAAATTTTCTACTCCTACCACAAAATCTACTTCTATTCGAGCAGTTACTAGCATTGAAAATCCCTGGCCAAAGGAGTAATGTTTACCTGGATGATTGCATCTTATTAGTTGAGGACATCTTAACAATAATGTGTGTGTATGTGTGTATGTGTGTGTGTGTGTGGGGGTGGGTATGGGTATGGTGAATAGTGGCTTTTTCCACACTCGAATTACCGAATTAATAATATCCGCTAATCAAACAGTGGTGAAGATGAATAATAAAGTACTCAACTTAAATGTGTTCAGATCGACACTGCAAATTTACTGTTGCTTACTTTATTAATTGCAGTTTCGTGTCTGCTCATCACTCCTCTGCCCCACCCACCTCAACCTGTGTCAAACTCAACTCCGTCCTGGTTGCTGAGCAATAAGACCTTACTGGGCGGCCACAGAGGTATGGGGGACTCCCACCACAAGAACCCCAGAATGTGAGTTCACAAAAAAAAAAAATCCCCTCCCCTCCCCCCCCCCCCCCCCCTCCTTCTCTCTCTCTCTCCTCCTAGCCTAATTCCCTAATTCTCTTAAGTCTAGCATCAATTGTTATTAGTGTCTTCTATTTTTAAAGATTGGTGAACACGATTGAGATATTGCACTTATACCGTAATGTTTTTTGCTGTGCACTGTGTTTACATGCATGGTGCTGCCTTTGTTGTTGAACCATGAGTCATTCATACCGCTGTGTAGAGCACTTCATGTGGAGTATTTTGATACCAAGTTTATAAGCAGGCGCTGCGTGGTTCAATAAATATATGAGCGGCAACGTTGAATTCCGTAATCTAACTGGAAGTCCGTGCTACGGATTACGTAAGACTTTTACTTATGCTTGAAAAATGGTGGCGCTCAGCTGAACGGCAGTAAGTTGTAGTTGGGGCTGCTTACTTCGTTGATGGGGGAGGCCTTACTCAGTTCAAACCCTATGCAGTGTAAGGGTATTAACCGATTAACGCCGGAAATTAAATTCGCGATTACGTGCGCGTACTCCTAAATTGTTTACAAGAAATCGTGACCGTCACCTCGAGGCTTGAACCGCCTGAGCTTTTTCTTGTCTGGAGGCAATACGCTTCGAAGTAACCGACGGCGATGTATTAACTGATTGAAGCTAAAGCCTTCCTCTACCCGCGGGCTAAGTTTTGTTTAGTTTCTAAGCGTTTGAAGTGTATGAAGTGCGCACTCATTGGAAACTACAAGCTTCAAGGTAAGTATACCATTGTTAGCATCAGTATTGTAAAAGTTTAGGCTAAGACCTCATGTTTCATAGCTATATATTGTTGTTTTAAATGTTCACCAGCCGCTTGCTTTGAAATAATTCAGCAACTATGGATTTTGGCTGTTTATTTTTTTTTTGTGTGAGCCATATACTAGAATAATATAATATTATAACATAACAAGCAATTATATAGACTACTGTGTTTGCAATTCTAGGATTTTTTTCTGATAATACTATGAAGTAGTCTGATTGAACTCCCATGGTGACAAAGCCACACTCCATAATCACCTCTGTACTGTACCATGATGTGTCTGTTGTTACTGTTCTTGACATAGATTGCACTTCCTTCTCTTCATACCTGAGAAACTTTCTCCTAAGAAATCCATTTTATGGGCACCTTCAAGTAGGGGAGAACTGGGAGGAAGAAAGTCTGTATCCTCATGCAATAATAACTTGACCTTTTTGTGGTTAGTGTTGTTCAAAATCTATATAACCCTCTGTGTATGAACAAACGAAGCTAAAATAGCTTGCCTTTTTCAACCTTTACTTCCTCCAGGTCATCAAATTCTTCATTGCTGCCCTCCATGAAGACTTCTTGGCCACGGACCTCTACACCTGAGAAGTCTTCTCCCTTATTCTATCTCTATTTCTTTGAGATCATAAAATTCTTCATCACTGCCCTCTATGAAGACTTCTTGGCTGTCTTTAAATTTTATTGACAAGTTTATATCATATTAATAATTGATAAATATTTTTGTCTATTAGTTATAGCTATTCATATTTTTTTTTTGTAACTTTGATTTTCTTTATACACAAACAGTGCTACAATTTCAATCTACAAATAATAAAAAAATTTCTATGGTAAGGGTCATTAAAACCTTGCCTCCCTTACACTTACCTCACAGGAGAATCGCTACGGCGTTGTGGGAGCTCTTGAAACACTTGCGATTGCTGCTGGTAGCTAATTGAAGCGGGTGCAATGGCGAGTACGCAAAAATGCGTATCCCGGGCTGTGAAGCACCCTCGCGCGGTACGCAAAAACGCGTATTTCGGCGATAATCGGTTAAATAGGTATGGCTTTAAGTAGCACTAGATGTGTAAAGACAGTTTTGCAGGTTGTTTTTGTGCTTTTTTTCCCTGTTTCCAACAGTTTGATAGTTACAGTAAGTCATGGTAACTATAATACAGTCACTCTTTTAGAAGTGATCAACTAGCTTTGTTAGTTCACTGGCTAGCTAAGTTTAGGATTATATTTGTCATAAGTGTGTCAGCCAACTTGTTGCCTGTTTGGGAACAAATGAACAATGAATAATAATAGGAATCTCTTTAAAACAATAAACAAAAATGATGGACTTTCAAAATGTGTTGCCTTCTCTTGTTGCAGTGTGACAGAAGTCCTCATCATCACTGAAACCCCTGTCCAGTCAGAGACTTGATGATTCTTCCAGTGTTTTCACAATAATAGTCCAGGAGAGTCTCCTAGTCTGCAGACTCCAATTACAAGACCCCATAAATAGCATCATCAACTTATATAGCTTGATTATTCACGTTTATTATTTATATTCGGTTGCTGCAATGCTATAACAAAAACTTATAAGAATTTACCCGCGATTTTTCGAGGTCGAGGTAATTTGTTGCTAGGCAACAAATTGAATTCGCCCGCGATTTTCGATTACTCGCGGGTTGGATTTCCATGCATGCTCTGAGGTTTCCGCCACTCAAATTTGGTGTCAGTGTAGCTAAAGGGTAGGAGATACCAGTGGGCCAATAAAAAGAAAATCAAAAAAAAAAAATTTTTTTTTGTCGGTGTTCGGGCTCTACTGTACATTTTTGATTTTACTAATTGGTCCCTTTTCCCAAGTACTGTCACGTATTATTTATGTACTGGTAAGCGTATTGTCTCAATATACAAAATATTAATACAAATTAAAACAGTTTTTCATGATGCAGTGTTAAATATATTGAGTGAAGTACAAACACACAAAATATCTTAACTATTTTCTTATTTTTTTTAAACTGGATTGTTACACACTCACTATCACCATTTGTAATGTTCCACATCACTATGGATACAGGACCAACACATATACATACATGTACTAGGGATTCTAAACTACTACATAAAGTAAGTTTCCAGCAAGTTTTTCTTTCACTGTTTTCCTACTGGATGTTCTGGCAGATCTGCTTGAAAGCACGGTTAATGGACTTCTCCACTTTGCTGAGGTTAGTCAGAGCTTTGATGAGGCTTTCAAAGTGTCTACCTGAGCTCTTCTTTTTCTTCTGCTCGTTGACAAGCTCCAAATTGTTATCCTGGTCTGGCTCTTCGACTGGCTCACTTTCAATAACAGCCATCTTGTTGTCTTCTCTGTGAGAATCTACCATGATTCGTGCAGGATCTTCATCATCATCGTCGTCTTCTTTCTCAGACGTAGTGACTCCATTGTCATCTTCGTCACTTTCCTCGGTTTCTGCGGAAGATTTATCTTTGTTCTGATTGCCTTTATCATCATCATCATCTATATCATCCATTCCATTCATTGCCATCTCCTCTTCAACCATTTCTTTCTCGTGAGACTTTTCCCTCTCCTCACCATCTTCTCCTTCTTGTTCAGCGACTGCTTCATCTGCATGAGAATCTACCATGATTCGTGCAGGATCTTCATCATCATCGTCGTCTTCTTTCTCAGACGTAGTGACTCCATTGTCATCTTCGTCACTTTCCTCGGTTTCTGCGGAAGATTTATCTTTGTTCTGGTTGCCTTTATCATCATCATCATCATCTATATCATCCATTCCATTCATTGCCATCTCCTCTTCAACCATTTCTTTCTCGTGAGACTTTTCCCTCTCCTCACCATCTTCTCCTTCTTGTTCAGCGACTGCGTCACCGTCACCTTCATCACCATTACCTTCGTCATCCTGGGATTCTGATTGTTCTCCTTTCGATATGGCGGGATCTTCCTCCTCCTCCTCCTCCTCCTCCTCAGATTCTGCTTCAGATACCTCCGCAGTGTCGTCATCTTCAATTTCGGCTTCATCAAGATATTTTTCATTGTTGCCTTCATCATCGTTACCTTGGGCGTATTTAGCTTCATCATTGCCATCATCATCATCATCGTCTTGTGTTTGTCCCTTTAAATTCTGTTTGTTCAATTCTTCCTCGAGTTGTGCCATTAGATTATCCATGTTCTCTTCTGAGTCATGGTTGGTTTTTTTCGCAGCTGGTCTTGCGCTCGTAAAACTCACCAGAATGGTGGCGAGAAGGAACACGCCAAGTAAGACTCTCATCTTCACCTTGTCTCTCCCGCTCTCTGTTGATATTGAGTTGATTCAGAGTAACTGAAATGTTAAAGGTGAATTCTTCCATTTATACGAGCATTTTTGATTGTCATAGTTCATCAGTAAAGAAAGCAAACTCTGTATGATATGGTGTGTGATTGTCAGGGACAGATGTTCAATGTGTGTGTGTGTGTGTGTGTGTGTGTGTGTGTGTGTATTTGTGATGATATGGGTAGGGTCACATTGAAAGACGTGGCAAGGTTTCATCGTTTGTTCAGGAAGCCCGTGGGTTTTTGTTTGTGTTTATTGTTTGTCATGGTGATTGGTGTATATTTGGGTCAGACTGTAATGCAAGGTATGCGTGACATTGAGTAGCTGGTGTTTGATTAGTTTTCACATGTGCATTCGTACTGACTCTACATTCAGATAGCTCGATGAGAACTGCTTTGGATGACTGTTTAGGATAGAGAATAAAATAACAAAAAAATTTAACCATGAAGAATAAATCAATCCAAAAAGTTTGTGTCATATGATGTTAAATTTTAAGAATCATGTGATCAGAAACGGTGTTGAATTGGTATTTTACTATCAATCGTTGTCTGAGAAATTGGCACGAAAATTTGATATGATTGCTTAATGTGTGAAACTAAATGCAGAACCAGAGAATGGAGAGAGAGCTATTTCAGATTTTTTTATCATTTTTTTTTAGTGTTTTGGTTGGGAAAAAAACAAACACATTCATTTCCCGTCCAATGTGAATAATTTTATGGCACAGTCTAAATCATTTTGGATTTTTAGGTCAAGAGATGTTATGCTCACAGCCATTGATATAATGTTCTCAGAACTATTTGTGTGTTAAGTTTTAACACATGACAAATCTTGCAATTAAAAAAATGAACGTCTTCCCCTCTGTATTGCCTCTCCTCTTGCACTCCCGGTATAAACCCACGCTCTTATGTTGTCTTGTAGGAGAACCTCCATCACTGAGAATACAGTGACATCCTTTAATCAAGCCGGCAGGAAAGGGTCGGACTTTGTTGAGTTTGATGTGCAGCTGACTAGAGACCACGTGCCCATAGTCTACCACAACTTTGCCGTGGCCGTCAAGTCTGAGACATCTGGTAAAGTATGGAGAGTCCTCATTAAAGACTTGACGATGGCCGATCTTCGCAGTCTGAAATTGTTTCATGTGTCAGAAATGGGCGTACCCAAGCGAGATATATCGCTGGTGGATTTCTCTGAGATTTCAGAGTCTTTGGTAAAAGCTGATCCTGCAGAAGAAATGATTCCTGTGGAAGACAAGATTTTCCCCACTTTAAAAGAGGTACGTAGTAGAGTGTGTTTGTGATTGTGTGTAATGTATGTGACTGTGTGAGTATGTGAGTGTGTGTGGTGGCTGTGTGGTGTAGTGGTTGTGTCCTTGGCTCAGGGCCTGAGGTCCCAGAGTTCAAGCCCAACTCAGGCATTTTTCTATCTGATTTTCCATCTGCCTCCTACCAGCCCCACCAGTCCACCCAGCTGTGATTGGTACCTGGCATTTGCTGGGGTGTAAATTCAAGGCCTTTTCTCATGCCCACACCACTTGCTGTGAGGAAAGGCCTGTTCTCCAGTGAGCTCCTAGCCCTGCTCTAGGAGCTTTGCTTGCACGGCTCACAGTGCCTGCTTAGTGCATTTGCATATGTGTATATTATGAGTGTGTGTGTATGTGTGTGTGTGTGTGAGTGTGTGTGTATGTGTGTGTGTGTTTAATGTTACTGTGTGTATGTGTGTGGTATGTGAGTGTGTGCATTTGTTTGTGTGTAATTGTGTAGAGATATTCAGATATAGTTTCATCAGATTATTGTATATTAGTCTCACGTCTTTCAAAACCAACAAACGAATGTAACTTATGCATTCATGTGTCAATCCATATCTACAAACACACACGTACACATACAAACACATGCGTGCACTCACACACAATGAAGGAAGCAACGTGTCTTGTCGATATAGGCGGCTAAGGCTTTCATTTTATATTTCAGGTGGGGGTTGGAAGTTGAGGCTAACAGAATGTCCATGTTGAAAATTTCTAACTCGCGACAACAAGCCATGATTTTCGTTCTTCTAGTTAGTTACAAACTACAAATAGTGTCATTAATAAATGAGTCATATTATCCCAGGCTAGGTCCACTGTAGCCTCCTATTAGTGATGTCATGTTGGGGGTGAGTGGGTGGGGGATAAGTCCCTCATTCCTAAACTTTGGGAGGGCTTCAGCCTCTCCAGCCTCCCATCTTCAGCCTCAAGCTATGTATGTAATATTAATAGGGATGGGAGTATTTCGTGTTATAAACTACCCATCATATGGTATATACAGTATACATAATATACATGTATGTAACATACTTGTATTGTACAATATACATATTATGTATATAGGTTATGAGTCTCATCTCTCCTGAGTTGATGTTGGATATAGAAGTGAAATATCCAGTGCCTGAAGAAGGGAACGATGATTACAACTTTCCTTTCGTGGACAGAGGAGTGATAGCGGACGCTATGTTGGAGGTGGTTCTCCCTCACTGCAGCAAGAGGACGATGTTCTTCTCTTGCTTCGATGCTGACATGTGTACAGTGTGAGAGATGGGAGGGGCTAGATCACACCTGCAGCAAGCTTGATGGGAGGGAGGGGCTAGAGCATGTCTTATGGGGGGAGGGGTTGTAGTGTGCCTTATGAGAGGGAGGGGCTAGATAACACCTGTGAGGAGGAGGGGCTAGTAATACCTTTAGCAGTGCCTTATGAGGGGGAGGGGCTAGATGAACCTGTAAGCATGCCTTATGAGGGGGAGGGGCTAGATAGCACCTGTGAGGAGGAGGGGCTAGATAACACCTGTGGCATGCCTGATGAGGTAGAAGTTGACACTGCCATCATAACATATACAAATTACACTTTTCAGATGTACATCATAAAGCCCTTTAGAAAGCTACTATACTTATGCTCAGGTATCTCTCAGATAGATTGCCTTGTCAGTATTGTTCTGTAATTTTAATACAACCTTTATTAATTATTTTTCATACATATCTAGTGTTTTATTTGTGGTAACCAGGTTTTCTAACTTTCGCTTGGTATAATTTTTTCTTTGTATTGTCTAACTTTACACTTAAATAGAAAAATTGAATGGAGATACATGTACTCAGAATTATATAAATTAATGAAGTCAAGTTATAGATGTCAGTGGAAAATTAACTATTTCAGTTTCTATTTAATCATAACTACACATATAGATAAATGATAATCCGTGTGTACATTCAGCACACTTTGATAAATGCATTTCACTCGATTTGTTCTGTTGTTTTTTTCTCTCTCCCAGTCTGCGTGTGAAGCAGTCTTGTGTGCCCGTCTTCTTCCTCACTACTAACCATTGTCCAGAGTTTCCCTGGGCAGTAGACCCACGCTCCAAGACCGTCCAGTCAGTAGTGGTCCACGCGAAGATGCAGAACCTTGAGGTAAATGTCACACGCTTACTCACTGAACACACAAACACACAAACACACACTTAAGCATACACACATATGCACACATATCTACATACAATACAATGAGACATAGGGCCATTTTTTTATTTCCACATGATTGTTGTGTTCCACTATCTATATTCATGTAGTAGATAATTACTCCGGGTATAAATGTTTCCAAGACTGTTCGCATTAAATGACTCTAGGAGGTGCAAAAATAGCTTTCTTAGATTTTAGGAGAGGCAGTGAAAATAAGGTTCACAGACACATTCTATTTCATAAGAGAGACCTACAGAATATTCAGAAGTATTTCTGATTTCTTATTTCATGTTACATGCATACATATTTTATGCTACTGACGAATGTCTAATGGCCAGGTGGGAGGAGGGGGGGGGGGAGTTTTTAATTTGTTTTCACTTCTCCCATTTGAGTGGAAGGACTAAATTGCTACAGAAGTTGTTGTTGTCAGTAAAAAAAATTTCGGTGCAAAATAGCAGATACCCTTAATTAGGTAAGGTTTCAATGTTTGAAGTGCCATCTTTACATGCGAGTAATACATCCTTCTGGTACATTCATGCAGAAGGTTAATGAGTGATTCAGCGACGGTCCAAGTTCTCAACTGCTGAACTCTTCTAACCGTTGTGCATCATATAACAGTGATTGTGAGGTTTTCATATCATGTGACAGATTCACTGCTACGTAGGAATGTGAAGTTTTGTTATTGTAATCTTTTGGCATTTTCAGATTTTATAAAAACATGGAGGTAGCCAAGTTTTGATTTATTGAGTATCAAGTGAGAGATTCAGGCATGCTCAGTAGGGAATATTTTACCTAAGTTGGATGTGTGTGTGTGTGTGTGTGTGTGTGTGTCTTTGCACTATTACTACTCGTATTGTATTCAGTCATGTTAATACAAGGTTTGGTGATATAAATATGTAGTCAAATCTGAATTTTGTGGTGCATCACATGTAAGAAGAGATGAGATATTGTGTGAATGATTTACGTTTTGTACTTTTGTTTTGTTTTATTTGTTCCCCTTTTATCATGTTGCTATGCCACGCCCCTATTCATGCCTCCATTTTACTATGAGTTATTGTGTTGGAATGCCACACCCCTACTTGTATTCAATGCCTCACTTCCTGCTAAGTTAAAATGCTTACGTAAAGTGCCACACCTCCTGTTTGTGTAAACTGCCACATCTCCTGCTTGTTTTTAATGCCACACCCCCTTCTTGTGTGCTAAGCCAGACCCCTTACTTGTGTTCAACGTCACGCCCCCTTTACTTTCCGACCCCCTTTGCAAGCGAAGCTCTGAATATTTTTTCTTTTCTTTTTTTAAATTTTATTTATTTTTATGGCTAAAATGTGCCTTATGTAAGTTGTTGTTCCAATAGTTGAGATTGCGGAGACTTGCAGGATGTTATTGCATTCAATCATTCACTTTCAGTTTATTCAGTGCATCAGTTGCCATAAACTCCATTCTCTTAGTTAAATATTTTTGAGGCAATTTTTACATCATGTAAATTAAAAACAACAACAACTTTAAATAGTACTCACAGTTGCACTATGACATGCTGATCAGAAATGTCCGTTAAATGGCATCCAAATCTTTGCCATGAGGTGTAAGTGGACATATGTACTCCAAACCTATTTATGTAAACTTTTGATTATATGGACACCTTTTTACAATTTGAAAATTATTGGATGTTTTCTATGCACTAAAATGTTGTTTACTTTCTACAGATTTTGTTTGTATTTGTATTATTATAGTTTTGGTGCTTGAATGCTTCCATTTGACTTGCTATATGTGTAGTGAGGTGTTAGAACTCTTGTAACTAACATCTTTAGAACAATGTTTAATAAAACTATTCTTGAAGTGTTATTGTTGATTGCTTGATAAGAAAACAATGACAGCAAGCAACAGCAAGCTACACTACTTTAAACATACTACAGTGTATATAATATATATATATATTATGTATATACGTATATGCAGACCCGTGTGCTAAATTTCAACACACTGTAGTTGAATGTTTATGACTCTAAACTGACTCAGATTTTTATATCCATGAAATTATGTGTAGTAACTCCTCTCTGTCTCTACCATTCTCTCTCTATAGGGTATAGTGGTTGAATCCCATCAAATGCTGGACAGCCTGGCTGATATTCTGGTAAAGGGTGTCCAAAGTCAACAGCTACTTCTTTACACCTGGGGCAACACTAACAACTTACAGGAGAACAGACTCAAGCAACTCAAGTTGGGAGTCAATGGGATCATATATGACAGGTACTAACATATGCACACATAAACATACATGCGTAATAATGAAGCCTTAAGCCCACAGCAGCAAAATTTCCTGTTTCCCAATCCGGCCATCTCATCCCTCATACAATTTCACCACATGCAACCCCCACTTAAAAACAATACTAATTTAGGTTAATATTTTCACATTTGACTTTTTTTTGGACTTGGAAATAACACAGGCTTATTGGTGTACGAGGAAAAGATGATAATACTAAAATAACACAAAATTATGTTGCCTGACGAAAGAAACATTTTCCAAAGAAGAATCCTCTAGTTTCCTAGCAGTCTAGAGATCAATAATTGTACTACACTACAGCACACCCAAGTGACTAGAAAGAAAACATTCCTTGACCCATGAGTAATTGTTCTCGCAGATGTGTTTTGTAATTGTAGTGCCCACACTGATGGAATTGGAATTGTAATTTTTTTCCTGGATGAGAAACAGGAAAATTTTCATCATGTGTCTTTATTAGATTGAAAGCCATTTTTAAAGCTTGTTTTATAAGATAAACTAGTCTTATTAAGCATAAAAACAAGTGGACATTGAAAGTGTTTATGTGCATGCATTTTTTCTCAAGTGGTTACACATAAACTGTTGTGTCGTGCACTAAAGACATTGATAAAATTGATATCATGGTCTTTCTATTTAGAGGAAACAAAAATTCAAAAACTATTCAATGCAATAGAGATTAGACTCAAAGCCCTGGCCCATACTCTACGCCCTTTTTAGCAATCTCAACAAATGGGCTCAGAAGTTACTCCTTCCCTCAATGCTAGGCTAACTAAATGAATAACCCAATAGAAAGATTAATCAGAATAGAATACCGTTACTTCTTTATTGGTAGGTTTGGCGAAACACTAGATGCTGTGCAGTGAAGGCATCTCTGGTCATATTTTTAGGAAGTGAACAATTTCAAAGACTTGCATGTGATTATTTATGTTTTCAGTCAATTTTAAGTCATTATTATTAGAATTTTCTATTTATTCAGTATCACTAGGAATACATTTGTAAAATCATAATTTCTGGACATTCCTATTAGTTGAGAAAGTCATACATATCATATATGTATTTATATAATGAAAGGGAATACAATTAGTTTTATTGTATAAATCTTAATACATCAGCTTAGTTCGAAACTCATGTATGTGTGTAAAATACGTATACATTATATTAATTAGTATGAATTCAATACGTAATTTAATTCTGTAATGTCAAGTACTGAAATAAAATTCAGAACTTATATTAAAATACTGATGGTATGATTTAAGTGTTTAAAGTGCTACTGCTACATATGCATCCGCAAATGTCAGCAACAAATGTTTTATTATGTCCATATTATAATTATAAATAATGCATTGTACAACCAATTTAGTATAACGGTGCTTGAACTATTCATAAGTTATTTATGTGACGTCACATCACACTTACTCAAGAGAAAATATAGTATTAATATTAATTACAATAGGAGTGAAAACTATGTAGCCTAATTGAGGAGGAGAGGGTGTTTCCAGTCCACACCAAAAAGGTGTTCTGATGGCACATACTTGGTGGTCTATTGAGTACGAGACTGCAGCAAGCAGTACTACTCAACAATATAAAGATAAAATGATGGTCATGGGTTGTCGTAGCTCAGTGGCTCGAGCACTGGTGGCTAAAGCCAGGGGTCTAACTTCGATTCCCTGGCGACAACTTAGATTTTTTTCACATTTTGCCTGGCTTTTCTTTAGACCCCTCTAAGTGAGAAAGGCTCGATCTAGTTTTTATGAAGGGTCAGAACTTGTTAATTGTGAGCTTTTTTAATTGTATAGAATTGGTAAGGCATTGTTAGTTAAAAATGACTATTGGCTTCTCATATTATGTTCCTTAACTTCATTAGTTCTGTTAGTATAGTTGCACCATTAAAGTTTGTCGATAATATTTTCATCTAGTTTAAAGACTGGATGATGTTATTCACAGTTGTAAGCTAACCAATCTACCTAGGTGAGCATGTGTATATAGCAAGACTTGGTGTGCATACCTATTACCTGATGTTATCTAAACAATTTTAATGTATTACAAATGGAGCATTCTCTAGTAGTTTAGATTGCTGGCATCAAGTTTATAACAATAGCAACAACACAGCCTTCAAGTTATCCAGTATATAACAATTATCTTATGTAGTCAGTTCTTTAGACAAAGATACGCCGTGTTATGGCTTCCTCCATGTCTGAACAAGGAGAGCCTACTCCGTATAATCAAGATGGCGACAGTAACTCTGAAGATGGTGATATTCTACCAGTGTATGCATTACTAACTGAAGCTTCAGCTGATGCAATCAAGGAAAAAAGAAAGATCACTTCCATCCCAGAATACGCAGTGGTAGACAAGGCTTACAAGGGAAGGAGTCTCACACCTCCTTTGAAAAGTACAGGCAGCGAAGGTAGGGTCAAAGAGATGCCGAAACAAAGAAGTCTGTCGTATTCTGTCAAACCTCGTGACTCTGAGAATATTCCCACAGAAGAGAGGTTCAAATTGCTCACTGCTAATGCAGTTTCAAAGCCACAAAGTCCATTTTATCCTCCTCAGCCTTATGTTCCTAAGCACAATACTGATACCACCGCTCTGAACGACAGTGCAGAAGTTGTGAAATCAAAGCCACCAAGTACGTCCTTTTCCCAAGGAATTTACGAGCAGGGAGATGCACAGATTACTGATGAACAGCCGGGATATTCTAATCCATACATGAATGTGGCAAATTCGAAAAGGAATCGTGAATCCCGCAAGTCGAGTCTGGACAGCAAGACCAGATTCTCTGGCATACTGCAGATGACAAATTTGAATTTTATAAACAGAAGAAATGTGGAGTCTCGCTCTAAAGTGAGGCGAAGCTCATCCAGGGTTTTAGATTTTATTCAGCATATGTGGCTGCATATATTTGTAGTACTGTCCATTGTAATTATCTTGGCTTGTGTTATTGCTGTACTGGCAGAAGTTTCAAAGCTAAGACAACCGGAACAAAGTACTTTAACGTCATCTGAAGTTGAGAAATTCTTGAGTAGATTTTCCAACGATGTTACACTCAATGATAGCTACATATCTGCAATAAGTGCCATACTTGATGACTTTGCCAGCAAACTGAGTCCAACCGGCAATGCTACATGTTCTACCAATGACACTCAGCCTCGAGTGTGTCCACTGTGTGACTATTGCAGTGCAGATCTTGGTGAGAATAATTGTACATTCACTAAAGTTGCTGAACTGGATCTATCGAACAATAATACTTCATGTCCTTCTGAATTCACCTTGAGAGTGAATAACAGTGTGCGTACATCATGTGACAGTACTCGCACATCTCCTACTAGTGGTTGCACCTCTGTATTTTATCACACTAATATGACATACTCTAAAGTATACGGTAGAATTACAGCTTATCAGTTTGGACGCACTAACTCTTTCCAGAAATTCAAACGTGGTAATCAAACAATAGATGAAGCCTATGTAGATGGAGTCAGTCTGACTTATGGAATGCCTAGACAACACATTTGGACATTTGCTGCTGACAGAGACAAGAACACTTCTTTTTGTCCCTGTGGAGATACTGATGTCAGTATTCCACCATTTGTTGGAAGAGACTATTTCTGTGATACAGGAGAAGCTCAAGCAGACACCTTGGCTACTAGCAGTCCATTGTGGGATGGAAGAGGATGTGATGGAAGTTATAGTTGCTGTAGTTACAACAGTCCACCATGGTTCTACAAGCAGCTGCCTTATCCCACTGCTGAACCCATTGAACTCAGAGTGTGTACAGACCAGAGCACCAGCAATGAGAATATAGAACTGGAGTCTATACTCATATATGTTCTCAGTTAGTGATTTCTCATTTTATGATTGTAAGCATAGAGTGCACACTTCAATTCAGATTTTGCATGTTTATATGTATTAATGAGTAATTTTGTGGATTCTCTGGCTACATGGAGCTAATTTTAGGTTTACTTTTATAAAGTCATTACAATTGTATTTTTCTAATAATAATGCTTCACACAGTTATGGTAGTGTTTGTGACTGTGAAGACTTGAATTTTTTTTTGTAATTCGAAATTTGTACAAATATTTTCTCTTCATTAGCTACAAATATTATGATCCGAGCTGCAGTATATAATTCTGGTAGAAAACTCATTAGACTGCATGTCTTCTCTATAATAAGTGACTGTTTAAAAGTGGGTTTTCATGGTCACACCCAACCTATGCCTTGACCACACCAAACCCATACCATGACCACAACCATTATGGTAGCACAAATTGAAACAGTAACTTAGCACATTAGAAACCGAAATAATATTCACTGTGAATTGAGCAATCTGATTGGACAGTTTGAACTTACCATGTACAAACAAGCATTATAGTCTTAGCTACTTATTGTCTCTTATTATATAACTTGAGATTTATGACAAAGCAAGGCTAACCACAGTTTAAAGTGATTCCGGTCAATAACATATTTATAGTCCATTGTGTTTAACACCAAAAAAAACAAAAGAACAGGACAGTAACATACTTATTTTAAATATATCGGGTGAAACTGAACATACATATTAGGTATTGGAGATTGTATACCTTCAAACATTAGTAGCTATATTATATCCCATGAATGATGTTTCACTCCTGCAATTCATACTGTTTGTTGTAAGTCATATGTAACAAAAAGTTATAGTTTCTGGTCATTGTTGTTAATGTCATGGACTTAAATTTCTAAGGCATGGTGGTGTTTTATTTTAATTAACTAGGTTACCGAATCTGTAGCAATTTAATTATTGTGATCATTCATCAAGTTGAAAAATATTTCCTGTTACATTTGAGTTGTGGTACATTTTTTTGTATAAATATTTGATATACTTTTGACACAATTTTTTTTCTCTTCAAACAATGTCTCCACATATAAATTCTTCTTAATATTTGGACAATATTGTCAACAATTAGCTATTATTTTAATTAACCACTTTTATGTAGTTATTTGCAGTGGAAAATTTCTCATTCTAAATTCAAGCATTGTCACATTAGGTGAATTCATGTATCACAGTGGTTTCCCCTTATATATTATATATATATATATATATATTTAAATACCGTTGCTATATTGTTGTCAGGTGTAATAACTTGGCAAGTGTGCAATAACACTTGCCCGGTATTTAAACTAGTTAAAGCATGAGCGCTTAGTGCCTAGTACATTTATCGCACTCAGTCCTCGGGCTGTCGTGCAATAAATCGACTAGAAACTAAGCGCTCATGCTTTAACTATAACATATATATATATATATATTAGTTATACTACTTCGATATGCTTCAACTTTTGTGAAGTCTTACTCGAGGGATTGCAAAGGTTATTGGATGCTGCAATGACGAAAAAGTAAAGTTAACAGCAAGAGAATAGCTAATGGATGGTGCATGTCCAATGTTAAACTTGGACTTTCAGAAGGATCTTTAGAGTTGTTTCATTCCCTCTGGAAGCATCAAATATTAAGTAGAACGTAACAGCCAGCTTCCTTGAAGTTCTTAACATATGTCTGTTATAGTTTAGCTGCTGCTTATCTGTTAACCAATATTCTTTATACAACTCTCATTTGATAGGTAATGAATTAGCTAAGAGCTACACTGTACTTAAAGTGTTTATGTGAGAAATCACCTCATTAGAGTGTGCACCAAATTTATGGGCGGGGTCCAGCCCCCGGAGCCCCCTTCCTTCCTATGCCACTGCTATTAATTTGTAATTGTGATGATAATAGATCAGAAACTACTTAGTTTGTGTGTATGTGCGTAGTTTTGTGTGTGTACGTGTTAGCTATGTGTGTGTGTATGTGTGCAAATATGTGTGAGTGTGTGTAAGTGTATAGCTATGTGTATGTGGGTGCTTGGCTGTGTTGTGTACACTCGTGTCGTAGTTCCTTGATGTTGTTAATATCACAGTTGTAAATTTTCACAATAGCTTCCTTTTTGTACACAAGTAAATTTGTTATAAATTTGCTGGTGTGAAAGCAAAATTAATAAAAATAAAAATGGCTTTTTCCAACCAGGGTACAGTTTTAGGCTCGATTTGTCAAAAAGATGAGTACACTGAAGTTAAACTAGCTCCAGTACTTTTTTATGAATCAGCTGATGAAGTTTTATGTGGAAATAATGAGGAAGCAGAAGAAGAGGTAGTCTCAATTACTTCAATATTGAATACTGTTGGGAATTATACCAGCTTAATAAGGACTTCAAAATCACCTACTTCAAAAGAATTAAGCAATGAAAAAATAACACAAATAAGTAATAAAGAAGCTTTAAAAAGGAAATATTCCAATATACATCGGTGTAAAACTATCTCGTCTTGTATTAAAAAGAAATGGCTTAATATCTTAGCAATTATTGTTAATGTAATTTTGCTTGTGTGTGTCCTTTATATATTAGCAGAATTTATAAGTCTGAGAAAGGAATTGGTGACACAGAATCAACACTCTCCTAGTAATGCTACTCTAATATTATGTGATCTTTCTACATTAGAGGAATTACTTGACAAACATTTCAGTCATTTAAATTTAGATAATTTGACTTGTCCAAGCAATGCCTCCAGGGGTGAAATTCCACCTACGCTATGTCCTTTTTGTGACTATTGCAGATTAGATCAAGGAGAGAGAAACTGTTCATTTGCCAAAGTTGCTGAACTTGATCTATCGAACAATAATACTTCATGTCCTTCTGAATTCACCTTGAGAGTGAATAACAGTGTGCATACATCATGTGACAGTACTCGCACATCTCCTACTGGTAGTTGCACCTCTGTATTTTATTATACTAATATGACGTATTCTAAAGTATACGGTAGAATTACAGCATACCAATATGGTTTTACGAATTCCTTCCAAATGTTCAGAAACAATCGTGGTAATCAAACAATAGATGAAGCCTATGTAGATGGAGTCAGTCTGACTTACGGAATGCCTAGACAACACATTTGGACATTTGCTGCTGACAGAGACAAGAGCACTTCCTTTTGTCCCTGTGGTAATAATGATGTCAGTATTCCACCATTTGTTGGAAGAGACTACTTTTGTGATACTGGAGAAGCTGATGTGAACACTTTATCTACTAGTAGATTGTGGGATGGAAGAGGATGTGATGGGAGTTATAGTTGCTGTAGTTACAACAGTCCACCCTGGTTCTACAAGCAGCTGCCTTATCCCACCTCTGAACCCATTGAACTCAGAGTGTGTACAGACCAGAGCACCAGTAATGAGAATATAGAACTAGAGTCTATCCTCATATATGTTCTGAGTTAGTTGTTATTCTCATGTTATGGTTGTTAGCACAGAGTGTTTTAATTCAGATAAATATTTCGCATGTTTGTATGAATTCTATAATTGATATAGTTGCAATTTTTATACTAAATGTATGAGCGTTCAATGTTGGCTTGTTGCTGAGTAGTTTATGGAGGGTATTCTCTGATATATGTGGAACTAATTTTAGGTTTCTTTTAAATTGTATAAGTCATTACAATTGTAATTTTTCTAATAATACTTGTGAATGCAATTTTTTTGAAGTTAAAAAATAGTACAAATATACTTTCTCTTCATTAGCTACAAATAATATGATCTTAGTATATTATATGGTAAAAACTCCTTAGATTACTTGTCTTCTCTATAATAAGTGATTGTTTAATAATGGAGTTTTTGTGGTCACACCCAACCCATACCTTGACCACACCCAAAACATACCATGACCACATCCATTATGGAAGCACAAATTGAAACAGTAACCTAACACATTTTCGATTCTAAGTTTAGATTCGCTATCTACACCATAGACCATACAACAAGACCTAATGCACTTAGTCTCTTTGTAGTCGGTATCAAGACAAATCAGTGGAAGTATGGGTTACACTACTATGATGTGGAGGTTGGTACGGGATGTACACCATTCAAGGGCCACAGGCCCGAGGATGGCATATTTTCCATTCCGACTGAATGGAGTGGTGCAAACGACTTGTGTCTTTGGCTCTAAACGCACAAAAACTAATTTTGATCGGATTGTTTACTTCTTCACCTCCTAGGAGGTGGGTATAAAATATAATCACTGCAAATTGAGCAATATGATTGGACGGTTTGAACTTACCATGGTACAAGCATATACCTTAGCTACTTATTATCTCTCTTTACATAACTTGAGCTTTATGACAAAGCAAGGGAAACCACAATTTAGAGTGATTACAGTCAATAACATATTCATACTCTATTGTGTTGAACACAAAAAAGAAAAAGCAGGACGGTAAGATATTTCTGTTATTTTAAATTATATCGGGTGAAGCTGAACATACATAATTAGGTACTGGAAATTACCTTCTAACATTGTATAGTAGTATCCCATGAATGATGCTTCAACCTCCTACTGGTTGTTGTAAGTCACGATAGCTATAGAATAAAAAGTTATAGTTTCTGGTCATTGTTGTTTATGTCATGGACTTAAATTTCTAATGCATGGTGGTATCTTGTTTGACGAGGTTACCACATTAGTAAGTAGTGGTTTAATTATTGTGATTACTCATCACTTACATTCACTTTAATTTAGATAAATATGCATTATTTTTTTTGTTACTTCTGACATAATTCTGTTTCTCTTCAGACAATGTCTCCACATAATTATATAAATTCTACTTAATCTTTGGACAATATTGTCACCAATTAGTTATTATTTTAATTAGCAACTTTCATTTAATTATTTGCAGTGGAAAATTCTCATTCTAAATTCAAGTATCATCATTTTATTAGGTGAATTCATTTTCTTTTTTATATATAATTTAGTCATACTACTTCGATAAGCTACAACTTTTTGTGAAATCCTATTCAGGGGATCACAAAAGGTTAGATGCTGCAATGACGAAAAATAAAAATAACAGCAAGAGAATAGCTAATGGATGGTGCATGTCCAATGTTAAACTTGGACTTTCAGAAGGATCTTTAGAGTTGTTTCATTCCCTCTGGAAGCATCAAATGTTAAGTAGAACACATCAGCCAGCTTCCTTGAAGTTCTTAAACATATGTCTGTTATAGTTTAGCTGCTGCTTATCTGTTAACCAATATTCTTTATACAACTCTCATTTGATAGGGTAATGAATTAGCTAAGAGCTACACTGTACTAACTGAAATTTTAATAAAGTGGAAGCGATGACTAGATCTTATCAGACAGTTTAAATTTAAAGGATCGCTTGAAGTACACAAGCATACCATTTGAAACGGTTTTCAGACTAGCCTGGTTAGCTAGTCAGTGGTGTAGGAAGATGTTTCGGTAAAGGGGAGTTCCATGGGCATGTTTTTTTTGTGTGTGTGTGTGTGTTAAAGTGTTTATGTGAGAAATCACCTCATTAGATTGTGCTGCAAATATGTGTGTGTGTGTGTGTATGTGTGCTAATAAATGTGTGTGTGTAAGTGTATAGCTATGTGTATGTGGGTGCTTGGCTGTGTTGTGTACACTTGTGTTGTACATCCTTAATGTTGTTAATATCACAGTTGTAAATTTTCATAATAGCTTCCTTATTGTACACAAGTAAATTTGTTATAAATTTGCTGGTGTGAAAGCAAAATTAATAAAAAAAAATATGGCTTTTTCCAACCAGGGTACAGTTTTAGGCTGTGGGTGCTTGGCTGTGTTGTGTACACTCGTGTCGTACTTCCTTAATGTTGTTAATATCACAGTTGTAAATTTTCATAATAGCTTCCTTTTTGTACACAAGTAAATTTGTTATAAATTTGCTGGTGTGAAAGCAAAATTAATAAAAAAAAATATGGCTTTTTCCAACCAGGGTACAGTTTTAGGCTCGATTCGTCAAAAAGATGAGTACACTGAAGTTAAACTAGTTCCAGTACATTTTTATGAATCAGCTGATGAAGTTTTATGTGGAAATAATGAGGAAGCAGAAGAAGAGGTAGTCTCAATTACTTCAATATTGAATACTGCTGGGAATTACACCAGCTTAATAAGGACTTCAAAATCACCTACTTCAAAAGAATTAAGCAATGAAAAAATAACACAAATAAGTAATAAAGAAGCTTTACAAAGGAAATATTCCAATATACATCGATGTAAAACTATCTCATCTTGTATTCAAAAGAAATGGCTTAATATCTTAGCAATTATTGTTAATGTAATTTTGCTTGTATGTGTCCTTTATATATTAGCAGAATTTATAAGTCTGAGAAAGGAATTGGTGACACAGAATCAACAGTCTCCTAGTAATGCTTCTCTAATATGTGATCTTTCTACATTAGAGGAATTACTTGACGAACATTTCAGTCATTTAAATTTAGATAATTTGACTTGTCCAAGCAATGCCTCCAGGGGTGACATTCAGCCTATGCTATGTCCTTTTTGTGACTATTGCAGATTAGATCGAGGAGAGAGAAACTGTTCATTTGCCAAAGTTGCTGAACTTGATCTATCGAACAATAATACTTCATGTCCTTCTGAATTCACCTTGAGAGTGAATAACAGTGTGCGTACATCATGTGACAGTACTCGCACATCTCCAACTGGTGGTTGCACCTCTGTATTATATTATACTAATATGACGTATTCTAAAGTATACGGTAGAATTACAGCATACCAATATGGTTTTACGAATTCCTTCCAAATGTTCAGAAACAATCGTGGTAATCAAACAATAGATGAAGCCTATGTAGATGGAGTCAGTCTGACTTATGGAATGCCTAGACAACACATTTGGACATTTGCTGCTGACAGAGACAAGAGCATTTCCTTTTGTCCCTGTGGTAATAATGATGTCAGTATTCCACCATTTGTTGGAAGAGACTACTTTTGTGATGCTGGAGAAGCTGATATGAACACTTTATCTACTAGTAGATTGTGGGATGGAAGAGGATGTGATGGAAGTTATAGTTGCTGTAGTTACAACAGTCCACCCTGGTTCTACAAGCAGCTGCCTTATCCCACCTCTGAACCCATTGAACTCAGAGTGTGTACAGACCAGAGCACCAGTAATGAGAATATAGAACTAGAGTCTATCCTCATATATGTTCTGAGTTAGTTGTTATTCTCATGTTATGGTTGTTAGCACAGAGTGTTTTAATTCAGATGAATATTTTGCATGTTTGTATGAATTCTATAATTGATTTACAATTATATAGTTGCAATTTTTATACTAAATGTATGAGCGTTCAATGTTGGCTTGTTGCTGAGTAATTAAGGAGGGTATTCTCTGATATAGATACGTGGAACTAATTTTTAGGTTTCTTTTAATTTGTGTAAGTCATTACATTTGTAATTTTTCTAATAATACTTCACATAGTTACTATGTGTTTGTGAATGCAAATTTTTTGAAGTTAAAAAATAGTGCAAAATACACTTTCTCTTCATTAGTTACAAATAATATGATCTTAGTATATTATATGGTAAAAACTCCTTAGATTACTTGTCTTCTCTTTAATAAGTGATATGGGTTACACTATGATGTGGAGGTTGGTACAGGATGTACACCATTCAAGGGCCACTGGCCCGAGGATGGCATATTTTCCATTCCGACTGAATGGAGTGGTGCAAACGACTTGTGTCTTTGGCTCTAAACGCACAAAAACTAATTTTGATCGGATTGTTTACTTCTTCACCTCCTAGGAGGTGGGTATAAAATATAATCACTGCAAATTGAGCAATATGATTGGACGGTTTGAACTTACCATGGTACAAGCATATACCTTAGCTACTTATTATCTCTCTTTACATAACTTGAGCTTTATGACAAAGCAAGGGAAACCACAATTTAGAGTGATTACAGTCAATAACATATTCATACTCTATTGTGTTGAACACAAAAAAGAAAAAGCAGGACGGTAAGATATTTCTGTTATTTTAAATTATATCGGGTGAAGCTGAACATACATAATTAGGTACTGGAAATTACCTTCTAACATTGTATAGTAGTATCCCATGAATGATGCTTCAACCTCCTACTGGTTGTTGTAAGTCACGATAGCTATAGAATAAAAAGTTATAGTTTCTGGTCATTGTTGTTTATGTCATGGACTTAAATTTCTAACGCATGGTGGTATCTTGTTTGACGAGGTTACCACATTTGTAAGTAGTGGTTTAATTATTGTGATTACTCATCATGTTGAAAAATATTTCCTTCTAATTACATGCCCTGTATCATTACCTACCTTTTTAATTGAGTTGTAGTTCACTTCAGAATTGATTCAACCATAGACATTGTGAATATTTTTATTGATCTAGACTTACATTCACTTTAATTTAGATAAATATGCATTAATTTTTTTGCTACTTCTGACATAATTCTGTTTCTCTTCAGACAATGTCTCCACATAATTATATAAATTCTACTTAATCTTTGGACAATATTGTCACCAATTAGTTATTATTTTAATTAGCAACTTTCATTTAATTATTTGCAGTGGAAAATTCTCATTCTAAATTCAAGTATCATCATTTTATTAGGTGAATTCATTTTCTTTTTTATATATAATTTAGTCATACTACTTCGATAAGCTACAACTTTTTGTGAAATCCTATTCAGGGGATCACAAAAGGTTAGATGCTGCAATGACGAAAAATAAAAATAACAGCAAGAGAATAGCTAATGGATGGTGCATGTCCAATGTTAAACTTGGACTTTCAGAAGGATCTTTAGAGTTGTTTCATTCCCTCTGGAAGCATCAAATGTTAAGTAGAACACATCAGCCAGCTTCCTTGAAGTTCTTAAACATATGTCTGTTATAGTTTAGCTGCTGCTTATCTGTTAACCAATATTCTTTATACAACTCTCATTTGATAGGGTAATGAATTAGCTAAGAGCTACACTGTACTAACTGAAATTTTAATAAAGTGGAAGCGATGACTAGATCTTATCAGACAGTTTAAATTTAAAGGATCGCTTGAAGTACACAAGCATACCATTTGAAACGGTTTTCAGACTAGCCTGGTTAGCTAGTCAGTGGTGTAGGAAGATGTTTCGGTAAAGGGGAGTTCCATGGGCATGTTTTTTTTGTGTGTGTGTGTGTGTTAAAGTGTTTATGTGAGAAATCACCTCATTAGATTGTGCTGCAAATATGTGTGTGTGTGTGTGTATGTGTGCTAATAAATGTGTGTGTGTAAGTGTATAGCTATGTGTATGTGGGTGCTTGGTTATGTTGTGTACACTCGTCGTACATCCTTAATGTTGTTAATATCACAGTTGTAGTTTTCATAATAGCTTCCTTTTTGTACACAAGTAAATTTGTTATAAATTTGCTGGTGTGAAAGCAAAATTAATAAAAAAAAATATGGCTTTTTCCAACCAGGGTACAGTTTTAGGCTGTGGGTGCTTGGCTGTGTTGTGTACACTCGTGTCGTACTTCCTTAATGTTGTTAATATCACAGTTGTAAATTTTCATAATAGCTTCCTTTTTGTACACAAGTAAATTTGTTATAAATTTGCTGGTGTGAAAGCAAAATTAATAAAAAAAAATATGGCTTTTTCCAACCAGGGTACAGTTTTAGGCTCGATTTGTCAAAAAGATGAGTACACTGAAGTTAAACTAGCTCCAGTACATTTTTATGAATCAGCTGATGAAGTTTTATGTGGAAATAATGAGGAAGCAGAAGAAGAGGTAGTCTCAATTACTTCAATATTGAATACTGCTGGGAATTACACCAGCTTAATAAGGACTTCAAAATCACCTACTTCAAAAGAATTAAGCAATGAAAAAATAACACAAATAAGTAATAAAGAAGCTTTAAAAAGGAAATATTCCAATATACATCGGTGTAAAACTATCTCGTCTTGTATTCAAAAGAAATGGCTTAATATCTTAGCAGTTATTGTTAATGTAATTTTGCTTGTATGTGTCCTTTATATATTAGCAGAATTTATAAGTCTGAGAAAGGAATTTGCGGCACAGAAACAACACTCTCTTAGTAATGCTTCTCTAAAATGTGACATTTCCAAATTAACGGAATCACTTGACGAGTACTTCAGCCTTTTAAACTTAGACAATATGTCTTGTCCAAGTAATGCCTCCAAGAGTGAAATTCAGCCT